>ERZ772764.194-NODE-194-length-44496-cov-7.720731_pt1 | contig 44496 bp, 52 predicted proteins | sample MGYA00512163_ERZ772764 | MGnify/ENA primary metagenome ERZ772764 (study PRJEB29015, sample SAMEA2737903) | human oral metagenome | biome: human oral; feature: human-associated habitat; material: dental | place: China | collected 2094 ... | reverse complement strand
AAGCGTGTATACGTGAATAGCGTATCGAGGGTTCGAATCCCTTCCTCTCTGCCAGTTACTTTTTTAAAAGTTTTTCATCACTTTTAAATCTATATATAAATGGCTAAGTTATCAAAGACTTAGCCATTTTTTATATTTGTATGTTTTAAATCTGTTTCGAGTACATACAGATTCTTTTGATTTTTTTATGGTATTTTATGTGTTATCACAAGGAGTAACACATGCCTAAAATCGTAACGCCTTTAAGCCTGTCTCAAATCAAAACCGCCAAACCGAAAGACAAAGTTTACAAACTTTCCGACGGCGGCGGACTGGCTTTATGGGTTCTGCCGTCCGGCACTAAATCTTGGCGGCTACAATATCGCCGATCCGATGGGAAAATGGACACGATGACTTTAGGACTTTTCCCACGCTTCGGGTTAGCAGATGCTCGCGCTTGGCGGGATGAGATGTTGTCTAAAATTAAAAAGGGCATAAATCCCAAATTGATTTCAGACGACGTAGCCGCAGCATATCGGTTTGAAAATTGTTTGGCGCGGTGGTTTGACAAATGGCGCAAGTCTGGGGGCAAACAGGGGACGGGGAAGAATCCCCGTTATGCGGAGCAGGTCTTGGCTGCGATTGAGCTTAATGTCTTGCCGACATTCAAGGGGCGCGATATTCGGTCAATCACGACGGCGGAAGTTGTCGCGGTGTTGCGCAAGATGGAGCAGCGGCAGGCGTTGGAGTATCTGCGGCGGGTAAAAGGTAACTTAGGTCTGATGTTTGATTATTTTGTTGCTGACGGCTCTATCCCTTCGAATCCTGTTGCGGTCATCGGCAAGCAGGTTTTTGACAAACCGCCCGAACGTCATTTCGATGCTTTGCGATTTGACCAACTCCCCCTTTTAGTTGAACGCCTCGAAACGTCAAAAGATATTGGAGATCGAGCGCGGCTTTTAATTTACTGGCAACTGTTGAGCATGACGCGCCCGTCAGAAGCGGCAGGAACTAGGCTGTCAGAAATAAATCTCAATGCAGGCATTTGGGAAATACCTATCGAACGAATGAAGACACGCCCGCATATTGTTCCATTGAGTTCGGCTTTGAAAACTATTTATTTCGAGGCGCTCCGCCTTAATGTGAACGGTATTTATTTGTTTGAGGGCGCGGGATTCGCTAAACCCATGTCCTCCGAAACTGTCCGAATAAAACTACGCTCCAAGATGGGACTTAACACAACGGCGCACGGCCTCCGAAGTTTGGCGCGAACATACCTGCGCGAAGTTTATAAAATCCGCAGAGATGTCGGAGAGATGCTACTTTCTCACGGGATATCCGATAAAACAGAACGCGCCTATGATCGCTCCGAACTTTTAGACGAGCGGCTGGAGATGCTCGAGAACTTAGGGCGCGATGTCATGGCTCTTCGTGACCGTTATCGCACTAAATGATGTTATTCGCTATGTGGTCGTCTGAAACATTTCAGACGACCTTTTTTTGTGTTGCCGCCCCTGCGACGACGGGCGGCGCGCGCTCCCCCTCCACGCCCGCGGGCTTTGCGGGGGTGTGTTTTTTTATGCAGCGATAGATTAGGTGGGAATCCTTATATTTCATGGGGTTTTCGGGGATTTTTGGATGTTAGTTTTTTATGCGTTTTTATGCAAGATTATGCATTTTCATGCTGATTTATGCACTGCCTTTAAAATACAATAATAAAGCCGTCTGATTTGTTTCAGACGGCTTTTTTCAATCGATTTTCAAGGCTTGTAATAACTGGTCTGTGATGTACTGCAAATCCTCTTTCGGCAATCCCAATAATAGGCGCGATGGGAGGTTTTTGCGCGAATTGCCGTCTTCGTGTTCGGTGGCAATGGCTGATGCCGAACCGCCGAACCAGCCAATTTGCGCGCGGTTGGCGTCTGCCTTTTGGCGCAGCCAGCGGGCGGCACCGAGACTACGGAACATTGCCATACGGGATATGGTCGGCGTTTTCAAGTACAAATATTCCCGTCGGAATCCTAATAGATTTCGCTTTCCCTCAAACCTGACCAGCTCATTGCCGTTTTCTGTACGGCTGTATGCGATGCGACCTGTGTAATTGTCGCCGTATTTTTCCCCGAAAAAACGAAACGGTCGACCGTTCAGTCCTTCGCCATCCCGTATGCGGCGGAACATAAAGCGGTCGCCCTGACGCTTCGCCATTGGCTTGCCATCAGGTTCCACGTTTGCCCAAATCCGTTCGCGGTTCCGGCGGCGCAGCTCCGTTGCGATATTGCGCAGAAGCTTGGCGCGGACAGACGGCTTGAGTTGCAATGCCAGATGGCGGATTTGCGCGACAAACTCTTCCAATTCTTGCATTTGTTTATCCTTTTAGCAAAAAGGGCGCATGATTGCGCCCCGCATTGATGCCTAAAAAGCCTGTCTCGGCGGCTCCGCCTTGACTTTGTATGTGACCAAACCATTATCATCAAGTCCGGCGATGACGGTCTCAGTCAATTTAAGCTCTATCATCACATCCCACACGTCTGACTCTATCGGTTCAGCTTCAAAAATAAAGGCGCGTGATGATGCGTCAGCACCCGGACACAAAATATCCGGCTGATTCTCTTGCAACCACTTATTCACAATCAAAAAAAGATACGCAGGATCGCGATGAAATTCCTGAATAAAAATATTGAGCGTGTACTTCGCTTCATAACTCAATGTATTTCGTTTCGGAATAATCTGCCCCGACAAAACCGTCAGACGAAGACGGTCAGGGGCGTCTTTAAACTCCGGCAGCGTTTCTTGTATGGCAAGACGCAGGCTTTTGGGCTTTTCCATTATCAGACGACCTTATTTTTTAAACCGCTGCCGCTGCTCTTCGATACGTTGGCAGTCAATACACAATCGGCAACCCGGTACTGCTTCTCGACGCGCTTCGGGGATGATTTCACCGCACTCTTCACACTCTTGGGCGGATGGTGCGGCGGATTCTTGTTCCTTTTGGCGTAACAGCCAGAATTCGCGCATTTTTTGCTCTAAGTCGCAGGCTTGGTCGATGATGTCGGTCATGGTGTGGCTTTCCCTTCTTCATCGCCTTTGAGGCAGGCGGACAAAGCGTCGCGATAGAGGCGGCATTGTTCAAACGCCGAGCGATAGGCAATCAAGGCGCGAACCATGTCCGCATTGGTTGTAATCTCTTCGGGCGGGTAGGCTTCACACTTCGGCACCGGCGGGCATGACTCGGCAGCCTGTACAGATACCGGCGGATTATGGGCGCAGGCAGCAAGGGCAATGGCTGCGACGAGAACGGAGAGACGTTTCATTTTTTATCTTTCATAGTTTGATGTTTAAAAGGGCGCAATCATGCGCCCCGCTGTTATTTTTTATTGATGGTTCTGGCTACATCTTCGGGCAGTTTTTCAGACGACCATTCATGATGCTTAGTCAGTGCCGCTTCGACTTGGCTGTTTTTTTCAGCCTGCACCTTCATAATTTGGTTTACCTGCTCCTGCAAACTTTGGGCGCGGGCTTTATAAATCCTGATTGTTGCGTCTTTTGATTTGATGGCTACTTCCTGCGCGGCGACTGTTTGTGTCAGTGCCTTATTGCTTTTTCGCATGTACATCAAGCCATATCCGAGGACGGCAACGGTCAGGATATAAGACACGACAACAACAATAGCTGTTTTCATATCATCTCCCTTTCTAGGCTTCGCTCACGCCTGCTGCCGCAGTGCCGGTAACGATGGGCAGGTTATAACGCTCCTCTGACGGGAACGATTTAACCGGCTTACCATCAACCAATTTAGACGGCCAGTAGTAGCCATCGATGTCGGCGGCGTTAAACGGCACGATTGATACGGCATTGCCCTGATTACCGCCCCATCCCATAATCTGCCCTTTGGTGTTTTTGCCGCCAACGAAAAACACATGGCCGCCGCCTTTGCGGGATTTCACGGCGATACAGCCATAGGCAGGTTTAGACAGCTTGGTTAGACCCGCCTCAGACCATGCCTTTGCACGATACCAATCCTTGATGATGGCGCGCCCGCTTTTGCCGAGACAGTACCCGACAAACAGACCGCACCAAGGCGTCTCGTCGTCTGCGTACCACGCTTTTGCAGCATTTGGAAAGCCGCCCATCTCTTTGAGCCAAGACTGGATAATCGGGTTATGTTTCGCACCGACGATTTCTTTCAGTCCAAGGTGTTTTCGGGCTTCCGCCATCCAAGGCAATTCAGTCATATTTTTTTCCTTTAGGTGTGTGTTTTAAATATTTTTCCGCCAGTAGCTCATAAATTTTTCGCGCGATGTGTTTGCTGCATTGCGTTTCAAAAATCCTTGATTTGCGGCGATAGGTCGGGTTTTTTTCGGGTTAATTTTGCTGACGTTTCCGCCGCTCCATAACACTGCACCCGTGTGCAATGCGAGACCGAAAATCAGTAGCCATGTAGTGAGTGATTCGATGGCAAAGGCGGCGGCCAGTGCGAGACTGCAAAACCACACGATAGACAGATAGGCGATTGCCGCACTCAACGGCTTATGCGTCTTTCCGCGCGCGTCGAACATGATGATTCTCAGGGCGGCGGTCAGGGATAAAGCAATGATGGCGGTGGTTTGAACGGTATTCATACCTCTTTTTCCTCTTCCAATTCCGTGTTTTTCGGACGACCTTGGTCAATCAGGCGCATGATGCGTTGCAGTCCCAATACCAAACCGGCAGAAAAGAGGGCGGCAGCAGTAAAGCTATTGATGCGCAGCTCATCGCCCGGCATCAGCCAGTTAACAATATCTTCCGCGCCGTCATAACCAAAAATTCCGCCAATGAAGGACACGGCAAACAACCAAGCCTTATTGATCGGACGTTCGGCTTTTTGGCTTAGGACAAACAGTGAAGCGCCGATAAGCGCGCCAAACGCGACGGAGGCGTGGACGTGGTAGCTTCCGATGACGATAACGGCGGCATTGACGGCAGTGGTGGTTTTATCGTGGGTCATAACGTTTCAATCCCATAGGTTCAGGGTGGATTTTTCTTGTATTTCTTCGTTTTTCGCTGCTTCGTGCAGCCTTATTTTTATGCCGGCGGGCAGCATGTCAGGGTAGGCGGACAAGCCGTAATTTGCTGTCAGGATGCGCTCGGTATGCCCTGCCGATGTGCCATAGTGCCGCCATGCGATATTTGCGACGGTGTCGCCTTCTTTCGTTATGTATTCCATTTCAGATTAATTCCGCATCGCATCTTCTTTCGCCCATGACGGCGGCGGTCGCGTAGTGGGCTTCGCGGCGGTAGTCCTCCGCCTGACTTTGCTTCATTTCTGCCCGCTCGCCCGCTTTTCCCGATGGCTCTGTGTCCGCGTATTTTTCAAGCAGTAGGGATTTGGCATAGCAATAGACGGCGCGGCGGTAATGGATGGTTTTGACGGATTCGCCATTGATGACGTCGTCTGAATCGCCAGTTTCGGCAAGCGTGGATTTGCCGACCTGAACGGCGGAAATACGGTATTTTTTAAGCTGTCCGTTGACATGTGCGACGGCTTCGAGGGCGGCGTGATATACGCGCGAACTGGATATGTTCGCCTCTATCCGCATGACCTCGCGGAAGTTTGTTAAGTCAATAACGGGGAAAAACGGAATGCTTCGGATTTCGGATTGATCGAATTCCTGCCGCCCTTGGTCGGGGGTATCGGCGAAAACCATCGTCATGTTTTGTGTCCATACTGAAGAAGCCCGCCCGATATTCAGGCGGGCTTCGGAATAGAGGCGCAGAGGCTTTTACGGATAAGGCCGTCCGCGATTAATCGGGAGGACTTTCCGCAGGCTTGCGCCCGGCGGGGGGAAGATTTCAGCTTTCAAGCTGTTTTTTGAGTGAGGCAATACGGGATTTGACGCCGATTTTGTCGGAATACTGCAAAGCGGATTCGTAATAGCCTACGGCACCCTGCACGTCTCCGACTTCTTCGGCGCGCTCGCCACATGCTTTGAAAAACTTGGCGCGGACGATGTCCGTCAGATTGATTGTGTGCATGCCTGTCTCGCCATCCGTACTGCTCAAGAGAGCGAGCAATTCAGTATGATTTTCGGGACTTAAATCGGCACCGGTGGCAAATTGCTCTGCCAACTCTTCGACCAACAGGTCAGGCAAGTCACGGCGGTAGTCGTCTTGCACCTTCATATCATGCTTGATGGCAAACAGGATGTACGGCACGGCAGTATCGAGGTCGCCAATGTCAATCAGCCACAAAAGCGCAGTCGTGAAGACAGGGTCTGATTCAGACGGCGCCCCTGCTTGGTACACGTCTTCGAGCCACGGCAGATATTTCAAAACCATGCCTTTTTTGGCTTGGACCTTATCGGAAACCGCTTTGATTTGGCTCAATACGGCACGGTCTGCGTTGAGGGAGGCGAGTAAGCGGCGGTACGGTTCGGCGGCATTGATGTCCTCTCCGTTTTGCGCGGCTTGCTCGGCCAAAACTTGTTGTTTATGTGCTTGGGCGGGTGTCATTATTTTTCTTTCTGTGATGTCGTCTGAAACTCAATCGCCGCAACCCATACGGGGTGAAGCTCGTTTCAGACGACCTTTTGACAGCCGACGGACGCTTGATGCTCTTTTTTTAGTCCGTCGGAATTTTTACTTCACGATTTTGATGTTTTCGACCAAGGCGGCCGCGCCATACTCTTCGACGACATAGCAGATGTTTTCCGATTGGTAGTCTGCGATGCGGTCAAATTCAGGCTCGTCCACCAATTTGCGGCGGTGGCCGCCTTTGTGGAAGTAAATCGACAGATTTTCCAGCGGCGTAACCAGCAGGGTATTTTTTGGGAAATATGGCACGGTAACGACCGGCAGACCGCCCAAGCGTTTTTCGCTCATGATGATGTCGGCGGGACGCAGCTCACTTGCCTTATTGCCTGCCTCTTTGATGACCGCGAAGTATTTTTCGGACAACAAAGATTGATGGCAGATAACGGTCATGCCCGGCATATCGTGGAACTCTTCGTCGATCAGGTTTTCCATCACGTCGGTAACGAGATGGTCGATTGAGGTGTACGGTTTACCTGTACCGATTTCGATTGCCTTAGCAGCCCCGCCCATGACGTTGGTCGCGGCATTTTCGCGCAGATGCTGTAACCAGCCTTTTTGCACATCCTGCAAGAGCGGATTGCTGGCAAAGTTGGTGGTCGCAGCGGCAGACGTGCCGTTGAAGCCGATGGCAATCAGGCTCAACGCTTTGGATTTGACGAGCTGGTTATTAATCAGCTTGACGTATTCGGGTTGGGCGCTCCAAGAGTCCATATCGTCGTAGCTGACTTGAGTGTCAAAATTGACTTTTTTGCACAAATACTGGCGGTCGCTCAGGTTGTGATATGGCTTGGGCTGGCGGCGGACGCTGCCGTCGCCGTTTTTGGTATCGGTACGGGAGGCATTCAAGCCAGTCGATAAACCGATAATGGATCCGGCGATTTCGGTTTTGCTGATGATGTTGATTTTCTGCAAGAAAGTAGATTGCAGACGTACTGCTTCGCGCATTTTTTGAGATACGGCGGGCTGTACGTTGAATTGTCGCGCAACACCTGCGGCGGTCGTGCCGTTGGCTTTTGCGACGGCATTGATGTATTGCTGAATGTATGGGTGCATTTTTCGCCTTTACTTTGTTATCAATATTCGGAATCTGCGACGGTTGTCGCGCCGGTGTGCGCGGCGGCGGCATTGATAGGAGTCGATTCGACTTTTGCTTTAAAGGCCTCGAATTCTTGTCGCAATGCCGCGTAGTCTTCGACGATTTTTCCAGTGATTTGCGCCGATTGCTCCAATTCTTTAGTCAGGGCGGCAATTTCTTGGCTGTAATCGATTTTTTGCGGTTCTTGGCTTGGCTGTTCGGGGTCTGTTTTTTTACTGAACATTGCATCGTGAATGACGGCAAAAATGCCTTTTTTCTCTGTTTTCGGTTGGGCTTGGGGCATATCTTGACTTTCCATTTGTGTGTATGCGGCGGTGAAATTAGGGTCGTCTGGTGCAATTTGTCGGAATTTGAGCATTGTTGTACCCATCGAGGCGGGCGAGTCGGTCATCGCGAGACCAACCAAATAGGCTTTGCCGGTATCGCCGAACGGCTTCATCAACTCCATCGACGTGAAGACTTTTTCGCGGTCTTTGATGTAGCCCAGCATCTTCTCGGTAGGGTCGATACGGGCATAAAGACGGGTAACACCGTCGGTCGTTTCGGCTTTGAGTTCGAGGACGTCGCCCAAGCCTGAATAGTCGTTTTTCGGGCTGTATGGGCGGTAATGTTCGAGATTGATGCGCGCGCCGTACAACTCGGGGTCATATGCGGCAGCAGCGGCAATGAGGTCGGCGGATTCGATGGTGCGTCCATCAACGGTCGCGCCTGATTTGCCGATACAGAACCATCGGTCGCTAAATTTTCCTTTGATTGATTGGGCGAATTTATTCATTTTTGCCTGCTGTGATATTTGTCCGCTTTATTTTGTCATTTGCGCGGAGGGAGGCAAGCGGCGGGGGTTTTCCGTGTGATTTTCAAGTCATGCCAAATGGGCGTGTCGGGCGTATTTGCCCGAAAATCGGGGGATTAAAGATATTTTTTGAGCTAATGGAAAAACGTCAGAACATCGAAATCGCGCAGAATATAGACCCGCGCCTTGTGGCGCGTTCTCTTTACTGGCAGGGCTGGAAAATTACCGCCATCGGGCGGCATTTGGGGCTGAAGCCAGCCACAGTGCATTCTTGGAAGCAACGTGAAAACTGGGATGGCGGGACGCCGATGCAGCGCGTCGCCTCTTCTATTGAGGCGCGCCTAATCCAACTCGTCAACCTGCCCAACAAATCAGACGGCGTTTACAAAGAGATGCGCCAACTTTCCGCACTGATGTTCGGGGAGGGTAAAAGGTCGTCTGAAAAATCGGAAATGCCGAAGGACAACCGCTTTGACGGCGCAGACAAGCCGCCTTTTGACAGCGTGCCGACCATAGACCGCCCGCCGCGTGAACATACCGAGCGCACCGAACGCAGCCGCACCCGCTCCGTCGAAAAACCGCCGAAAAACTATATCGCGCCCGAGCAGCAGCAGCGCATGATAGAGATTTTCGAAGAGCAGTGTTTCGATTATCAGCGGTATTGGGGCGAGATTTATCGGACGCACCGTTTCCGAAATATCTTAAAAAGCCGCCAAATCGGCGCGACTTTCTACTTCGCCCGCGAAGCCTTCCTGACCAGCCTAAAAACGGGCATCAACTCCATTTTCCTGTCCGCGTCCCGCGCGCAGGCGTATCAGTTCAAGCAATACATCCTAAACCTCTGCAAGATGGTCGATGTCGAGCTTAAAGGCGGAGATACCATCTCGCTGCATAACGGCGCGGAACTGCATTTTTTAGGCACCAATTCACGGACGGCACAAGGTCGCAACGGCAACTTGTATGTCGACGAATATTTCTGGATTCCCGATTTTGAGCGATTGCAAACGCTGGCCGAGCCGATGGCGAGTCAAAAGCACCTGAAGACGACCTATTTCTCCACGCCGTCATCCGAAGGCCACCCCGCTTATGGTTTTTGGTCGGGCGCGATGTTTAACGAAGGGCGTCCTAGAAGAGAGCATATCAAGCTCGATTTGAGCCACGCCGCTTTAAAACACGGTCGTCAGGATGCCGACGCGCAATGGCGGCAAATCGTCACGATTCATGATGCGCAGGAATCAGGCTGCAACCTCTTCGATATTGATTACCTGCGCCAGCGCAACTCGCCCGACAAGTTTGCGCAGCTTTTTGAATGTCAATTCGTCCCTGACGGCGAGGGCGTGTTTCACTTTGCCGACCTGCAAGCCTGCGGTGTCGAATCGTGGGATTGGACTTGGTACAAACCTGACATGATGCGTCCGGCGGGAAATATCCCCGTATGGATAGGATACGACCCGAGCTATACCGGCGACGCGTCCGGCTTGGTGGTCGCCGTCCCGCCACAACGCAACGGCGAACCATTCAGAATCTTGGAAACACACATGATTAATGGGGCGGACTTCGAATCTCAAGCGAAAATCATTCGCGGCATGACCGAGAAATTCAACGTTACCAAAATCGTCATCGACGCAAACGGTATCGGCGCGGCGGTGTACGACCTTGTTAAAAAATTCTATCCGCCCGCCATCGGCATGACCTACACGCCCGACATTAAAGGGATGATGGTTTTAAAAACGCAGAACCTGCTCAAAAACAAACGTATCGAGTGGGACGCGGGCAAAATAGATTTGCAGATGGCGTTTATGTCCGTCCGCCGCGCCATTACCGCCAGCGGACGAAACATCACTTACGAATCGACGCGCAGCAAAGCCTCCAGTCATGGCGACTTGGCTTGGGCAGCGATGATGTTGTTTTATCAAGAGCCGCTGGACAATGTTGTCAGCGGACGTTTTGAGATTGATAGTTAAAGGATTTTTATGTCTGATTTAAATTCGACGGGCAATGAACCACGCACAGATTTAGAGATTTTCAGTTGGGGCTACGACGAGCGTTTGTCTTGGCTCGGCGCGGCGTGGGAATGCGCCGACAACGGCCATTACTACGAACTGCCCGTCAATCAAGAGGACTTGATCGGATTGCTCCGTGCCGGCGTACATCATTCGTCCGCCCTGCATTGCAAACTGAACGTCCTAACTTCGACATTCGAACCGACCGCGCTTTTGAGTCGCGCCGAATTTAAAAAGCTGGCATTTAATTTCCTTGTAACCGGCAACGGCTATCTGTCGGCGGAGCGCAACCGCTTCGGCAAGGTCTTGGGATTCAAAAACCGCCTGTCCGTCTATATGCGTCGGTCGTCTAAAAAATACGAAAAAGACGGTTACTTCTACCTGCGGTCGCACGTCATCGCGACGGCTGACTTTATCCCCAAATCCGACGTCATCCATTTGATGCAACCCGATTTGGTACAAGAGGTTTACGGCATCCCCGACTATTTGGCTGGCTTAAGTTCAGCGGAGCTTAACCGCTCGGCGACAACCTTCCGCCGCCGCTACTACGACAACGGCAGCCATGCAGGCTTTATCGTGTACGCAACCGACAACAACATCAACAACGACGACTGGAACAATCTCAAGGACCAGTTTAAAAAAGCGCAGCGCGAAGGCAATTTCCGCAATGTCTTCCTGCGCTCGCCCGACGGCAAGTCCGACGGTATCAAACTGATTCCGATCTCAGAGGTGGCGGCCAAAGACGATTTCCTGAATATTAAAAACGTGTCTGCCCAAGACATGCTGACGATACATCGCGTCCCACCGTCATTAATGGGGGTCGTTCCGACGGCGGCGGGCGGATTGGGTGATGCACGGACGGCGGCGGAAGTATTCGCCGCGAATGAAATCGAGCCGATACAGGCGGCGTTTCTCGAAGCAAACGACACATTCGGCGCGGAAGTGTTTAGATTTAAGCCGTACACTTTGGCAACGGTCGGTATCGGGAAATAGGAAAAGGTCGTCTGAAATGTTTCAGACGACCTTTTATTATCCATGTCATCTTTCGAAATACTCGTCCCGCATCCGAATTACCTCGTCCCGCTTATAGAGGTTGTCCCGTCCCACCAACTTCGGCTGTGGTATCAGCCCCGCGCGGCGGCGCGCCCAAATGGTTGTCGTGGACGGCGGCTTTTTGCCCGGTATCGTCCATAGTTTTTTCACTTCGTCCAGGGTAATGTATTCGCCCATCTTTATTCCTTTCCTATTGGTCAGTTTCGGTTATTCAGTTTGTCATTCATTGCCTGCGACGCTTCACGGGCGGCGCGGGCGGATTTGAGGACGCTTGCGACGGTGTCGTATTGCGGTTTTTCGTAGCGGACCGTCTTCGCGCGGATATTGGCTTCGTCGGCGGCTTTGATGGCGGCGAAGTCAAAAACAGGTTCTTTCGGGGTCAGTCCGCTGACGAGCGGACGGCGCAGTTTCTCGATACCGTGGATGTATTCGCGGTAGTTTCGTTGTTCTTTTCGGGCGGCTTCGCCACGGATCGCGGTATCTTTCGCCGCGGCTTCGATTTGTTCGCGGGTTTCGCGGCTCATGTATCCCAGTTCTTCGATGCTGGCCATATCAATCATGTCTTTTTGATATTCGTTTTCCAGCTCCGGGCTTAATCCGGCGTTTGCCAAACCGACGGCGTTTTGCACCGAAAAACCGTGTTTCCAAATAAGCCATTCGGCGGATTCGGTTTTTTCTAGGTCGGTCAGGGTTGCCGCCGCTGGGCGACTGCTTAATTTTTGGGCAGATTTGGGGTCGAATTTCATTTTCGTAGAGTTATTGACACAAGTCCAAGCGGCGGCGGTGCCGCCGTTTTTTTTCAAAACCCACGAATGGACGCGCGAAATTTCGACGCGTCCTGTGGCTTTTTCGTAAACGCCCATGATGCGGTCGGCAGGAATTTCGCCGTAGCAGTTCGGCTCTTTCGCCTCTTCGCGGTACAGTCCGAGACGGACGTTTTTGCGCGATACGGACTCGCCGCCCAAAAGGACGGTAAAACGCATCCAGTCGCCCATGTCGGCAGCCTGTTGGGCGAGCATTAAAAGGTCGTCTGAAGCGTCGGGGTTGATTCGGCGCAGTTCGCGCCAGATGGTAACGGGGCAGCCGCCGATTTGCTGGAACTGGCGGATACCGTGATTACTTGCCCATGCGTCCACGCGGACGGCGGTTTCCGCCATGCTCAACAGCGCGTCAGACTCATAGTCAACGCCCAAGCCTTCGCCGCTTTGACTTTTACCGTCGATGTTTTTGGCGATATATTTGGCGATATAACCGGCAGCCGAGCCGCGCGCCCAGTTGATGGCTTCAAAGTCAACGCGGGCAGAGGCGGGGCTTTGCTTCCAAAATTTAAAATATTTGGATTCCCAGAATTTCGCCTCGGTTTTCAGACCGGCGCGGATGGCGGCGAGCGTAGGCGCGCTGCCTTGTTCTTCACGGATTTTTGATTGGATTCGGCGGGCTTCCGCGTCCGCTTCTTTCGCAGTCGCCAAGTATTTCAAACCCAGCTCTTCGCGGTTTTCGCGGCAAGCGTGTTTTGCCACGACGCGGCGGAAGGCAAGGCGGTGTTGCTCTTCCATGAAGACAAGGCCGTGCCAGTGCGGCGTACCGTCGTGATGCGGCTCGGCAACGCGGAATCCGTAGATTTTGATTTTCAGACGACCTAATTCTGCATTGATACGGCCCCATACTTTATTTAAGTATGCCTGCGCCTGCGACGGCGTTTCGCCGCTGAATTTCTCGTTTGGCTTGCCAAAGTGGTGCATACGGTGCATGCGGGAAGGGCAGGTAATCGTAAAAAATTCGCCGACGTGGTTTTTCAGACGGGCGATTTCCTCGAAGCCGCGAATACGCACCATCAATTCGGCGCGACGCAGGGCGGGATTAGATACAGAGACTTCAGACAAGGCCTCAAGCGTGAACTCTTGCCCCAGCTCATTGATGGCAATCATGGTTTGCAACATGGCAAGATTGCGACGCTTTTGAGACAAACGGCGGAAAACCGCTTCATCAGAGGCATAAAGCCCCGTTTTACGGGACACAAAGCCAGCCTCGCGGCGGTAGCGTTCGGCGGCGCGCGCGAAAATGCGGCGAAGCTGGCGACGCCAGAATTTAGGGGCTTGCAGGCGGGCTTCGATGGCTTCGGGGATTTTGTCCTTGAATACTTTTTTGGTATCGATGCCGTATTCGGCGGCGGCATAGTGGATCAGACCGGAGAGGCTCCAGCCGATACGTTTTTTAAAATAGATGTCCTTGGCTGCGCTATCAGCAAGGACGCGGATGTCGTCGTCCGAAGCATCCAAACCTGCCGAACGGACGGCAGGCGGCAAAACGGTCAGATTGTCGAGCAGGGTTTTCAGACCGTCTTCGGCGCGAACACGCGCGGCGGCGGGCTGAATGCCGCTGTCCAACTGACGAACGACTAAATCGGTAAAGAACGAACGCGCTTTTGACGCCTCGGCAGGTTTCAGGCTTTCAAAGCCTTCGCGCAACACGGGCGAAATCAGCAAAAAGGCATTGGCGGCGTAGTCTTGCTGCGCCGCCTTTGCATTTGCTGTTTGAATTGATATGCCCATGATTTGTCCTGCCTAGTAAGTGGCGGGCTTCAGCCCGCCCTATGTCTCAATGCTTTAAATAATCTTGAATTCTTTCTTCGATTTCCGCGTCCAGCTTTTTCTGCTCGATTTTGTAGTCCACATAGAGCCAAACGCCGAGCGCGGCGGCAAAAACAATGCCGATGACTGCGATGATGCTCATTGCCCCACCTCCTGTGGAATTTCAGCGTCGCCGCCCATGTGGTCGAATGTCGGCGATTCGTAAGCGCGGACAACGTCCGTTTCAGGCAGCGTTTGCGGCGGATTCGGTATGTTTCCGTGTGTCGAACCGAGCATAAAAGACGAGGCGGCGAGCATCAGGGCGAGGATGATGTAGCGGATTTTGATTTTCATGATGTTTCCTTGTCGGGTCGGGTTCAGGCAGCCTTAAGGTCGTCTGAAACTGGGTTTACTTTCATTTTTCTGCCGGCATAGGCGGCGCGGGCTATTTTTTCGTCGATGGCTTCAAGCTGTCGGGCGGCTTCGGAAAGCTGAAGAACCGGCAAGCCCAAGCTGAACACTACGTTTTGCTGATTCAGCATATTGCCCAGTCGGGCGATTTCCTTTATCAACTTCTGACTGTCTTCCAGAGCCTTGCTTTGCTCCGGCGTAACCAGCCAACTTCTGACGACTTCCGCATCGTTGTAAGCCGCCAACGGCTGACGGTCTGCATTTCGTTCCAATAGCGCGTCACGCTCCAAGCCGTTCATGATTTTTGCGTTTTTGGTTTTACTGCTTGCCAGCTTTTTGCCGATATTCCACATGGCGCGGGCTTGGGCTTTGGTTCTAAAAAAGCGGACCCGCTGCGGTGCTGACTTCCACGTTGGGACGATTTCGCCGTTCATTTTTCTTTCCCTTTACAACAAATTTTTCTGACTGCTTTCGCCGTGTTGTTCCCGAATTTCATCCGCCGTCATCTGCGGCGGCACCAAGGCGGGGTTTTGATGCAGCGGACTGGGCGGGGAGATGGTTTTGATGACTTCCGTCGCCGCCACGCCCGACCAGCCGCATGAAGCATTCAGGCATTGCACAGAGCTATAACGGACGCGGTCTGTCATCTTCCGACTCGCCGTTACCTTGCAACGGCTGCCGCAGCAAGGGCAGGTAATCTGTACCCGCATATTTCCGTGTTCCGCCTTACTGATGTTGCGCTGCGCCATTTTCATCTCTCCGTTTCAGGTCTGCCGATGCGGCTTCAAAGGCGCGCAGATACATTTCCGCGTATTCCAGCGCAGCCTCGGCGGCGAATTCCGACAACGACTTACCGGAGGCAAAGGCAGCCTGTTCTAGCAAATCAAGCTCTTCGCCGTAGGCTTCAATTTCGATAACGCCGAACGGCGCGCGCGGCGCGGCGGGATACACATCGGCGGCGCGATGGTCTTCGATTTTGTGAATACAGTATTGGCACATGACGTTTCCTTTTTTGGTTGATGCCGACTGTCCGGCGGGTCAAGCGTCTTTCCGCTTTGTCATCACTCCGTTACACCGTTCAGGTTAAATATTAGACGGGGCGGATGAAATTCCACGGATGGGCACTCAGTCCGGAAGCGCATGCGTCGTAATAGTTACCGCCAAACACTTCTTCGTTACCGTTCAGCCATACAATCAGGTGCTTTTTGGCTTTCCCGCGCCCTTTGACAAAGATTCGCCCTACCGTGCTTTCCTGATTTGTATTCCAATCATTCATTCTCATAACATTTGCAACATGTTTCATTTTTCTACTCCTTGGTTGGGGTTGATTCCGTCTGAAATTTGGCGGGCGGTAACTCGTCCTTCGGTCAGGTCTTCGATTTTGACTGCGTGGACGACGCTCAAGCCGCCGCCTTCCCGCCATTTCTGCACTGCGACACTGCTCACGCCGACGGCTTTGCTTAAGCGGTTTTTGTTGCCGATGATGGAAATTGCGGTTTCGATTGCTGGGTTCATTTCTCTGCTCCTTGCTTGAAATGAAATTTAATTAGGTAAATTATAAAAATACGTCTGGTCTCAAATCTTCACGACGCACTCCATAACCCAGTTTTTCAATTTCCACTGCAACTTCTGCTGGGATTTTATTTCTCCCTTTTAGCCAACTATTTACAGTAGAACGATTTTTCCCGAGTTTTTTAGCAAGGGCAGCTTGTCCACCTGCTGCGTCAATAGCTTTTTCTAGATGTTTCATAAGAACTCCTGAAGTTTTGAAAAGTATATTTAAAATAACCTAAAAAGTAAACTAAAAATAGCCGATTTTTGTCTATTTAAAATTTACAATGTTGAAAATATGGAGAATTTTATGACTTATGATTTGGCAAAATGGGCGGTAGAAGCAAGAAAACGGGCAGGGATGACGCAAGAACAATTTGCCTTTGAACTTGGCTTCTCAACGAAGGCAAGCGTGAATGCGATTGAAAAAGGTCGGAACAAGCCGACCTTTGAAACAATGGTAAAAATATCGGAAATTTCAGGCTTCCCATTGCCATATCTGACAGTAAGGTCGTCTGAAAATCATTCAGACGACCTTGAAACGGCACGCCTAGATTTATATGACGTGTCCGCATCTTGCGGCAGCGGTCATCTCAACGTCGACTATCCTGAATTGCTGCACTCGCTGGAAATACCGAAGACTGCACTTAAAGAGCTGCTCGGCACGGACAACCTGCATGGCGTTAAGTTGATGTCGCCAGATGGAGATAGTATGGAGCCGACGATACCGCCGAAATCAATCACTTTAATCAAAACTGACGTTGCCGAATTTGAATCCAGCGGCGTGTATCTTTTTACGTTTCAGGGCTATACCTACATCAAACGCTTGGCGCGTGGCAAAGCAGGCGTCATCCATGTAACGAGCGATAATCCGATTTACAGTAAATCCGACTTCGTTATTGAGCCGGAAGAATTTGACAATTTGTTTATTCACGGCAAATTTTGGAAGGTACTGCCGTTGGATTTTTTGGATATTTAGTTTTTAAGAAAAAGGGATTTTATGAATGAGGGAATGTCTGATTTAGTAGCCGTCTTTGTCTTGAGCATGAGCACGTTTTACGCTGTTTGGCTATCGCTGGAGTTTTCCTGCAAAAGTAAATTACACCTGCTATGGACGATTCCTGTTGGCTTTTTTGGCTGCTTCGTGGCGATGGCGATATTTTCGCTTGTTGTCAGCCAGTCGCATGACTTTTTATTTATTTCGACGGTTTGCGCGGTATTCCTACCGCTCCCTCTTTGGCGGATGCTCAAACGCAGGAAAGAGGCAGCATTGCCGACCGAGCAGACCACCCCAAAAGATGCGGAATCGTCATCACCACTTGAATCGCTCAAGAATTTAAAAAGCAACCTTGATTTAATTAAAAAAAACAAAGTCCAGCGAAATGGCGAAGTGAAAAAAGTCAAGACTAAGACCCAAACCGAACGCATCCGCAGAAATTACAGCAGAAAATCGGCTGGTTTTAAAAAACTGGAAATCGGCGACAGAATAACTTTTGACTACACCAACGCCAATTACGAAACTTCGACGCGTAGGGTGCATATTACTGAGCTTGACGGGGTTTATATCAAAGGGGTCGATTTAGACAAACATGCTACGCGCACTTTTCGATCAGACAGGATAAACGGGGGAATTATTAATATGGATACAGGAGAGGTGTTTTATGTGTAATAACAAAGGTTGCTCGAAATCAGACGACTCTTCAGGCAACCATATCCGTTTCGAGCGGCTGGACGTCATCGCCGCGCTGGGCGACGGATACATCAACAACGAGACGGCGGAGGTGGTCGATTTCGTCCATGTCGATAAGGCGTGGGCGCGTGAAAAACTCGGCGGCAACCTCTCCCGTATCCAAGTCATCACCGCGCGCGGCGATTCGATGCAAGGCACCATCGAGGACGGCGACGTACTCTTCGTCGATACCTCCGTCCGCTCGTTTGAGGGGGAGGGCATTTACCTCCTGTCCTTCGCCGACGGACTAAAAGCCAAACGCCTGGTCCGCGGCGCATGGCATTTGTCGGGATTTTGAGGGGCTTTATTTTGAAAACTGTGAATAATACGATTGTCTTTCCGCGTGTCTTGAATTCTGAAACGATTGGCACACTATCGGAACAAATTAAAAGGACGGTCCTTTCTCTGCCTCGACACAAACCGGAAATTTATTTTGATGTCGCACTCCTTGAGTTTATCGAACCTTTGGCAATGACTGTTCTTTTCGATCAGACTACTCATTTGAAAAAGTCGAATATCAAGGTTTTCATTTCCAATTATACGAACGGCTCCAATTTGTCTAAGGCTGTCTGTTATATGGATGATTCGGAGTTTTTCTTGCAGATTTCAGGACGCAGTCTGCGACCTGATTCCTGTTGCCGCCAATCCACTCTGCCGATACGCGCTCTCGAGCCTAATCAGACTTTGATGTGGCTGGAGAATGTATCGATGAACTGGCTGGCAAACAGACTTGGCACGCATCGTGACAGCTTGGCGGAAATTAAAATCTGTATTGAAGAACTGTTCAACAATACTAAAGACCATTCCGGCGTCAGGGTATCCACTGCATTCATCCAGCATTTCCCCAACAAAGGGGAAATTAAAATATGTATTTCCGACTTGGGTATCGGGCTTGTGACTAAAATCCAACGCGCCCATCCTGACTTTACTCCGCTCGACTGTATTATTCATGCCATACGCGAAGGCTTTACGACAAGGTCATCATACCGCAATGCCGGTATGGGATTGTTTACGCTGGCTTGCATGGTGTGCAATAATGGTGGTAAATTTATTTTACGAACGGGTTGTATTTCTGCTATTGTGTACAGAGGTGCAGAAGGACTCCCTTCTGTAAATATTCAAACTGATTGCCCGCACATTGACGGGACAGCTTTCGAAATAACACTCTATCAGGATAATTTGGATTTACTTCAATCGACTTCGGAGGATTTCTCATGGGAATGACTGAAATCAGAATAGCTGACAAACTCAAACAGTTCAGCACTTACGAAGACGGCTTCAGAATTTATAAAATCATCAAAACAGCGATTGACGAAGAGAAAAGCGTTGTTTTGTCTTTCGATTCGATAACCGCGGTTCCGTCTTCTTTCGTTAACGGCTGCTTCTCTAAGCTGATTGACGATATTGGTGTAGATAATGTTAAAAAATCTGTCCGCATTACAAAATCAACGGTGATTATCAATAATATGATCCGTCGAAAATTCAATCTTGCTACAAACGTATAAATGCAATATTTCCAAATAAAAAGGCCGTCTGAATTTTTTCAGACGGCCTTTTGTTTTGGTCAGGGTTTGGAAACTGCGGCGGCAAAGTTTGGGCTGACTTCGCCTTCGTAGAGGACGATCGGTACATCTATCAGGCTTTGGAGTTTGACGGCGGTCGTCAGTCCGTTGCTGTCTAGGGTGTGGACGGTTTCTTTTCCGACCCATTTCTCTGCGTCGATTTCGGGCTTGAATCCTTGCAGGGTTACGGGGCTTTCGGGGGCGACGTCGGGGCGGCCAACGGCTAGGGAAATGTCGAATTCCATTGCGCCGCGTTTTAGTTTTTTGTATGCGGCGCGCGCGCCGGTGGCGGCGGTTTTGGGGCTTTGGTAGGTATGGCGCAGGGTTTTGATTTTTTTGCCGGTGGTGTCCGCCTGTTTGATTTCGGTTACTTCTTTGGTGGTGGTTTTGTGGGTTTTGCCGTCTTTGCGCTTGGTCTTGTATTTTTTGGTGGTGGTGACGGTTTTTTTGACGGGGTCGTAGTTTTCTTCGGTGATGACGACTTCGTGCTTTTTCCCCGTCTGCTTGTCGATGTAGTAGGCGCGGACGGCGTTGTAGCTTTCGGTATTGCTGTATCTGAATGTGTATTGGTCGCCGCTGTTGCGGGTAATCCTGATCGTGGGCAACGGCTGCCCGCTGGCGGTCGTGGCTTCGCCCGATGAAACAAACAGGAGACGGCCATGTTTGACTGTTGCGATGGCGTCGTAGCGTTCGGCAAGGCGCGACAAGAAGGCAGCGTCGGATTCGTTGCTTTGGTCGATGTGGTCGATTTTTTCGTCTTGGTAGGCTTTGCCGATGATTGGGGTGTAGCCGTTGGCGGCGGCAATGGATTCGATGATTTCTGTCAGGCTGGTTTTGTGCCAGCTTTTTTCTTTTGCTTCGGAAAAGCGGTCGGAGGTATCGGCGGATTGGGCGGTGATGTGCAGGGTGTCGGGTGCGCCGCTCCAGCTTACTTCGGTTATTTTGTAGCTGCCTTTATCTAAGATGCCTGTCTCGATGTAGCCCAGCGCGATGGTTATCTCGGCAGATTTCGGGGGCAGGGCGAGCTTGCCGTCGTGGTCGGACAGGCTGACGGTCAGCTCGTCCGCCTCGAAGCCGCTTTTGTCGGTCAGGCTGATGGAGATGATGCGGGATAGGGCGTCGGTATTGAACGGCTTGCCGTTGATGGACAGCTTGGCGACGGGTGTCAGATGGTTGCCGCCCGTGTCGGTTATGGCGTTAAAGATTTTTACGGCTTGGTCTTTGATGGTGGTCAGGATGGTCATGGCGTTTTGCTTTTCGGTTTAGATGCCTGCGATACGGCGGGCGATGGACACGCCGAGTTGCAGGGCTTTGCCTTTTAATCCGAGCGGGCTGTCGGATACTTTTTTCAATTCGAGGCTGAAACTGATGGCGCGGGCTTTGCTGTCGTGCATGAGCTGCCCTCTGTCCTCTTTGATGGACGTGATGACGTATGCGCCCATTATCTGCCCGGTACCCAGTATCAGGTTGTACGGCTTGCCGCGCTCTGCCATGAGGCGGAGCATGGACAGGGAGGTATCGCCGCCTGTGATTTCCGGGCGCAGTTCGGCGGATAGGGTGATGGTTTCGGTATCAGGACCGATGTATTGCACGGGGTTGATACCGCCGCCGACGGTTGATTGTTCGGGATGCCGCCAGCCGTTTTGACGGCTGATGGTTTGGAAAGGGATGGTGCGTAACATAAATGGGAAAAATCCGAGTGTTGCCAGCATTTTTTTATCCTTAGTCGTCTTTGAACGCGCTGCGGGCGCGGCGCGCTGCATTGGCGGTTATTTGTTCGATTTGGCGGCGGACTTCGCGGGCAATTTCCGCCGCGCTGCTGCTGCCGCCGTTGATGGTGATGTTGATGTTCATGCCGCCACCGCCGCCGCGGTTGAAGTCGGTGGCAACGGGAACGGCTCCGGCAAGGGCGGGGCGCGGTTCGGGCGTAGAGGACGGCAGGATACTGCCCAAAGCGGTCAATCCTGCTTTGCGGATTTTGTCGAGTACCCGCCATCCGCCAAAACGTGCGACGTCGCGTTGATTAAAGACGACCTCGCCTTTGTGGACGATACCGGCGGGGGTATTGACGCCGCCCGCGCCGGTATAACCGCCCGTCGAATAGCCTTTGTTTGGGATGTATGCGCCTGATCCAATGCTCGAACTGCCTAAACTTGGCATGGTCAATTTAACGGAAAAGGCTTTTTTGAGCCATTCATACGCGCCCATGGCGGCGGATTTGAGGGCGTTCAATGGTCCAAGGGCTACCTGCGCCGCCTGTGCAATCGGATTTTCTCCGCCGAATACTTTTTTGATCCATTCCCAGCCTGCGACCAGTGCGGATTTGACTTTCTCCCAGTTTGCGAACAGTGCAATCAAGACGCCTATCGGACCCGTAAAGGCAATCAGCAGCGGGTTATTTTGGAATACTTGTTTAATCCATTCCCAGCCTGCAATCAGGGCATTTTTGATTCTTTCCCAATTTGCGAAAAGCGAAATCAATGCGCCTATCGGACCTGTAAAGGCGACAAGCAGAGGGTTGCTTTGGAATGCCTGCTTAATCCATTCCCAACCCGCAATCAGAGCTGCTTTGACTTTATCCCAATAGACGTATAAGGCGACGAGGGCGGCAACAGCAAGAATCGCCCATCCGAACGGGTTTGTAAGCAGGAACATTGCCGCCTTTAATCCGAATGAAACGAGAGCCATCCCGAGACGGGCTATCCAGCCTATCAGTGTCCCCATGCCGCCGCCTGCAAACCTGATGATGGTCATGAATCCGCTCATGACGCCTGTTATCCCGTGAACTGCCAGCCCTAGGGCTGAAATGGCGGTAGCACCGGCGGCGAATAGGGCAATCAGCTTCATGATGGCGGCGGCGGCGGTGGGATTTTGGGCAGCCCATGTGCTTAATTTGCTGTTTACGTCGGCTATCCATTGGGTCAGGCTTTTGAGTTCCGGAGCTACTGATTCCCCCATCGTGGCGAGAAAGTTGGTAAATGTTCCGCTGGCCGCGTCCCAAAGGTTGGTCAGTGTGCCGAGCTGCTCATTCACGCGCTGGTTCAGGCTGGCTTGCGCCTCCATTTTTTTGGCGAACTCTTCATAGCCTGTTTTTCCCTTCTCAATCATCGTGTTTAATGCTTGCAGGGTCTCGGCATCGTCGCCGAATATCTTTTGCAGTATCCCCAATCTTTTTTCCGTGGTTAGGCTTTTGAGTTTTTCGAGCTGGGCATACATTTTGTCGAAGCCGCCGAATTCGCCTTTCCCGTTGGTAAAGTCTAAGTCTATTCCGCTGCCTTTGGTTGCTTTGGCGATTTTTGCGGTATCCATCATCCGTGTGAATACTTTACGCATGGCATTACCGGCGGATTCTCCTGACAGTCCTGCTTGGTCGAGCATACCGACCAACGGACCCATCTGTTTCATTGCGGCTTCGCCCTTGATTTTCAGGGTATCAAGAGCGGGGGACAGTTTTGAAAATGCGCCCAAGATGTTGCCATCCTCGACGCCTGTGTAGTAGAGGCGTTGGACTTGGTCCATGATGGCGAGCATCTCTTTTTCGCTGGCGCGGGTCGCGTCTTGGAGTTTGGCAGTCATCTCGGCGGCGGCGTCAGGGGCTTTTTTGAGCTGCACCGATAACATGGCTGCGGCCTCGCCCGTGCCGCCCAAGATGGTTTGAGCGGATACGCCTTGGCGCATCAGCATGGTCATGAGATTTTTAAAATCTGCCGTCGTACCCGGCAATTTGTCGCCCAGCTTGGTAGCCAGACTGTTGATTTTTTCATATTCGGCGGAGACGCTGCCGTCTGATGTCATCATGGCGGCGCGCAAATCTACGGACGCCGTTTCGCTTTGTGCGTATGCGGTTATCGGCTTTTCCAACAGTCGTTTCGCGCCGTATGCGTGAGCAGCGGCGACGCCTGATGCCATAATGGCTTTTGAGTTTATGTCGTCCAGTTTTCTGCCGGCATTTGCCCATTTTTGCTGCGCGGCGAATTTTTTGTTTGTTTTCTCCATCTGCTCGGCAAGTGTTTTTTGATTTTGGGCAAGATTGACGGTGGACGTCCCGGCGGCTTTCATTTCTTTCGCAAGCCGACCGGTGCTTTTTAGTTGCCGCTCTTGGGTTTGTTCCAGTATTTTTGCCTGCTGGGCAAGTTTTTTCATTTCTCGGCTTTGTGCTTGGGTTGCGCCGCCGCTTTTTTTCATTTCGGCGAGCAGCTCCCGCTGCCTGTTGCGGTTTTCTGACAGCTTTTTATTTGTTTCGCTTAGGTTTTGGCGATATTTTTCAAGCCGCTTTGTGTCGTTTAGGGCTTTATTCAGGCGCATTTGCTCTTGTTTGGTTTGTTTTAATCTCCCGCTCAGTCCTGATGCGGCTTTGCTGATTCGGTCAAATTGTCCGCTTGCTTTATCGGTGGCTTTGAGAATAATATTAAGCGTCTTATCGGTCATGGCGTTTTGCCTGTATTTAAGGGATGGATTTGATATGTTCGGTTTTTTTAAGCGTCAGCCTGTAAACAAACAGCCTGCATTCACGTCGTCGAGACGTCCTAAGTCTCCGGCGCAATTGCGGCGCGAAACTGACGAATACATCCTGAAAGTTCAAAATGAAAGCCGTGTTCTTTGCGAGAATTACCGCAATATGACAGCAGCTAAGTCAAATCCTTATCGGAAGGCGGTCAGTAGCGCGATTGCTTTTTTCTTCGTTGGGAAATTGTTCAAGTAATTTTTAATTGAAAAGGTCGTCTGAAATGTTTCAGACGACCTTTTTTATTGCCCTGCGTTTTCGGATTGGATCCGGTTTATTTCTTCTGCTTTTGCCGCCCAACTGTTTAACCTGTATAGGTTTTGTTCGGCAAACCAATCAATCGACCCTTTAAATGTGATTGCGCAGAGGGCGAGGGCATCGTCTATTGGGTAGAACTTTTGCTGTTCGCCGTCAACGTCATCCTCCCAAATATCAGGGACGGAATTTATCAGTCGGCTGAAAGTGTCTGCTCGGTAGCGGAATCTTGGATATAACCCAATTCCGCAAAGGCTTCCTGAATCTCTACTTTCGCTGACGGCGGCGCTGAAAAAAAATCTACGGCGGCGTTGATGGCTTGTGCGTCCGCCATGCTGAATCCGCCATATTGAGCCATGCCGATTTTGGGCGTACTGATTTTGGAGAGCAGCTTTTGGATGGTTTCCGTGTGTTTGATTTTAATCAGGTCTTGCCCTAAGCCTGCCATGTCTTTGGCGAGCGGTTCGCGGAGGGTGTAGGCCGTGCCGTTTGATACGGTTACGATAATGGTGTTGTCCGGGTTGATTTTGATTTTGGGTTCTTGCTGCATTTTTTGCGCCTTTGAATTGATTGTTGTCGGTCGGGCTTTTCCTGCCCGACCTTTGCTTTTTACCGATTACAGACCTAACGCATTGCGGATGCCGGCGCGAATGTCTTTACCGCCGATGACGAGTTTATTTGCCATCAGGTCGCATTCGAAAATGACTTCGCCGTCAACTGTTTCCTTCCAATAGGTCAGGGCGTACTTAAATGTCTGTTCGCCGCCTTCGCCTGCTTTGTCTTCGTTGCGCGTGGTCTCGATGATGCGCCCGCGGGCTTCGCCTACCAATGTTTGATAGGTTTCTTCGTCCTCTTTGTGCAACGCGCCTTGGTAGCGCAGCAGGTTGCCATTAATTTTATGGCTGATTGACTTGAACAACTCGAGGTCAAAGCCTTTGCTTGTCAGCTCAAGCTCGAGTTTCTCGATACCGTGAATGACTGTGTATTCACCCAGACCGCCACCCGGCGTGTAGTCTTCGGTTTTAAATTTGATGTCGGGGCGTTTGACGGTCATCAGGACGCCGTCTTTGTTGAGGCCGTCGGTAAATACGTTAAAACTTTTGAGGATGCGTGGTAACTGCATTTGCTGTCCTTATACTGTGGTCGGTTTGATGTTTGACGCAAACTCGATGACGCGGTCGGTCAGGTTAACGATAAAGCGATCGGAGACGTGTTGGTTCAGTTCGATGTTTTCCAACGGCGGTGCGACGGTAAATTCGTACTCAAATGCGAAGATGCCGTTTGATACGCGCTCTTTTTCGATTTTTTTCGGGTCGATAAATACCTGCGCGCCCAATAACCAACCTTTATAGACTTTTTCCGCCAGCTTCGCGTTGATTGTGTTGATGATGTCAATCATCAGGGAAGGATGCATCGGTTTATCCATTGCCCAGAGGAAACTTTCGGCGATGGTCTCTTTGATAATTGATGCAACACGGACTGTCGGCTCAAATGCCCAAATCGGATCTGCCGAGCAGGTTCGATTGCCCCATACGCGGAAACCTTTTTCGCGGATCAGGGTCGTTACGTCTAGGTTGTTTAGTGTGTTCGCATCTGAATTAATATCCAACAGTCCGAAGCTGCGCGGATATTTGATGGCAGACACGCCTTGAATCTCTGTATTAGATATTGATTTGTGCGGACCGATTTTTTCGTCAAGCATGGCGCGCGCGCCTAAGATTCGGGCGATAGTGGCGGCAGTTGTAACGGTGTTTGTCTGCCCTTGCACTGCGCCGCCGCTGAGGATATTTCGGACGGCAGTCAACGTATTCTCTGAGATGTCGCCCTGAGAGCCAGTAGCAGTAGATACGGCGGCAGGATTTAAAGCCATGAAGTCGTTGTCAATCAACATGAGATTTTTCTGCCCGAATCCTTTGCGGTATTCGCTCAGACTTGTAATATCTTGACTACCGCCTGCGGAGGCATAGACGAATGCATCCAGTGCATTTGCAGCGACAACCAGCTCGGCTGTCACGTCTGCATCGTCAAGCTCGGGCGCACCGATGATTTTTGGCTTGAAACCGGTATATGCGGAGGCTTTGGCAAGTTGTTTTGCGCCGTTGATGACGTTTTGTTTTTTTTCTGACTCGTCTTCGGTATCAGCAACACGCACCACGACAATTTGAGCGTCTGCTTGGTCATGGATTGCATCTAATGATTTTGCAAGCGTCCCTTGTGACCCGGCACGGTCAATCAGGCTTCCGACGGATGTTGAGAAAATAGGGGTATTGAGTGGGAACGCAGATGTATCGGCATCATTACCGGTGGCTACGATGCCGATGATGTTCGTGGCGATGTCAGAGATGGCGCGCGCGCCATGTGTGTATTCGTTGGCGGTAACGCCGTGCATTCTTTTTGCGGTCATGGGGTTGTCCGTTTTAATGGAGGTTTACTGATTGTTGCTTTGCTTGCCTTTAATAACAAGTGCTTATTATTTTTTTTGGGTTTTTTAGGTCGCCTTTTCAGACGACCTTTTTCGTTTCGGTTACAGGTACTTCAGCTCTTTTGCTTTATCAATGATGCGCTTGGCGATTTTTTCTTCTACGGCAGGGGTAAAGTGCGCACCGCCGTCTGATGACAGGGACAGCGGCATGATTCCGTCACGTTGCGCCTGCTTATCGGCTTCGTTCGGGGTAATACCTGTGTCTGTCCACACATCATTACCGAGCATATAGGCCTCAATATCCCATACCTTCTCACCATATTTCTCTTTTAACCAATTATTGTATCGGTCTTTTAATTGATGCCGATATGGATGGTCTGCCTTAGCCCATCCGGGCTTGTTATCAGCCCAATTTGTCAATACGATAAAGCGGGGTTTTGATTTTGGCTCAACTAATGACAGACATTTCTCGACATATCCTTTAACCCGTTCAAGGGTTGATTCCCAGTTGCTCCAGTTCGCTCCGTTAATGTCATTCTTTGCCGTTGCCAATACACAAATGCCATCAGTACCGCCATTTGCTTTCAGTTTCAGGGGGTATTTTTTACCCGCAACAATGCTGTGCGGAGTCTCATCGCGTGGGTAAACCTTTACATTTGCCGTCTGCCCAAAGATAGATGCCTCGATGTCATCCCCAATCATAACGATTGTCGAATGCATGCTAAACGGAGTCACGCCCTCGCCATATATAATTTCTGCATCTACTTTAACGTTTAGTCCTTTTGCGGGGATCGTATCGACTTCAAATTTAATTTCAATCGGACTTCCGTTCATCGACATTAATGCATAAGAGGCCAGACTCCCTCCTGCGGCATTGTTGATAACAGGTAGTTTATCTGCTTTCCCCAATTTTTCGGCGTACTCTCCGATTCTGGAAGTTGTACTGTCGCCAAAAAAATTAAGGCTACGGACAAGTTCTTTTACTGGTGTTCCCGGCTGTTGCTCCTGTGCTTTGGGTTGCTCACCTGTATTTTGATTCCCCGATTCGGACGGTGTAGGTGTGGATGAGGCAGGCGCAGACGGGGTAGGTGTGGATGGGGCAGGTGTGGATGTTGCCGGATTCGGCGGCGTACTGGATTTTTCAATAGCCTTTTGAACTAACAGCAAAGTATCGGAAATGTTGTCTAATCTTTTTCCAAGTTCGCCTTGCAATGCTTTTTCGATCGCCGCGCGAACCATCGCCTGCGAAATCGTTGCCGGATTGCCTTGTCCGCCACTTTCTGCATTTTTTGCGGTAGTAACGTAACTAGCAATATCGATGACGGCTTTTTCCAAGTTTGGTTGATTACTCATTTCAGGTTCTCCGGTGAATTTTCTTTTTGGGCTACCCATGCAGCTTGGCAATGGTCTTCTTGCCAAAAATACAGGGTATTGACGGTTCGATAAGCGGCGCGGGCTGCTATTGTTGGGCTGTCAGCCAAGACGGCGCAGCGGTAAATTCTGCTGCTAACGGTTTCATGCGGACTGCCGGCGGCGATGGTATTAACGATTTGACCGGCGGCAATGGCGATATTTTTCAGGTAGTTTTTGATGCTCTGTTTCATATTCAGACGACCTTATAAGCTGATTTCGGTGTTGATGGTGTTTAATTCGTCTATGGTTTTGGCGGCTTCGATTTGTTTTTCGATCGCCTGTCGCTTACCGGCGACGGTGGCGCAAAGGGATTCATATGCGGTGTTTTTTTTCAGGACTGTGGCTTTAAGTTCGGCTGGGTCGATGCCTCGCGTGGTCGCGATTTGGTCAAGAATCGGGGTTGGGGCGGACGGGTCTGCTTTCCATGCTGCGGCTTCGGCCGCCTGAAGATGCCAAATTTGCACCTCGAATGGCGGTAGCGTGTCCATTCCTGATTTTGCTGCAACAATATTTTGCGCGTTGCGAGCAATGGCTTTAAGTAGTGCGAGTTTACTTGCTTCAAGGAAGTCGGCGGCGGCTTGGGCTTTTTTGGCTTGGTTCTCAATCCATTTTTTTCCGTCCCATTCGCAGTATTCGTTCGCGGGTTCAAGCAGGGTTAAGTCGTCTGAAAGGCTGCCTACTTTGTCGATGATGACGGAAACGCCGTCTGCTTTGCGGTACGCTGCCTTGCCTCGATGGTCTTCGATGATGTCCCAGTCTGAGCCATTCCATCGGGCGACATATCCGGCTGAAATTTTTGGCGGCGTGGTGTCAATACAGCCGGCGGGGATCAGGTAGCTACCGTCGCGGGCGTAGATGTCCAATTCGGCATTAATCTGACCGATATAAATATTGTCTGCTGCAAGCTGACAGACTGGTTTAGTCCATTTGATGTTTTGGCTCATTTCTTTTTCCTTTTCCATAATGTCGTCTGAAACGTGGTTTCAGTTTTTCAGACGACCTTTTCAAATTAAATCTTGATGATGTATTTCATGGCCACGTTCATCGGGCGTGTTTCCACGCCGCCTGCCGGGTCGGTTTGTCCATAATCGTCAACTGATACCGTGGATGAGTAACTCCCCCTGTCGTTATTTGTCGTTTTTAAAATACCTATCCCGTGACTATGGCTCCGGAACTCGTCCGCCTGCCAACTACCCAAGACGCGCCCTGAATCTCGACCTCTCCCTGCGTCCCAGCCGCGGATAAATTCCCCGCGCAGGTCCGGCAGGTTGAAGGTTGTGCTGCCGTCGCCTTCGCCGTAGCGCGTACCGATAACAGCAAACAGCGTGGCATAGGTCTGACGGGATACCGCCGCGCCGTGGCACTCAAGCCAGCCGTATGGGACGTTTTCGCCCGCCAAGGCTACAACCGTTCCGCTCGGTGCTGAGATGTTGACAAATGTTTGGTCAACTTTTGCCACCAGTCCGGGTACGTCCCAGCCGATGGAGATTCGATTCTTAGACCCGCTCGAAGATGGCCGTGCCTCGATTGTTTCGGCTTTTAATTTTGACAGGGCATACGATGACGGTACGGTATTGGTGCCGGTGTGTTCGGGATTGTGCGAAATGCTACGCTGCAAGAGCACCGGTGAACTGTCGTATTCGATGCCTCCGTTGTTTTTTAAAGTCAGTGATTTACCGCTTATCCTGTTGCGCAGAAAGACCATATCTACATCGGAATCGATATGGATATATTTGTTTGCGGCGTAAAGCGCAGGCGAGGCTGCCACGGCAATGCCTTTTGTAAACACGGTATTGCCGCCGAATGTTTTGTCGCCGTTGATGGTTTGATCACCGGTAATCTTGACGGTGTCGGTGTTTTCACTGATTTTTTTATCGACGGCTTTGAGACGGATGTTTAAATTGTTTGTCCTGTTGGCGAGTGCCTGCAAAGGTTGATTTATTGGGGCATCCGCGCCGCCAATGACTTTATCGCCCGGTTCAACCAGATAAACATTTTGTGTGAATTCGTTTTTTTCGATTGCGTTTGCCATAATTTTCCTTAAGCTGCGCCAAAGTTGTATTCGCCGTTAAATTCGATTTCGCCATTCCAGTAGATGGCGTTTCTTCTGTAGTCCATCTCGACCAATCGGCAACGGAGCGGCGCGATTTGCTCTAGCCATTTTTTTATCTTTTCGGCCTCTATGTTTGTAATCGGACGGCTTAGTTTGATTTTGTATTCTGCCCAGTCGCCTTCTTGTCCACCAAAAACGAATGTTCCGTCAAAATAGGCGGTTCCATCCCAATACAGACTGCCGTAGTTTTCAATTATCTCGATGTCGCCATATCCTAAATCTTTGAATAATTGTCGTATTACGGACGGCGTCCCTTTTCTTTCGTGGATTTTGATGTATTCGGCGACAATTCGCCGACGGGCGGCTTCGGTTTCGGCAATGTCCCAGCCTTCATCGCTGCCGATTGAGTTTTCCCACGCCAGCCAAGGTAGCCATTCTGGTGGGCAGTCAACTGGGCGGCGGGTTCGTGCGATTTCATTCAAGTCAAATAATTGCGCCAGTTCCGCTGATGTCAGTTTTGATAGCGCGTGTTGCAATTCGGTGCTGCTGCTTGGTTTTATGCTTTCTGTCATGTCATATTCTCCAAGCTGATTTCGCTGATTTCGATGTATTCTCCGTCGCTACAATTTATGTCTTCTAACGGTGATGCCATTTCGATTTTTTTAACGCCGTCGGTATCCAGCGCACCGATAATTTTTGACAATGCGACGCTTGCACCTAATCTGCTGTTTTTTTCGAGCATTTTTTTTAAGTCATCAAGCTGCTTGTTTTTTACCAATGTCAAATCCGGACCCGATTCGTATCTAATCCTTGCGGCAATCCTGACTGCCTTCGGGCGACCGGCTTTAACTTTTACGGTATCGCATAAGGGGCGGCGGGTCTCCGCGCTCAAATAATCCTGCGCCGCCTGCAAAATTTCTGCTGATGGCACGCCGTCCGCTGCCTTAATAAAGACGCAGACCGTACCTGCAACCTCTCGGACGGCGCGCGCGTCGATGATTTTCGGGTGAGCGTCTAATGCATGGGCTTCGTAGGCGGCGCGCGGACCGGCTGCGGCGAGTTTTTCGGGGTAAAGTTGGACGCGACGGCGCAGGTCGTCGTCTGTTTCGTAAAGTGCTTCGACGGGAGGCAGGGCAGTTGGGTCGGCTTGACGCACTATTTTTCTTGTTATCCCCTTCGCGGCGGCAAGGTGGTCTAAATCGCTACCTTGGGCAAATGCCAGCAACGTCGATGCTGCCGCTTGGTTGATGCGCTGCCTAAGTATCATTTCTTGGTAGGCTTGCTGTTGCAGGTCTATTGTCAGCGGCTCTGATTCCAGCGACAGGGTTGCTGCAATGGTTTCTCGGACGGATGATGGGACAAGCTCAAGCAGTGCTGTTTTTTTGCGCTCAAAAATCGTTTCAAAATCTAATTCTTCGATGACTTTCGGGGCAGGCAGGCGGGTTAAATCGATTTCGGCCATTTTCTTTACTCTATTTTGAATATTTGCTCTGTCCCATCTTCAAGGGCGGTATGTATGGCTACTTTCAGACGACCTTCAGCGGCGGCCTGTACGTCAAATTGGATTTGGCTGATTTTGATTCGTGGCTCCCATGTTGCGATGGCAGTTACTATTGCTTGATGGCTTACGGCAATAACGGCAGGGGTCATCGGCATATCTATCAATTCAGGGAGCAGGCTGCCGTAATCTTCTCGCATTACACGGGTTCCGATGCGGGTGAAGAGAATGTTTTTGATTGATTGGGCAATGTGTGTTTTTAATCCGATCAAGCGTCCTGTTTTGTCGTCGGTCATTGCGGCTGTCCTGTCGTTCCGCCACTGTCTCCCTTATGGGTATGGGTGGTCAGGTTTATTCCGTTGCTGATGATGCTGCCCGATTGTTGACGAATTGTTCCGTTAATAACGGCTGCCGCTCCACCTTCGCCCCCGCTGCCTGACATACCGCCTTGGTATGTGAGCAGCCCTTTCACATTTAGCGCGCCTTCAATATCGGTTACTTGGCTATCAATAGTCAGATGTTTTGTGTGTACCGTTGCAGATTTTTCGGCAGTAATGTCGGCGGTTTGTATTCCGCTGATTTTCAAATGACGTTGGACGTGGTCGTAGTTTATTTCCGCCCCATCCGGTAATCTGATGATGGTTTCATTTGGGTTTTGTGATGGTGCTGGGTATTGGGTACTGTCGATGCCGCATAAGACGATTCCGTTTTCTGTTTCTCCGCTTGGCGATAAGATGAGGCAGGCTTCGCCGATACTTGGCAAACGCCAAATTGATACGCCACCGGCAGCAGGGGTTTTATATTTCAGCCAGTCCGTCAACAATCCGCCATGTTGTACCCGGATACGGTTTGACACTGGGTCAACCTCTTGCACGGTGCCAATTTTTATAAGGTTCTCTAATTGACGGGCTGTCATGGGATTATGTTGTCTCCGATTTTTATATTTTCTGCTGCCGATTTGTTGGCAAACATGGCTCGTCTTTCAAACCTCCAGCCATTTTCGTTTTGCAATTCGAGATCAACAAACCACAATCCGCAAAAAAACAATGGACGGCTTTTGATTTTCAGTATGGTGCAAGGTTCTTTAAACATGATGCCTTCTCAAATTTGGAAAAGCCGCCGTTGATGGGCGCAACGGCGGCTTTTTGGTAGTGCCGTCTTTCCGGCTGTCATGCTTACAACTTTCCAAGGAGTATTACTTCAGATGACAGGCTTATTTTACAAGTCCCAAAAATACGGGCAAGCGACGGCTGTTCTGTGTGTGTTTTTTAAGTTTCGATACGGCAAAATGTAAAGGGTCGTCTGAATTGTTATCAGGCGACCTCTTTTCGTTTTAGATGTTTTATTTGTTATTTAATGTGTTACTTTTCAATTTTGAAAAATATTCTGTTTTTAAATCATTAGGTTTTTATTTAATCTTAATCCCTTCCTCTCTGCCAGATTTTAAAGGCACTGTTTAAAGCAGTGCCTTTTGTTTGACTAATAAAAATTGGGGCTGAAGCAGATTGGCCTTAAATATCATACCCATTTCTCAGGGTTTTTAATTACCGTTTCGGTACGCCAAAGTTAAAAAACTTCACATTTCGTCTCCTCAAGGCTATGGAAAAAATTTCCAGTCATTTCTGTTGTATTTTAGTAAACCTCCTTAGTCCCAAATTTGCAGAAAAAGATTAGGTCGTCTGAAAACAAAAAACTCGGTTTCAGACGACCTGTTGATTTTATTTGCCTACGGGCGGTAATCCGGCCAACATGCGTTCAGCGTTGGTACGGCTGAGGTTGTAGTTGTAATATTTTTTATAGAATGCCTGGGTTTTGGACACCATATCGAGGTCTTTGAATTGTTCTGGATGGAACAGTTTTGCCGCCCACAAAATTTGCAGTGCTTCTTCGGTGCTGTATCTGTCCCATGGGAATGTGCCTGACGGATTGGCATACAGACGGCCGTTTTTGACAGCGCGTATGCTTTGCCATGCAGGGTTTTTCTTAATTGCATCAATTCCTTTTTTGCCGCTGGAGCGTCCGCTGCCGACAATGATGATTTCGGGATCGGCTTTGATGATTTCTTCCAGGCTGACAACGGCTTTATTTCCTGTCCCTGCCAGGACGCTGCGTCCGCCTGCCAGGCGAATCCATTCGCCAATCATGGATTTTCCGCCGTCTATCTCAGTCAGGTTGGTACTGCCGGTAATGTGCAATACGGTAGGACGACGGTTTTCAGGTATGTTTTTAAGTCGGCTGTTGACAAAATTGATATTGCCGTCCAATTCGCTGATGTAAGTTTCGGCAATTTTTGGGGCGTTACTACCAATGACGGAGGCGGTAATGCGGACGGTTTTCTTTAAGCCGTTAAAGTCCTGAAAATTGACTAATACCGCTTTCATGCCGGCTTTTTCTACCTGTTGCTGCATAGTGGGATTGGACATCAGCACGGCATCGGGACGTGTAGCCAAAAGAGCCTCCATTTGAATGCTTTGGCCGTTAGTCAGGGCGGGGACAGTTTTAATTTTTGGGAGGACTTCGGCAAACCAGGGATTGTTGCGGATAACGTCGGTGGTGGCGACCAATTTGTTACCGCCTCCTAAAAGCAGTACGACCTGATTGTTTGCATGCCATAAATCGGCAATGCGGTTTACCTGCTCAGCCAGTTCGACTTTTTTGCCGTTGATGTCTTGAACCGGGCGTGCGTATAGTGGGGCAGGGGTTAGGATAAAGGCGGAAAGCAGTGCGCCTGCCAGTATTTTTTTCAGATTCCGATACATTGGGATTTTCCTATAAGGTTGGGAAAAGGGGGGGGAGGTCGTCTGAAAGCACGGATATTGTGTTTTCAGACGACCTTTTTGACATTATTGATTATTTAAAACGAGTAGCGTGCGCTCAGGTAATAAGAACGACCGCGTTCGTTATAGGTTCGTGCCGTGCCGGCGGTACGCAGGATTTTCTTATTGAACAGGTTGTTTACGCCGGCGCGTACTGTGATTTTGTCTTGCCAGTTATAGCCGGCATTCAGTCCGAATATACCATAACTGCCTAATTCATATTGTTTTACGATGCTCTCGCCACTGTTGTAGATAACGTCCATAAAACGGTTGGGGTGTTTTCGGGTAACCTGGCGACCGTATCGTGTGTATGAGGCATTCACATCCCATGAGTCATTGATTCTCCAGTTTAAAGTACTGTTAATCGTATATTTGGGTACGATGGAAACAGGGTTTTTCGTGGCACGATCCTCATTTTTGTGCATATAAGTGAAATTGGTGGTCATTGTCAGGCGTTTGTCTAGCAAAGGAAGGGTTAAGTTGCCTTCCAAGCCGGAAATAATGGCACGGGCGCCATTGCCCCAACGATAGACGTTGGTCCCCTTGTAATTCCGATAAATGGGTGTGCCGTCAGGTGTGTTGTCGGTACGAATTTCGCGGTCGTAATTGCCGTTGACGGTTTCGATAAATTGGCCGTTGTCTACGATGCGGTTGCGGTAATCATTGTGGAAGTACGCCAGTGAGGCCAAATAACCGTTTTGAGAAAATTCAAAGCCGATTTCCTTATTCAAGCTGGTTTCGGGCTTGATGTTTTTATTGCCGAGGAAATAGCAGGCGCGTCCCCAATCAAAACCTTGTGCGCTGTTGTTGGTGTAAGGGTTGGTTCGGGAGCCGTTGCCACCGTCATGGGTTAAGGCATTGGGGTTGTTCCAGTGGTTTTGGGCGTCTATCGGACAGCCGTTACTGGCGTTGATCAGCAGGTAGTTTGGCTGGCTTTGATAAAGGTTGGGTGCTTTGTAGGCACGCGCGATGCCGCCTTTGATTTTCCATACCGGATTGAAGGCGTGGGAGAAGTTGAGCGATGGCGTCCATGCGGAACCGGAAACGCTGTGTCTGTCCCAGCGCAAGGCGGGCGTCAGGAACGTTTTCCCGCCGTTTAAGGCGATATTGTCTTCCACATACAGGGCATATTCGGTTTGCGCGCCTTTTCCGCTGCGGCCTGAATTGGCCAGCCATGGGATAACGCCGTAAGTACGCATATTTGCAGTCATGGAGGCCGTATCGTCCAATTTGGCTCGGTTGGCTTCTGTGCCGACGGTTACGGTATGGTTGTTGACGGAAAAGTCCGCGCGGCTGCCAAAGCGATAGTTTTTCAATATGCTGTCGGTAAAACCTTCGGTGGCGTTGTACGCGCCTTCGGTGCTGCCTAAAAGACCTTCGGGTAGGCGGCTGTTGACAGTTTTGTCATAACTTAAATAAGTTTCAGTATTGCCCCAATTCCATTTTCCTTTATGGGTTAGGGTATAGCTTTGGCGGTACAGTCTGGCTGTTTCTCTGCCTATCAGTTGTTGTGCAATCGGCTGTATGGCTGCAACCAACACATTGCTGCTTTGGGTATCGCCGTTATAGATGTTGCCCTGGCGGCTGTATGAAGTATCAAAAATCAGTTTTTGATCCGGGGTAATATTCCATTGCAAACGTCCTGCAATGTCTTTGTTACGCACACCTTCCCGTCCCGCGCTCAATGCAGTACGCGAACTTTTCACGCTGTCATTGATATCGAATGCATCGGCTTGGGTTTTGTTTAGATTGCCATAAACGCGGAGACCTAAAGTGTCTTTAACCAAAGGGGCGGAAAGCACGAAATTTGCACGGCGGGTTGCTCCTTCTTTGTCGCTTTGCGGATGGTCTGCATAAATGCCCACGCTTCCGGAAACTTCGTCACTGATGCCTTTGGTAACAATATTGACCACGCCGCCCATCGCGCCGGAACCATAACGGGCAGCAGCCGGACCGCGCAATACTTCGATTTTTTCTACCATTTCAGCAGGCACCCAGTTACTGTCGCCACGGGTGTTACGCACACCGCTTCTGCCGTATCGCTCGGCATTGCGTGAAGTTACCGGTTTGCCGTCTATAAGGATCAGCGTGTTTTCCGGCCCCATGGAGCGGATGTCGATTTGGCGTTTGTTGCCGCGTTCTCCACCGGGCGAGTTGGAACTCATATTCACGCCGGGCATTTTGCTGACGATTTCGGATAAATCGTTGGTAACGGGGTTTCTTTGGATGTCTTGGGCGGTAATGACAGAAGCCCCCAACTGTTGTTTGACTTGGCGTTCTGCTGTTACATAAACAGTCGGCAGCTCGCCTTTGCTGACTTCGGCGGCGGTTTCGCTATCTTGTGCATACGTGGTAAATGCAGTAAGCAATAAAGTATTTAAAACACTTAATTTGAAAATGGTGGAAGTCATCAGGTTGTGGTCCTTAAAATGGTTTTAGATGATAAACGTAGTGTGTTTATGCGGTTTAATACTGAATCTATATTTTGATCCGTCATAGGGTTATGCCCATTTGACATTAAAAAAACATTGTATTTCCTGCTTTATTTCAATTTTGGTTTTTTTGAACATAAAAGGTAGATTCAAGCGTATCAAAATAGGCATGATATTATTCAATTAAGTAAATGGAAGTAAAAGGTTTCTTGAGAATTAGTCTAGAAGAATTAATTTTTAAAATTGATTTTTTATTTCATTGTTTATATTGGGATTTATTTATATTTTAATGGCATTTTGGGAATATTTATTGAATCAAAAGGAGTATATGTTTTTTTACTCCTTTTGATGGATGACGGTATCACCATACCCCCAATAGAATGTATGCCCTTTGGTAGAAATTAGTTTTGTTTTCAGTATCTTTAGGGAAAATACTGGAGCGGAACATTATCAAAACACGCATCTCACTTCTATTTTTTCTAAGCAATTTCCTGCCTAGTGCAAAAAATTAAGGAACATTGCCTCTCCAAGTCTTGTCCTGCCCGGCTGCTAATCTGGCAATCCGTTGTTTTGGGAGGTAGATTTAGTTTCAAGCTGCTAAATAGCACGATTGTTTTCTATACGTTTATTTTTATTGAATATTGGTTCCAATTACGAATGCCGGATTTAACATGGTAAATGAAACGAAACTTGTACGTCGTTATCTGCCGTATAAATGGATGTTGATCTTATTGATCGTGGCTTTGACTGCTGTTGCGGCGGTATCTTTATCGTGGGGGCGGTTTCCCGTACCTATGGAAGGGGTATGGCTGAGCCTGTTGCAACAGAATCCTGATGATGTACAACAGAATGTTGTGCTGAATTTGCGGCTGCCGCGCGTATTGGCTGCAGTTTTGGTCGGTGCTGCGCTGTCGGCGGCGGGAACAGCCTATCAGGGTATTTTCCGCAATCCCTTGGTGTCTCCCGATTTGCTGGGGGTTTCAGCCGGCGCGTGTATTGGTGCGGCTGTGGCGATTTTGGCAGGTTTTGGGATTTGGGGAATTCAGACGGCTGCCTTTATCGGAGGATTGGCGGCGGTAGGCGCAACCTTGACATTGCCCAAACTGGTCGGTCGTGATTCGGCCATCGTGCTGGTGTTGGCCGGTATAGTGGTATCGGGGTTTATGTCTTCAGTTTTGGGGTTGGTAAAATATTTGGCCGACCCCGAAACGGAGTTGGCGGAAATTGTCTATTGGCAGTTGGGTAGTTTGGCCAAGTCGGATTACGGCAATCTGATCATGTTGGCGCCGTTGATTCTAGCTGCCATATCCGTTTTGTTTGCCATGCGTTGGCGGATTAACGTGTTGTCGTTGGGCGACCGAGAAGCGCGGCTGGCGGGGGCAGATATTACATACGAGCGGACAGTGGTGGTGATATGCGCTACTTTGTTGACGGCTTCGGCAGTTTGCCTGAGCGGTACCATAGGCTGGCTCGGTTTGGTGGTGCCGCATTTGGCAAGGATGTTGGGTGGGGATAATAATTTGCGGGCCTTGCCTTTGGCATCTTTAATAGGATCGGTATTCCTTCTTCTGACCGATATGTTGTCACGCAACCTTTACGAACAGGAAATTCCATTAGGGATTATGACCGGCTTTATCGGCGCGCCGTTTTTTGCGTGGATTTTGGTGCGGCAGAAAGTGGCGGATTGAATGATGTTGGATATTAGTAATCTGTATTATGCATACCGGAATCGTTTGGTTCTAAACGGGATTAATTTGACACTGGACAAAGGAGGACTGCTGACGCTGCTTGGTCGAAATGGGGCGGGAAAATCTACTTTGTTAAACTGCATTGCCGGTTTGTTAAAGCCGCAACGTGGCCGGATTATGTTGGATGGCAAGTCGGTGCAGTCCATGAGTGCGCGCCAAATGGCAAAGATAACCGCTTATGTGCCTCAGTATTCACCGCAAACCTACCGTTATACGATGTTGGAGTATGCAGTCCTTGGTTGTGCAGCGCGATTGGGAATAATGCAGAAGCCTGAAGCTGCGGATTATGAACGGGCAGTGCAGGCGTTGGAAGTTTTGGGCATCGCCCACCTCGCCGACCACATTTATATGGATGCTAGCGGCGGAGAAAAGCAGTTGGCAAATATTGCCAAAGTGTTGGTACAGGAACCGCAGCTGATTTTATTTGACGAACCTACATCAGCTTTGGACTACGGTAATGCCGCTAAAACCTTACGCCTGATTGCGGACTTGTCGGAACGAGGTTATACTGTAGTAATGACGACACATAATCCGGAACATCCATTGTTGCTGTATGGCCGCTGCCCGAACAGTCAGACGGCCATTTTGGACGGGGCGGGCCATTTGAAGGCGGGGGATACGGCAGAGATTGTTAATGAAGAGAACCTGTGCCGTTTGTATCAGGTTGATTTGACCTTGGTGGATGTCCCTGGCAGCCAACACAAAGCCTGCACTTTAACCGGCTTGTAAATGCGAGTCGGGCAGTTTATATCCAATTCAAAATTTCTTTATGCAAAATCCGGCCGCCGCAATGCAATCGCAAATCTGTCGGCTGAGAGGTTCCCGATTCAGTTCAAAATCTCCGTGCAAGCAGCGCGGAGATTTTTTATCCCTCAGTACCTTGCTGCAATATTTTGCCCTCAGTAGAGTCAGATATAAGAGGAATCGAATGGATGGAGACCTTCGCGGGACTATCCGGCACACACAATACCGCCTTTCAGACTACCTGTGCCATACAGCATCTACTTTTGGAACGCCAACCTTATCTCAAAGACCGCAAACTAAAAATATCCAATGCCGATTGACAACCCATAGACTTAAAACCGCTGACCCATCAACGTTAACACCTGCCATTCGTCACGGTGGTGCAAAGGAAATCAAATTGTAGAAGAACGATACCGAAGTCAGAAAATACACCGCAGGGGCTTGAGCTTGGTTCAACCGGCAGCGCAAGTAAGATGTCGCAGACTTGTTCGGGAGTCTGCCAAAGAGGAAGTTTGGAGAGGGTCATGGACTTGGAGGTCGTCTGAAAGTCAATGAACATGACTAAATTACTTGATTCATTTGATTTTCGTAACAAAGCTGCTTTTGAATTGAAAATATGAAAATCCGCCCTAGGTCGTCTGAAAACCGATTTCAGACGACCTCTCTGCCTTAAACCATCAACCGCAATATCGGCAGTCCAATATGTCTTTGCGGATGTCGTTCAACAGGAAGGCTGCGGTGTCTTCGTGTTCCGCCTGTACGAAGGCGAAGAGTCGGGCGATGATTTTGCCGATAAAGACTTTTTGCAAGGCGCAGGCGTCGGTCAGGGTGCGTTCCTGCAGGAAGCTGCGGATATCTTCGGGTAAAGTGTAGTCGCGCGCAACGGCGGCAAAGCGGGCGTCGGTTTGCAGGCGGTCGAGCAGGGTTTGGTTTTTGTCCAACTTAATGCCTGCTTCTTTTTCTTCGGCGGTGGCGCGGACGAACTGGTCGTAAATTTCGGCATAAAGCATATCGTTCGGACCTTCGAAGATGGTGAAGGGGCGGATGTCGATAGCGATATTGCTGGCAGTGTGTCCGCGTTCAAAACCCTTCGCGCCCAAGAGTTTTTGCAACATTTGGGCAGCGGCGTAAGTGTATTCCGTGGCGAGGGTTTTGATGATGTTTGCCTCCATCAGTTGATGGGCGACGGGGGCAACGGGCGAAACGCAATGACAGACGTAGCGGTAAAGAATTTCGGAAACCTGATGGCGGCGTTGGATTTCGCGGCGTTCATAATCGACGAATTTGATGTCGTGGCGGACATATCGGTTCAGGTTGTCAAGGATATATTCCATGATGCCGTGCGTCATGCCGATCAGTTGCAGGCGGCTGCGGATAAAGATGTTTTGGAACGCGCGCAAACCGGCGGCGTCGCTCTGCGAGAGTTTCATGACGGCGGCAGCGGGCATTTCGGCATCAATGCGGTTGACGGCGTAACGGACGGCGCGCAGGCCTTCGGATGCGAGGGCTTCGTAGTGGATGTATTGTTTGGGAACGAGCAGCAGGTTGATGACTTTGGAGAGTTTGCCGTTTTTGCGCTCTTTGGCGGCAACGAGGAGAAAGTCGCTTTGCGAGTTGCCCTGCCAATATTTCGCGGCGTTGACGTAAATGGTTTGTTCGTCGATGTATTCGTAGTAGGACTGCATTTCGCGGGCAATCGCCGCGCCGGAGGTTTCGGGTTCGGTAATGCCCAAACCGCCGCCCTCGCCTTTAAAAACCATGTCCAAACCTTGCGCGACTTGCGCTTCGTCGCCAAACTCTTGCAGAGGCTGCAACACCAGCGCGCCTTCGATGCCGGTACGCAGGGTAACGGGCACGCCGTAATGCCCCGCAATCCGCAGGACTTCTTGGATTTCAAACTGGCTGCCCTTGCGGCCGCCGTGTTTTTTGTCGAGGAAGGGCAACAGCAAACCTGCCTGCTTCAAGGCAAGCCATTTGTCTTCGGGTAGGTATTGCATGAGGTTGAGGTCGTCTGAAAAAATGCGGCGGAATGCGGTTTCGATGTGCTTTAAAAAAGCAGCCGTGTCCATAGTTGACGGCTGCGCGCTTGATTCGGTGTGTGTCATCATGATTCTCTGTTGAACGGCAGTTATTAGAGTTTAGAGCTAAATTTCTAGGATTTATACCACAAACCCGTTTAAGCGACAATGATTATCAAGTGTGGACGGATTTTCAGCGTGCAAACGCATGATTACGCCGCCCCGATAAACCGATACGGTGCTACCATAACACAAAATACCGCCGGAACACTGCCATGTATTCACAACACAGCGAACGCCATTTCAGCAACCGCAACAACTGGCTGCGCGCAAGCGTATTGGGCGCGAACGACGGCCTAATTTCCACCGCCTCACTGCTGACCGGCGTTGCGGCCGCCGCCCCCGATTTCCAAACCCTGCTGCTGACGGGCGTTTCCGCCCTAATTGGCGGCGCAGTCTCGATGGCGGCGGGGGAATACGTTTCCGTCTCCAGCCAGTCAGACACGGAAAAAGCCGATTTGCACAAAGAACGCCACGAATTGGAAGCCAATCCCGATGCCGAACTGGCAGAACTGACCGAAATTTACCGCCGCCGCGGTTTGTCCGACGCGCTTGCCGCCGAAGTCGCACAGGCATTGATGGAACACGACGCGCTCTCCGCCCATGCCCGCGACGAAATCGGCATCACCGAAACCTCCGCCGCCAAGCCCATGCAGGCCGCGCTTGCCTCCGCCGGTTCGTTCTGCGCAGGCGCCATACTGCCGCTACTGGTCGCGCTGACTGCCCCCTCTGCCCTTATCCCTACGCTGGCGGCAACCACTTTGTGCGGACTCGCCGCGCTGGGTTACGCCTCTGCCAAACTCGGCGGCGCACCTGTCGCTCCCGCCGTCTTGCGCGTGTGCCTGTGGGGCGTAGCGGCGTTGGCCGTTACCGGCTTTATCGGCAAACTGGCGGGGGTAGCGGTTTGAACGGGGCCGTCTGAAAACTTTTGGTAAAACCCGCTACGCTCTTTTCAAGACGGCCTCCCTGCACACAAAGGCCGCCTGAAAAACAACCGAGCCATCCTATCCCTTACACCCGCTTTTAATCTGCTAAAATCCCGCTTTTACAACCCATCTCGGCAGCCCGAAAACTTTCCGGCTGCCGCAAGCCATTGTCCCTACGCCATGACCTACCCTATCCCCAAACCCCGTGAAAAATCCCGTTGGCTCAATCTTTCGCAAGGCTCGCTGCCGCTGGCTTTGGCGCGTTATCTGCCGCATAAGCGGCTCAAAGTCGTGCTGACCCAAGATGCGGAACAGGCGTTGCGCCTTCAGACTGCATGGCGTTTTTTCCGCCCGCACGATACGGCGGTGTTCCTGCCGGACTGGGAAACGCTGCCTTACGAGCGTTTTTCGCCGCATCAGGATTTGGTGTCGGAGCGGCTCTCAGCGTTGTGGCAGATTAAGAGCGGCGCGGCGGACGTGTTGTTCGTACCGGTTGCCACGGCGATGCAGAAGCTGCCGCCCGTGCCGTTTCTGGCGGGGCGCACGTTCTGGCTGAAAACGGGGCAGACTTTGGATATAGGCCGTCTGAAAACCGATTTGGTGGATGCGGGCTACAACCATGTTTCCCATGTTGTCGCGGCGGGCGAGTTTGCCGTGCGCGGCGGCATTGTCGATTTGTTCCCGATGGGCAGCGAGATGCCTTACCGCATCGATTTGTTCGACGATGAAATCGACAGCATTAAAACCTTTGACACCGACACGCAGCGCACCATCTCCCCCGTTTCCGAAATCCGCCTGCTGCCGGCGCACGAATTCCCCACCGACAGCGAGGCGCAAAAAATCTTCCGCAGCCGCTTCCGCGAAGAAGTCGATGGCAATCCGAACGATGCCGCCGTGTACAAAGCCGTCAGCAAGGGCCACTTCGGCGCGGGCGTGGAATATTATCTGCCGCTGTTTTTTGAAAACGAGCTGGAAACGCTGTTTGACTATATCGGCGAAGATGCGCTGTTTGTCTCTTTGGGCGATGTTCATGCCGAGGCAAACCGCTTTTGGAGCGACGTCAAATCGCGTTACGCCATGGCGCAGGGCGATGAAACCTATCCGCCTTTGCTTCCACAGCATTTGTATCTCTCTGCCGATGTGTTCGCAGGTCGTCTGAAAAACTACGGACAAGTGCTGCCCGATGTTTCCGGCAAGGAGCACACCCTGCCCGACCTTGCCGTCAACCGCCAGTCCGACGAGCCTTTGCAGGCATTGAAGGATTTTCAGACGACCTTTGAAGGACGGATTCTGCTGTGCGCCGAAAGTCTGGGGCGGCGCGAAACCATGCTCGGCTTCTTGCAGCAAAACGGTTTGAAGGCCAAACCTGTATCCGACTGGCAGGGCTTTTTATCGGCGCACGAGCCGCTGATGATTACGGTCGCGCCGTTAGCATACGGATTCAAACTGGGCGGGCCGCAATCCCCGAACCAACAGCAACCCACTCCCGCCTCCGAGGGAGAAGGCAAAACGGTTACCGACCAAACCAAATTTCCCGCAGCCGCAACAAACCCTCTCCCTAGCCCTCTCCCTCAGGAGAGGGAACAGAATGCAGCCGCCGTTTCAGACGACCTGAAAACCGAAAGCAGCCTGCTCCCCAGCGAAAGTAGTCTGCACGGGCAAATCCAACAGCAACCTACCCCCTCCCTCGTGGGGGAGGGTTGGGGAGAGGGCAAAACGGTTGCCGCTCAAACCGAATTTTCCACAGCCGCAACAAACCCTATCCCACAGGAGAGGGGACAAAGTGCCGCTGCCGTTTCAGACGACCTAAAAACCGAAAGCAGCCTGCACCCCATCGCAAGTGATCTGCACGGGCAAATCCAACAGCAGCCTGCCCCCTCCCCCGTGGGGGAGGGTTGGGGAGAGGGCAAAGCAGTTGTCGCTCAAGGTGCCATCGCCGTCATCACCGAATCCGAACTCTACCAATACGTCGCCCGTTCTCGCGTCCACAACCGCCGTAAGAAACACGCCTCCGTTTCAGACGGCCTGTTGCGCGACCTTGCCGAAATCAACATCGGCGACCCCGTCGTGCACGAAGAACACGGCATCGGGCGGTATATGGGCTTGGTAACGATGGATTTGGGCGGCGAAACCAACGAAATGATGTTGCTCGAATACGCGGGCGAAGCGCAGCTTTATGTACCTGTTTCGCAACTGCATTTAATCAGCCGCTACTCCGGCCAAGCGCATGAAAATGTCGCCCTGCACAAGCTCGGCAGCGGCGCGTGGAACAAGGCGAAGCGCAAAGCCG
>ERZ772764.190-NODE-190-length-45476-cov-6.879967_pt1 | contig 45476 bp, 41 predicted proteins | sample MGYA00512163_ERZ772764 | MGnify/ENA primary metagenome ERZ772764 (study PRJEB29015, sample SAMEA2737903) | human oral metagenome | biome: human oral; feature: human-associated habitat; material: dental | place: China | collected 2094 ... | reverse complement strand
GTCCGCGCCGCGAGCTTCGCTCGGCGCGTCGGCTCGAAGCCCGGCCAGGCCCCGCAGGCCCCGCGGCGGCCTCCAATCGGGCGGGGCCTGGGGCGCGTGTGCTTGCTCTGGCCCTGCCGCCGCCCACGGCCGCCGCAGCCAGGCCTCGTGCCTCGAAGCCTGCCCGTGCCCTCCGGACCCACCGGCCCCCTCCACACCAGATTCATCAATTTCGCACGTAATTCCCGTGCGAATGCTTCAAGATTTGAATTGTGATCGTTGGTATTTCAACGTTTCTGAGTGTTGTTGAAGTTTCATGTAATCGAATTACGTGCGACTTTTGCTAGGGCGTTCCTGTTGCTGCTCATCGGCACGGCGGTCTGGTCCACTTCACCTCCGGGCCATTGCTCCTCATTGCTGAGCTCACTATCAATTTCGCATGCAATTCCCCTGCGGCTATTTCAGGATTTGAATTGTGATCGTTGGAATTGCAACGTTTCTGGGTGTTGTTGAAATTTCATGCAATCGAATTGCATGCGGAATTGGGGGAGGTGTGTGTTGTTGGGGTGAGGCGGGGTGTTGGCGCGTGACTTTCTTCTCCCTGCGTGGCTTGTTGTTGGTGGGAGCGGTACAAAGTTCTCCCTGCTCGGCCTGATGGTGGGTGCGAGCGCGATAAAGTTCGCCCTGCGTACGAAAAATGGCCCGAAATCGGCGGTTTGTGGCGTGCCGGGCGGGTTTTTCGCGGTGCGGGCGTGGGCGCCCCTCGTAGGCCCACCGGGACCGTCGGAATTAGTCCCGGTGGCCGGCGCGGGCCAGGCGCTTGGCACGAATAGAGCCGACGAGCCAGTCGGTGCTCAGGCAGCCCAGCGCCACCCACACGACGCCCATCGCGATCCAGCGGAACGTCGGAACGGTCTCGTGGAAGATGAACACGGCGACGAGCAGCTGCAGGGTGGGTCCCAGGTACTGTAGGAAGCCCATCGTCCCCAGGGTCAGGCCCCTCGCCGCCGAGGCGAACATGATGAGCGGGATCATCGTCAGCGCGCCCGCACCCACCAGCAGCGCCAGGTGAAGGGGCCACGAAACCCCGGAGCCGTCGGAAGAAGCAATGGTATGGAAGGACGTGGAGGACGTGGCCACCAGATACGCGTAGTAGCCGAGCAGGAAGGGCGAGACCGCCGCGGTCTCGATCGCCATGCCCGCGAGCGGGTCGACGCGCGCGGCCACGTCCTTTTTCACCAGCGAGTACAGGCCGAACGTCAGGGCGAGCGTGAGGGAGACGATGGGGACCGCGCGCTGGCCGATGACGAGAATAATGACGGCGAAGATGCCGAGGATGAGGGCGAGCGTCTGGATAGGGGTGACTCGCTCGCGCAGCACGATGAGTCCCAGAGCGATCGTGACGAGGGGGTTGATGAAGTAGCCGACCGCCGCGTCGGTCGTGTGGCCGGCGAGGACCGCGTACACGTACACCGACCAGTTGACGACGACGAGCGCGCCCGCGACCGCGAGGCGCCACAGGGCTCCGCGATCCGCGATGAGTGCGCGCACCTTCCCCAGCGACCCCGTCACAGCGAGCGCAATGACGCAGAAGAAGAGGCCCCACACCGCGCGGTGGACGATGACCTCAACGGCGTCGGCGGGGGAGAGCAGCGCGAAGTACAGGGGGAAGAAACCCCAGATCACGTAGCAGGAGACGCCGAGGGCGAGTGCGCGTGGATCGTTCTTCTGGGTGCTCATGCACCCAGTGTATGAACATCGCGGGGGCACGCCCCGTCGAGGGAAGTGCCGTGATCACCAGGCGAGAAAACGTGAGAGTCCGCGTCTTCCCCCGATGTGAGGGCGGCTTCGTCGATGCCGAGGACCACGCTCAGAGCCTCCAGATAGCGTTCTTGCTGGCTCTCCTCGCCCGCCCGGTGTGCCAGGACGGTCGGGTTGTGGATGAGGCGCGCCGCCAGGTGGCGCAGTGCACGGGCCGCGTCGTTGGTCGAGAGGGGGGAGTCGCCGAGGCGGTCGATCTCCTCCTCGACGATGCGGAAGACGCGCGAGCGCAGGTGTCGCACGACGGGGTCCATGGAGCGTGCGCCGAGGCCGCGTTCGAAGGAGGAGACCTCTTCGTCGATGATGGCGCGGGCGCGCTCAAGCGCGTCGGCATCGGCGGTCGGGACCGATGCCTGGATGGTTGGCAGGTCGATGAGCGTCACGTTCGGCAGTGATGCGACAGAGCTTTCGGTGTCGCGCATGAGCGCGAGGTCCAGGACGACGGTGCGCCCGGATGCCGCGGCCATGTCGCGCGTCAGGACGGGGCTTCCGAGCCCTCGGCACGTCACCACGAGGTCGGCGCGCTCCAGCGCAGAGGGCAGGTGTGAGGCGTCGACCCAGCCGATGCCTCGGCCCTGGGCGAATTCGCGGGCGCGCCCAGACGTCGAGTAGACGGCCACGTCCGATGCGCCGAGTGCGTTCAGGGCACTGACCGTCGCCCCCGCGTAGGCGCCCGTGCCGACGATGAGCACGAGCGTGTCCTCCCACGGCCCCAGGTGAGCCGCAGCCATGTCGAGGCCGACGGCCACGACCGAGCGGCCCGCCCCCGCCAGTCCGGTTTCGGTCGCGACGCGGCGGGAGGTCGCCGAGGCCCGCTCGGCGGCGCGTCCCAGGTCGCAGCTGAGGGTCCCGTCCTCCCAGGCGGTGTGTGCGGCGCGGCGCATCTGCCCGGCGATTTCGCGCTCGCCGATGACCATGGATTCCAGCCCGGATGCCGTCGCGAATAGATCGACGAGGCCGTCGCGACCCCACAGGTGTCGCAGCTGCACGTCGGCGCGCGGGGCGCGGGCGGCGGTGGCGAGCTCGCGCTCTACCGCGTCCTTGAGCGCGTGGGGATCGGACGAGGTCGGGGCGTCGACGTAGATGGTGACGCGGTTGCATGTGCGTAGGACCATGACTCCGCGCACCTGCGCCAGCGAGCGCATGAGCGTGGGGCCGAGCTCGGTCGCGCCGGAGAGTCGGGCGATGTCGTCGAGGGGGGCGTAGCGGTGGTCCGCGGAAAGCACATGAATAGTCACAACGCGTCCATTTAAGGGCACGTGCTTGCTGTGGGCAGTGGAGAGAAGCTATTTATGTTGGTGACGCCGTGTCATTTTGTGATCCTGCCTCAATAAATGGCGCACTCACGCGGATAAATGCGCGTAAAGACAGGTGATTCCACGCTTTTGAGACGTGTGAGAAATTGTCTTGAACTAGACTGGAAGCAGACGGAAACGCGCGAATTAACGCACGAAAACATCATTAAATTAAGGGAGACAGATGATGACGCCCCCGCTGCTGCGCGCCCTGACCGGGCAACGCGGGTCCACGCCCGTGTGGTTCATGCGTCAGGCCGGACGCTCCCTGCCGGAGTACCGCCAGCTGCGCGCCGACGTCGGCCTGCCCATGCTTGAGGCCTGCTTGCGCCCCGACGTGGCTGCCGAGGCGACGGTGCAGCCTGTGCGACGCCACGGCGTGGATGCGGGCATCTTCTTTTCGGACATCATGGTTCCCCTGCGCCTGGCCGGGGTGGGTGTTGAGATTGAGCCGGGTGTGGGCCCGGTCCTCGACTATCCCTATCGAACGCGCGAGAGCATCGACGAACTACTGAGTCATCGCTACGGCGAGGGGTCTTGGACCGACTCCGCCGGGCGCACGCGAGAGTGCGCGGAGGGCGCCCAGGCGGTGCGCGACGGCGTCGCGACGGCGGTGCGCGAGCTGGGATCCACGCCCCTTATCGGCTTCGGCGGCGCCCCCTTCACCCTGGCCGCCTACATGGTCGAGGGGCGTCCCTCTCGCGATCACATGGCGGCGCGCGCGCTCGCGGCCTCGGACCCGGGCGCGTGGGATGCCCTCATGACCTGGTGTGCTCGTTTGAGCGCCGACTTCATCACCTCGCAGATCGAGGCCGGCGCCAGCGCCGCGCAGCTCTTCGACTCATGGGTGGGCTCTCTCTCGCCTCGCACCTATCGCGAGTCCGTCGCGCCGTACTCGCGCATGGTCGCGCGGCGCGTCGCGGGTGCCGTCAGCCCGGTGACGGGCGAGCGCGCTCCGCTCATCCACTTCGGCACGGGCAGCGCGCCGATCCTGGCCGACATGGCCGAGGTCGGCGCCGACTGCGTGGGCGTGGACTGGAAGACGGACCTGTCGTGGGCCATTGAGCAGGTGCCCGGGAAGGCCGTGCAGGGGAATTTGGACCCCGCGCTACTTCAGGCCCCGTGGGACGTTATCGAACAGTCTGTTCGAGATATCCTCGACGCGGGGCGCGCTGCTCCCGGCCACGTCTTCAACCTCGGGCACGGCGTGCCGCCCATGACCGACCCCGACGTGCTGACGCGCATCGTCGAGCTGGTACACGAGCTGGGTGACGAACGATGAACCCCCTGGAGGCCATCCCCACCCACCCCGGTGCGGTCGTCGTCGGCGGTGGCATCGCCGGCCTCGTGAGCGCGTGGGAACTGGCCCGCGCGGGCGTGCGCCCCCTCCTGATTGAGGCGCGCGGCTACCTGGGCGGCCTCATCGCCCGGGGGACGGTCGGCGGAGCGCGCGTGGACCTGGGTGCGGAAACCTACGTCGTGCGCGGCACCGACACTTCCTCGATCGTGGACGCCCTGGGGCTGGCCTCGGTCGAGCCCGCCGGGTCGGGCGCCCGCCTCTACGCCCCCTCCCTGCGCGGCGGCTGGGAGCTGCGCCCCTTCCTGCGTGACTCGTTCCTGGGCATCCCGGCTCGCCCGGATACGCCCGATTGCGTGCGCGTGCTCGGCGAGGCCGGGGTGCGCCGCGCCCTCGAGGATCGCTCGATGGGCGGCGGCGTTGGCATGGACGAGGCCGGGGAGACCCTGGCCGGTTTCGTGACTGCGCGCATGGGGGAGGCTGTGCTGGAGCGCTCGGTGCGGCCGATCATCGCGGGCATCTACACCGCCGACCCGACCATGCTGGCGACCGATACGGTCGCCCCCGGCCTGCGCGTCGAGACCGCCCGTCACGGGTCCCTGGCCGCCGCAGTCGCGGCGCGCCTGGATGCCGCAGGATCGCGCCGCACCCCCGAAGCCTGCGTCGAGGGCGGCATGTTCGTTTTCGTCGACGCGTTGCGGGCCGCTATCGAAGAGGCCGGGGGGACCGTCCTGACCCGTACGGGCGCGTTCGCGATGACTCGCGCGGCCTCGGGATGGACCCTCGAGTGCGGGCCGACCAAGCCCGGGCCCACCCCTGGAGCCGAACCCGTGCCGAGCGGGCCGGGCGTGAACGTGACGACGGAGCGCCTCGTCCTCGCCTGCAGCGCCAGCGCCGCCCTGCGCTTGTTGACCGAGGCGCGCATCCCCGGCCTCGTAACCGATGTGAGTGTTCCCGAGGGAGCGCCCATCACGCGCCTCACCCTGGCCGTGCGCGCCCCCGAGCTGGACCACGCGCCCGTCTCCCAGGGTCTCCTGGTCGCGCCCTCGCCCGCCGACGAGCGGCCCGTGGCCGCCAAGGCCCTGTCCCACCTGAACGTCAAGTGGCCGTGGCTCGCCGACCAGCTTGCGCCCCACACGCACCTGCTGCGCTTGTCCTACGGGCGCCTCGGCGAGGCCGAACCCGACGTCACCGTCGAAGGCGCCCTGCGCGACATCCGCACGCTCACAGGCGTCACCATGGCCCCCGAGGCGGTCACCGACCACATGCTCGCCCGCTGGAACGGCACGCTCCCGCCCCTGCCGCCCGAGTATCGCAGCCGCGTTGCCGCTCTCGAGGAACAGGTGCGGCCCTTGGGCGGCGTGGCGCTCACGGGAGCCTGGGTCGCCGGAACCGGCATCGCCTCCGTCGTCTCCCACGCCCGCGCGGGCGCGAAAGGACTGCTATGACCACGCGGACATTCGTTCTGGGAACCAGGGGATCACGCCTGGCGCTCGCCCAATCCACCACCGTCGCGCGGGCGATCGAAGAGGCCGGGGCTCGCCTCGGCGAGGATGTGCACGTCAAGCTCGAGGTCGTGCGCACGCACGGCGACGTGTCCGCTGCGCCCCTGGCTGCGCTCGGCGGCGTCGGCGTGTTCGCCGCCCAGCTGCGGCTCGCCCTCCTTGGGGGAGAGTGCGACCTGGCCGTCCACTCATTCAAGGACCTGCCCACCGCCCCGACGCCGGGCCTGCGCATCGCGGCCGTCCCGCAGCGCGAGGATCCCCGCGACGCCCTGTGCGCGGCCGACGGGGCGACACTGGCATCACTGCCGGAGGGCGCACTCGTCGGCACCGGCTCGCCCAGGCGCGCCGCCCAGGTGCTCGCCGCGCGCCCCGACCTGTTTGTCCTCGACCTGCGCGGCAACGTCCCCACGCGACTCTCGCGCGTGCGCGGCATCGACCTGGGCGCCGACGCGGGCACCGCGCCGTCCGCCCTCGGCACGGGCGATCGCCTCGACGCGGTCCTCCTCGCCCTTTCCGGGCTGCGGCGCATCGGCCTCGACGCCCACGCCACCGACGTGCTCGACCCAGTCATCATGATGCCCGCTCCTTCGCAGGGCGCCCTCGCCATCGAAATGCGCGACGAGGAGGACCCCCTCCTGCGCGCTCTCCTCGATGCGCTCAACGATCGGCCGACCGCGCTCGCGGCTAGCGCCGAGCGCGCCGTTTTGTCTACGCTGGGCGCGGGGTGCGCGGCGCCCGTGGGCGCGTTCGCCCGCGTGGACGAGGCCTCCTCGGCTCTCGTTCTCGACGCGCGCGTGATGAGCGTCGACGGGCGTGGGCGGGTCGAGGCGAGCGGCGCGCTCGCGCTCACGGACTCGGTTGGCCTGGGCGAGGCGGCCCGACTCGGCGAGGACGTGGCGCGCGAGCTGCTCGATGGTGGCGCCGCCGAGGTCACCGATCTGGGCGCGACGAAAGCGCCGAGGCAATCCTCGTGAACGAGCCCCACGTGAGCGCACCCGTCGCAAGCGAGCCCCTCGCGAGCGAACCCCTGACCGGGCGGCGGATTCTCCTGACCCGCACCAAGCCCGACGATGCCATCGCGCGCGCCCTGCGGACGGCCGGGGCGCAGGTGGATGCTCTCGCCCTCACAGTCTCGACGCCGCTGGAGTCCGCGCGCCTCGATGCGGCTCGCGGGCGGCTGGCCGACGGCGCGTACGCGTGGGTCGTTTTCTCCTCATGGAGGGCCGCGCGGGCCGTCGTTTCCGGCCTTCCACGAGCGCGCTCGCGCGGCACGCGCATCGCCGCCGTCGGTGAGGCCACGGCCCGATGGGTCAGCGACCACGCGGGCGTGAGCGCCGACCTGACCGGCGCGGGATCCGCCGCCGCGCTGCTCGAGTGCTTCCCCGCCCCATCCTCTGACGAGCGCTCGGTGCTCATCCCCCGGTCGGCGGCCGCCCCCGATACGCTGCCGGACGGGCTGCGGGCGCTGGGCTGGAGCGTCGAGGCTGTCGACGCCTACACCACTCTCCCCGCGGGTGTCGACGATATTGACACCGATATCGCGGGGAATTTCCGCGCGGGGAGCTACGACGCAGCTGTGCTCACCGCATCTTCCCAGGCGCGCGCCCTCCCCCCGCTCCTCGGCCTGCCGCCCCCCTCAACCCGGGTTGTGACCATCGGCGCACCCACCGCCGCCACCGCCAGGGGGCAGGGGATCGCGGTCGCGGCCCAGGCCTCGTCCCCCACACCAGAGGCCATCGTCCGCGCCCTCATCGACGCCCTCACCCGCCCCACCCACGCCGACGCACCTGAAGAAAGAGAGTCATGACCACCGTCCCCGAATCCGTCACCTCCTACCTCGCCGAGGCCGGGGTGGACTCCTCCCCGATCCCGACGATCCGCCCGCGCCGCCTGCGCGCGACCCCCGCGATGCGCGCCCTCGTGCGCGAAACCCACGTCGACCCCGCCAAGCTCATCTGGCCGGTCTTCGTGCGCGACGACATCGACGAACCCCGCGAAATCGCCGCAATGCCCGGCCAGTACCAGCACACCATCGACTCGCTGCGCCGGGCCGCCGCCGAGGCCGCCGAAGCGGGCGTGGGCGCCATCGACCTGTTCGGCGTGCCCGCCCACCGCGACGCGATCGGCTCCCAGGCGTGGGCGGAGGACGGGATCCTCAACCGTGGCCTCGCCGCCGTGCGCGCCGAGGTCGGGGACGCCCTCGTCGTGTGCGCGGACACCTGCCTGGACGAGTTCACCGACCACGGGCATTGCGGGCTCCTCGATTCCGAGGGAGGCGTCGATAACGACGCGACCCTGCCGCTCTACCAGGCGATGGCGATTTCCCAGGCGCGCGCGGGCGCGCACATGGTGTCGCCCTCGGGCATGATGGACGGCCAGGTCGCCGCGATCCGCGCTGCGCTCGACCAGGCGGGATACGCCCACGTCGCGATCCTCGCCTACTCCGCGAAGTACGCGTCCGCCTACTTCGGGCCCTTCCGCGAGGCCGTCGGATCCACGCTCAAGGGCGACCGCCGCACCTACCAGCAGGACCCCGCGAACCGACGCGAGGGCCTCTTCGAGGCGTTGCTTGACGCGGCCGAGGGCGCCGACATGCTCATGGTCAAGCCCGCCGGCCCCTACCTGGACGTGCTGGCCGACGTGGCCGCCGCCTCCGACATTCCCGTCGCCGCCTACCAGGTATCCGGCGAGTACGCGATGGTCGAGGCCGCCGCCGCCAACGGGTGGATCGACCGCACGCGCGTCATCGACGAGTCCCTGACCGGCATCTTCCGGGCGGGAGCCGACTCCGTCCTCACCTACTGGGCCCTCGAGGTCGCCCGCCGGGCCCGCTAAGCGCGCATCCGCGTGCCGCTATCCCTCTTACCCTGATGAAGGTAGCTATGACCACTAACGAAACCGCATTTTCCCAAGCAAAAGCCGTCATCCCTGGCGGCGTCGACTCGCCGGTGCGCGCCTTCGGCGGCGTCGGCGGCACCCCGCGCTTCATCGCGAGCGCGAGCGGTGCGCGCGTCACCGACGTCGAGGGGCGCTCCTACGTGGACCTGGTCGGGTCGTGGGGCCCGGCGCTGCTCGGCCACGCGCACCCCGAGGTGGTCGCCGCCGTCCAGGAGGCGGCCTCGCGCGGCCTGTCCTTTGGTGCACCCACCGAAACTGAGACGCTGCTGGCCAGCGCCGTGCGCGAGCGCGTGCCCTTCGCGGAGCGTGTCCGCTTCGTGTCGACGGGCACCGAGGCGACGATGACGGCGATCCGCCTGGCGCGCGGCGCCACCGGGCGCGACCTCATCGTGAAATTCGCCGGCAATTACCACGGCCATTCCGACGGACTGCTCGCCGCCGCCGGATCGGGCGTCGCCACCGGCGGCCTGCCCGGGTCGGCCGGCGTCCCCGAGGCCATCACCGCCCAGACGATCGTGCTGCCCTACAACGACGTCGACGCCCTGCGCGCGTGCTTCGAGCAGGTGGGTGGCAGTATCGCCGCCGTCATCTTCGAGGGTGCCCCCGCCAATATGGGCACGGTCCCGCCCCACCCCGGGTGGAACCGCGAGATCCGCCGCCTGTGCACCGCGCACGGCGCGCTCATGATCCTCGACGAGGTCCTTACCGGCTTCCGCGTTGACCCCGCCGGCTGGTGGGGCCTCGAGGCTGTGGCCGGGTGGGTCGACGGCGCGCCCTCGGGCCGCTACAGCGCCGGCTTCGTTGACGCGTCTCGCGTGGAGGGCGCCGACTGGGTGCCCGACCTGGTGACCTTCGGCAAGGTCGTGGGCGGCGGCATGCCCCTGGCGGCCGTCGCCGGGCGCGCGGACGTCATGGACCTGTTGGCTCCCCTGGGACCCGTTTACCAGGCGGGCACGCTCTCGGGTAACCCCCTGGCGACAGTCGCCGGCCTGCGTACCCTCGAACTCGCTGATCAGGGCGTGTACGACCGCGTGAACGCCTCCGCGCAGGAGATCAGCACGATCGTGTCGGACGCGCTCAGCGCTGCCGGCGTCGCGCACCGCGTCCAGCGCACGGGATCCCTGTTCTCCGTCATGTTCGGCGAGGCCGCGGCCTCCTCGGGCGTGTACGACTACGACCAGGCGCGCGCCCAGGAGGCGTGGCGCTACGCCCCCTTCTTCCACTCGTTCCTCTCCTCGGGTGTGGCCCTGCCGCCCTCGGTGTACGAGGTGTGGTTCGTGTCCGGCGCTCACGGCGAGGCGGAGCTGGAGGCTATCGCCGCCGCAGCTCCAGCGGCCGCGCAGGCGGCCGCTGCAGCTCAGCCCGAGTAATCGACCGCGTCGCGTCATCTGTGGCGTGAACGGCTCAGGGGTGGGGATCCTGGTGGGTCCCCATCCCTCGTCTCTACCGTTGGTGGGTGGATTGCGGGTGCTCCGCTGGGGCGGTTGTTGTCGTCAGTGGCCTTGTTGTGCGAAGTTGTTCATCGTGAATGTGGGGTCTGGGTCAAAGCAGAACAGTGCTTTTCCTGGGTTGGGGGTGAACCAGACGATGTCGGAATGTGCTTCCTTCAGGGTGAAGGTGCCGACCCCCTCGACGGTGATGCTGTCGCCTCGGTGTAGGTCTTTGGCCTAACCGATTAAGTCGTAGTGTTCGTTGTCGCTGGTGGCGGATATTCCGAAGGAACCAATCTGGTGTCCCATAGAGACTTCCCCCCTACTTCCCATACGAACCTTTCGTCCGTCGGAGAGAACGCCGAGGAAAATGGATCGTTGCTTGTCGTATGGGGTGAGGTAGTATCGGCCGGTGCAGGCGTCGCCTGTGGATTGTTCTTTCCAGGGCCATGCGTAGGCGATGTGTGCGTAGGTCCAGGGGATGACGAAGGCCAGGACGAGGACGGCCACGACGAGGGCGCGGACGCGTGCGGGTCTGCGTGTGCGTGCAGGTGTGGTGCTCATGGGTGTACTTCCGTGGTGGTTGCTGTTATCAAGGAGCTTGTTATGGGAAGTCACGGAACATGAATGTGGGGTCTGGGTCAAAGCAGAACAGTGCTTTTCCTGGGTTGGGGGTGAACCAGACGATGTCGGAGTGGGCTTCCTTCAGGGTGAAGGTGCCGACCCCCTCGACGGTGATGCTGTCACCCCGATGTAGATCCCTTGCTCCCCCGAGGAAGTCGGAATGGTTGTTGTCGTCGAATGCTGACAAACCGAAGGAGCCGATCTGGCGTCCCATGGAGACTTCTCCGGAGATACCCACTAAAACGAGGCGTCCATCGGAGATGGTTCCCAGTCTCATGGATCGTTGCTTGTCGTATGGGGTGAGGTAGTACTTGCCGGTGCAGGCCTCACCTGTGGATTGTTCTTTCCAGTCCCAGGAGTAGGCGATGTGTGCGTAGGTCCAGGGGATGACGAATGCCAGGACGAGGACGGCCACGACGATGGCGTGGACGCGTGCGGGTCTGATGCTCATGGGATAAACCCCACGGTCACATCGCCATAGTTGGCGTAGAAATCTTCCCAGCTCATCGTGAAGGTCGCTCCTGTGCTGCCACCGCTGCCATCACTACGGTCGTTATGGCCCCACGGGTTGATGAGGGTCACGCCATTTTCGTCAGCTGCGGCCACCGTGTAGACGTGGCTGGAAGCGATCTTGATATTCTCCTGCCTGTTGCCGACAGTGGCCTGCGCGTCTCCGGCGAATGGGCTGGACTCGGCGACAATGGGATGTCCCCACTTGATTGCATCAATGGTCCTGTGTTTGAGGTCTCCATGATTGAGGCCAACGTTTGGGATGATGTTTCCTGGTTCGCCGGAGATTTTCTGCATGGTGATTGCTGAGAAGCTCGCCGACGCTCCTCCGTGGGGGAACATGCTCTTCGTTCCTCCCTCGTGGGACTGAATGAAGGCTTTCTCGAAGATGGAAGCGAGATCCGCCTTGGATGAGTTCCCGGCTGTGTCGCCATAAGTCATGACGTCCTGGACGAACACGCGCTTTTCGTTTCTCCCGTATCCCGGGAAGTCCACGAAGTACCCGTCGATCTTTCCTTGCGCGTTGTAGTGCGGCGTGACCAGGCTTGCCAGGTATTTGCGGCCCTCCTCGGTCTGGTTATAGGCGTTCAGGGTGGACAACAGGTGGCAGTCGCCGATCTGGTGCTGACGGATGTCGAACAGTGGCTTCGACGGATCCTGCAGGCGCTTGTGGATGTCCTCAAGCTCCTGCTGTGACATCATGCGCGTGTCTCCGAGGTCAACATCGTCCAGGTCACCGTCGTTATCAATGTCGATCTGTTGATGGTCCTCGGGAGTGAAGTAGAGGGCTTCTCTTAAAGAGGCAGCGGTATTGAGGGCTTCGTCTGAGAGAGTAGTCGTAGCGTCGTTGTAACTAGCCTTCAGCTCCCTTAATTTCGCCTCGTATTCTTCCCGGTGAGCGATGCGATCGAGGAGGGGGAGTGCCCAAAATTCATCCCACAGGTCGTCTGCCTGCCTACGGATGGAATCGACCTTCTGCTTCGCTTCTTCGAGCTTGAAGTAGTAATTCTTCAACGCATCTGCCGCTTGGAGGGTTCCATCTCTCCAGGTGATGAGTTCGGGTAGTTCATTGTTCTTACTGTCAATGAAGGCGACTTTTGCCGCGCCCTGCCAGTCGGTGAGAGTGATGGTCAATGCGGAGATGTCGTCGTGGAGCGATTTAATGTCTCGTGACTGGTTGCGTAGCTCGTTCTGGCTTGACCATATAGCTCCGAGATCACCAGGAAGCTGAGGGAAGAGCAAAGCGAATGGTGAATGCATGGCAGACTCGTTTCTAGAGCTTGGAGAAAATGGACTTGAAGGTCTCGGCGATTTCGTCGTCCATGTCCTCGGTCGCCTGCGCCGTGTCGTGCAGCGCTCCCGAGGTCTTGTCCAGCCAACGTTGCGCCGCATCTATGTGTGCGTTGTACATGCCGGTGAAATAGACAAGTGCGGTGCCGACGGCAGCGTCGCCAGTGTCGACGGCGAAAGGGCTTGCCTTCTTGAGTTTGAACTCGGACATGTTGGCTGAGAGCTGGTGTACCGTGTCCGCTGCGGACCGTAGCTGCTCCGTGTCCATCTGAAAAACGCTCATGGCATCCTCCTTGATGTCGTGCTTAACAGATGGACTTTAGTGGGGGAGAGCACAATATGCAAATCTCCTCATCGGGCCATGGTTGGCGACGGTGTCCGAGAGGAGGTGCCCGAGTGGAGATGCTCAGACCGGGGGAAGGGAGGAGGTGCTACGAGTGTCAGAGGGGTGCAAGAAAGCAACGAAAAAGCGTGACACCTCTGCGGTGTCACGCTGGCGGGGGTGGGGCGCGCGATGCTCACGCGCCCCGCATCAGCTCAGGCGCGAGTGCGTGCGATCGAGAGAAGAGCGGGGGAGACGATCAGGGCGGTCAGGGCGATAACGACCGCGAAGACGACCGACGCGACCGAGGCGACCTGCAGGGCGGCGAACACGCCGAGGGCCGCGAGGACGACGATGAGGGCCACGAGCGCGGAGGCCGAGGCGGTGGCCTGGGACATGGTGGGAGCGGTTTCAGCCTTGACGATGTTGTTCATGGGGTTCTCCTTGAGAATGTCTTCGCGCGGAAACGCGAAGCGCGCCCCGCACGCCAGCGTGTGTGGGCCTTTTTGGCCCGTGTCGCCCGGGTGAGCGACGGTATTGAAAAAGGGAGGTGACTCGTGGTCGCCCCCCTTGGTGCAGTCACTATGCTACTTCGATTTCACCGATCAGTCTATACCTCGCAATCCCTTGTAAGGCATGGCACAAGCATCGTAAAAACCAGTTAAAACACAGTTGTGTCAACGAACAAATTATGTGCGAGATGGATGAGGAACGTGCCGTTTCATGCAAGTGTGCCCGAGTGGGGACTCCACCCGGGCACACAGTATCACTCGGCTCGTGCTACATTCATGGCTTGGAGGCCCTTTGGTCCTTCAATCGCCTCATATTCGACCTTCTCGCCCTCTAGAAGAGTGCGTCGCCCAGATTGGCCGATGATGTTTGAATAGTGCACGAAGACGTCGCCGGATTCGTCATCAGGAGTGATGAATCCGAAGCCTTTGGCGTCGTTGAACCATTTGATGGTCCCGGTAGCCATGGGCCCTCCTTCGTGTTCGCCCCAACGCTGGGGCACCGGTCGGCTCCGTCTGCGGAGCCGACATGGTCCCGTCGACCCGGCCCGGCTTTGATGTCCCCGGACTGGGCGTGTGGAATCACACTTATACGGTAACGCACTCGCAGCCAAAATGTGGCTGACCTGCGCAATCGTGATGAAGAAGTTTTCGGCGAGATGACACTACTTGCTTCCACTCAGTCGAACCGGAACGATGGCCTGCACGTCCTCGCCCTCGAAGTCCACGCTCCCGATCGCGACGTCCACCCCGAAGACGCGCGCGAGGGTGTCCGCGTTCATGACGAAGGATGCAGGACCGACCACGGCCTCGTGCGTGGAGGAGAAGAGCGCGACCTGGTCCGCGACGCGCAGGGCGTGCGCCGGGTAGTGCGTGTTCATGATGACGGCGAGGCCTCGGTCCCTCACGAGGCGCTCGAGGAGTCCCAGGACGATGAGCTGGTTGCGGAAATCCAGGCCGGTCTCCGGCTCGTCAAGCACGAGGACCCGCGGGTCGGCGACGAGGGCACGGGCGATGAGTATCATCTGGAATTGGCCGCCCGACATGGTCGCGCAGGGCATCTCGGCCAGGTGGGAGGCGCCCACCTCGTCGAGGACGTCGCGGGCCATGCGTTCCTCGCGCGCTCCGGGCTGTGCGAGGGTGCGCATGTGCGGGGCTCGTCCGACCATGACCATCTCGAGGCCGGTGAGCGCTACGTTGGATGCGTTGCGTGCCTGCGGAACGTAGGACAGGACGCGTCCCAGTGCCCGGGTCGACATCGACGAAATGGGGGTGCCGTCGATGAGCGTGCGGCCGCTGTCCCACTTCTGCAGGCCGATCATGGTTCGCAGTAGCGTCGTCTTTCCCGCGCCGTTGGGCCCCAGGATGGCCAGGAGCGAGCGCTCGGGCACCTCGAAGGACACGTTCGTCAGGATCGGGGAGGGGGCACCCGGATAGGTGAAGGTCGCGTTTTCGACGCTGATCATCGCGCTCCCCCCGTCCGGCGCAGCAGCACGATAAAGAAGGGTGCGCCGATGATGGCCGTCAGGATCGAAATGGGGATTTCCGAGGCCGACAGGGATCGCGCGAGCGTGTCGATGACGATCATGAGCGCCGACCCGAGCAGCAGCGAGACCGGGATGACCGCGCGGTTGTTCTGCCCGCACAGCATGCGCGCGCAGTGCGGCACGAGCAGGCCGACCCAGCCGACCTGGCCGCACATCGAAATGACCGAGGCCGTGATGACCGTCGAGGCAACGATGAGGATGGCGCGCATGAGGGAGACGTTGACGCCGGCTGAGCGGGCCTCGTCCTCTGAGAGGGAGAGGATGTTGAGCTGCCAGCGCAGCGCCACGATGACGACGACGCCCGCGATGATGAAGGGGGCACCCAGTGCGATCTGGTGGTAGGTGACTGCGGCGAGCGAGCCCATGAGCCAGTAGGTGATCTCGGGGAGCTGGCTCGTCGGGTCGGCCGTCAGCTTGAGGAGCGAGAGGACCGCGTTCGCCAGGGCGGACACGATGACGCCGCCGAGCACGAGCGTGATGACGTTGAAAGCACCCGTGCGCGTGCGTGAAATCGCCGTCGTGAACGCCATCGTCGCCAGGCCCGCGACGAGCGCCGCGGCCTGCACACCGATCAGGTTCCAATCCAGCAGCAGAGCGATGACCGCGCCGACGCACGTGCCCGCCGCGACACCCAGGGTGTCCGGCGTGGCCAGGGGATTGGAGAACAGCGACTGGAACGAGGCGCCGGCAACCGACAGACCCCCGCCGATCAGGATCGCCACGATGATGCGCGGCGCCCGCAGGTCAAACACGACGGAGTTGACGCGCGGGGGCACTGCCGGGCCACCCCAGAACCTCGCGCGCAGCGCCGCGACCACGTCCTCCAGGGACACGGAAAAACGGCCAATCAGCATGGCCGCCGCCGTGCACATAACGATGAGGGTGATCAGTGTGGGAATCACCCACACGCGCAGCCGCCCATTCCTGGTCAGCACAGACTTCATGATGTTCTCTCCCCGACGCTCACCGGGCGTCTCACGCATCAGGTGCCCCGGCCTCGTCGATGGGGAAGACGAGGCCGGGGCCAGGTATCAGGACGCGGAGTCCGGGTTGACGATGGCGCGGGCCTGCTCGTCCGTGAGCGTGAAGTTGTACATCTTCTGGTAGTAGTCCTTCGTCATCGACACGAGGTCAACGTCGGAGAACTGCTCCGGGTACAGGGAGGCGCCGAGCCAGTTGGCGACGATGGGAGCATCCGGGTTGGGGGTGAACCAGTTCCACATGCCCAGGCCGGTGGAGTAGACGCGGCCGGACTTCACGGAGCTGAGGGTGGACAGGTCCACGCCCTCGACCGAGTTCGTCAGTACGGAGTTCGCCGTCATGTTCGACATGCCCTTGCCGGTGACGAGGAGGACCTGGGGATCCCACGTGAGGACCTGCTCGAAGGTGACGGGCGTGTGCGAGGTGTCGGTGTCGCGCGAAACGTTCGTGTAGTTGAGCGAGTCGGCCCATTCGTTGGTGAACCAGCCGTCCTTGCCGCCCGCGACCGCGAGCTGACCGTCGGCGGCACCCATGAGCACCATCGTCGAGACCTTCTGGTCTTCGGGGACCTTCGCGGTACGCGCGCGGGCGTCGGCGACGAGGTCCTTGCCGAGCGCGATCTTGTCGGCCATGTGGCCGTCCTCGTTGAATACGTCCTCGAGGAGCTCCATCCACTGCGCGTAAGTCTCCGAGGGGTTGCCCAGCGTCGTAAAGCCGACGGCCGGGATGCCGGCCTTGCGGAACATTTCGCCATGTTCCTTGTTGTAGGCGTTGTAGAAGACGACGTCGACGTTCAGGTTCAGGAGGGCCTCAGCGTTGAGCTCGCCCTTGTCGTAGTAGCTGGTGTCCACCTGCATCATTTCGGGGGCCATCTCGGCGGCGATCGTCTGGCTCATCGCCTTGACGCGGGCGGCGCTCATGCCCACCAGGTAGGGGGCCTTGCCGTCGAAGTAGGCCAGGTAGGTGGATTCGATGGGGATCTGGTCGATGGCGACGCGAGTGACCTGGGCGGGCAGGGTGACCTCGTTGCCCGCGTGGTCGGTGATCGTGCGTGTCGACGAGGCCGTGGTCTCCTGGGTGGTCTGCTCCGACTGGGTGGCGGTGGAGCCGGAGCCGCCCGCGCAGGCGGTGAGGGTCAGGGTGGCGGTGGCCAGGATTGCGGTCAGGGTGGCGAGGCGGGTTTTCATCGGGTCCTCTCGTGTTTTAAGGATTACGACGGAGATGCTACACAAAATTAGGGAGGCCTTACAAGAGTAACTGTTGCTATATGACACGCTGTGATTTCCGGCCTCGGCCACGAGGGCTTGACTGACGGCCCCACAAAGCTGTTGACTGGCAGGAAACCCGCCGCTACCGTCGTGTGAATGACTCAAGACACCTCTTCCAGCGCGCTGGTCAGCGCATCCGGGCGTAGCCTGGCGCCGAACTGGTGGCGAGTGGTCGCCATAATCTGGACCGGGCAGGCGTTCTCGATCATCACCAGCGGTGCGTCGGGGTGGGCGATCATTTGGCACGTCACCATTACCGAGGGGTCGGCCCTGAAGCTCGCCATCGTCATGGCCCTGTCCCAGCTGCCCCTCGGCCTCCTGGCCCCACTCGGCGGCGTCGCCGCCGACCGCTACAACCGCCGCGCCGTCATGATCGTCTCCGACCTGGGTGCGGGCGTGATGTCGCTGGCGCTGGGGGCGCTGGCGTGGCTGGGACACGGATCCTTCGCCGTGATTTGCATCTTCGCGGTGCTACGCAGCTGCTTCCAGGCCTTCCACTTCCCGGCGATGAGCGCGGCCATGCCGATGCTGGTCCCCGAGAAGCACCTCATGCGCGTCAACACCCTCGACCAGGCAATCGGATCCATCGCTAACATCGGCTCTCCAGCCATCGGCATCGCCCTCTACACCGCCTTCGGGCTGCCCTACACCCTGGGTCTGGAGTTCCTGGGGGCGCTCCTCGCGGTGGCCGGCCTGGCGCTGGCGCGCATCCCCTCCGTTGAGGCCGAGATGCCCCCCACCATCATGGGGCAGGTTCGCGAGGGGTGGCGGGCGCTGAGCGCCAACGTGGGCCTCGTGTATCTCATCGTCGCCCTCACGGCAGGGATGATGGTCTTCGAGACGCTCGCGGCGGTCTACCCGCTCATGGCGAAGCAGTACTTCGGGGCCGACGGGGCGATGGTGTCTGTCGCCGAGGCGATAACGGGCACCTGCATGCTGGTCGGCGCGGTCATCATGATGGCCTGGGGCGGGGGCAAGCGCCTGGCGCTGCTCATCAGCGCCACGACCGTTGTCGTCGGAGTCCCCTTTGCGGCGGTCGGCCTGCTTTCCCGCAGTGGCTTCTGGGCCTTCGTCACCCTCATGGGATTCGGCTGCATCTTCCTGGCATGGTTCCACGCGCCCCTGATGACCCTCATCCAGAGGCACGTCGGGGAGGACAAGGTCGGGCGCGCCCTCGGGTGCTTCCAGCTGATGCTCGGGCTGGCGATGCCCGTCGGCGTCATCCTGGGCGGCGCCTTCGCTGAGAAAATGGGAGGGCCCGTCCTCTTTGCCGCTTCGGGTACCTTCTTCTGTCTTCTTGGTGCGGCAATGTATGTCATCCCGAGCATCCGCGACCTCGACACCCCCGTCCCCGTCGCACTGCCCCCCGACGAGATGGCGTAGACCCTGCGCAGGTACGCGTCCCTGTCCCCCAGAGCCGCAGGTGTGCACGGCCAGCTATACCCTGTCTCTCAAGGCAGCGAGCACCTGCGAGCGGAAGGAAACACGGTATGCCCGGCCGTCTTGATCTGGAGCGCGCCCTCGTCATTGGGGTCGCGTCCAGTGCCCTGTTCGACCTGGAAGAGTCTGACGCGGTGTTCCGCGAGCAGGGGGAGGAGCGGTATCGGGAGTATCAGCGCGAACATCTTGATGACGTGCTCGAACCGGGCGTTGCGTTTCCCTTCATTCGGCGCCTGCTCGACCTGAACGACCTGTCGGATCGGGAGCGGCTGGTGGAGGTTGTGATCCTCTCGCGCAACGATCCGGAGACCGGGATGCGGGTGATGCGTTCCGTTGAGCGTCACGATTTGGACATTACGCGCGCGATCTTCATGCAGGGGCGTGCACCGTACCAGTTTATGGGGCCGCTGAGCATGTCCGTCTTCCTCTCCGCGAACGAGGCCGACGTACGCGAGGCGATCAGCCTGGGTTTCGCGGCGGGCCACGTCGTCGGGCGTGCCGTGACGGACGACGGGGACACGGATCTGCGCATCGCCTTCGACTTCGATGGCGTGCTGGCCGACGACTCGGCCGAGCGCGTGTTCCAGAGTGAGGGTCTGGACGGGTATCAAGAGAGTGAGAGTGCCCTGGCCGAGGTGCCTCTCGACCGCGGGCCGATGGCCGATTTTCTGGAGAAGATTAACCGTATTCAGGGGATCGAGGAGTCGAAACGTCTGGATGACCCGTCAGGGTATCGACGCAGGGTGCACGTTGCCGTGGTGACGGCTCGTAGCGCCCCCGCACATGAGCGTGCGATCAACTCGATCCGCCAGTGGGGCCTGAGCGTCAACGATGCATTCTTCTTGGGTGGCCTCCCGAAGGGTCCCATGCTGGAGGTGCTGCAGCCGCACATTTTCTTCGACGATCAGCGCCGCCACGTGGAAGGCGCGTCGCTCTCCACCCCGAGCGTCCACATCCCCTTCGGTGCGATCAACAGGCAGTAGGCGTTGGGGCATGTCGCTAGGTGTCGGTCGATGATTTCGTCGGGTCAAGCGGCCCGGCGGTCGCAGATGTGGGCGCGGCCTGGGAGACTAGACACATGAGTTCATCCGCGCGCGATGCCCGCCGCCTCACCCCCGTCGAGGTGGCGACCGCTGGCGCGCTCTCGGGCCTGGCCGTCACCTTCGGCCTCATCGCCGCGGTCGCCCCCGTCTTCCAGCTCTTCTTCCAGGTCGCCACGGCCGTCCCCCTCGCGATGGTCTCCCTCAAACTGCGACCCCGAGCCGCGGTCGCAGCCTTCGCCTCGACGATTCTCCTCGCCATCGCCGTCGGCGGCGTCGCCACGGCCGGCCGCTCCTTCCAGGCCGCCCTCGTTGGCCTCGTCATCGGCTTCCTCCACAAGAAACGCGCCTCCTGGCTGCCCGTCGGCGGCGTCGCCGTCGGCCTCGGCGTCGTCTGGGGTGTCGGCACCGGCATCGCGTTCTGGATCCTGTCCGACCTGCGCACCCTCGGCCTCGAAAGCATCCAAAAGACCCTCGACGGCTTCCTCAAGCTGGTCAGCCACATCCCCCATTCCGGCGGTTTCGTCGACGCGGGCCACCTGCTCGGCCAGTGGTTCGTCGACTGGTGGTGGATCTGGATCCCCATCACGCGCTTCATCGGCGTGGCCTTCCTGGTCCTCGCCGCCCGCTGGCTCCTCGGCGCGATCCTCAGTCGCATCTCCCTCGACGCAGGCTGGGACCCGCTCCTGGAGGCGACCGCCCACTCGGCGGACTCTCGTGACGGCGCCGAGGCCTCGTCCCCCCTGCCCCTCACCCTCACCGACGTCGACTTCACCTACCCGGGCGCCGACCACCCCGCCCTGCGCGGCGTCACCCTGAGCTTCGAGCGGCCTGAATTCACGGTTATCGTTGGGCATAACGGCTCGGGCAAGTCCACCCTCGCGCTCCTCCTTGCGGGTGCCGAACCCGGCTCGGGAACGCGCCAGGGCGGCGGCGTCCTCGGAGCTGTCGGCGGAACCGCGCTCGTGGGGCAGCGCTCAGAACTCCTTGTTCTCGGACAGAGCGTCGCCGAAGATGTCACCTGGGGCATGAGCGCCTCGCAGATCTCCGATCTTGATCTCGATGAGCTACTCGCCAGTGTTGGCCTCTCCGGCCTCGCCGACGCCGACCCGCGCTCCCTCTCCGGCGGGCAGCTTCAGCGCCTCGCGCTCGCGGGTGCCCTCGCTCGCTCCCCGCGCCTGCTCATCTCCGACGAATCCACCGCCATGATCGACCGCGCGGGCCGCGCCGAGATGCTCGACCTCCTCGCCTCCCTGCCCGAGCGGGGCATCGCCGTCGTCCACATCACCCACGACCCCGCCGAAAGCGCGCGCGCCGACCGCGTCGTTACGATTCGTAGCGGGCGCATCGTCTCCGACCGTCGCACGGGGGAGGGGAGCGTTGTCACAGACGGGGTTTGCATCGACGAGGCCGGGGATCCTCCCGCTTCCCCCGCCCCCGCCGCGTCGGGCCTGCTTGCGTCTGCCACGGCGGGCGCGCCCGCTCTCATCAACGCCTCGCACCTGTGGGCCGACCGTGTCGCCCACACCTACGACCTCGGCACCCCCTGGGAGAAGCCGGTCCTGCGCGACGTCAGCCTCATCCTCGAGCCCGGTCAGGCCATGCTCATCACGGGAGACAACGGATCGGGCAAGACGACGCTCTCGCGCGTCCTCACCGGCCTGCTCGTCCCCACCTGGGGGTGGGTCACCCTCGGCGGGCGCCCCATGGAACGTTGCGTCGGCGACGTCGCCCTCTCCATGCAATTCGCGCGTCTCCAGCTCCAGCGCCCCTCCGTGCGCTCCGACATCCTCGCCGCCGCTGGCTACGGTCCGCGCGTCGGCACCGGCTCCGCGCACCGCAAGGGCGCGATCAGCCGCGAGGCGGGCGACCGCATCGTCGCCGAGGCCATGGGACTCGTCGGACTCGACCCCGCCCTCGCCTCGCGCGGCATCGACGACCTCTCCGGAGGGCAGATGCGCCGCGTCGCCCTCGCCGGGCTGCTCGCCTCCCACCCGAGCGTCCTCATCCTCGACGAGCCCATGGCGGGCCTCGACGCGGCCTCGCGCGACCTGCTCATCTCCGTCCTGGACGAGCGCCGGTGCGCCGGCCTGTCCATCCTCGTCATCTCCCACGACCTCGAAGGCATGGACTCCCTGTGCGACACCCACGGCCACCTCGCCGAGGGGGTGCTCTCATGATCGAACCCCACTCCGCATGCGGGGCGACAGGCCCCGGCGGCGGCGCCAGCGAGGGGCGTTTCTCGAGGACCCCTCCCGGCCTCGGCGAAGGGGCCCCGCGCCCGAAGCCGCGGCGAAGCACGGGCTTCACCCTGCCTCGACCCCTGCCCTGGTCGACGCGGCTGTCGCGCGCCTGGCCCGGCACCCTCATCGCCTGCTGGACCGTGCTCACCACCTGCGTGATCGTTTCGCCGCGGTGGTCGACGCTCGCGATCGTCGGTGGGCTCATCGTCGTCGCGTCGCTGATTATCCGGCTGCCGCTGAGCGTCGCGCCGCGCCCACCCCTGTGGATGATCTCCGGCTTTATTGGCGGCTGCATCGGCGCCTGGCTGGGCGATGGACTCGAGCTGTTCCTGCGAGTCTCCACCCTGGCGCTCGTCGTCCTGTGGGGATCGGGCCTCATTGCGTGGGTAACGCCGACCGCGGCGCTCGCGGCCACGCTGCGCTTCTTCCTCACGCCGCTGCGGCTCCTGGGTGCGCCAGTCGATCAGTGGTCGCTCGTCATGGCCTCCGCCCTGCGAGGCCTGCCGATGCTGCGCGACCAGGCGCAGGCGGTGCTCGATACCGCCAAGCTGCGCCTCGGCCAGGACGTTGCCACACTGTCGCTGCGCGGCTACGCGCGCCTAAGCGTGGACGTCATCACCGCGATCCTGTCCGCCACGTCACGCGGCGCCGCCGAAACCGGGCGGGCCATGTCCATGCGGGGTGCCATCGAGGCGCATGATGGCGCGGGTCGTGGCGCGCGCGTGCGGCTCGGCTGGGTGGATGCCGCTGTGATCGCTGCGAGCCTGTTGGGTGTCGCTGGCATCGTTGCGTGCAGGTTGATGCTGTAGGTTGTCGCTGCTGTTTTCGTTGAGATTGCAGTGTTTTGTGGGTGGAGGGCAGATTCGTGTGCCCTGGGTCATACGGTGCTGATTTGACGTGGAGGGCGTGATACCCCTATTCTTTCTGGGTACGCGCGAGTGGCGGAATAGGCAGACGCGCACGGTTCAGGTCCGTGTTCCAGTGATGGAGTGGGGGTTCAACTCCCCCCTCGCGCACGATGAAGCCGCAGATCCTTTGAGGGTCTGCGGTTTTTGTTGTGCCTGGGTGTGCTGCGGGCTATAGGCGCAAACGTGGTGCTTTAGGCGGCGTGTTGTGGGTCTAGTGGGCGCGTGCGGCCCAGCCTTTGCGTGGCCAGAGTCCTTCTTCTGGGGTGGGGGTTCCTTCCGGGATTCCGTGGCGTTTCTGATCGGTGTGGTTGGGGTGTTTTGGTGTGGGGATCCGGCGGGGTGTGGGGCGCCCGTCGTGTTCCCATTGGGTCAGGACTTCGGTGGGGGTCGGGGGTTGTGGGGTGCGTAGTAGGAGAGCCCATTCGGCGATGACGGCTTGGTGGTAGGCACTGGTACCGCGGTGAGCGTGGAGGAGTTCACGCACGACAGCGTTGATGGATTCGACGTGGTTGGTGGTGGCGCAGGCCGGCGGGTCGGCTGGTGTGCCGTCGGGGTTGGTCAGGTAGGTGAACAGCACTCCTTGGCGTGCCAGTCGCGCCAAGCGCCGGTAGGCGCGGCGCGTGCGTTCATGCGTGTACCACCAGGTTTTACCGGTTTTTGACGCCCATGCAGGGTCTTGAGCGGCGAAGGTGCGCTGTGACATCCATTCTCGGAAGGTGTGCCCAAAGTCGTGGAGCATCGTCAACCACGCGCTGGCTTGGTCGACGCTGGTGATGCTCGTCAAGCGTCGTGACAAGGCCAGCAACGCCCGTGCGGGTTCGGTTCTGGGATGCATGGTTAGGTCGCGGATGATGTCACGATGAACGTGGACCAGGCAGCGTTGCACGCGCGTGGCGGGCCATAGGTGCGCGATAGCTGCCAAGGCGCCTGCAGCACCGTCGGTGGTGACCACATCGGCAGGAGCGAGGCGTTCAAGTAGGGCCGTGTAGGCCTGCGCGGATTCGTTGGCCGCCCACTGCCACTCCAGCACATGCTCGCGGTCTCGGGCGATCAGCAGCACCCATCCGCCCGACAGGTGCATGCCGTCAATGAAGATCTGATCGTGGACCTGCCCGGTGACGGGCGGGTGAGGTACCGGCACCTGCCAGCACCAACAGGTACGACGCCGGAAAGCGCGCGCTGAGCCTTCCTGTTCGTCTTGGGTGTGCCGAGACGTCGCCCACGCGATGAAGTCTGCCAGCTCATCGGCTTGTTCGTGTCGGCGCGCACGCCCTGATGGACATGTGGTTGACAGGGCGCACGAGGTGCATTTCCACCGTTGAGCGCCCGCCGCGGTGTGTCCATTCTTCTTCATCGGCACAGCGCACACCGGGCAACGCCGAGCACGATTCGATCGTGTTCTCACCCACTACACGATCACCCCAGAAAGTCAAGGAAGCTGCGCGATTAACCGCCCGAACCTAAATAACAGCGACTTTCGCCCGCAATCCCAACCTAAACCCGGAACTTAAGCACCACGTTCGTGACCTATAGTCCACGCGTTCGCGGCGAGGACGGGTTAAAGGACAAAAAGAGTTGGTCTGAGCCCGACCTTTCGGCTTTGTGGTGCGAGAAAGTCTGGTTCAAAGTTGTTGGGGGCCAACTTTGAGGGTGGACAAAATGTGTTGGTGAAACGTCGACTTTTCGGCTTTGTTGCGCGGAAAAGTCATGGTTTTAGTTGGTCGTGTGTGCCTCGTGCCTGCGAATACTGCGTCGAGCCCTGTGTATGGGCCCCTGGCGCACGCGGGCCCGATGACCTGCAGGTGGGCAGCGCCCAGGCGTCAACACGCATGCGGATAGGTAACGAGCATGCGGATAGCTTATTAACCTATCCGGACGCGCATAACCTATCCACGTGTGCATAACCTATCCGGATAGTGCTCGGATGGAGAGCGCTGTAAGGGCGGCGCGCGCACAGGGTTAGCCGCACGATCAGAAGCGGCTGCATCGCCGAAGGATCCCACTTTCGAAGCTCGCGGCGGTGGCAGGGCCTGGCCGGGCTTCGAGGCGACGCGCCGAGCCGAAGGCTCGCAGCGCGGACGGCTCGCGGGCGGGCCGCCGCCCACGGGCACAGAAAGCAGCCCGGCCCGGCAGGGCACACGAAGCAAAACCTCAGGAACTGGGCGGCGTCACGACCCACGGATCGGTTGGCAACGACCGCAATCCTGAAATCCCCAGGGCGTCCGCGATGTCGGAGGCGCGCCGCGCCCCGGGCACTCCCAGGGAGAAACCGATAAACGACACGACGTCGGCGGTGGACCAGCCCAGGCCTCGTAGGTCTGAGAGGGTGACGGCGCCGTCGCGCTTGGCCAGGCGCGCCCCGGAGGGCGCGAGCGCGAGGGGCACGTGCGCGTACGTCGGCTCGGGCGCCCCGAGGAGGTGCGCGAGCTGCGCCTGCGCGGGCGCCTGGGAGAGCAGGTCGAAGCCGCGCACGACCTGGTCGACGCCCTGGTAGGCGTCGTCGACGACGGCCGCCAGGTTGTAGGCGGGTACGCCGTCCGCGCGGCGCACGACGAAGTGGTCGACGGGCCCGGTGTAGGGGCCGTGCAGCTCGTCGAACACGGTCCACTCGGGTGAGGGCGCGGCCAGGCGCAGCGCGGGAGCGCGCCCAGCGGCGGCCAGTGCCGCGCGCTTCGCCTCGCGCTCGGTCTCGCTCAGGCGCAGGCAGGTGCCCGGGTAGTGGCCGGGCAGCACGTGCGGCGCGGAGGCGGCCTCGCGGATGTCTCGGCGCGTGCAGTAGCACTCGAAGATGAGGCCGCGCGCGGCCAGCGACGCCAGGGCAGCCTCGTGGGCGTCGGCCCGCTCGGTCTGGATGAGGGGTTCGCCGTCCCAGTCGATGCCGATCGCTTGCAGGTCCTCGATCTGGCGCTGGGCGGACCCGGCGCGTTCCCGGTCGATGTCCTCGATGCGCAGGACGAATCGCCGCCCGGTCGTGCGCGCCCACGCCCATGCGAGGATCGCGGTGCGCAGGTTGCCCAGGTGGAAGTCGCCCGTGGGGGAGGGCGCGAATCGTCCGGTGTTCGTCATGGCCTCAGTGTACGAGGCCGGGGCCGCCTCCCTGGATCCGCCTCCCCGGGTGCAGTGCGCGGCGGGCGTACAGTGGGTGCATGGCGAGTTTTCGGGTGCCCGACTGGTTGGCGGTTTTCGTGGGTGGCGTCGTGGGGACGGCTGCGCGCGCCGGCTTGGATGAGGTGGCGAAGGCCTCGCCCGTGTCCGGCCTTTTCCTGTCGTGGTCGACGCTGACCGTCAACGTGGTGGGCGCGTTCCTCCTGGGCGTGCTGGCCGCGTGGGTGGCGGGGCGCCTCGCGCGCGGCGCGGGGGATCCGGCGTCGTTGAAGACTCTGAAGCTCCTGGTTGGCACTGGTTTCGCGGGCGCGTTCACGACGTACGGGACGTACATCGTCGCGTCGGTGGGCTACGCGTCGCTCAATGGAATTGTCGAGGCCGTCTCTCAGTCCCTTGGTCTCCTGGCCCTGGGTGGGGCCTGCGCCTGGGTGGGGATGCGCGTGGGGGAGTGGCTGTGCGGCCCATCAGCTGCCTCAGTGGTGTCCGCGGCCTCTGCGGCCCCCGCCAACGACGAGGGGGAGCGAGCATGAGCACAGCGACCTTCATGTTCGTGGCACTGGCTGGCGGCGTGGGCGCGTGCGCCCGCTTCTGGCTGGATCGAGGTGTGCAGCGCGCCCTGGACTCGTGGGGTGACCCGGCGGGGGCGAAGGTCGGCATCCTGGTGGTGAACGTGATCGGGTGTTTCCTGGCCGGGGTGGCAACGCAGCTTGCCCCAGCGAGCATCATGCCGATCGTGTCGACGGGCTTCCTGGGTGGTTTTACGACGTTCTCGACCGCTCTCGTGGACGCGGTGACCCTGTGGGCCGATGGATTCCGGGGGCGTTCGCTGCCTCTCGCGCTGGGTACCTGGGCGGCCTCCTGGGGTGCGGCGCTCGCGGGCATCGCGTGCGCCGGATAGAGAGTTTTCCGCGTCACTACAGCCACGATGTGGGCTGTTCGGTGAGGGTTTAGCCACGATACGGAGTTTTGTAACAGCATTCCGAGCGCTCGCGCCCGTGGCCCTCATATGCTGATGTTGCGGGCCGTGTGGCCCAGTAACGGAGATGCACATGATTGACCTCACCGGGGTGTCCAAGGTCTACCCCGTGAAAAACGGTGGCGAAGTCGTCGCGCTTGATGGGGTGAACCTGCACGTTGAACGCGGTTCGATCCACGGGATCGTCGGCCGTTCTGGCGCGGGTAAGTCCACGCTCATCAGGTGTCTGACGGCGCTCGAGAAGCCCACCGACGGCCGCATTGTCGTCGACGGCCTCGACCTGTCGACCCTGTCGGGTTCCGCGCTGCGGGCCGCCCGTCGTCGTATCGGCATGGTGTTCCAGGCCGCGAACCTCCTGGACGCACGCACTGCCGCCGACAACATCGGCTACCCGCTGAAGCTCGCAGGCGTGCCTCGTGCGCAGCGTCGTCAGCGCGTCGAGGAGCTCCTGGCCCTCGTTGGCCTCGAAGGCCGAGGCGACTCCTACCCGTCTCAGCTGTCGGGTGGCCAGCGTCAGCGCGTCGGCATTGCCCGCGCCCTGGCCGACGACCCGGCCGTACTCCTGTGCGACGAGCCGACGAGTGCGCTCGACACCGAGTCGACCGCTCAGATCCTCTCCCTGCTGCGCCGCGTGCGCGACGTCGCCGGGGTCACCGTCGTCATCATCACGCACGAGATGGCCGTCGTCCGCGAGATCTGTGACTCCGTGACTCTCCTCGGCCACGGACAGGTCCTGCAGACCGGCCCCCTCGAAGAGGTCGTCGCTGATCCCTCGACTCCGCTGGCCCGCGAGCTGGTCCCCATGCCCGTCGTCGAGTCCGTCCCCGCCCCCGGTGCTACGAGCCTGGATGGCCTGACGAAGAGCACCGTCCTCCTCGACGTCGTCTTCACGTCGCACCCGGGCGTTCCCACGGGCGCCACGGTGCTGCACCTGGCCTCGTCCATGGGCGCGGACGTGACCGCGGGAACCTTCGAGTCCCTCGGTAGCGTGCAGGTGGGCCGCCTGGCCCTCACCGTCCCCGCCTACCACGCCGACAAGATCATCGAGCAGCTGCGTAAGAACAACGTTCACGCGGAAGTGAGGACCCAATGACCACCGCATACCTCGCCGCCGCGACCGCCGCGCAGGTGCTCCAGCCGACGGGCAAGGGCGACCCGACCTGGCTCGACAACCCGGCGCTGACCCAGAAGTTCGTCCCAGCGATCCTCGAGACCCTCATGATGACGGGCCTGTCCACGCTCTTCGCGGTCATCATCGGAACGCTCCTCGGCCTCCTCCTCGTGCAGACCGGCAAGGGCGGCCTCACCCCCAACAAGGGCGTGTACCAGGCCGTGTCCTTCGTCGTGAACATCGTGCGCTCCCTGCCCTTCATCATCGGCATCATCATGCTGATCCCGCTGACGAAGATGATCGTCGGTAAGTCCACGGGTTCGCTTGCGACCGTCGTGCCGCTCGTCATCCTCTCCGCGCCCTTCTTCGCGCGCCTCGTGGAGACGAACCTCCTGGCCGTCGACCCCGGCAAGGTCGAGGCCGCCCAGATGATGGGCGCCTCCAATCGTCAGATCCGCTGGGGTGTCCTCATTCGCGAGGCCATGCCCTCCCTCATCCAGTCGATCACGACGCTGGCGATCACCCTGATCGGCTACTCCGCGATGGCGGGCGCCGTCGGCGGCGGTGGCTTGGGCCAGATGGCCATCAACTACGGCTACAACCGTTGGCAGGACGACGTCATGATCTCCACCGTCGTCGCCATTATCGTCATCGTGCAGATCATTCAGCTGATCGGCGACCTCCTTTCGCGCCTGGTTGACCACCGCGCGCGCTGACAGACCCCGGTCGGGCCACCGGCCTCGACCATCCGTCCCATCCAGTACACAGAAGAAAAGAGAACCACCATGCGTCATCGCTTCCTCGCAGCCATCGGCCTGGCAGTTGTTGCCTCCCTCGGTCTGGCGGCCTGCGGCGGCTCCGGCTCCTCCTCGGATGCTTCGGCCTCCTCCTCGGACGTCGTGACCCTGACCGTGGGCGCGACCCCCTCGCCCCACGCGAAGATCCTCACCTACATCAACGACAACCTGGCCGAGGCCGAGGGCATCAAGCTCAACATCGTTGAGTACACCGACTACGTCCAGCCCAACACCGCGCTGAACGACGGCGACCTGGACGCCAACTTCTACCAGACCGTCCCCTACCTGGAGAACGCGGAGAAGCAGTTCGGCTACGACTTCGAGGCCGGCGAGGGCATCCACCTCGAGCCCCTCGGCGTGTTCTCCAACAAGCACAAGTCCCTCGACGAGCTGCCCGACGGCGGCACGATCGGTATCATCTCCGACACGGCTAACCAGTCGCGTGCGCTCAAGCTCCTGGCCACGCAGGGCCTCGTCTCGATCCCCGAGGGCGACGGCGACGTCAACATCAACACCGTCACCAAGCTGAAGAACTTCGACTTCCGCGAGGTCGAGGGCCCGCAGCTGGTCCGCTCGCTCGACGACTTCGACTACGCGGTCATCAACGGCAACTTCGCCCAGGAGGGCGGCAAGTCCATCTCCGGTGACGCGCTCGTCGTCGAGTCCCCCGTGGATAACCCGGCCGTGAACGTCCTCGTGTGGAAGAAGGACTCCAAGAAGGCTGACGCGATCGCCAAGCTCGAGAAGCTCCTGCACTCTGATCAGGTGAAGCAGTACATCGAGCAGACCTGGTCGGACGGCTCGGTCATCCCGGCGTTCTGACCTGCGAGGCCGGGGCGCGCAGGCGCTGCGGCTGACGGATCGCGGATGCAGGGATCTGCATAGATAAGCGGGTGGCCCCCGGAACCCTTGGGTTCCGGGGGCCACCCGTCTGTCCGCGTGAGCGGCGATCAGTTGGTGCGAGCCTCGAGCGGGAACTCGGCGTCCGGCTCGTGCGTGATGCGGTTACGCATGTCGCGGCGGAAGACTTCGATGACCCACAGCCAGATGATGTGGCCGAAGAACTCGGAGAAGTGCTCGGCGAAGGGCTGGTTCCAGGGTGCCGGAACGGTGCCCATCAGTGGCATGAGGACGACGTGGAAGGCCACGTAGACGAAGATACCGAAGGCGGCACCCTGCCAGAGCTTGATCTGTGGGAAGCGCTCGGCGAGCACGCAGTAGAGAACCGCGAAAGCGATCGAGAACGAGAAGTGGACGATGAAGGAGATCCAGGGGAGTCCTTCGTTACCGTTGAAGGTGTAGGACAGGTGCGTGACGCTCTCCGGGATGCCTAGCTGCTGGAGCAGTTCCTGGGGCGGGTTGGTGGCGTTGCGCTCGGGCGTACGCGGAGGCAGCGGCACCTCCCAGCCGAACTTCACGATGGCAGAGACGATTCCGCCGAGAACACCTGCGAGTGCTGCGACGCCGTAGCGGCGGCGCTTGGGATTGGTCTGAATCAGTGCCATGTGACAAGCATGAAGCGCCGGAAGGTTATTTTCGAGACTGACGAACTCTTAGCGTTCAAGGTCACATGAGGTTGTGATCAGGGAAAATGAGTCCAAAATAGCCAAGTAGGTTAATTTATTCGTTTATTAATGAGTAAATACGAGGGGTGGGTGCGGGACCTTCATCCCGACCCCACTCCTCGTGTGGCGTTAGCTGCGTCGCATCCCTCGGCGTGGTGACGCGTGGGGGTGCGGCCTCGTCAGTCGATGATGCCGTACAGGCGGTCGCCCGCGTCGCCCAGGCCGGGGACGATGTAGGACTTCTCATTGAGGTGATCGTCGACAGCTGCGACGACGACGTTCACGTCGGCGCGGTCGCCGATCGCGTCCTCGAGTGTCTTGATGCCCTCGGGAGCGGCCAGGATGCACACGCAGGTGACATCCTTCGCGCCGCGCTCAAAGAGGTAGTTGGTGGCCGCGACCATGGTGTGACCGGTGGCCAGCATGGGGTCCAGCACGAAGCACTGGCGGCCCGACAGATCCTCCGGCAGGCGATTCGCGTAGGTCTCGATCTCTAGGGTGTCGTCGTCGCGACGCATGCCCAGGAAACCGACCTCGGCCGTGGGCAGCATGCGGGTCATGCCCTCGAGCATGCCCAGGCCTGCGCGCAGGACGGGGACCACAATCGGGCGAGGCTCGGAAAGCTTCAGGCCAACCGTGGGAGCAACGGGGGTCTCGATGGGGGTCTCGGTGACGGCCACCTCGCGGGTCGCCTCATAGGCGAGCAGGGTGACCAGTTCGTCCACGAGCTGGCGGAACGTCGCCGACGGCGTTTCGCGATCGCGCAGAACGGTGAGCTTGTGGGTGATCAGGGGGTGATTAGCTACGTGGAGGCGCATGGTTATAGGCTACCCTGTTCGTCCGTCGCCGCGCATCCAGTGTGTTGAAGACGAGGCGGGGGCCTCGCGCGTGGTTCCGTGACGCCGGGCGGCCTGGGCTGGTCGCCTGATCGATGTGGTGACAAACTCATTCGTCACACGAGCATCATGAGCCCCTGTGGATTCCAACTACCCCAACTGTGATTTGGCCGGTAAACTAGGAGAGTGACCGTGAATGAGCAGTACCGCGAAGCAATGGGCAAGGCCCTTTTCCTGGCCAACCGTGCCCGCGAGGCGGGAGATGTCCCCGTCGGGGCCGTCGTCGTCGACGACAACGGCCGGATCATCGGCCGCGGATGGAACTGCCGCGAGGCGCACCACGATCCCGCAGGTCACGCCGAAATCGTCGCGCTCCGTGAGGCTGGTCGCGTCAGAGGTACCTGGCGCCTGACGGGCTGTACCCTCGTCGTCACCCTGGAACCCTGCACGATGTGCGCGGGTGCCATTCTCGCCTCCCGCATTGATCGTGTTGTCTTCGGCGCCTGGGACCCGAAGGCGGGTGCCGCCGGATCCCTCCGCGACGTCCTGCGCGATGCCCGCATGCCGCACCCGACCGAGGTCGTTGGTGGTGTTCTCGCCCAAGAGGCCGCCATGCAGCTGCGTTCCTTCTTCCTCGGCTGCCGCAGTGCCGACGAAATGCCTGTCGTCCAGGCCCCCGTCCACGAGCCCAGTGACCTGGTTTCGCCGATCGTCGTTCCCTACGAAGAGAACCAGACGCCTGAGCCGGTCCATCACGGCCTCCCGCACGACGAAGCCCCTCACGACGAGGGCGTTCCCGCGCAGCTCATCACACCCGCGGCTCCTGTTGCACCCGCAGCTCACGTTGCTCCTGTCATCCCCGCCGATCCTCCCCGAGGTCGGGCCTACCCCGTGCCTCCCCCGTCCAGTCGCGTCAGCCACCGTGGCAGCGAGGCCTCGCCCATGCCTCGCCGAGCGGGCCGCCCCTTCTCCGAGCGTGTCTCCGGCAACGCCGACGACCCTGCGGACATCCCCGCAGGCTCCTCGATCGAACCCGCCGCCTCCGCGTCGACCCCGGTTTCGCAGCCGCCCTACCGCAGTGCCGCACCGGTCCTACCTGCGGTTTCGCCCAACACGACGCGTGGCCCGATCACGCGCTCCGTCCCTCAGATTCGTCCCGTCCGCGTACGCCCGACCGCGTCTGTGCCCGAGGGCCTCTACACGCCCGCACAGCCCGGCCGTCCCCTTGCTCAGCCGCTGCGCGAGAGCGCGCCCCGGCCTCCGGCCTCCGCGCCCGTCGCGGACGAACCGATTTCCGCGCCGCCCGTATTCCCCCAGCGCGCCCAAAAGCGCACGAGTGAGCGCCCGCAGCGCCCCCTCCCGCAGGCGTTCGAGCCCGAACCCGCGCGCCGCGTCGACTACGAGCTGTCCCCGCGCCAGTTCAACGACGTCGACCCCATCACCTCCGGGATTCGCGTGCGCCGCTCCGGGCGTCGCCGCGGCAAGGCCCGCCACTGACATGATCCCCGCGCGCGTCATCACGGTCTCCGACCGCTGCTCCGCTGGCCTTGCCGAGGACCTCTCCGGGCCCCTGGCCGCGCGCCTCCTCGCGGACCATGACATCGAGGCGTCGGTCGAGATCGTCCCCGACGACGTCGACGCCATCCGCGGCGCAATTGTCGCGGCCGTGTCGGACGGCGCCCGTTTCGTCTTCACGACCGGCGGCACCGGCCTCGCGCCCCGCGACGTCACCCCCGAGGCCACCGAGCCGCTCCTCGTCACCCGCATCGACGGCCTCGCCGACGCGATTCGGCGCCGCGGCGAAGAAAAGGTTGCCTCCGCCGCCCTCTCGCGAGGCCTCGTCGGCGTGACCGCGCGTTCGCCTGAGGGGGCCCTCGTCGTGAACGCCCCCGGCTCCCGCGGCGGTGTCACCGATGCCGTGGCCGTCATCGGCCCGCTCGTCGCCCACATCATTGACCAGCTCGCGGGCGGCGACCACCCGCGCGCCTGATCAACCCGCTGATACGACGAGGCCGCCTGGCACGTGTGTGCTGCGGGCGGCCTGCGTACAATTCCGGACGCGTCAGTCCTGCGGGTCCTCCGGGCGCACCCAGTCGCCGCTGCGGCCACCCGACTTCGCCACGATCTTCGCCTCGCGGATGCGAGCGGAGCGATCCACGCCCTTGACCATGTCCACGATCGCCAGCGCCGCGACCGTCACCGAGGTCAGCGCCTCCATCTCCACGCCCGTGCGATCAGCCGTGCGCACGGTTGCACGAATCGCCACGTGATCGGCCTCCAGGCTCAGATCCACCGCGCAGCCGTGCACACCGATCGTGTGCGCGAGGGGCAGCAGCTCGGGGACGCGCTTCGCCGCCGAAATGCCGGCCACGCGCGCCACCGCCAGCACGTCTCCCTTCGGGACGGTGCCGTCACGCAGGGCCTGCATGACCTCGGGCGAGCAATCCACGCGACACACGGCGCTCGCCTGGCGCACGGTCGGGGTCTTCGCGGTCACGTCCACCATGTAGGCGGCGCCGTCCTCGTTGAGGTGTGTAAACTTCACGGTTTTCCTCTCGTTATATGTCACTAGCGGGGTCAGCCCGCGAGCGGGACGACCGCCAGCTCCTGGCTGGCCTCGACCGTCTCAACGTCCGGCAAGACCACGCCGATCGCCTCCGCGTTCGCTAGCGAGGCCACCAGGTGCGACTTCGACCCCAGGGGGTGCACCGGCTCCACCCAGCGGACCCCGGCCTCGTCCCCGGGACCGGAAACGAAACGAAGCGGAATGAACTGCGTCTTTCCGGATGGCGACTCCCACCCGGTCTGCGCGCGTGCGAGGACGCCGCTCGGGGCGGTCGCGCCGCGCTCGGGAGCGACGAGGCCCGACATGACCGCCAGCACGCCCGTAACGTACATGTGGAACGTCGTAAAAACCGACACCGGGTTACCGGGCAGGCAGATGACCGGCGTCTCGTGGCCGCTCGGGCCCACCGGCGTGGACCCCACGCCCTGCGGGCCGCCCGGTTGCTGGGCGACGTGGTGGAAGCCCGCGTCCGTGCCAAGCGTCAGGCGCACGACCTCGTATGCGCCCGCCGAAATACCGCCCGCGGTCAGGACCAGGTCGGCCTCGGGCGCCGTGTCAAGAGCGTGGCGCAGTTCGGCGGGGGTGTCCCCCGTGCGCAGGTGAGCGACGACCTGCCCGCCGGCCTCCTCGACGAGTCCGCGCAGCAGGATGCCGTTCGAATCGGGAATCTGGCCGCGCTCGAGGGCCTCGCCGGCGCGCTTGAGTTCCGTGCCCGTCGACACGACGATGACGCGGGGCCGGGGCAGAACCGTCAGTGTGCCGTGCCCGACAGAAGCCGCGGCCGACAGAGACGTTCCGTCGAGGATGCGGCCCGCCTCCAGTACTGGGGACCCCGCCTCGAGGGCCTCGCCCGCGACGCGCACGTTCGCGCCCTGCTTCGGGGCGACGCGGATCTCGACCGTGTCGGGCGCCTGCGCGATGCCCGCCGCGTGATCCGTGTTCTCCACCTTCACGACGGTATCCGCGCCAGCCGGGATGGGGGCGCCCGTCATGATGCGCCACGCCTGCCCCTTCTCAAGGCGATTCTCGCGGGTGTCGCCCGCCGGGATGTCGCCCGCGACGGGTAGCGTCCACGGGCCCTCGCCCTCCAGGTCCTCGCGGCGCACCGCGAACCCGTCCATCGCCGAGTTCGTGAACGGTGGCAGCGGGATCAGCGAGCGGATGTCGACCGCCAGGCGACGACCCAGGCACTCCTCGACAGGAAGCGTGTCGTGGGGGAGAACGTGGCTGAGCGCCAGCGCCTCAATCAGCTCGCGATGCTGCGCGGTAGACAAGGTGGGATCGTGCATGTGTCCAGTGTAGAGCCAGGTGGCGTGGGGGAGACGTATGGGCCGTTTGTCTCGCGCCCGCTTGGTGAGGCGTGGGGCGGGCGGACCGGAGGTGGCCGCGCGGGGGGGGGCAGGTAGGTCCAGAGCGTCGGTCGCGGTCCTGAGGGGAGATGTTGGTCGGGCGGTTGAACGTGGCCGTCCGTCTCGCGTCCGCTGCACGAGGCATAGGCTGGGTTGGATCGTTGCGGCTCGTTTCAGCGGCCCGGTCATGGGAGGTCGGGGGGAATTGCAGCATTAGGAGGCCGACACGCCGGCGACACGCCGTGACGGGACTTCTAATGCTGCCAAACCCCCGTTTGGGGCGGCAGGCCTCGAGTCCTCTCACCCCAGGCGCGCGGCGAGTGCGGCGCGGACCTGCGCAACGAGCTCGTCCGGATGATCGAGGTCGTGCCAGCCGACGCGTATGATGTGCCAGCCTTCGGCCTCTAGGTGGCGTTGGCGCTCGCGCTCGCGGGAAAGTGATGCGTGGATGCTGCGGGTGTCATCCCCGTATTTGACACGCCCGTCGAACTCGATACCGACTTTCTCGGCTGGGAATGCGCAATCGATGAAGTAACGATGACCTCGCGTATGCACCTCGACCTGTGTGCGCATGCCTGTCAGGCCCGCGGCGCATAGCTCGTACAGTACGCGTGCTTCTCCGGGTGAGGCACACCCGGCATCTGCGTGGGTGATGATCCACTGTGCTTGAGAGCGTCCCCGAACGCTATTGCCCAGACGTGTGAGCTCTGCTCTCAGTAACTCCTTCCAGTACTTTTCGTGTCGACGTGAGTCTTTGAGGTGGAAGTTATCGAAGTGAGTGAATGTATTACCTATCATGCAGAGCTGGGTGAAGGTGGCTTTCGAGTTCGGTGAGGTCCGTGCGACAGTGATCTGCGCTGCTTCGGGGCTTTCGATGAGCAGGCCACGTGCGTCAGTGGCCGGCGGTAACCGACGAACGCGACTCGGTGTGCTCGTTATCGGGTCGAAGCGATGCGTGCCGACTGAGACCGCGGGTAGTTGAACCGAACGAGATGCTGTTGAGGAAGCGACAGTGAGTGCAGGGATGCGAGGGACGGATTCGTATCCGTGTGCCCACAAAGCGCACTGACCGGTGACCGCCATGGCTCGGTGTGTATGTGCGAGGTGGTAGAGGCGTGCAGCGAGTACGACGATCGCGTCGGAAAAGTAGGTGTAAGTCCGGGAACGGCCCCTTTGTAAGGGAAACGGCCATTGCCTAGAATCTGAAATCACGACAGATCAGGTTCTAGAGAAAGGCAATGACCGCAATGGAAAGCATTGCAGACGTGAGGACGCCGGAGGCGGCGCTGGCCATCCCCAGGTTCGAGGACGGCTTCGTGAACATGTAGGAGCTCCTGCGCTCCCTGGCCGAGTCGATCGTGAACGAGATCATGAGCGCCGAGGCCGACCAGATGTGCGCGGCCACGGGCAACAGCAGGAACGGGTACAGGGAGCGCACGCTCACAACGTGCGTGGGAACGCTCACGCTGCGCGTCCCCAAGCTGAGGTCCGGCAGTTTCTTCCCCGACGACGTCCTCGAGCGCTACCGGAGGGTGGACAGGGCGATCGTGGCCGCCGATGCGCCGATGCATCGTAGGAGGCGGATACTGATGCTTCTCATGATTGCACCTCATTCACGTGTGATGACTCGGTTCTTCACCTGTGATGAATCAATGGTATGCGTCGGGGGTTTGCGAGGAGGGCGTTTGGGTGCCGTTGTTGGTGTCATCTTTCCTTGCCCGGCGTCGCGCTGGTGACGCGATGGCGACGGGTAAGGCCGACTGGATCCGTGGATCGCATGTGAGCGTGAGGGGGCGGCGGTACGCAAACGAGGACGTCACCCACTACCCTGGAGGGGTGACCACTGCTCTGTATCGCCGGTATCGCCCCGACACCTTTGATCAGGTGATCGGCCAGGAACACGTGACGGAGCCGCTCAAGGCGGCGCTGCGCGCGAATCGCGTGACGCACGCGTACCTGTTCTCCGGGCCGCGCGGATGCGGCAAGACCACGTCGGCGCGCATCCTGGCGCGTTGCCTGAACTGCGCGCAGGGCCCCACGGACACCCCGTGCGGCCAGTGCGAATCCTGCCGCGAGCTGGCCACCGGCGGCCCCGGCTCGCTCGACGTCGTCGAGATCGACGCGGCCTCGCACGGCGGCGTCGACGACGCGCGTGACCTGCGTGAGCGCGCCACCTTTGCGCCGGTGCGCGACCGCTACAAGATCTTCATCATCGACGAGGCCCACATGGTCACGAACCAGGGCTTCAATGCGCTGCTCAAGCTCGTCGAGGAGCCGCCCGAGCACGTCAAGTTTGTTTTCGCGACGACGGAACCCGAGCGCGTCATCGGCACGATCCGCTCGCGCACCCACCACTACCCGTTCCGCCTGGTGCCGCCGGATGTCCTCGGCCCGTACCTGACGACCCTGTGCGCCGAGGAGCACATCGGCGTGGGTGAGGGGGTTCTGACCCTCGTCATGCGCGCGGGTGGCGGCTCGGTACGTGACACCCTGTCGGTGCTCGACCAGCTGATGGCCGGTGCGATTGACGGCCAGGTCAGCTACCAGACGGCGGTCGCGCTGCTCGGGTACACGGACTCCGCCCTGCTCGATCAGTCCGTCGATGCCCTCGCGGGCGGTGACGGTGCCGCGGCCTTCCGCGTCGTCGAGCGCATGGTCGAGTCCGGCCACGATCCGCGCCGCTTCGTCGAGGACCTCCTCCAGCGTCTGCGCGACCTCCTCATCATCGCGGTCGCCGGTGATGGCGCGCGCGACGTTCTGGCTGACACTCCGCAGGACCAGTTCGAGCGCATGCAGCGTCAGGCGCAGAACTGGGGTCCGCACGGCCTCTCGCGCGCCGCGGACCTGACCGACGAGGCCCTGCGCGCCATGACGGGCGCGACGTCGCCTCGCCTGCAGCTCGAACTCCTTGTCGGCCGCATCCTCGTGCCCGCCCCCGCACCCGCCCAGGCGCCCGTCCAGGGCACGGTCGGCATGACCGGTGGGGGAGCGCCGCGCGAGGCGTCCTCCGCTTCGTCCGAGGCATCCTCTGGGCGTTTCGGCGCCCGCGAGGCTCGCGAGGCCCTGGCTCGTAAGAAGCAGGAGCGCGCCGAGGCCTCGTCCCCCGCTGCGCCCACGTCGTCTCCCACCCAGGCCCTGCAGAGCGTGCCCGCGTGGGGGAGTGGCCCCGACTGGTCCGCTCAGAAGCCGGCTCCGGAGCAGAGCACTGCGCCCGCGCAGGCTTCCGCTCCTGTACAGGCTTCCGCACCCGCGCAGGCCGCGCCGCCCGAGGCCCCGCACCGCGAGGCCGTCGAGCGACCTCACATCGACGCCACGCAGGGGCGCGCGCAGGCAGAACCCCACCGTGAGGCCGAGCAGAGCCGTGCCGAGGCCCCCGCCTCCGGCCGCAACGCCGATATGCTGCGCGGTCGCTGGAACGAGGTCGTCGAGCGCCTGTCCTCCATCAGCCGCGTCACGTGGTCCATGGTCGGCGGCAACGCGCAGCTGGGGGCCGTCGATGGCTCCCACGTGATCCTCCTCTTCCCGGTCGAGGCCATGGTGAACGCCTTCTCGCGCGGCCCCCGCGCGGCCGACGTCGAAAAGGCCATCAACGAGGTCACCGGACTGAGCGTCAGCGTGTCCGCGCAGGTCGGGCAGGCCTCGGGAGGCCTGGCCACGACTGGCCCGTCGGCGCAGGCCTCGCACTCCGGTGCCTCCCAGCGCCCCTCCCAGCATCCGTCCCAGCCCGGAGGCTGGGTATCGGAGCCGCCCCCTTTTGATCAGGCCGCCGCGCAGGCGGCACCCGAACCCGAGCCGTGGCCCGAGGCCGCGCCCGCCTCGCTGGCACCCGCGCGCGCTTACGAGGAACCCGCCGCGCAGGCGGCCCCCGCGCCTGCTCCCGAGCCGGTTGGCACCGGCTGGCCCGAGCCCGCGCGCGCACCCGAACCGGCTCCCGAACCCGAACCCGAAGACGCCGGCTGGCCGGAACCCGCGACGGTGACGCCGATCCGGCGCGAGCCCGTCGCTCCCGCGCTGACGTCGGCCTCTCAGGCGCCTGACCCGCAGCCCGACGCCGAGCGCCCCGCGTTGCCCGAGCGGGCGGCCCGAGCCCTCGCCGCCGCCTCCACCGATGCGCCCGAGGGTGCTCCGGCCTCGTCCCCGAACCGGGGTGATGCTCCACGTAAGCACTCATTCACGGTCTTCCGCTACCCGGGCGACCCGGAGCCGGGCGAGGAGAGCGCGCCGGAACCCGCGCAGCCCGCCCCGGCCTCGGAACCCGTCTTCGACGATGTCCCCATCCAGCCCGCCGCGCACACGCCGTCGACCCCGACGGGGTGGGGCGACCCGGTCGTCATCTCCGGGGGAGCGTCCATCAACTTTGATGACGGTGCCGACTCGTGGACCCCGCCAGAGCCGGCCGCCCCCGCTGACGTGGCACCGATCGGCGCCGCACCGAGCGCCCCCACGCAGGCCCCCGCCTGGCTGGCGGCAGCCCCCGAACCGGCGCAGGACCACGCGCCCGGATTCGGCACCCCGGAACATCACCGCGACGCCGCACAAGCATCCGACGCGCCGATGACCGGTCGCGCCGCCGCCGAGGCCGCCCTGCGCGAGAAGGCTCAGCGCGAGGCCGCCGTCGCCTCGACCCGCACCCACGCGGCTGACGACGACAGTGCCAGCATTGACGACGAAAACATTGAAAACTCGCAGATGATCGGCCTGGCAGCGGTCCTGGAGATCCTCGGCGGACGCGTCATCGAAGAGAAAATGACCGAGGGAGGATACTGACATGTACGACGGCGCCCTGGCAGACCTCATCGATCAGTTTGGGCAGCTGCCCGGCATCGGCCCGAAGTCCGCGCAGCGCATGGCCATGCACGTCCTGGACGCGGAGCCCGAGGAGGTGGCACGCCTTGTCGACGCGATCAACGCCGTGCGCGGGCGCGTGCGCCACTGCGACATCTGCGGCAACCTCACGGAAGAGGACGAGTGCTCCATCTGCCGCGACGTGCGCCGCGACCCCAGCGCGATCTGCGTCGTGCAGGAGCCCAAGGACATCCAGGCGATCGAGGGCGCGCGCGTGTTCCGCGGGCGCTACCACGTCCTCGGCGGCGTCATCGACCCGATCCACGGGGTGGGGCCGGACCAGCTGAACATCGCCTCGCTCATGAGCCGCCTCGCGGACGGCACCGTCGTCGAGGTCATCCTGGCGACCAACCCGAACGTCGAGGGCGAGGCGACGGCCGCCTACCTCGCGCGTATGCTCTCCACCATGGGCGTGGAGACCTCGCGCCTGGCGATGGGCTTGCCCATGGGCGGCGACCTGGAGTACGCGGACTCGGTGACGCTCGGGCGCGCGCTCGAGGGGCGCCGCCGCCTCTAGGGGTGCAGCCTCTGAGTCGACATCGACGAGGCCGGGGCCGCCTTACGCTCTCAACGCGTGGGCGTGCGCGGCCTCGCGTTGTATTCGAGCGGGCATCCCAGGTGCCGCGGCACCCGTCCTGCCCGCGACCTGCGCTGTTTGTCGCCTCGTGGGCCGCGTGTTGCCCTCTCTGTGACGCTCGTGTGACACAATCGTAGGGACAGCGCTGGGTGACACGAGGAGGCGAGAATGGCGATCCAGGCGAGCTCAGGCGCGGCCCGAGTCCTGGTTGTTGACGACGAGGAGATGCTGGCGGATCTGCTCTCGCAGGCGCTGCGCCATGAGGGCTGGGAGACGGCTACGGCGAAGGATGGGTTGGACGCGTTGGCGAAGGCGTCGAGCTTCCACCCGGATGTCGTGATCCTCGATGTGCAGATGCCGCGCATGGATGGGCTGGAGGCGCTGGAGCGCCTGCGCGCTCGCGACCCGGAGCTGCCGGTCGTGTTCCTCACCGCACGCGACGCCGTCGCCGATCGAGTGCAGGGATTGCGCGCGGGTGCGGATGACTACGTGACGAAGCCTTTCGATCTGGACGAGGTGGCGGCCCGCGTGGAGGCGCTCCTGCGCCGGGCGGGGCGCAGCCAGCAGGCGGCGTCGACGGTGCTGCAGGTCGCTGATCTGACCCTCGATGTGGACTCTCACGATGTGCGGCGCGACGGTGAAGAGATTACGTTGACGAACACTGAGTTTGAATTGCTCCGGTATCTCATGGAAAACGTTGGAATTGTGCTGTCGAAGCAGAAGATTCTTGATGCTGTCTGGAGCTATGACTTCGGTGGCCAGGTGAATGTCGTCGAGCTGTATATCTCTTACCTGCGCAAGAAGATCGACGCGGATCGTCCGGCCCTGATCCGCACGGTGCGCGGCGCCGGCTACATCATGCGGGAGCCCCAGTGACGCGGCGGCCGTCCTTGGCCGGGCGTCTCTCGCGCGCGCTGGCTGCGTGCGTGGCGCTCGCGCTCATCGTCATGGTGGTCGCGTCCACGTTGGTCATGCGCTCCTGGATGCTTGGCAACATGGACTCCGAGCTGCATCGTCTCTCCCAGCGTGCGGGCGAGCACTTGGACGTTGAGGACGCGCCAGACGATGAGGTGGATACGGACGACGACTCCGACGATGGTGCCCGCGCGGTCCCGCAGTCGGGCGGGCGCGCGCCTCGTCCCGGTGGGCCGGTTGTCCCTGGCGGGCCCAAGGGACCGGGGTTTGGCGGTTCCGGCATCGCCGAGGGTACCCTCCAGTACGTGAGCGAGGATGGGCAGGCGGCCGGTGCGGTTGTCTCCAACTTCTCGGTGACCTACCTGAATGAGCCCGCGTTGGAGATCCTGGCGCATGTGCCCACCGATGGTGCGCCGCACACCGTGCGCCTCAAAGAGTTGGGCACGTTCCGAGTGACTTCCCAGGTCGTCGATGACAAGACCGTTCTCGTCGGCGTGCAGATGGACAGCGTCGATGACGTGGTCATGATGCTTGTCGCGGTCGAGGTCGGCCTGTCCCTTGTCGTCGCGATTGTCGCCGGGTTCGCCGGTCGGGCGTGGGTGCGGCGCGAGCTGCGTCCCCTCGGTGTCGTGCGCGCGGCAGCCGCGGACATCGCGAGCCGCGACCTGGCTGACGATGCCGAGGATCTGACGCGCGTTGGCGAGGAAGCGACTTCAGGCCCCGTTGAGGTCGCCGACGTCGCGGGCGCGCTTAACTCGATGATCGACGCGGTCGAGGACGGCATGGAACGTCGCGCCCGCAGCGAGGCGAAGCTGCGCCAGTTCGTCGCCGACGCCTCCCACGAGCTGCGTACGCCGCTCGCCTCCGTTCAGGGCTACGCGCAGCTCGCGCGCCGTGACATTGACGAGGCATCCCGCACCCAGGCGCTCGAGCGCATCTCCTCGGAGGGGGCGCGCATGGCGTCCCTCGTGGACGAGATGCTGACGCTGGCGCGCCTGGATGGAAACCGCGCGCTCAAACGGGACACAATCGACGTTATCCCGCTGATACTGGACGCCCTGTCAGACGCGCACGTGGTCGCCCCCGACCATGCGTGGGAGCTCGGCGAGGCCTCGGACATCCAGGTCCTCGGCGACGAGGCTGGCCTGCGCCAGATCCTCACCAACCTGCTCGCAAACGCTCGGGTACACACTCCTGCGGGAACCCGCGTGACCGTTTCTCTCAGCCGCGTTCCTGACGGCGGTGGAGCGGGGACGGGCGCCCCGGCCTCGTCGATGGTGAGGATCCGCGTCGCCGACGATGGTCCCGGCATCCCCGCCGAGATTCGCGACCGCGTCTTCGATCGTTTCGTGCGCGGAGACTCCTCGCGTACGCGCGACGGGCGCGGCTCCTCGGGCCTGGGAATGTCGATCGTCGAGTCGCTGACGCGCGCGATGGGCGGGTCCGTGCGCCTCGTGGACGCCGACAAGGGGACCGTCATCGACGTGACATTGCCCGCCGCCTGAGCGTCCCCGCGTGTGGGCGACCGGGAGGACGCTGACCAGGAGCGTTGCAATTCCGGTCCTCGTGCGCCTCTGTGTCCTGGGTCGCCCCGTCGCGTCCCATGTTACCCGCGCCCACATGCCGGTCGTTCCCAGCGCGATGCCTGGTGGGCCGTAGGATTGTTGTGGTGGCGTGCGCCACCCGAATACGCGCGTATCGGCGCGTACCGACAGAAATGAGGCTCAAGTGGCACTGATCGTGCAAAAGTATGGCGGTTCTTCCGTCGCCGACACCGAAGCCATGAAGCGCGTCGCCCAGCGCATCGTGGACACGCACAACGCGGGACACCGCGTCGTTGTCGTCGTATCGGCGATGGGTGACACGACCGACGACCTGCTCGACTCGGCCGCAGCCCTCACCGACAACCCGCCCGAGCGCGAAATGGACATCCTCCTATCCGCCGGCGAACGCATCTCCATGGCCCTCCTCGCGATGGCCGTCAACGAACTCGGTGTCGAAGCCCGTGCCTACACTGGCGCGCAGGCCGGCATCAAGACGGACAGCCACTTCGGCGCCGCCCAGATCGTCGGCATGGTCCCCGAGCGCGTCGCCCGCGCCGTCAAGGACGGTCAGGTCGCCATTGTCGCCGGATTCCAGGGCATCTCCAAAGACGACGACGTGACCACGCTCGGCCGCGGCGGCTCCGACACGACCGCCGTCGCCCTCGCCGCAGCCCTCCACGCCGACGTGTGCGAAATCTACACCGACGTCGACGGGCTCTTCTCCGCCGACCCGCGCATCGTCCCCAAAGCCCACCGCCTGCGCACCCTCACCCAGGAAGAAACCCTGGAAATGGCCGCGCACGGTGCCAAGATCCTCCACCTGCGCGCCGTCGAATTCGCCCGCCGCTACGGGGTCCCCCTGCACGTGCGCTCCTCGTTCTCCGAAAAGAACGGCACCTGGATCTCCGACTCCCCCGCAAACCCCGAGCTCAAGGGCCTCGTGCCCGACGCCGCCCTGAAGTCCCCAGAGGAAAACGCCATGGAAAAGCCCGTCATCTCCGGTATCGCTCACGACCGCTCGCAGGACAAGATCACCGTCACCGACGTGCCGAACAGCCCCGGCGTCGCCGCCCGCGTCTTCGCCGTCGTCGCCGAGGTCGGCGCCAACATCGACATGATCGTTCAGAACCTGCCGATCTCCGACCCCACGAAGGCCAACATCACCTTCACCCTGCCCGAAGGCGACGCGCAGAAGGCCCTCGACGCCCTCGAGGCGCACCGCGACGAAATCGGCTTCAACGAGCTGCGTTACAACCCCAACATCGGCAAGCTCAGCCTCGTCGGCGTCGGCATGCGCACCAACCCCGGGGTCTCCGCGCGCCTCTTCTCCGCCCTGTCCGACGCGGGCATCAACATCGACCTGATCTCCACCTCTGAGATCCGCATCTCCGTTGTCACCCGCCTCGACGACCTCGACCGCGCCGTGAAGGCCGTCCACACCGCCTTCGGCCTCGACGCCTCCGAAACCGAGGCCGTCGTCTACGGCGGCACCGGCCGCTGATCGTTCATCGACGAGGCCCGGGCCGGCTCCGTTATTTCCGCCCGGTGCCGGGGACCTGAGAACGAGCCCCGGCCTCGTCCCCATAGATGTCACCCAGCGTTCGCCCCGTCGTATGGGCGCGCGCACCAACAAAGGAGAACACCATGAGTGGTTTCAATGTCGCCGTCGTCGGCGCCACCGGCCAGGTCGGCCGAGTCATGCGCACCCTGCTGGAGGAGCGTCAGTTCCCGGTCGAGACGATTCGTTTCTTCTCGTCCGCGCGCTCGGCAGGCACCACCTTGCCCTGGAAGGGACAGGACATCGTCGTCGAGGACGTGGCGACGGCCGACTACTCGGGCATTGACATTGCCGTGTTCTCCGCGGGCGCCACCGCCTCGCGCGAGTACGCCCCCAAGTTCGCGGCCGCCGGCGCGGTCGTCGTCGACAACTCCTCCGCATGGCGCAAGGACCTTCAGGTGCCGCTCGTCGTCTCCGAGGTCAACCCCGACGACGTCGACAACCGCCCCAAGGGCATCATCGCCAACCCCAACTGCACCACCATGGCCGCGATGCCCGTCCTCAAGCCCCTCGTCGAGGCGGCCGGCGGCATCAAGCGCCTCTTCGTGTCCTCCTACCAGGCCGTCTCCGGCTCGGGCCGCGCCGGCGTCGCCGAGCTGACCAGCCAGATCGAGGCCGGCGTCAAGCAGGACCTCGCGGGCCTGGCCCTTGACGGCCGCGCCGTCACCTTGCCCGAGCCCGGCGTGTACGTCGCGCCCATCGCCTTCGACGTCGTGCCGCTCGCCGGCTCCATCGTCGACGACGGCTCCGAGGAAACCGACGAGGAGCAGAAGCTGCGCAACGAGTCGCGCCGCATCCTGCACACTCCGGACCTCGCCGTGTCCG
>ERZ772764.187-NODE-187-length-45805-cov-26.710055_pt1 | contig 45805 bp, 45 predicted proteins | sample MGYA00512163_ERZ772764 | MGnify/ENA primary metagenome ERZ772764 (study PRJEB29015, sample SAMEA2737903) | human oral metagenome | biome: human oral; feature: human-associated habitat; material: dental | place: China | collected 2094 ... | reverse complement strand
CTGTACGTTTGAAACGTTTAGCTGATGCGCGGTGTGTTTTTTGTTTTGGCATGATAAAATCTCCTTTTTCTAACTTTTTGACAGTTTATTTTTTGTCACTAATCGGTGCCATTTGCATGAACATTTGACGTCCATCCATCTTAGGCTTTTGCTCAATGATTGCAACATCTTGAGTTGCTTCAGCAAAGTCTGCCAAGACCTTAGCTCCAATTTCTTTATGGGTAATCATCCGACCTTTAAAGCGAATGGATACCTTAACTTTGTTTCCTTTTTCAAGGAACTTGCGTGCGTTACGAAGTTTTGTATCGAAGTCCCCTTTATCAATGGTAGGACTGAGACGTACTTCTTTCACAGTGACAACGCTTTGTTTTTTACGTTGTTCTTTCTGCTTTTTCTGATACTCAAATTTGAACTTGCCATAGTCCATAATTTTCGCAACAGGTGGTTTAGCTTGTGGCTGAATCAGGACCAAATCGACATTCGCTTCATCCGCAAGAGATTGCGCTTCGCTAAGCGGTTTAATACCTAATTGTTCGCCGTCAAGACCGATCAACCGAACTTCACGCACACGAATTTCATCATTGATGAATAAGTCTTGTTTTGCTATGGTTTTCACCTCTTTTTTTATTTTTCGAGAAAAACAAGTGCGGACCTGCTAACGCAAACCCGCACTACATGATAGTATTTCATCACTGAAACTGAATCCTGTAGAGCCAGACAACGTTAGTCGCAAGGCGAGAAGTTCTCACTTCTGCTTTTCTCAACTCTACTATCATACCAAGTTTCTTTTTAATTGTCAATAATTTTTTTCGCTTTTTCTTCAATAAATTTGACAACTTCTGTGATTCCAATGCCTGTCGTATCAAAATGAATGGAGTCAGCCGCTGGTTTCAAAGGTGATACTTCGCGATGACTATCCTTGTAATCCCGCTCCGCTATTTCCTTTTTGAGAGTTTCCAAATCAGCCGGAATCCCTTTTTCGAGGTTCTCTTTGTAGCGGCGCTCTGCTCTTTCCTCAACTGAAGCAACTAGAAAAATCTTCAATTCTGCATCTGGCAAAACGACCGTTCCAATATCACGGCCATCCATGACAATACCGCCTTGTGCAGCAATCAACTGCTGTAAATGAACCAATTTTTCACGCACTTCCGGGATAGCTGATACCCACGACACATTATTGGTTACTTCATTATCTCGAATCGGATGAGTAACATCAACATCTCCTACAAACACTAGCTGCTCACCACTCTCCGAACGACCAAAACTAACCGAATAAGTCTCGAGCAAAGTTACGATCTTATCTGCATCATTTTCAGTCAGATGATTTCGCAGAGCCAGATAAGTGGCTGCGCGGTACATGGCACCCGTATCCAAATAGGTATAATTAAAATCTTTGGCAATAATCTTTGCAACAGTGGATTTTCCACTTGACGCAGGTCCATCAATCGCAATCTGAATCTGTTTCATAACCCGCTCCTACTGAATCTTGACAATGTCACCTGGGTTGGCATACCAAGAACCAGTAGACATGTGCGACGGATTTAATTGCTCCAATTTTGCAATAGAGATACCTGCACGCGCTGCAATCGCAGCTTCTCCTTCACCAGGCTGAACAGTCAAAGTACCTTCTGAAGACTGAGTTGGCTTTTCTTCTGATTCACTTGGTTGCTCTGATGGAGCTGGTTGTTCTGCGCTGCTACTTGAAGATGCAGCTGCATTAGAAGTGCCATAAAATCCATCCATAACGGTCTTTTTATTACTTCCGCCAGTAGATAGGTAGGCGAAAAAGAGTGCCATAGCAATGACCATCACTAGAAAAATAGCCGCTAATATGGTCAGCCAGCGATCAACTCGACTCGCCTGACTTTTCTTTCTGCGATTCAATTTCTCTGCTCCATTATCATATACATCTGCTTCCCATGGTTCTTTTTCCATGACTTCCTCCTTGAGTTTTTCTAAAAATCTTATTACAATATGAGTATGAAAGTTACACTCATTCCTGAACGTTGCATTGCTTGCGGACTCTGCCAGACCTACTCAGATCTCTTTGATTATCACGATAATGGCATTGTCAAATTTTATCAAGACGACCATCTCTTAGAGAAAGAGGTTGAGAGTCAGCCTGAAATTCTCGAAGCTATTAAAAACTGTCCAACCCGAGCCCTACTAAAAGATTAATGTTTCTTGGCTTGGTCACCATAGTAGACTTCAAAATAATCTAGAAGAGTCAGATTATCTACTAATTCAACCTCGCCTTTAAAATGATCATTTAAAGCTAGGGCATTAACAAAATATTTTTTGGGCCACTTCCTCATACAGAAAGTTCTACTACGACTCTTCCCCGTAAAATGAAGGGTGATAGACGTCTTTGTTACCTCTAGCTTCTCAATCGTTGAAATATCAATCTTGATTGGCGTGAAAGGATTTGCCGTAATAATGCGCAAAATACCGTCATCATAAATCGTGAAATATCTATGCACACCGATAGCCAGTAAGACCATAAACAAAAAGAATGAAAAGAGGACAAGAGTCGGAACGCTGGAACTTTCGTACATCAAGGCCAGTCCTATAAAAATCGGAATGACTGACAAAGACCAATAAATCACCAACACCGACATTTCTGGTTGCCAATGATAGCGGACTTTCCCGAAAATCTTTATCATATCTTCACCCCCTTACTACTAGTTTAGCATAAAATAATAAAAAATAGAATTGGTAAACCTATTCTATTTTTTATTTTGCTGGTACAGCAAAGAAATCCTTCGAAAGATATCCTTTTCCACCAACCATATCATACTCGATCAATTTCAAATCATCTGCAATTTCCTGAGCTGATGAATCCAGTGCTTTCTTGTCCACACTGGCTTTATGGAGAACCTCAGTCAATAAGGCGTAGTAAGGAGATACTTTCGAATTGGTCTGCTCAAGTAGTAGGGCTGAAAAATCACTAGAATTAACCAAAGGATAGTTCAACTTAGGTGTCTCATAATTGCTCCAGATAAAGTAATCGGTCAAATATTGATTTTCGGGATGATCCTTAAAGGCTGATTGAGGATATAGACCTGGCAAGTGATCACCATAAAAAACTACTGTTATCTTTTTATCAATTTTAGAAAGCTTATCTAGAAACTCCTTGGTCGCATTGTCTGTGTGGTAGAGCAAGCGAGTATAGTTTATTAACTTGTTATTTTCATTGGCTGTAAAGCCCTCCCCTTGTGCCATAAGATTTGAGGGCTCGCTTTCTGACCAAGGTGCATGATTCTGCATTGTTATGACTGAAAAAAACTGATTTTGCTCTTTCTTTAAGTTATCTATTACTAGTTGATAAGTAGAAGCATCGCTATAATTCTCTCCTTGTCTATAAACAGATAATCCACTAGTTCCTAAAGAAATAAATTTATCATATCCTAATGTCTTATAAATAATATCTCTAGAGTAATTCGTTGGAGCAGCTAAATGTATGGCAGTACGATTTTTCGATTCAAATTGATCACTAATTGCAGGAAATACATTCATTCTAGGAACAATTTCTGTATAGAGAACCGATATACTTGGTGAAAGATTATAGTATGGAAGTCCTGAAATTGTTTGAAACTCCATATTCGCAGTTCCACCACCATAGCCGTCTGATTGCATCAAGCCACTTGTCGTTCGTGATTTGATATCACGAATATTTGGAATCGGAGTTGTAGTAATTGATATACCTGAAAGCCTTTCAGGATCAGAAAAACTTTCACTCAAAACATAAACTACAGTTTGCTCGCTTATTAGGTTTGATCTAGTAGTATTTATTGAATCTGCTAATTGTTTATACTTTTCTTCCAAAGAACGAATCTTAGACTGGCCATAGCCATTCGGCTGTGTCATCACAGTTTCTGACATCTGCGAGAACCATACGAATGACAACGATCGTAATTGAGAATTAATCGTATTACCATACCAAGTCAAATCATGGTAATTATTCAAAATAGAAATCACAGGAATATTGTCTGCAACTCTTCCATCTTTTTTAGACGAAAAGATTCCTGTAACTGTAGCAAAAAAACTGCAGATTAGTAAAATTAAAGCCAGTCTATGTTTGAAATTCTGGATTAATTTATTTGGTAAAATATATTTTCTAACAGCAAGATAGAATATTGTTACTATAGAAACGATAAGCAAAATATACATTCCATAATGTCCATCTGCATAGCTTAGCAAGGTTCTCGGTGTCTTCAACCAAGCTAAGTCACTAGGAAGAATTGGCTCCTGCCTAAATTGAAATTTCAAACTATTTGCAATAGTTGTAACAACTCCCAAAAATATACAAATGATTGTCGGGAATAAAAAACTATTACAAATTAAATAAATTAATAAAAATAAAGCAAAAAAGATAATAATCTGAAAAAGTGTTGCTCCTGTAAATAAGCGTAAATCTAATATGATTACATCAGCCTTGAGACTATCCTGAATTGTGTAATTGAAGATAAGCGCAAAAAGTGCACTAAATGTAAATGCTACTGAAAAACTAGAACGATTGTTAATAACATCTCTCATACCTTTCACAAGTACGAAGCTTGGAATTGTAGAGACTAGAACAATGTAGATAACAAACCCAATTAATCGAAAAATATATTGCTCACTATTTGTATTCGTAAATTCTAAAAATAATGAAAGTTTATCCATTACCTCTGGCAATTTAGAATCTGTTAAACACATTATAATAAATAACTGGGAAACAACTAAGATCTCCATAAAACTTAAGTTCTGGTAATTAATATTAAAAGTTTTAAATGGTTCCTGCTTACCTTTTTTCAGAATATATTTGTTAATAATTCCAAAAGCTAGTATGGGAATTATTAGATATAAACTATTAGTTTGCCATAAATGATTCTTGTCAATATCCCATATTTTATAAGAAAAATCATTCAAGTTTCTTGTGATTTCCAGCAGATAAGAAAATAGCATATAGATAAAAAAGACAACTACAATAGCGATTAATGTTTCTTTTCGTAGAAATTTTGAAATATAGCGTCCTAACAACCAGCACATAATTCCACTAACAATCATTGCAAAAATTAGGAACGGGGAATTAATAGTAGATATTCTAAAATCTGAGGAGACATTAATATTAACAGCTGTTACATCTAGGATTAAACAACTAATTAAAATAAAGCAAATCTGTTCATAATAGTCACCTAAAAATTTCAGTTCTTTTTTCAACTAACTTCTTCCCTCTTTATCTGATAAATTATTTCTTGCCCCATTTATCTTTATTAATATTTTTTTTATAATATACTTTATCGCACTACCTGGCCCGCGATAAATATATTTTAAGGCGCCTTTTATTCCCCCGATATTATCAAAATTAATATAAGTATTAGGTAAAGTATCTGGACGAATATTTAAAACAGTATTATCTACAAATGGTGTGATATAAATATCATTTTTAGAAATAGCATAGTCAAATCTTTGTGACCAAGCTAAATAAACAAGAATCCTCTCGATAGAATGTAAAATAGTATGTTGCGGAAGAGGTTCTGAAGGAATATCCTCATCTTGCAGATTTAAATCAAAGAGTGGTTTCAAGGCATCATACTTGAACCAAATGAATGTTCCATAACTCATAATAAAGGTATTTAATTTATTAAAGTCAATGGAACGATGAATGTTCATTCTCTCCCAAAGAATATTCATATCGTCAGCAAATTTATTTTCATTCCACGGATCCACAATCTTAGTATATCGGAAAAAAGTCGGGATATCTGCAATTACTAATCCCAAACGATCATCGTTTTCCAACTTAGCCATAATTAAATCAGCCGGTTTTAGTAACATATCAAATAGCTCATTTCTCCATGAATCTCCTACCCAATATGGATATTCTGGAGATTTTTTAGTATGGAAATGCCCGATATAATCATAGGTACTCAATTCTTCCCGCAATTTCAGCATTGGGATAATATCTCGACCTTTGTTTCCAGTAATATATATCTTCCCTGGTTGATTACGTTTTGATAAAACAGTTTCAATTTCTAATTTTTTCTTTTCTGAATCCGTAGTTAGGAAGAGGTCATAAGTAAAGTGAAAATTTTCAAATTGCTTTAAAAAGTCTTCTAGTAAGTCAACATAGTAGGTATGAAGATGTACAGCAATTTTTTTAGTGTCTGAATATGTCTGTGAACTTTCCTCAATAACTTTGCGATCAAGTAAATAAGGTGGAGTTGGTAAACTCATATCTGACATGTGAGATAAGATAAATTCTACTGGATAGTTCGTTCTTTTCTCGATTTCCTTAAGCAAATAAGGAGCTAGATGCTGAGTTAAATCAAATGTTTTAACCTTGATGAACGGCACTCCTGCATCAAGCAAAACATGGGGATAATGAATAGTGAAATTGCTATGGAAAAACTTGTCATTTAATGGAATCGTATTGAGAATAGATTCATAGTTAAATCCAGCATCCATGAATTTCTTGGTATAAAGAGTTTCATAATTATCAATTACCTTTTGAACATCTTCGAAACTCTCAACTGATTTCCAGAACTTTTGGAAAACACTAGATTCAACTAAGCGTTTTTTAAATGAAATAAAGTAAGATTGCAAATGTTCATGTATATAAATATCACCGGCTTTAATTCCTTGATGATTAGTCATACCCCAAAAATCTACATTTGGGTTTGATTCATAGTTATCATAGATCGGTGCCATGTCCCAGAGTGGACCAAAACAAGTGTCATTCATAACAGTGACAGAATCATACTGTTTCAAGTTATCAAATCCAACAAATTTCATACCATCATGCCAAGCAGCAAAATCGTAACCTTTATTCTCACGTTGGATAAAATCATCAATCAGGTGTTTATCACGAAGTTTTTGTACTTCACTTTCACTAAGACGACTATTTGAAATAAAAACTAATTTATCAAACAATGGTCTCATATGTTCAAGTTGATAAAATACATGCCGACTAATATGATCATATTTATTAAAATGAACATAAAGCAATAGACGTTTCATTTACTTCTCCTAAAGAAATTAATAATTTTAGTTGGTATTGTCCATCTTCTCGAAGTAACAACACTGTTATATTGGTTTTGTAAGTCATCATATAAAATCTGTAAACGATTCAACTCATTTTGAAGCTCTTGACTCTCTTTCTTCACAACTTCAATATACTCATTTTGGTCATGAGAAATTCGCGACACCTGATTCAGTCTTAAATCTAAGTCTTCTATCTGACGATCTTTTTTAAAAACTAAGACATCCAAATCACGATCCTTAACAAGCGCTAAGTGTGAGATTCTTTGAATATCCTGATCTGGATACTTGTTGAGATATTTAATTTGAGAATCCAAGATACCTGTGAACCGCTTTTCAGCAGTCTCCAATGTCATAGGTTTTGAATCGGACCCTAAATTCATACGATACACAGTGGTGGAATCACTCAAAAAAGAAATTTTAGTGCGTTTGAATAATTCAAGTTGTAACTCAAATGTATCGTCTGCGGCTGTATCGCTAATTTGAGCAGATACATCTTGCATAAGTGCGGTATCAACCAACCAGGTTGAAGCCATCGTCATACCTTTCATAACAAGCATCTCTTCATAGGAATCAATCAAAGGAAGCGCCTTATTAGCAAAGGCATTTTTTTGGATAAGATTCCCGTCTAAGTCTACCATATCAAATTCAGTATTTGACCAAAGTGAATCAATTGAAGCATCCAACAAATCAACTTGCTTTTGAAGTTTTAATGGGTCAATCCAAAAATCATCACTATCACATCTTGCGATATATTGACCTTTAGCTTCTCGGCAAATTTTTTTCCAAGTTTTAGTAATGCCAAGGTTCACTTCATTACGAAAAGTTCTAACTTTTTCAGGAAACTTATTTTGATATTCTTGAATAATCTTATACGAATGATCTGTTGAAGCATCATCAATGATAATAATCTCGAAATCAAAATTTGTTTTCTGATTGAGAAAGCTATCTATAGCCTCTCGTACCCAATCCCCCTTATTATAATTGGTACAAATAATCGATACTTTCATTCAAACTTCCCTTTTTCTCTTAAGAAAAACTCCACTTCCCATTTCTTTGAATAATACCAGTTGCAGAATCTTTAGCTGACTCATCATCTTCATCAATATCGTCCCTATTTAGAACAATAACTGGAATCTCATCAGTCGGAAGAAAGGCTAAAACTTGATTATTCTCATCCCTCACAGTAATTTCAAGTTTTAACTTAATATCGTTTAGTCCTGCTAGTGAACACTGATAGTTTACCTTAACATCACCCTTGCCACTTGTTAAATTATCCATCGTATTATCATTATAAATCCAAATATTACGATCAATATCTGTAAATGAAATAGCAATATAAGTCGGCACAGCTTCTAGCAAGGTATACGTCAAATCAAATGAAATTGGTTCATTTGGTGCAGCTCTTTTAGAAGACAATAGTGATAACTTCAAATTTTCAACAACTGAACCACTTCTTTCAATTCCCGGTTGATCTGAAGTGATTACTTGTTCTGTATTGTCAAAGCTATATTGATTGGCAACATCTCTAGGCTCACCTTTAGCTTTAATGTAACCATCTTCAATTAAAATAGCCTTATTACAATATTTCTTGACAGCTCCCATATCATGGGTAACCAGAATAGTTGTTTTACCAGAATTCTTTCTTTCTAAGAAATAATCATTACACTTGCGCTGAAAGGCTTCGTCCCCCACAGCCAGAACCTCATCCAAAATCAGAATGTCCCCTTGAGCCTTGATTGCAACTGAAAAGGCCAAGCGAACCTGCATCCCGCTAGAATAATTTTTGAGTTTTTGATTCATAAACTCACCCAGCTCAGCAAATTCAACAATGTCGTCATACATGGCATCTACTTCTTCAGTTGAGAAGCCCAGCATGGCACCATTCATATAGACATTTTCGCGGCCAGTCAGCTCTGGATTGAAGCCGACACCTAGCTCGATAAAGGAAACCAACTTGCCATCAATGGTCACTGTTCCCTTTTCGGGAATATAAATCTCTGAAATGATTTTCAAAAGGGTTGATTTTCCTGAACCATTACGGCCGACAATTCCAAAAAAATCTCCCTTTTCCACTTCAAAGGAAATATCCTTTAGGACATGTTGTTCTTTGTAACCTTTGATTCCTCGAAATCGGTTAACTAGGCTTGTTCTTAAACTTTGTGTTGACTCTGTTGGCAGTTTAAAAAACTTACTGACATGGTCAACTTTTACTGCAATATTATTTGACATTATAGAATCTCCGCAAATCTCTTAGCATTTTTATTAAAGATATAATATCCAAGTCCAAATATCACTACTGGCAATAAATAAGGAATCAGAGCAATCCATGGATTTTCAATCAAATCCCATCCTCGCATGCTCCCTGAATAAATTGCAAAGTGGCGTAAATCTTGAATAATTTGTGCAATTGGATTTAGCATCATTAATTTTGCAAAAGTAACTTGTCCTCTCTGAAGAATAAAAGTCAGTGAATAAATGATTGGTGTCGCATATAAGCCTGCCTGCAGCACTACTTCCCAAATTGGACCAATATCGCGATATTTTACAAAGAGAGTAGAGAGCATAAAGGCAAAACCAGCCGACATTAAAACCAGCTCTAAAAACAAAGGAATGATGACTAACCATCCAAAACTAAATGAAACACCATTAATCAACGCAAAAACAAAAACCACCAATAGATTAATTGCATAGTTTATTGCCGCACCTGCAATAGCAGAATAGACAATAATCGACTTAGAGAAATTCAACTTTCGTAACAAGTCCCCTCTAGACACAATAGACATCATACCCATATTGGTTGCTTCTGAGAAAAAGTTCCACGTCACCATTCCTAAGAGAAGCGATACTGCGTAATGAGGGGTACCATCATCGAAACGTAAAAAACGTACAAAAACTAAATACATGACCGTAAATAGTAGTAGAGGTTTCAAAATAGACCATAAGTGGCCAATAAGAGAGCCTTGATAACGTAATTTAAAATCTGTTTTAATCATCTCTCTCAAGAGAATCCAGTTTTTTTGGCTAAAATAATCTAGCATGCATATTACTCCTTATAAGCAAATTTTGTGAGAATGAGCGTCGTGAAAACCAAAGTATGAAAGGCACGATTTTTTCTGTAGCCATACTTTCGAATCCGTCGCAATCGCTCTGTAAAAGGGGCGTCCATGATTGTCACAAAATGTTCAATAATTTCTCTATTTTCAGTTGTCAGAGGCTGGCTGAGAAGGTTGCGAGCTTGAGTCTGACTGTCTTTTATCAATTTCCAATATTTAGTAAATAGACGGCTAGGATGAATCCAGTTCTTCATCCGCTTGCGTAAAGTTCGGGCTCCTAACACATTATTGGAATGTTGGCGGTAGAGTTCCCCTGGCTGATCTAGATAAACGAGTTGCCCAAAAGCCGAAGCCAACAAGCCCAGATACCAATCGTGCATAAGCAATTCATGCTCCTCCTGCCCTGTCCACAAATCAGCCAGAGCGCGGTTGATCATCGAAACGCCACCTGTCACCGTATTTTCCGTCAGTTCCTGAATTAATTTTGTATTGGCATGATCAGACTGCGTTCGAATCATACTTTCGTGAACAACATTTAGCTCCTGATCCACCACTTTTAAATCCATATAAACCAACAAAGGTACGGAAGCATCATAGTTTTCTGCTGCCGCCAACTGAATCGCCAACTTATCTGGCAACCAGACATCATCCTGATCACTAAAAAAGTAAACATCCGAATCCTGATACTTAAGCAAACTATGAAAACTCTTAATGACACCCAAATTTTGAACTTCTTCCGGATTGATAAAGAAAATTCGGTCATCCTGACGGCAAAAATCCTCAATAATCGCTCGCGTCCTATCACTAGATCCGTCATCTCGAATCAAAAGCTGCCAATCCCTATAGGTTTGGGCTTGAATACTTTCAATCTGCTCTGCCAGAAACTGCTCACCATTATAGGTAGACAGAAGAATAGTCACTTTCATGATAAAAATAGCTCCTCGTATTCACCTACAATTTTTTCCCAGGTGTAGTTTTCTTTCATATTTTCTTTGGCTGCCTGACCTAGCTCAGAAAAATCAAGCTGACCATCCACTTTGTCAATCAGCTGGGCCAACTGCCCCTCTTCTTTTTGCCAATACAAAGCTGTTTCTTGGGCTACTTGATGGTTGAAGTCCACGTCCAAAACCAAATTGGCGTCAGTCTGAGCCAGAGCTTCTAGAAGCCCGGGATTAGTTCCACCGACTTCGTGTCCATGCAAGTAGGCAAAAGCTTGATTGCGGATATATTTGAGCAGTTCCTGATCATAAACAGTCCCGACAAACTTAATCCGAGAATCCTTATCAAAACCCGTTTTTTGCTTGAGCTCTTCAAAATAAGGATTTCCCTCATGATTGCAGATAATCAGCAAGTCACGTTGGGTTTTGGATTTTATAAATTCCCGAATGATGGTCTCGTAGTTGTTTTCTGGCACAAAACGTCCAACAATCAGATAATATTCCTTTTCTCTGCTCTGCCATTTCTCAAAAAAATCACGCACGCGAGCATCCTGAGGGTCAAGAGAAGATAGCTGGAGGTCTGTCCCATAAGCAATGAAAGCCGTCTTAGACCAAGGATAGGATACTTTTATATAACTTTCAATACCTTGGTTGTCCGCAATGACCAGATCAGCATGCTTGGTCATAACATTCTCGGAATATTTAAGATAGGCTTGAACTGGCTTAGGCCACTTGGCTCGCTTCCATTCCAGACCATCCGGATTGATAAAAAAAGTCCCGCCTGCTTTATGAATTTTATGCGCAAAAGGTGCCACAAAGGCTCCAATCGTATTACCTAAAATATAAAAAATTGGGCGCTCAATCTGCTGCTCTTGCACTAGCTTTAAGGAATAATTGATGGCCATCATATCATAGACGATCACCCGAGCTGGCCCAAATTTAGGAACCTTAACGGTGAAGCAATCCACTCCCTTGTAATCAAAATGATGAAAAGCTTCATCATCTGATAAACAAGCTACATGATACTGGATTTGGGAAGAGGCCTTATTTTCTACTAATTTTTCAACAAAGGTTTCAAATCCGCCATATTTAGCAGGAAGTCCGCGACTCCCGATGATGAAGACATGTCTCATGCTTTTCCTCTATTCAAAGATTTACAATCTATTCTATTATATCATTTTCTTGGTGATTTGTGGAACTTTCAACAAGGTTCATTAAGTTGTTTCACCCATAAAATAGACTAGTTCATAGTGAACTAGTCTATCAACGCTTTATCTTCTTACTTCCTGCTTGTAAAACTCTTTCAAAGCATCTTGCCAAGTCGGAATGACAAAGCCTGTAGCCTTAGCTTTGGCCAGGCTCATAGTTGAGTTGAAAGGCCGCTTAGCCTTAGCCGGGAATTTGCTGGAATCAACAGGCTGGACTTCCACATCTGTATCTTTGAGAATTTCCACTGCAAAGTCATACCAAGTGGTGTCCTCAGCCGCATCATTAGACAGATGGTAATAACCAAATTCCTTTTGATTTTCAGCCAGATAGGTCATAAATTCAGCCAGCGTACGAGTCCAAGTTGGACGGCCATGTTGGTCATTGACTACTGTCAGAGTTTTATGTGTCTTAGCAAGATTTTGCATGGTAAAGACAAAGTTTTTGCCGTAGTTACCAAAGACCCAAGCAGTACGGATAATGTAGAAACGGCTAGAATATTTTTCAACCAGCTCCTCACCCATGCGCTTGGTACGGCCATACTCGGTCTGTGGATCTGGTCGGTCATCTACTTCCCATTCCTCGCCGACAGGCTTTTGTCCGTCAAAGACATAGTCTGTTGAGATATAGACCATGGTCGCCCCGTGTGCTTCTGCTGCTTTTGCCACATTTTCGGTACCGGTCACATTGATGGCATAGTCCAGCTCTTTTCCTTCGTCCTCAGCCGCATCAACTGCAGTATAAGCTGCGCAGTGATAAACCAAGCTTGGCTTGACTTCCGCAAAGACCTTGTCTACCATTTGGGCATTGGTAATATCCATTTCTGCCACATCTACGGCTACATAGTCCTCGTTGCGTTCATCCAACAGATAACGCAGCTCGGTTCCCAGCTGTCCATTCGCACCTGTAATTAAAATCATTTGTCTTTCCTCTCACATCATAAAGATTCGCTGAATTTATTATACCAAAAAAAGCAGAAAAAATCTGCTTTAAACCAAAATTAATCAGTACTTTCAATCCCTTCAATTTCGAAATAAGCTGCCATCCACTGGTTAAACCAATCATCTTTAGATGGACCTAAATTCGCTGTACCTTTATAAGCATTGAAAAGGGTTCTTGGTTCTGTATAACGCCTCAAGGTGACAAACTCTTGACCTTTTTCTTTTGCCAAGCGTACTTCCTCGTACTGCTCCTTAACAGCTAAGTAAGTATCGTGAACATCACTAAGAGCGTTACTGTAAGACATCCCAAATTTAATAACAACAGGCAAAAGAGCACACACCGCAATCCCCCTCACCCACTTTTTCTCTTCAACAAAAATTACTTTGAGGGGGATTAGAAGAGCTAAGATAAGAAGTACACTTGCCCCAAAGAAAATCCGTTCTGGCAATTCATTGCTCACAACCAATGAATAGATACAAGCCAAATGAGCCATTAAAATAAAGCTAATAGCAAGTATTTGCTCTTTTCTTAGATACTGTCTAAACAGAGCATAGACAACGAGTAACAACAGGATGATATATAGAACCCCGTAACGCCCCCAGCTTAGTTGAAAAAGGTTATGAAGTTTGTCATAGAGCCCATCAAAAACTGAAATTGCCCCTGCTCTTTTCTGAGAACCTGGTGATAATAACATTAAGAAAAAACCACCACTAGCAAATACAATTTCTAAAACTCTCTCAATTGGAAATCTATGTTCTATAAACCAATCATAAAGGGAAAATAAACCAACCAACATAATAATTGCTGGGGAGGTATTCTCATTTCCTGCCCCGACAAAAAATGCCAAAGGAATCGTTAAAAGTAGCAAATAAGGGAATCGTTTCTGCTTAAAAATCAAGGACAGCCAAACCAAATCTAAGACAGCAGTCCACAGGTAATTTCCCGAACCTGATACCCACAAGACTGTCTTTCCTATCTCTGGCAAGAACCACCATAGAAGTAGAAAAATTACAATGAGATAAAACGACTTGTATCTTATTTTTGAACCAGTAGAAAATCTAGAACTAAGATGATCTAGCAATAAACATAAAGTTACAAATACTACGGAGTTAATAACATCAAATACAATTTTGTCAAATTGCATAAAAACTTGAACAATCGTATGTCCTGTAAAACGACCATTCCACACTCTCCAATGATTTATTTGAGACAACAATAAATCAAAAATATTTCTAATTGGTTGCTCGTGTCCATCAGGAAAAGGTTGTCTGTACAAAAAATGATAAGTAAAATCATCTGATGTATAAAGGGTAAAACGATTTAACAGGAACACCAGAAAAAATACAGCCACTAATATAAAAATAAACATGTATTTATATTTATGGTTATCTTTTTGCATTACTCTTCTCCTTAATCACGTAAACAGGGCGTTTCTTTGTTTCCATGAAGATTTTACCGATGTATTTGCCTAGGATACCGATGGTCAACAACTGGAAGCCACCGAGAAGGAGAATGACGGTCATAAGGGACGGCCAGCCCGATGTCGGATCACCAAAAACCAAGGTACGGATAATAATCACCGCCATCAGGATGAAGGCTAAAATCCAAGACAGGATACCTCCTAAAAAGGCGATGTTGAGCGGCGCATCAGAGAAATTGACGATGCCTTCCAGAGAATAGTTGAAAAGGGACCAGAAATTCCAAGAGGTCTTGCCAGCCACTCGTTCGACATTTTTGTACTCCAAGTACTCGGTATTGAAGCCAACCCAGGCAAAAATCCCCTTGGAGAAGCGATTGTACTCTGAAACTTCCAGAATAGCGTCTACCATTGGGCGGCGCATCAGGCGGAAGTCACGCGCACCATCTACCATCTCTACCTGACTAATTTTGTTAATCAGCTTGTAGAACAAATTGGCAAAAAAGCTTCGGATTGGCGGCTCTCCCTCTCGAGTCGTGCGACGGGTACCCACACAGTCCAGCTCAGGATTCGTGTCCAGCATGGCCTTCATCTCAATCAGGAGCTCGGGCGGATCCTGCAAGTCCACATCCATAACCGTCACAAATTCCCCACTCGCCTCTTGCAAACCAGCGTATAGGGCTGCTTCTTTTCCGAAATTACGAGAAAAGGACAGATAGTGTACATCTGGACAGCGACTGCTAAGCTCTCGCAAAACAGCCAAGGTTTGGTCTGTCGATCCGTCATTGACAAAAATATATTCAAACTGGTCACGGATTTGATATCTCACCGCTTCCATAGCTTCATGAAACAGAGGAATAGACTCTTCTTCATTGAAGCATGGAACAATCACTGAAATTGTCATATTCTTCCTTTCCTACACACATAGACAATAAATTATCTCATTTTTCGCACGCTACTCCATCTCCATCTTTATCTAACTTGCTACTATAACCCGGTTGCCCACGATAAATAGGGGTAACTCCTGCTCTCCTAGCAGCTTCACAATTAGGATAAATTCCACTTTCTGATATTGTACCCGAGTGATTTTCTACAGAAGAGTTATTAGATGAATGAGAAACTGGTTTGCCCAGCCCGATAGCATTCCAACTTATCCCTTCATAACGCCATCCTACTTGAACCAAATAGTCCTTCTCTCCTTCAGATAAAGTATAATGATGACTACCAGCTTTTGCATTAGGATTATATAATCTATACAACGGATGCTGACCTGAAGATTTCCATGAAACTCCTTCATATCTCCAACCAGCTCGTATTAAGAAATCTCGTTCATTTGCATTCAGAGTATAGTGATGATCACCCGCATTTGGATTGTACATTCTGTAAACATCTTGACCTTCCAGAGGAGCAATCCAACCGATTCCCTCATAGTGCCACCCTACACCTACTAGCATCTCTTTTTCATTCCAACTTGCTGTATAAAAATGTTCTCCACTATTTGGATTATACATTCTATACATTTCTACTCCACCATCGTTTGCACTTACTGACAAAACGTTTATAAACACCATAGATAGCAATACAGCAATAAAAATATAAACTTTCTTCATTTATAACTCCTTAACTAGGCTTTGACACCATAATATTCTAAAATTGTCAATACTATTGACATAACAATAAATAACAACGCAATGAATAATACGAGACTATCCCTCTCCTCTTCTTCCTCAGTAGTCAAGACGACAGGTGTAGGAACATAGAAGTGCGAAACATTTAATGCTAATCCCATTGAAAGTATGACTCCAATAAAATATCGTCCTTGAATGCCATTAAAACTCATTTCCGTTACTTTTCCCCACATCAGATAGGCTGTCATCAAAATTCCCAATGTTATACCGAAACCTACTAACAATGTTCCAAACTTACTAAAAGTAGGTAATGGATTATATTGCGGAATCATAAATATGATACAAGCAATAAAAGGAAGATAAAACCACATAAGATTTCCTAAACCATAGCTTAACCAACCAAATGTAAATAGGGACGGGAGTAAATTTGGAATTAAATTAATTATCTCTTTGAAAGAAAATAGCGAAAATGTTTTTAAGTGGGCGAAAGTGTACTTTAATTTTTCAACTGGATTCGCAACATCATTTACCTGAGTTATATTAATTCCACTAGATAAACGTAACCATAGGAAACTAATTATTGCAACGAAAACAATTGCAGTAAATATATACAAGTATGTATGACGGCTTTTAAATTTATTTTTAGGAATGAATAATAATAAGACAACAAGCAAGACATAAGGAAGTTTTATAGTTGCCATTAATAAACATAGAGATGCAAAAATACAAATATCTTTCATATCCACTTTATTCTGACCTACCAAACTACAAAATATTCCCAACAGTAAGAAAGTTAAACCATTCGCCATTCCATCAGTACTAAAAGACGAAGCTAAATAAACCGCCATCGGTATCATGGCAATTGTAGAGAATAATAACTCTTTTCCGTTAGATTTTTTTATAGCCAATCTTACCAATAATGAATACACAATTAGGTTAGAGAGTCTTCCCAAGATTATAGATGCAAACACACTTAGTCCCAGAATTTTTGCTATTAAAATACCTACTACTTGAGGTAAGTATGGAACAAAAGAGGAAGCATTCGTTGCAACAAATTTCGGATAATAGGCTTTATCTGATGATGTTCGCACCTTATCTAATCCCGATTTTATTAGAGGTGTTTTCATAACTTTATCCGCTATAACCACATCTTTAGAAACCTGAAATTCCTTTGGTTTACTAGGTAAATAAAGATGTCCTTCAGATATATACAAAGCCCGCGAATAGTGAGCAGTCTCATCTGGAGCGTCCAAAACTGGAGTTATGAAAGCAAAGATGCTCCCCATCAAGATAATCATTGTACATACTTTATTATGTATTTTCCCATCTACACAAACAGCTAAACTGCCAATTAGCCCCGTTATGATTAATAATGTTTTAGGTATAAAAATAATCGAGCCACCTAGATAAACATATATAGCTAAAACCACGAGCCATAATAGCAACAAATATTTCCATCTTTTTTTTACATTAACAGCTATTGCTAAGCAATATTGTTGTGCAAAATGAAGGAAGTGTTTAAAATATCCATCAAACATATATCCACTCATCCTTTTATATTTAACTGACTTTATGTTTCATAACCAGTAATAAACTGAAACATCTATATTTCAAAATTTTCAAAAATAATGGAACCACATATGCTAATGCAGAATTTATATTTACTTTTTGAATTCCTTGTTTAATGTATTTATTTCTTTCCCAATTTTTTCCAAAATATTTTTCCATAAATAAAATGATGTCTTTAAAATCTTGTTTCGTTGCCTGAGGGTATTTTAACAAACGATAAGTATGCCCTACACATAAATGTTCCAAGGCTAGATATTGTAATTCTTCCCTATACATTTCAAATTCATCACCAAATAAAGAGAAAAGATATTCTAAAGCATCATAAATATCAAAAATATTAGACTTACTTGAATTCATGATAGAATTAGAAGTATTCACCGTATATTTATATAAATATTTTTGTATATATGAAACATCCGAACATTTTGAAGTAACAAAAGGCATAAGAGCAATATCTTCATAAATCTTTCCCCTTGGAAAACGATGCAACCTGATAAGAGAGCTTTTATAAATTCTAGTCCACGATGCATGCTTAGTAAGCATAAAAAGACGAATATTATTTGTAGTAGCGGTAGAATCATAGAAAGGATTAACTTTTAAATGTTTTATTGTTTTTTCAGCATTATCAAACAGATCAATATCAAAATAAATAACATCCTTTCCTTTGGCAAGCATAAACTCCTTTAAATAGCTTTTATAGATACTATCATCTGGATCAATAAATGTTATGTAGTCACTAGACTTGGCCTGTTCAAGGCCATAGTTTCTAGCATCTGATACTCCTCCGTTCTCTTTTGAAAACAATTCAATAAATGGATATTTTTCAACATATTCTCTAATAATATTTTCTGAATTATCGGTACTGCCATCATTGATACAGAGTACCCGCAATGAACACTTTTCTATTTCCTCCTGATGAACAATACTATCTAAACACCTTCTCAAATATTTTTCAGTGTTATAAACAGGAATAATCACCGTTAAATCATATTTCATTTTCGCTTCCTTTATCTCTACTCGCTAAAAAATAAATACTTGCAATTCCAAATAAATAAACTAACATAACAATAAAAAAACTAATCGCGGCACCAAGCATACCTTTTTGATAAATAAATGGTTCTGTGATCAATTTAGTAAGAATCAAAAGAACAATATACAAGCCAACTAAAAGATGCTGTTTCCGTATAATCGTTAAAATATTCTCAAAAACAATTGCTAAAGCATATAAAACTCCTGAGAATATCAGAATAGTAAAAGGAAATACATATTTGTTTAAATTCACGCCAAATATTAAACTAAGTACAGGCACACCGAATAAATAAGCTATAAATGTGACGAACAAACCGCCTAAAGATAGAAACCCTAATAATCTTTTTATAATTAACGAGAATTCTTTATATTCTTTTTTATTCCATAAAATGGCTAATTTTGTAATAAGGGGTCTAACAATTAAAATAATAAGACTCATAAAGAACACAGGCATAAACAGAATATTAAAATCACGCTGCATGCCAGTTTGTAAAAAGCCCTGATTAAGACCTTTTTCAATGATTATTTTAGGCTCATTTAAAATATATAACAAAATAAAACCATTTACAAATAGCGGCCAACAAGCTAGTAATATATCCTTTATATCTTTTTTATAGCGAGTAGACAACAATTCTCGGACTTGAATTTTTTCGAAATATGCTACAAAGCGCATCTCGTAGAAAAAAATGAGTAGCCCATTCCACATAACTAAAGAAAGCAAAGCAAGCAGAACAGACTCAGATAGTAGCAATGTTATTAGTAATACTAAAACACTCGTAGAATATCGAATAAACATTGTTTTACCAGCAATGTCCATACGCTCTCTTTGCTGAAACAATCCTTGAAATAGATCTGATACTGCATCCCACATGCGATAAAGAATCATAAGAAAGGTCAATAGAAGAGTCTCTAATGAATAACGGCCTTCACCAATTATATATAAATATGGAAACAAGGTGAGGATCATCATCGTAATTGTGAGGATACGCGTCTGAAAATAACCTATAAAAGTATGCCGCTGCTTTACATCCGTTCCTTGATAATTCCGAACTTGAAATAAACCAATAACTATCCACAGTGTTCCGATGGAATTAGCTAGGCTAAATTGATCTGCTACTTTAGCAGAACTCAATCTTGTGATAATTAAAAGATATAATACAGATACCCCAGATGCTGCTAAATTTCCCAACAAATTCCAAAAATATATTTCTTTATCCGATGGATCAGTGCGTATCTTCATCTTTATTCCTCAATGCAATTATCTGTACTAAATTTTTAAATTTTGTATCCAATTTTGATAACTTTAAAGTTAGTTGAAACTGATTAATCAACAATAAAAAAATAATGAATAAAAAGATAAAGTTAACGGCTGAAACTATTCCTAAGGCATTCGCAATTTTTTCTGCTAATTTTGGAAAAATACTGAAAACTAATAAAACTATTGAGAAAAATATCCAAAATAAGGCATCATTAATTTGAACTTGTGATTTTCTGATACTACGCAAAATGAAACTACATGTCAAAATAGATACAATAGTTAATACAACTTGAAACCAAATCGTCATTATTTTAACCTCTCTTTCTAAAGTTTTGGATAATCAAAATAGATGCAAACATATGTGTCATATACTGAATAGAACGCGAAAGCGTCAGATAACTTTCACCTGCTTGACGTTCTTCCATCCGTACCTGAGCTTCTGCGACCTTTACCCCATGACGAATTAAGTAGGAAACTGTATCTGGTTCTGGTCCATAATTGATATTAAGTGCAAATTCTTTAATCAAATTCTCAGAAAACATCCGCATCCCTGATGTAGGATCATTAATCGTTTTGCCTGTTGTTAATTTAATTGCTCCACTAATCAATGTATTCCCTAACATTCTGAGAGAATTTTCTCGTTTTTCTGTAACAAAACGAGAACCAATCACCATTTCATACCCCGAATCAATCATTTCTTCTAAAATAGATATATATTCAGGTAAGTGTTGGCCATCGGCATCAAACTGCACTGCTTTTTTATATCCTTTTTCATAAGCATATCGAAGTCCCGTCTGAAAAGCGCCTGCCAAACCCAAATTTACTGGCAAATCAACAATATTATAGCCTTTAGCATGAGAAATTTCTGATGTTTGATCCTTCGAACCATCATTAATAATAACATAGTCATACTGAGAATAATTTTGAATAATATTATCTACAACACTAACAATTGATGCTTCTTCATTATAAGCTGGAATAATAATTAACAAATCTGAAGATTTCACTGATTTGATCTCTCCTTAAAATAGTTTACTCCTATTATACAATATATATGCCTCATTTTCTACTGTGTAAATGATTATAGTAGGCTCAAGCATAAAACAATTTAGAATACTCAAAGACTGAGATTTCTTTATATCTAACTTTTATAAGCCAAAATAAGATAAAAATACGAATAAACTCAGATTAGTGTTCACTAATTCCGAGAATTTATTCGCATTTATCTGTCAATATAGAAGAAACTAGATTTTCACTTAAAACACCCTAGTCATCAAAACCATTCGGATGCTTACTCTGCCAACGCCAAGCATCTTGACACATTCGTTCAATATCAAACTTAGCTTCCCATCCTAGTTCATCTTTAGCTTTTTTTGAATCTGCATAGCAAGAAGCTATATCTCCCGCACGCCGTTCTGTAATCTCATACGGAATTTTCTTTCCAACTGCTTTTTCCATATTTTTTATAATTTCTAGAACAGAGTAACCTTTTCCTGTTCCGAGATTATAAATATTCAGTCCAGACTTACCTTCTAGCTTCTGAAGCGCAGCAACATGTCCTCTTGCCAAATCTACAACATGAATATAATCTCTAACGCCTGTCCCATCAACTGTAGGGTAGTCATTACCAAATACCCGTACTGATGACAATTTCCCTACTGCAACCTGAGTTACATAAGGAAGAAGGTTGTTTGGAATTCCATTCGGATTTTCCCCTAAATCTCCGCTTTCATGTGCACCAATAGGGTTAAAGTAACGAAGAATCACCACATTCCAACTCATATCGGCTTTATAAATATCTGTCAAAATTTCTTCTGTCATTAATTTTGTTCGACCATATGGATTTGTAACTGAAAGTGGAAAATCTTCTAAAATTGGAACTGTATGAGGATCCCCATATACAGTTGCTGAAGAGCTAAAAATAATGTTTTTACAATTAACCTCTTCCATCACTTTTAAAAGCGTTAAAACACCTGTGATATTATTCTTATAATATGCAAGAGGTATTTGCGTAGATTCTCCTACTGCCTTTAATGCAGCAAAATGAATGACACCCGTAGGTTTTTCTTTCATAAAAATTTCGAACAGTTTTTCCTCATCACAGACATCTGCTATATAGAATGGAATGTTTTGCCCAACAATTTTTTCAACAATTTCAATACTTTTTTTGTTGCTATTGATTAAATTATCAACTACTACTACTTCATGACCAGCATTAACTAGTTCAATAACAGTATGGGTACCTATAAAACCTGCCCCACCTGTAACTAAAATTTTATGTCTCATTTAAATCAACCTTCACTAATTAAAATATACTGACATTATCTCACAAAAAATCATTATATTCAAAAAAAAATAGAATATTTAAAAATTCAATTTCTAAATATTCTAAATTATAGCTATTATTTGTTAAATAGATTCCAAGGCGATTCTCAAATCCTCAATCAAGTCATCCACATTTTCCAAGCCGATAGAGAGACGGATTTGATTTGGCGTAATACCTGCTGCCAGCTGAGCCTCTGGCGACATCTGACCATGAGTCGTCGTAGCTGGATGGACAACCAGAGACTTAGCATCAGCTACATTGGCCAAGTCAGAGAAAATCTCTAAGCTGTCAATAACCTTACGAGCTTCTTTCTCTCCACCTTTGACATTAAAGGTGAAGATAGAGCCCACGCCTTTAGGGAAATATTTTTTAGCCAAAGCATGATAAGGACTGTCAGCAAGTTTCGGATAATTGACCTGCTCGACCTTAGGGTGCCCTGCTAGGAAATCTACAATCTTCTCTGCGTTGGACACATGGCGCTCTACGCGCAAAGAGAGTGTTTCTAACCCTTGCAAGAAGAGAAAGGCATTGAAGGGAGACATAGCTGCGCCCGTATCGCGCAAGAGCTGGGTCCGCACAGCAGTGACAAAGGCTGCCGTTCCAACATCGCGCGTATAGCTGATATCGTGGTAGCTCGGATCTGGGTCAACAAACTGCGGAAACTTGCCAGAAGCTTCCCAGTCGAAACGACCGCTGTCCACAATCACACCTCCGATGCTGGTTCCGTGACCGCCGATAAACTTGGTCGCCGAATGCACTGCAATGTCCACTCCATGAGAAAAGACATTGATCAGATAAGGTGTTGCAAAGGTATTGTCGGAAATCAACGGAATCCTGTGAGCATGAACCAGCTCTGCCAATGCTTCAAAGTCAGGGATATTAATCAGAGGATTGCCCAAGCTTTCAATCAGAACCAGCTTGGTATTATCCTGAATGGCTGCTTCTACTTCAGCCAGATTTTCAATATCGACAAAAGTCGTGGTAATGCCATAGCGAGGCAGGGTTTCCTTGAGCAGATTAAAGGTGCCGCCGTAGATGGTGGAGGCTGCCACTACATGGTCGCCAGCATGCGCCAAAGCCAGAATAGTATAGGTAAGGGCCGCCATACCAGAAGCTGTCGCTAGAGCTCCGACTCCACCCTCCAAAGCCGCAATCCGCTCCTCAAAAGCAGACAGGGTCGGATTGGTGATCCGAGTGTAGATATTGCCAGGCTTGCGTAGGGCAAAGAGATCTTCTCCCTCCTGAGTATCATCAAACACATAGGAAGTTGTCTGGTAAATAGGCAGAGCCCGCGACTTGGTTGTCGGGTCAACTGTCTGTCCAGCATGAAGCTGCAGAGTTTCAAATTTAAATTCACGTGTCATAAGGTCACCTCACTATAGTTATGTGATAAGTCTACCATTAAACGCCCCGCTTGACTAATAGAATTTCTTTATCAAAAGAAATAAAGAGAAGCTATATCTTATAGCTTCTCAGATATAATCTCAAAAGTCGCTTGATTGCTAGGCCAATACAACTGCGATGAAACTTTGTCTAAAGCCACCCACTGAGCATCTACATGCTCATCAGAAATCTGGATTTCCTTCTGCTCTGTCAGAACCAGAAAGAGATTTTTATGGATGGACAGATCTTCATCAATCTTTACTGTGAAATTTCCAAGACCTGTCAGATTTGAACAATCTAAGAGCAAGCCGGTCTCTTCCTTTATTTCACGAAGACAGGCTTCTTCTGGACTCTCACCACTCTCAATCCCACCAGTAATGGGCTGCCAAAAGGAAACTGTCTCATCTTCCACCTTCAAGAGCAGAATTCTCCTATCCTCTGGATGGTAGATCCAGGCTTCAATCGACTGCCTTATCATGACTTTTTCTCAATCGGTGCTATGCTGGCTAGCACTTTCTTCAGACCAACTTCTGGGAAATTAATCTTGAGCTCTTGACTGTTTCCGCTACCAGAGACTGCCAAAACTGTCCCATCGCCCCATTTATTATGGTGGGCAATATCCCCGATAGCCCAAGCAACTTCTGGCTTAGATGGCTGGCTCTGACTGCTCTTTCCAAAAGGAAGGCTGTTTGTAGAAAGCGAACTAGGTGCCGCCTGACGCTTCCTCTCCTGCAAGGCTTGAGCCAGACTCATGCCCTGACCGAATTTGCTAGTATCGCTGTTGGTATAACTAACCTTAAAGGAGCTGTTGGCTGGTCGAGCCAGTCCCTGATAGTTTAGCAAGTCGGAACTGATTTCTCTCAAGAAACGGGTCGGCTGATTGTAGTTAGTCCGACCATAAAGCAGGCGAGAATTAGCATTGGTCAGATAGAGAATCTTCTCAGCTCGGGTGATGCCGACATAGGCCAGACGCCGCTCTTCTTCCAGCTCATCCTCATCTTCAGATGCTCGGCTCAGAGGGAAGACATTTTCCTCCATACCAACCAGAAAAACGACTGGAAATTCCAATCCCTTGGCTGCGTGGAGGGTCATCAGAGTTACTTCAGAACTCTCCGTATCTCCGTCATCTGTGTCCGCAATCAAGGCTAAGTCATTGAGAAAACGGCTAAGCTTGTCCAGACCTGTCTCATCAGCTGGATTGTCTGGATTTTCATCAAAGTTCTTGGTTACAGATAGGAATTCTTCGATATTTTCAATCCGAGCTTGGCTTTCCAAGGTTGCCTGAGCTGCCAAAGCGACTGAGTAACCTGTCTTTTTCAGAACAAGCTCGACTAGCTCAGTCACACTATAGTCATCCAAACGATCCCGCAAATCGAGTATCAGATTGGCAAACTCATAAACTGCCTGAGCCGCCTTGCCCTTGACTGGTGACAGCATGATATTAGCTGACGCCTCTAACAAAGAGATTTCCTGACTGGCCGCAAAATTTCGAATCTTATCAACAGTACCAGGTCCAACACCCCGCTTGGGCTCATTAACCACGCGCTCATAGCTGATATTGTCGCTAGGATTGGCGATGAGATTGAGGTAAGAAATAACATCGCGGATTTCTTTACGGCTATAGAACTTGGTGCCCCCAACCATGGTATAGGGGATATTAGCCTTAAGCAGGGCTTCTTCCACCGTCCGTGACTGGGCATTGGTCCGGTAAAGGACCGCAAAATCCTTATGACTGTAGCCTTCTCGGCTCAGTTGATCAATAGTTCGGGCGACAAAGAGAGCCTCGTCCTGCTCGTCATTAGCCCGATAGTAGACTATTTCCTCACCGTCTTCATTCTGAGTCCAGAGATTTTTAGGACGACGGTTGCGATTGTTTCGGATCACTTCATTAGCCGCCTGAAGGATGGTTTTAGTAGAGCGATAGTTTTCTTCAAGCAAAACAACTTTGGCTTCTGGATAATCCTTTTCAAAGTCTAGGATATTCTGCATATCGGCTCCCCGCCAGCCATAGATAGACTGGTCAGCATCTCCGACCACACAGATATTCTTAAAGCGAGAAGCTAAGAGCTTGACCAGCTGGTACTGGGCGTGGTTGGTATCTTGATACTCGTCCACATGGATGTACTGGTAACGTTGCTGGTAGTAGGTTAGGACGTCAGGATTTTGGTCAAAAAGGCGCAAAGTCAGCATAATCAAGTCGTCAAAATCCATGGCCTCAGACTGGCGCAATTCCTTTTGATAGGCCGTGTAGCACTTGGCTACAATCTCTGTGTACATATCACCAGCCATATTTGCATAGGCCACCTCATCAATCAGGTCGTTCTTGGCATTGGAAATGGTCCCTAGAATGGCGCGCTCATTCCACTTTTTAGGATCCAGATTGAGATTTTTGAGAATCCGTTTCATCAAAGTTCGCTGCTCACCCGGATCAACAATGGTGAAGTTGCGGTTGTAGCCAATATGATCAGCTTCTCGTCGCAAAATACGTACACACATGGAGTGGAAGGTGGCGATTAAGCAATCTTGGGTGGCTGGATTGAGTGCTGCTGCTCGTTCCTTCATCTCCCGCGCTGCCTTATTGGTAAAGGTAATGGCTAGGATATTCCAAGGATTGACCATCTTCTCATCAATCAAATAGGCGATGCGGTGAGTCAAGACACGAGTCTTTCCTGAACCAGCCCCCGCCATAATCAACAAGGGGCCTTCTGTCGTCTGGACCGCTTCGGCCTGACGGTCATTCATACCGTTTAATAAGGGATTCATCTTCTATCCTTTCAATATAACATCAAACTGAAAATCAATGCTTCCATTATATCAAAATTCGAGCGAATTTGTTATCGAAAAGGCAACTACCTCATTTGAAATCCAAGTGTGAAAAAGTTATAATAATAGTTTAGAAAGGGGCAACCATGAACAATCATCCAAGTGACAATCTCAAACTTGCTGAACGAGGCGCTCTCCTGGCAATTGCCACCTACATTGGCCTATCCGTTACAAAAATCATTGCAGGTGCAGCACTGACATCCTCCAGTTTGACGGCGGATGGTTTCAACAACGTCTCCGATATCGTTGCCAATCTAGCAGTCCTAATAGGCCTGCGCATGGCCCGAAAACCAGCGGATAAGGACCACCGCTTCGGCCATTGGAAGATCGAAGATTTGGCCAGTCTGATTACCTCTTTCATCATGTTTTTTGTTGGTTTCAATGTCCTCATTGATACAGCTCAAAAAATCATTAACAAGGAAGAAACCTTGATTGATCCTGTGGGTGCTGTTGTCGGGATTGTATCGGCTATCATCATGTTTGGTGTCTATCTTTACAATAAAAATCTAGCCAAAAGAGTGAAATCCAAAGCTCTGGATGCGGCCGCCAAGGACAATCTATCGGACGCTATCACTTCTCTGGGGACATCCGTTGCCATTATTGCCAGCTCCCTGAAATTCCCTATCGTTGATAAGCTAGCAGCCATCGTTATTACGTTTTTCATTCTAAAAACAGCCTATGATATCTTTATAGAGTCCTCCTTCAGCCTGTCAGATGGCTTTGATCAGGATCTTTTAGACGATTACAAGCGCGCTATTTTGGAAATCCCTAAAATCACACGCGTCAAGTCCCAGCGTGGTCGGACCTATGGTAGCAATATCTATCTGGATATTATACTGGAAATGAATCCCGACCTCTCCGTCTTTGAAAGTCACGAAATCGCTGATCAGGTGGAGGATATGCTCAAGGAAAACTTTGGCGTCTTCGACATTGATATTCATATTGAGCCAGCTCCGATTCCTGAAGATGAGATTCTGGATAATGTCTATCAAAAGCTCCTGATGCGTGAGCAATTAGTCGACCAAGGCAGTCAATTGGAGGCGCTTCTTTCCTCTGATTTTGTCTACATTTCCCAAGATGGTCGCCAGCTAAACAAAGAGGAATTTCAACTAGAGAGAGCTCAAACCTCTCCTATCAAAAATTTAGAAATTACATCCGTCAGCCAAAAGACCAAGCTGATTCGCTATCAAATCGGCGATGTCATCCATACCAGCCTCTGGCGTCGCCACGAAGTCTGGCAAAATATCTTCCACCAAGAAACACGAAAAAACAACTAGCAGAAAACTAGTTGTTTTTATATGCTTTCACTTGGTCTGTTGCAATATCCTCTCCAAACCACTTCTCAGCGATTTTCTGGAATTTTCCCTCTTGGTATAATTTTCCAAAAGCGGCATTTACCTTTTCAACTAAAGTACGATCCGCCTTTCTAGCCCCGACCGCAAATGCCTCGCTCTCAAATCCAACTGAAAAGACTGAATATTGATCTAAAATTCCTTCTTCTGTCAGATAATAATTGGCATAAACACGGTCAATCAAGAGTCCATCAATCCGGTCATTTTGCAAGTCAACAACGCCTCGTTAAAGCTCTGATACTGAGTCGCTGTATGATTTTTGACAATGGTTTTCAAAATTTCAGGATTACTTTCAAAAGCTACATAGCCAGAAGATCCTGCTTGTGCCCCCAATACTTTTCCTGCCATATCACTAGCCTGTGAGATATGAGAGGACTTTTTGCTAACCAAAACCTGCTCATTTTTCATATAAGGAATGGTAAATTCTACCTTTTCTCTTCTCTCATCCGTCGCGGAGTAGCCATTCCAGATAAGGTCAATCGTGCCGTTGGTCAACTCTGTTTCTTTCATATCCCAATCAATCGGCTGCCATTTCACCTTAATTCCATATTCCTCAAAAACAGCGTTGGCCAAATCAATGTCAAATCCTGCATAAGTGCCATCTTTTTGCTCAAATCCCATGGGGACAAAGGTATTATCAAAGCCGATTGTAATCTGTTTTTTCTCCTCATACTTACTCCAGTTATCCAAGCTTGGGTCACTGACATTGGAACTACAACCACCGAGCAGAAAAGTTAGGATCAAGGTCAAACAGGCCAAAAGAATATTCTTTAGTTTCATTCGGACCTCCCTTATTTTGGTATGACTTTGAGAATAGAATCCGCAATATTTTCCGCAAACTGCAAATCATGTGTGACCACAATCTGTGTCATCCCCATTTCTCGATTTTGGAGGATGAGTTTTTCTACTTCCAAGCGTAAGGCAGGATCCAAAGCAGAAGTCGGCTCATCGTATCCGATAATCACTGGGTTGATCATCATAGCACGAGCCAAAGCGACCCGCTGTTTTTGCCCACCTGACAGCGAATAAGGATAGGCCTTGGCATGCTCGAACAAGCCTAAGCGAGCCAATAAGCCCTGCGCCTTCTCTTCAGCTTCTTCTTTGGAAATGTTCATTGTATGTATTGGTGATAAGGTCAAATTTTCCAAGACAGACAAATGAGGAAAGAGCTGAAAATCTTGAAAAACAAAGCCTAGAAGATTGCGCTTTTCAAGTTCAGTGACATCCAAAGTCTCTCCATTATAAATCACTTGTCCTGAATCAATTGTCTCTAAACCTGCCAGCATACGCAGAAGTGTCGTCTTCCCTCCGCCAGAAGGTCCAACAATGGCCAATACTTGCTTTTCAGGCACAATCAAATTAAAATCCTTTAGAATCTGCTTATCACCAAATTTTTTACTAATATTTCGTAATTCTAACATAATAGCACCTACTTATAATAACTAAATTTCTTTTCGACCTGCTTGGCAATCAAGGTGGCCAAACCGATTAAGAGTAAGTAAATCAAGCCTGCAACAAACATCGGTACCAGACTGGCATCTCGGTTGGCCGCTGTACGACTGGCCAAAATTAAGTCTGAAATGCCTAAAGCATAAACCAAAGAGGTGTCTTTCACCAAAGTCATAACTTCATTAAAGACACTAGGTAGCACAATTTTTACGACCTGCGGCAAAATAATCAGGCGAATCGTCTGAACAGGAGTGAATTTTAAAACCTTCGCAGCTTCGTACTGTCCAGTCGGAATGGAAGAAATGCCTCCGCGGAAGATCTCCGCAAAATAAGCCGCATAGTTTAGTGTAAAGGCAATAATCGCTGCAGGAATCCGATCCAGCCGAATGCCGATACTTGGCAAAACATAGTAAATAAAGATTAACTGCAATAAAAGCGGCGTCCCACGCATAATCCAAATATAAATATAAAGCAGCCATTGCAGGGGCTTCAAGCGAATTTGCATCGAAAAAGCCAGCATAATTCCCAAAGGAATCGAAAAAACCAAGACCAAAGCAAACACTTGCAAGGTAGTTGCTGCTCCACTTAGAAGACTAGGTAAAATTTCCAAAATATAGCTCATTCTCTTCCTCCTAAATAAATATTATACCATTATAGCAGAATTTTAAAAAAATACAACCAGAAATTACAAAAAAGTTATAGTAAGAAAATCGAAATCAAACAAAACTAAAATCCGACCCTCTTTTTAAGAATCGGATTTATTGGACTATGTAGGGCTCTTTGGAGCGGTTTTGGAACCATTCGAAACAGCACAGCTCTAAAACTGACAAATAACCTTCCAACCAAAAGGAGAGGTTAGCTCTTTGTTAATTACAGTGGCTTCATGAAAAAACACATTCTGGGAGGGAGCGACAGACAACAAGTCTGTCAGCCAATGCTTAATCCACGTCCCCGTGAAGGGAGCGACGTTTAAATGTAGGGGATGAAATCCCTGATTATTTATTTCAATCCACGCCCCCGTGAAGGGAGCGACGATTCTTTAGGCTTGGATAAGCCGTGGGATCGTATTTCAATCCACGCCCCCGTGAAGGGAGCGACCTGTAGAGATCTGTGCTCCAGCGCTTTTCGAAGATTTCAATCCACGCCCCCGTGAAGGGAGCGACTTGGCAAGTAAAATCTATCAGCAAGGTATTCTCAAATTTCAATCCACGCCCCCGTGAAGGGAGCGACTTGATAAATTCTTCCTCTTCATCATCTAACGCTTATTTCAATCCACGCCCCCGTGAAGGGAGCGACGGAACTGGTCGAGCTAAACAAGCAGGCTCTAGCAATTTCAATCCACGCCCCCGTGAAGGGAGCGACCAGGGGACAGTTCCTTTGATAAGGCTAACATGATATTTCAATCCACGCCCCCGTGAAGGGAGCGACCGTAACAACTCTTCAAAATACACAAACAATCTCGATTTCAATCCACGCCCCCGTGAAGGGAGCGACAAAAAGGACTAATGGATTTCATTGAATAGTAGTATTTCAATCCACGCCCCCGTGAAGGGAGCGACTGTAAGACTGTGTTATCGTTACCTTTTTAGAAAAATTTCAATCCACGCCCCCGTGAAGGGAGCGACTAGCCGAAGCGCTCAATAAATTAAAAAAGGGGGTAATTTCAATCCACGCCCCCGTGAAGGGAGCGACAGTGTCTTGACAAATACTCTAACATCATTGACCTATTTCAATCCACGCCCCCGTGAAGGGAGCGACATGTCTTCAAAAACATCTGTATGATAAAAATTAGATTTCAATCCACGCCCCCGTGAAGGGAGCGACCGTAAGCGGTTAATTGTTAATAAATCCAGACCGTAATTTCAATCCACGCCCCCGTGAAGGGAGCGACTCAAGGATGATACCATCTTCTTTTTCTTCCCATATTTCAATCCACGCCCCCGTGAAGGGAGCGACGTATCAAGGGTTTACAAAGTCGCCGAGTTATTAGTATTTCAATCCACGCCCCCGTGAAGGGAGCGACAATGTTCGTTGAGCCATGCTATTGCTCCTCGTAAATTTCAATCCACGCCCCCGTGAAGGGAGCGACTTGCTCGAGTAGGATGGGCGCGTATTAGTGTTAATATTTCAATCCACGCCCCCGTGAAGGGAGCGACATATCCTATACTATACTCATAATAAGTATCGATATTTCAATCCACGCCCCCGTGAAGGGAGCGACAGTAGACCTAATCATGTTACCTATACCCTGAACAATTTCAATCCACGCCCCCGTGAAGGGAGCGACTTACCCCCTTATTTTTTAATTCAAGTTCATCTGGATTTCAATCCACGCCCCCGTGAAGGGAGCGACAATCTGGTCGTAAGGGTTACCAAAGTAGACATACGATTTCAATCCACGCCCCCGTGAAGGGAGCGACCTTTCCGTGAGTGATTACAAATTCAAAAAAATCTTTATTTCAATCCACGCCCCCGTGAAGGGAGCGACAAAAATCTGACTACTGCTCAAGTGCACGGCAAGATTTCAATCCACGCCCCCGTGAAGGGAGCGACTGTTGTTAAAATAACCAACCACATTTTTACAATATTTCAATCCACGCCCCCGTGAAGGGAGCGACGTGATTGTTTTGTCGCTTGCAGAAGCGCTAACAGTATTTCAATCCACGCCCCCGTGAAGGGAGCGACAACTTTTAAATGCAGGAGGGTTAAAATTGGAGATATTTCAATCCACGCCCCCGTGAAGGGAGCGACGCCTCTCATGATGATATAAATATCCAGTTTGAGATTTCAATCCACGCCCCCGTGAAGGGAGCGACGGTCACAAAGGTCTTTCATGACATTATCAACTTCTATTTCAATCCACGCCCCCGTGAAGGGAGCGACTTATGGGTATGATAACTGGAGCAGTCAATATCTTCGATTTCAATCCACGCCCCCGTGAAGGGAGCGACATTGAGACATTAAGACAAATTTTCAAGACTACTAGTATTTCAATCCACGCCCCCGTGAAGGGAGCGACATGACTCCTGAACAAAAAGAGACCTTTCAAAAAATTTCAATCCACGCCCCCGTGAAGGGAGCGACCCATATCGATTTACAACTGCGTTATAATAAACTATTTCAATCCACGCCCCCGTGAAGGGAGCGACTTCCAAAACATCTTTTCTACCCATTCTGTCCATTTATTTCAATCCACGCCCCCGTGAAGGGAGCGACAACAAGGCTTGATGTCTAATGTTACAGCAAGATATAATTTCAATCCACGCCCCCGTGAAGGGAGCGACTTGATGGTTTCCCAATTATTTCCACCGTCCCTTATTTCAATCCACGCCCCCGTGAAGGGAGCGACCTTTGTCAACTCCTAAAGAGTTTAACCCAAGCATAATTTCAATCCACGCCCCCGTGAAGGGAGCGACATATGCCATATTCAACACATTCAAAGATTTTTTTATTTCAATCCACGCCCCCGTGAAGGGAGCGACGTTGATGTTACCTGTTGCAATGTTGCGACCATTGTTATTTCAATCCACGCCCCCGTGAAGGGAGCGACTGCACCATCCAAAATCGCTGGTCTGTTTAACAATATTTCAATCCACGCCCCCGTGAAGGGAGCGACGAGGTCTATACCAGTATTATTTTGTGGTAAGTCAATTTCAATCCACGCCCCCGTGAAGGGAGCGACAAGGATAATGTATGGAAAAATCAAGTTAAAATAGATTTCAATCCACGCCCCCGTGAAGGGAGCGACCAAAAATTCAGCAAAACTCAAAGTCAATCATGATATTTCAATCCACGCCCCCGTGAAGGGAGCGACCCAGTGATAGCGGTTGATGTAAATTGCCACCAACATTTCAATCCACGCCCCCGTGAAGGGAGCGACGACCTCGCAAGGATTTTTGAGGGGGGTATAGGAAATTTCAATCCACGCCCCCGTGAAGGGAGCGACTTTCACCATCGTCAGTATTGATGAAGGTTAGTAATATTTCAATCCACGCCCCCGTGAAGGGAGCGACTTTAACATGAATGAACCATCAAATTTCAAGTTATATTTCAATCCACGCCCCCGTGAAGGGAGCGACGCACGGTATGGCGCTAAAATTATTGAGCCTACTATATTTCAATCCACGCCCCCGTGAAGGGAGCGACAAATACTCGTTTAAAAGTTGGATGTCTAAGTTAATTTCAATCCACGCCCCCGTGAAGGGAGCGACTCATTCTTTATGTATGTATGTATGTAAATTATAATTTCAATCCACGCCCCCGTGAAGGGAGCGACGAAACAAAGGTTGTTAAATCTTTAACAAACGCTACTATTTCAATCCACGCCCCCGTGAAGGGAGCGACTGTTTAGCTATATTATCACGTTTGTTTTTATATATTTCAATCCACGCCCCCGTGAAGGGAGCGACACTTTTGGCTGAGATTTAGCCCTGTTATACAGTATTTCAATCCACGCCCCCGTGAAGGGAGCGACATGACTATCAAACCATCATCACCAGATGAACTTATTTCAATCCACGCCCCCGTGAAGGGAGCGACATTGTTCAAATCATCATCAGTATCTCTCAAATCTATTTCAATCCACGCCCCCGTGAAGGGAGCGACCGAATACCTAATTGCCAGAAAATGCTATTGATATCATTTCAATCCACGCCCCCGTGAAGGGAGCGACAACCATCGTATTATGTCTAGTGTTACCAAGTATATTTCAATCCACGCCCCCGTGAAGGGAGCGACGGTCTTGAAGATTATCGCTTCCTTGGATTTTACATTTCAATCCACGCCCCCGTGAAGGGAGCGACTTAGTAGGACTTTTGACCCAGCGACCTCCGTATCAATTTCAATCCACGCCCCCGTGAAGGGAGCGACAGCGCGTAGTTGCACTGTTTTAGGCAAAAATTATCTTTCGAGGAAAGTAAACTCTTCTAGAATTTCGAATTTTTGCCTTATTTTTGTTTATTTTTTGCGCGAAAGTCCTGCTTTTTTCTGAGTAACATCCATTCGCACTAGACTATTTAAAGGAGTAATACCCCTATATCAGGATCATAACTTGTATCACGTCCAATCGTTTCTAGACGATTTTGCCAGTTTTTTCCTAGCAAATAAAAACGAATACTGTCGGACTCAGTGTCAATTATACTCAAAAGCTTAGCTTTTATTTCTACAAATTCTGCAGGAGTTACTGAGCATTCAAAAACTGAATTCTGAACGCGTTGCCCATAATCAACGCATAATTTTGCCACATGACGTAATCTTTTCCTGCCTTGCGCAGTTTCAGTATTCACATCATATGTTACTAATACCATCATAAACCGGCTCCTATATTAAAAACGGTGGATAGGATTCCAATTCTCCACGGATTGTCTTGGCCAATAACTGTGCTTGGATATAGGGCAGTAACATCAATTTCACTTTTTCTTTAGTGAAAGGATGTTCTACTTCCTGATGTTTCCGCTTTTGCCAGGCTTCAATAAAAATTGCACGCCCTTTTTCAGTTAATATGACACTTCCATTTTCCTTAAAGTCAAAATGTTTTTTGCTTAACTGAGCTTTATTTATCAAAGAAAACACAAATCTGTCAACTATATAAGCACGAAATTCTTCGACTAAATCCAATGCCAAGCTAGCACGACCTGGCCTATCCGTATGAAAGAAGCCAACATAACTATCCAGCCCTACTGCTTCCAAAGCAGATTGGCATTCATATGTTAATAAACTATAGCCAAATGATAACAAAGCATTGACACAATCTAATGGAGGGCGTCTAGTTCGCCCATTAAACTGAAAAGTCTCCTTATCAGTTAATACTAAATCATTAAAAATACGAAAATATTGGTTTGCTGCCTGACCCTCTATTCCTAAAAGAGAATCCTTGTTTTCAGCTGCTTGAACCTGTTCCAAGGCCCAAGTCAATTCCGTATTCACTTCTTCAAATAGTTGGCTATCAATCCGATCGCGATGATCACGCTTAAAACGTAGTAAATATTTTCTAGAATTTGAAATTTTAGCAAGAATAAAATGTTTTGCATATTCTAGAGATTGTTCTTCATCAGCCAAACGATAATGCTGCCTTCTTAGCAAAACATTCCCATTTGTTTGCCCAACAAATCGACCGCAAAAGCGTCCTTGCGGGGTATGGAAGGACAAATTAATCTGATTCTCAGCACAGAGTTCAATCAAAGAAGGAGACGCTCCCAAATAAGAAAAACAAACAATTCCGTCAATAATTCGATATGGGAAACGACTGATAACTTTACCTTCTTGCTTGATAACGATATTATCTCTTTCACGGGTTAAATAAAAATTATCTTGAGTCAAATATAGAGTATTAAGTAGCTTTTTCATAAGCTATCCTCACTTTTTAATGCTTGGAAAATGTAATTGTCAATATTGCGCGCCTTTTTACTCAAACGCGGCATGCAAATATCAACTAAGGAGCATAACTGACAGTTTTTAAAATATTCAGCTTTTGGAATAAGTTTTTTGTCATAATATTCATGCATTTGGCAAGCTAACTCGGCTACTTCTTTTCGTAAATCAGAAGTAATTTCTATTCGCTTCTTTTGATTCACACTATGGTAATAAAGATAACCATACTCGATTGCGCACCCATGAGTTTCTTCAAGACAAATCGTTTGAGCAACCAGCTGAACAATATCTCGAGTATCTCTTTTTGGTTTTCCACGCTTATATTCAATAATGACAGGAAGCCATTTGCCACGTTTCCCTTTTAGCGGAACTCCATTTTCATCCTTATGGAATTCAACCACATCCAATATCCCATAAAGACCAAGCTCTTTTGATGAGACATGCATAGCCCGTGAGGTAATGACATCCTTTCGCTTTTCTTTAATATAAGGATTATCCGCCTTTTGATGCAAAATCTGCACATGAGCTGTCGCTTCGTTTTCAGCCCACTGCTGCTCAATATGAATCAAACTCCATTGGCGCTTGCAGAATTGGAAATGCTGAATTCCAGATAACATCAAATAGTCACTTTCAGCATAAACCATTTTACAGTCCTTCTAAGATATCAACTTTCAATCCTTTAGCTTCATATTCTGCCAATTTTTCTTGATTAAGATGAATGCGGTAGTCATCGTAACTATCTTTATCCTGTTTTTCTTTGTCAAATTCAACCAAATCAAAAACACGCGCACTGGAAACATTTCCTAACTTATTAGAATGAGTAAACCAGAAGACTTCCCTCACACGCATAGAACCTTCTGGACGTGCAGAAGAAGCATCGTTTTCAAAAAGACTAACAAGCACTTCCTTAATAACTTCAGCATCTTCATTAGAGAATCCTGTTTTTTCAGCAAAATTTGGATTAATCGAACCTTTGATGACATAGACACCATAGTCCACAAAATGCTTGGTTCCCATCGTATCAGAGGAACGTCCACCTGCTTTTTTAGGTTCGACACCATTTGTGCTTCGAGTAATCTGTAAACTAGAGATGATGATTGGATCCAAAGATTTAGCCATGCTGACAGAAACCGGTCCACGAATAGCAAAAGAACGATCTTTTAGATAAGTGAACACTTGACCAAACGAACGGACATCCATCCATAATTGATTGGCTTTTTCATTAATTTCTTCATCTGATTCTTTTCCTGTAAATTGAGTCTTAAACCGTTTCTCAAGTGAATTAAGCCCATCCTCAATGCGATCATTTGCTTGTACAAAGATGGTGTGGCCAAAATCCTGCATTCGATTGCGGATTTTGCGCTTGATGGCCACATCGCTGATTAAGCCTTGATTGGCTGCGTTTGTTCTTGGCATATTTCCTGACAAGGGGTCTCCATTTGCATTAGCTTCCCTTACCTCAACTGTCACCATAAAATCAATCTTGTGTTCGAACATCTGCTATTCCTCACTTTCATTTTTTTCTTGTTTTGTATAAAAGAATTGCTTTTCAGCATAGTAACCAAAAATAAATTGATAATCCAAGGGATCATTGATATCCTTCTTTGCCATTAGGGGGCTGAGTAATTGGACAATTTCTGCTCGCTCTTTGTCTAATTTATGAAAGATTCCATGAGCGTTTAATTTCACAGCCTCTTCATAAGGCTTGATTTTATTTGCTAAATTCATCATTAACTTAGCTGGCTGGCTGGTATAGGCATTCCAGTACCTCTCGGCATTTGTTATCCGATTAGATTCTTTCTTGTCCTTATTTGGATTCTCAATTTCATATTTTTTCGATTCCATCAATTCAAAAATAGCTAATAATCTTCCGAAGAGATAGGAACGATTAGTATCTTCGTGATCTAACATTGGTTTAAACTCCCTTCCATATTGTTTGTGTAAAATCGCTAAACTTATTTGCTGCACCTGAGACCAGTGATTAGGGTACTTTTGTCGCTGTTTAATATTCTTTTCTAACTTCTTAACGATAGTACTAGGTATTGGATTCCCATCAATCAAAGCTGTTACTAATTGCTGATATTGATCACTCTTAAAACTGTCATTGTCCAATTCCAAATAACGTTCTCTGTCAATACCGTAGGCAGCGTTGATTATGTCATTAAAAGTAGGTGTTCTTAATTTATAATTTCCAGATTTAGTTTTTGCCTTCCAAGAATAGTTTTCCTGCCAAGTTTCCAGATTTTTCAGCAGCTGTGAAACTTGAAGCTGGCGGAAATATTTTAAAGCAATACGACCTTTATTTTCATTCAGGATAGCAATATTATAAGTAGCATTATTGCTGAATAATTTCTGACCTCTAACAAAAGATGAACCAATTTTTTTATTCTCTTCATTCGGTTTAATAAAAACTTGTTTTTCTTCTTCATCATCTTCAAATAAATCATCAAACTCTGGTTTGACAATATCTAACTGACTATCATTTGACAAATCATCACTAAACCAATTGATCAAATATTGAGAGGTACCTAACCACGTATGACTATTATTGTTCTCCAACAGATACTTAATCATCAAATGTATTTTTTCTGAGGTTTCATAGCCAATTTTAATTATGTCTGATGAAGCATTTTCATTTGGAAATCTATCACCAAGGTATGCTATTTTATTATTTTGGGAAATCAGTTTTCCATTTGAAAATACACCTTTCGGTTTACGATGATTTTTAATAATCCTGTCTTCTTTTCCGCTAATATTACATATTCCAATACCAATTTCAGTTGAATTATTATTAATATAGTTAATAAAATCATGATGCATTTCATTAAAATTTGAAACTGAAACGTCTCTCAAACCATCAAACTCTAAAATTTTAAATGATAATTTAATATCTTTTAAAGCTATTTTTTGTTTTTTTTCTCCAAAAATAAGTGAACCTTCTTGAATTTTTCCGTTATTATCAACAAACTCTTCTTGTATTTGGCAATCTGAACCAAATGCACTATTTAAAACTAATTCAACTGATTCTGGATTCTCAACAAATTTTTTAATTATTTTTAAAAAATTTTCTACTTTATTATTTTCAGTTTGGATAATCCAGTTATCCAAATTTTGTAGATACCTTTGATGCTTCTCTTTTCTTAATTCCGAATACATGACATAGTACCAACTATCTACGATTGGATGTGGTGCTATCTTAGTGCTCGTTCTATTACTAGATTCATAGGTTACAGGAAAAATCACATTTTCACCAATTTCAAACTTCCTTGCCTTAAAAAAAGCACCTTCATTATCTAATAATATTTCGATATAGATATCATTATTTTTTATTACCTTATTATCATGGTAAATCGGAAGCAAAACAGGATTGTCCCCATTTTGTTGGTCAACTAAGCCAATTTCTTCTGCTTTTTCATAAGCTTTTAAGAGAGAAGTAAAAAAATCCATTATTCTTCTCCTTTCTCCATAGCATCGTATTCCTTAAGTTCATCATCAACGGACTTAATCTGGCCAGGTGTCTTAAAGGTATAACTAGATAAAGTATTTACAATTTCACACTCAGACTGAGGCTTAAACTTAATCAACCCATTCTCCATCACTGTTTTTGTAAAATAAGATTTTAATGGTGTCGTTTCGTCTTTTGGATAAGCAAAAGAATGGAACATAATACCTAAATCAATAGTAACGCCATCATAGTAAGAAGGGGTGTTCTCATACTCTTCCTGACTAATTTCATCGACTAAACCAAAGCATTCCGTTGTGCCAAGAAAAATATGTCTCCGGCCACCTTTTCGAATAGAACGTTCCATAATGGCTTCATGCTTTTTAGGTAGCCGATCTTGCATCAAATCTTCACGATTCTCATTCCAAATGAAATGGAATTTCACTAGATACTCCACATCACTCAAATATGCAACATAACTCAAATCCGCACTGTAATCATGTAACAAAGCACGGACACCGTGTAGCTCTGTCTGAATTTGATTCATGACCTTAACTTCAGTCACAACATTTGTGAAAGTTGGCTTGTAATACACAGCATCAATTATGCCTTGGAGAGCTTGCCGAGTAGGAACTGGATACGACGATCTCTCTCCACCACCTTTAGTTGCAGGATTTGTGAAAAGAGCCTGTTCGCTACGTATCTTTACATAGAAATTTCTTGATCTGTACAAGGTTAAAACCTCCTTCTGTGATTCTATAAATCTATCTTAGTACTTGAGATTTCAAAAGTCAATTATTTTCTTTCTATATATAGTGTTTATGAAACAGCTATTGATTATATGGATCAATTTTGATATAATCTAGCCATCATAGTGCTATCTATGTGGATTGAAATTATATTTAGTGCTTATTTATACTGAATTACAGGTCAACGAAGTCCTCTACTGACTCTCGTTGGCCTGTTTTCATTTAAATTTACAGTAATAAACTTCCCGATTCTATAGTGATACCTTTATTATCGTCATAATAACACTTTGGCAATATCTGAATTTGGCCGTTAAGATAGGATTTTGTCGCTTCAAGTAACAAATCGCGTTCACGAACATTTACAGTATAGGGCTGTAATTCCTTTAAAAGTGCTTTTATTGTTTGATAGTCTTCAACAGATGGGTAATCATATTCACACAATTCTTCTAAAACCAACAACTTTTCAATAGCTTCTCCATACGGAACCAACACCCCTATTGTGTCATTGTTTATTAAATTCATCTTCAAACCAGCAGTTTTAAAGGCTTGTTTTAACTTTCCTTTAAAATTATTTCTGTCTTGATATGAATTTACGCTTAAATAATCATAAACTGATTCACCATGCGATAAAGGATAATCCATTGAACCTTGATTATTAGCATAATAATATTCAAAAAAATCCCGATTTAAAAGTGACATTTCAATAGGCGATGAGATCTTATGGATAATATGCTCTGTGGCGTCTTTCTTAGCTTTTATTTCTTTCAAGCGTGATAGATTTTCCTCTTCAGAGGTAAGATTGACTAAGGTAACTTGACCTTTATCACGTTTACCTTCACGATTGCATCGGCCACTAGCTTGCACAATTGAGTCAACTCCTGCATAAGATCGGATGACGCGATTAAAATCAATGTCAACTCCAGCTTCAATTAGTTGCGTACTAATACAAATAATAGGTATTCCTTTTTTAAGATGTTGTTTAATTTCCGCTATAATGTCTAATCTGTGCTGAGCACACATATTAGTCGAAAGTTGATAAATAGGTCTATCAGTCAATCCTTCAAGCATCATATAGAATTTATCAACTGTCTTCTTGGTGTTAAAAATCGCAAGAATAGACTCGTCATTTTCCAGTACAAAATCTACTAAATCTGACAGGTTCGAATGTTGATTATTTTCATCAAATTTTCTAAGTTCTGTTCTTGAAAAGACTGCTTTTTCTTCATGAGTTAACTCAACAATATCAGCAGCTTCACCATATTTCCCACCATAAAAAAGTTTATGTTTAATAGCAGCAGAATCATAAGCAGGCTGTGTAGCCGTACATAAGATAATAGTCGTGTTCATAACTTTATTTAAGAAATTCATGGTTAAATTAAATAAAGTTGTCACCTCAATAGGCAATGATTGCACTTCATCTAAAATCAAAACACTATTCGCTAAACTAGAAAAACGGCGAATATTTGCTGATTTAGTTTTAAATAAAGTTTGAAAAAATTGAACCATTGATGTCAAAACGACTGGACTATCCCAACTTTCTATCAGGTACTCTGGTAATAAGCTCTCTTTTTCGTCTCCCTTATCCTCGTTCTCTTGTTTGTTCTGTACAACATTTGAATGATGCTCTAGTACCCCATCTTCTCCAATAACTTTTTTAATAGCTGCTGCATTTTGTTCTAAAACAGATAAAAAAGGCGTAATATAGAAAAATCTTGATTTATTTTGGTCAACTAACTGATGAAAGGCATATCTCATACTCAGATTCGTTTTCCCAGCGCCAGTAGGAAGATCTAAGCGATAGATTCCCGTTGAATCTTTTTCCCCTCTACTCTTAACTCGTTCACCAATTTGTGAACGAATCTCATTCAGTCTTGTAGTTGGATGACCAAAGCTACGATATTTTCGCTCAATAGCTTCAAGATAAGAAGCATTTAGTTTTTGTTTTTCTTCATCTTTTAAAGGTTCAATGAGCAGGCCATAAGCATTGACAGTATCTAGTATATCTGCATTCTTCAAAAAGGATAAGTACGTCCGAATAAAACAACCACTATAATATTCTTTCTCACTATCATCAGACCAACTAAGTTTAGACCAGGCTTGCTGGTAATTTGCAAATGCTTTTTCGATTAAATCGTTTAAATCTCTGTAACCATGAGTATTTAATTCAGCCTCTAATTCTTGAGCAAAAGGTAGAATATCTTCTTGGTAAGCAAGATTATTCATACATTTTGTCATTCTATGCCTTAATTTATTGAAGGCAAATTGTTCTGCTTGAACACCATCATCTTCCAGAAAAATATTATACATACCGTGGTGAGCTGAAATAACATAAGCACTGATCTCCTGAAAAAGTATCCTATCTTCCATTGGAATACTTGATTTTTTTAAACATGCTTGTATACTCTGAAAGAGATAGATAGCTCCAGCAGATGAATGATCAACATGCTTGTTAGGTTGCATTTCCAATTTATCTTGAAAAGCTTTATTTGCCTTACCTAAATCATGATACAAGCCTAGCAAAAAAAGCACATCCCCTTGTCCTAAAGACTCTGCTTGTTTTCTTCCACTTTCAGCAACATTTGTTAAATGTATTTTTAGCGATTGCATTTCGTTCGTATCACGATTATAATGAGCTTTTATCATTTTTACCCTCATTTCATTTAGTGTTAATGTTGATAAAATATTCCAATCTTAAATCTCTAATGTAAATAAAACTTCTAGAAATTAAAGCGCTTTCATTTTTTGGAGAAAATAGTTTCTGAAGTATTATAGACAGACTACAGAATACTTAAAAGAATAATGTCTTAGTCCTAGAAAATGAATCCTTTATCAATGCGACCATATAGATTAAAACATTACTAATGACCTATACTATAAGTATTTAGCTTTAATAAAAATCACTGATAATCTTCATAGAAACATATTTAGAACACTATATTAATATCATTGTAAACTTAAAAACTAAAAATTTCAATAGATTCTGAGTATTTTTGTTACTTTCTATTAAAAAACGCTACAACATTTGCTGTATCACTCATTTTCCATTCTTCCATATCTCCATATCTACAGTTATAAAGACTGATATTACTCTCGTTACTCGGTAATGACAGCAAGCCATCTGACTCCTTTAGGCTGAGGATTTCAACTAATCCTAGAAGAAAATAGTTTTGTTGTAATTATTTTAGAACGATTTTATGAACAATCTTTTGTCCACAGTCCTCTTGACTCTTTCGAAAAAAGTGAGCGCTAATGCTTGTGTGCTCCACTGCAAAAAACTTACTTTCATCATCTAGCTTCCGATAGACCAATCTCTTTTGAGCATGTATAAGTCTATACCCATCGTTTAGAGCAATAAGAAGAAAAAAATCACAATCGAATAAGAAATATTTTCGAAACTTTTGGGGCAGATTTGGGTCAAATATAACAAAAACCCTTGTTAATCAAGGGTTTTAAGTGTTGTTTAATGTCCCCTGCCGGAATCGAACCAGCAACTACTCCTTAGGAGGGAGTTGTTATATCCATTGAACTAAGGGGACTAGAGAAAAACTCTGCCAAGTGACAGAGTCATTTCTGATATTAACGACGGATTTCTTTGATACGCGCTGCCTTACCTTGCAATGCACGAAGGTAGTACAATTTAGCACGACGAACTTTACCGTAACGAACGACTTCAATCTTGTCAACACGTGGAGTGTGGATTGGGAAAGTACGTTCAACACCTACACCGTTAGAGATTTTACGAACTGTGTAGTTTTCTGAGATACCAGCACCTTTACGAGCGATAACGACACCTTCAAAGATCTGGATACGTTCGCGAGTTCCTTCGACAACTTTCGCGTGAACGCGGACAGTGTCACCAGGACGGAATGCAGGGATATCTGAGCGAAGTTGACCTTCAGTCAAACTTTGAATTAATGGATTCATTTTTTCTCCTATCTTGCTAATCTTGTAGTTCTAGACGACAGCGGATTAGCCGTTTTTTTAGTGCATCCATTTATGCACAAGGTATATTATATCAAAATTCTAGTAAAAGTAAAGATTTTTAGATAAAAATTCCTAAAAGAATCGCTAAAAATCCTATAAGGTAAGTCAGCATCAGATAGAGGCTAAATTTCTTCTTATCTGAAAACAGCTCTGATAATTCCGCATTAAACGTGGAAAGAGTTGTTAAACCGCCACAGAAGCCTGTTGCCAAAATGCTATACAGCTGCTTATCTTGGATATGATTATAAAAATATCCAATCAAAAAGGCTCCTAATACATTAGCCATCAAGGTGCCTACTGGCAAAGCAGCTCTGCTATTAATCTTAGAAAAAAGGTAACGGACAAGTGCTCCTAGACCGCAAGCAATGAGCAAAAACCAAATCATGCGGTCACCTTCCTTCCAGCCCATAAAGCAATACAAAGGCTGCCGCCGATACTCAAGGCAAGATATAGGAGTAATTCTGGATAACGACCCAAATCCAGCAATTTGAGCGAATCTAATAGAACTCCAGAAAAAGTCGTCAAGCCGCCACAAAATCCCGTCGACAAAGCCAATAACAAACGCTTGGAAACTTGCTTGCGACTGAGATAGCCTTTAACCAAATAGACTAACAAGAAAGTTCCCAAATTGTTGACCAAAAGTGTCGCTAGCGGAAAATGTCCCGTGAATGTGAAAAAGGATGAGCATTGATAACGAAGTAAACCACCTAGCATCGCTGCTAGGAAGATTGCCAAAGAATTTTTTACTTCTCTCATCTAATTTGCTTCTCCTGAAAAGCACGTGAATGCTTTAGGATATCCGCAAAGGTCGCTAGAATCGTTTCTTGATAGTCCTTATTTTCAATCTTGCTCGCAACTCTAGCAAAGATCCTTTCTTCTCGCTTAGGATCTGCGACAGCCTTCCCAGTTGATTTTTTAACAGCCACAACTTGGCCGACCAGATTCATACGCTGCTCTAGTAAGGCAACGAGTGCGTCATCTACTTGGTCAATTTCCTGTCTGATTTCTTCTAACGTCATCTCATTCCTCCTTATATTTTATCTATCATATCAAAAAATAGTAAAATGTTCTAGTTTTATCCTAAATAAAAAAGGTCCGCTGGACCTTAAATTAAAAGAAAACTCGCAAAAGCGAGTTTTTATCTGTAACCTAAAGCAACCTTAAATTAAGGGGAACTAGCAGGGGCGGGTCTCTATCTACAGATTAAAAAGATTCCCCGAACCTTAGATTAAGGAGGTTCACTGGACCTTTTTAACCAACTGAGCCTTCCATACTCATGTTGATGAGTTGGTTGAGTTCGACGGCATATTCCATTGGTAGTTCTTTGGTAATGGGTTCCATAAATCCGTTGATAATCATCGCTGTGGCTTCTTCTTCGCTAATACCACGGCTCATCAGATAGTAGAGCTGGTCCTCAGACACTTTGGAAACCTTGGCTTCATGTTCTAGTGCGACATTTGAATTATGGATTTCATTAAAAGGAATGGTGTCCGAACTGGATTCACCATCCATCAGAATGGTATCGCACTCGATATGAGATTTGGAACCAGCACTATTCTTGCCAAAGCGAACCTGACCACGATAGTCAGTCTTTCCACCATCCTTAGCCACTGATTTAGAAATCAAAGTACTGGATGTCTTGGGCGCATTATGAAAGACCTTGCAGCCAGCATCCAAGTGCTGACCATAGTTTGCAAAAGACATGGATAGAACAGAAGTTCTGGCATTTCGGCCATTAAGAATGCTACAAGGATATTTCATATTGACCTTACTGCCTAAGTTTCCATCAATCCACTCTAAGGTGCCGCCTTCCTCAACAATCCCCCGCTCCGTTACGAGGTTATAGACATTGTCCGACCAGTTTT
>ERZ772764.186-NODE-186-length-45809-cov-4.435831_pt1 | contig 45809 bp, 52 predicted proteins | sample MGYA00512163_ERZ772764 | MGnify/ENA primary metagenome ERZ772764 (study PRJEB29015, sample SAMEA2737903) | human oral metagenome | biome: human oral; feature: human-associated habitat; material: dental | place: China | collected 2094 ... | reverse complement strand
TCGTCAATGCGAACAAACTGCCACAGACTGAGGCGGGTATGGGACGCATCAAGACGGCGATCAAAGAGGTCTGCGACGACATGAATCGCATCGGATTCATCAAGGAGGGCGTCTGGAAGGGGGAAGAGCTAATGGCCCTCGAATATGGGCATGTTCTCCCGGGGGGTTATCTCATCCAAAGCGAACCGATTAGTGAGCAGTCGCAAGCGGAGCGCGACGCGCGCAATGCTCCGCCGATCTATGTTTCGCTGAAACTCGCTGGTGCCATCCATCATGTCACCATTCAGGTGGATGTTAACCGCTAAAAGGGAGGAGGAGAAAAATGCCAAATGTAAGCACATACAGCTTTACTGACGTCAACGCGACAATCAACTGCCCGGGGTACGGATCGTTCTCGATACAGGGTGAAGGTATTGGCGACATGACCGTGTCGAAAACGACTGACCGGTCGGTGCACGATGTCGCATCGGATGGCTCGGTCATGGTCAGCAAAATTGCCGGTAACAACGGCAGCGTGTCCATCAACGCCCAGCAGACGAGCGCCCTGCATAGATTCCTGCAGGGGATGTTCAATTACTGCTGGCAGGCAGATACGTCGGCGTGGACGACGATCTCTATGACCATTGAAGCGCCGAAAATGGGAAAGACCTATTATTGCACCGGAGGCAGCTTTGGTAAGGAACCGGACGAGCCGCTCCAGAGTCAAGGCCAGCGTGTCGCGTGGCAGATTCTGTTCGCGGATATTCAGCGCATTCAGCTTTAATCGGAGGTAAAAGATGAAACGGGAAACCAAAAAGATTGTAGAAATCCAGGGGCGGAAATTTGAAATCCGCTCCTTTGATGCATTTACGGGAAGTTATATCGCGTTCACGCTCATGGAGAAAATGCTCCCGATGGGGATGGAAGCGAAGGTAATGAATACGCTCCGTGCAGAAGGAAAGGACGTAGACGCGCTGCCGACTCCGAACCGTGCTCTGATGAGCAAGGGCGAGTTTATCGCCTTTCAGCGAGACGTGCTCTCGGTTGTCAGTGAGGTTCTTCCCGCTCGTACCGCGCCTATTTTCAATGATAATGGCAGCTGGGGCGTCGAGGACATCGCGGATAACGCGATGCTCGTCATTATGCTGACGATCCACGCGCTGGTGTTTAACATTGCGGGTTTTTTCAGCGGAGACGGCTTGAAGGAATTGAAAGCCGGTCTCCAGGATTTGAACTTTGCGAATACCGCAATGTAAATGCATGGTTGTATGCTCCCGTCATCGCAGGGAAATGGCAGCAGCACGAGCTGTGGGACGGGACGTATACGTTTAATGATCTCCTTGATATCCATGAGATTATGCTCGTCGAGGGGGAGAACCGCCGCCGAGCGGATGAATACGCGGCCGCACAGAGGGAGGTGAACGTGTGAAATGATTGGTGAGATGATACAGGAGTACCTTGTCGGCCTGGGAGCAAAAGTCGATAAACCGAGCTTTGGACAAGCGGAAGCGGCAGTAAAGAGCCTTGATCGCACGGTAGAAACATCAACCGGGCACATGGCTACGAACTTTGTCCGTGCCTCGGCGATGATTGGCACGGCGATCGCTGGCGTTACTGCGTCCATGTTCGGCCTGATGAAGGCCGCCGCATCGCAGGATCTTGCCATGCAGAAGCTGTCGCGTCAAATGATGGTCGGTAAGGATGCTGCATGGACGATGAAGCAGGCGACGGATGCTCTCGGAGAATCCATTCAGGACATTATGCTGACGCCGGAGTTGATGGGGCGTTTCGAGAAACTCACCGAAGACGGCCGCAAGATGAAGGTTGGCGGAGATTTCGGTGAGACCATGCGAGGGTTCCGCGATCTCATGTTTGAGGTTACACGCCTCAAGCAGGAAGTTAGCTATGCCATGACATGGGTCGGGTATTATCTCATGAAGTACCTGAATCGTCCGCTCGCAGAAGCCCGAGAGAAGTTCCGCAGCTTCAATGATATGTTCGTCAAGAACATGAGCGTCTGGACGGAGAAAGCCGCCCGAATGCTCGTTTATATCATCAACGTTGGCAGACATTTCCTGACGTTCGTCATTGATGTTGGTAAGGCTCTCTGGCGCATGTGGGATAGTTTCCCTAAAGGCGTCAAGATAGCGGCCGCAGCAATTGCCGGGTTGACGATCGTCATGAGAGCAAATCCACTCACACGTATGCTCATGCTTGTCAGCACTCTGCTCCTTCTCATTGATGACTATTACGGGCACATGGAGGGCAAGCAGTCCGCATTTGGTGACTACTGGGACAAGCTCAACGAATACATCACGACAGCAAAAAAGAAATGGGACGAGTTCTCCGGAACGGTGCTCGAATTCACGAATCGCGTTCAGGGTTCCAGAGCACTGAATGACTTCCTCGACGTTGTCAAAGAGATTGGCTCTGTGCTATGGGATCTTGCGACGACCTGTGTCACCGCATGGATTGATCAAGCAAAAATGCTCTACGACTCCATGGAAAAACATGGGGCCATCGATGGGCTGCGCAAAGCCGTCGAAAAGCTCTGGGACATGTTCATATCTGTTCTGGGGGCAGCGAAAGGGCTCGTTCAGTGGTTTGGGCGCCTCCTTAATGAAGTGCGCAAAACGAAGGAATACCGCGACCTCATTGACGCGGTGGGCGAGTTGTGGGGCGTTCTGACGGATACGTTCAATGTCATTCTTGACCTTGTCAATATTGCATTTCGTGGCTTGTTCGGAGAGGTCCGGAAGACGAATACCGTTTATTCTTTCCGCGATGCAATCCGGGCTGTGTTCAGCATATTCACAGCGCTTGTTCGTATAGTATCGACGGCCATTGGCGTTTTCCGCAGGATCCTTGCTTTCATGCGAGACAGTGCCCCATTCAAGAGATTCTGGGAAGAACTCGGCAAAGCTATTGATGGTGCTATAGCACGCGTCGGGAAATTCGGCCGGGCGCTTCTTGCTATCAAAGATGGAGACTTTGGCAAGGCGTGGAAAATTATCAAGGGCGAGGACGAGGAAAGTTCCCAAGGCGGAGCCGGAGGGAAGTTCGGTGGTTCTCCCGCAGGGGCCGGTGATTATGCGTGGAATGCGAAAATTGTTTACATGCGGCTGAAAGCAGCCGGTTATTCCGACGATGTGATTGCCGGAATCATGGGGAGATTGCAGCAAGAACATAACTTCGACACGAGCGATGTCCCTGAATATGATCTGCCTGGCGTCGGACATGTCGGCAGATACGGCATATTTCAGTGGAACGGTGGACGGACGCAAGCATTCTTAGCGTGGGCAGAAGAGAATGGTCTCGACCCGCAAGACCCAGGGGTTCAGGTTGAATACGCGCTCAAAGAAGCACGCGAGCGAGGGCTTGACCCAGAACGCATGAATGGAATGTCCCATCACGAAGCCGCCAGAGTGTGGACGGATGAGTTTGAAGTCGGTGAACATGGAAATGAGCTGGAATATGCTGATTATTGGCGTGATCAGATAAAGTCCGGTGAAATCATGAATGCCAGCCCGAGCGAACCGGTGGGGACAGGCGGAGGGAATGAACAGCCGATATTTTCCAAAAAGAACTCAGGATTGGCGTTCATGGCGACAGCTGCTACCGCATCCACGTACAGCGTCGACCCTCTTATCTACAATGGGTTGATGTCCGGAGCGATGCAGACGGGATATGGTGGCTACCAGCCGACAGGGTCCGGCAACGGAGGCGTCGTTTATCAGGTCAATGTCGGTGGTGTTACAGTCAACGGTACGAACCAGAGCGCAGCTGAGATCGGCAGGAGCGTCGGACGCGAGACGATGAGCATGCTCACGCAAAAAGGTGCGCATCTTCTCCGCAGCCGAACAATGACCGGCGCTCCGGTGATGATTTAGGGAGGTGATTCCTTGGGCGTCAAAAGGGGGTTGTCGATCGACGGCATCAATTATTTTGCCGATATCGTCTCCGGGAAGCAAAAGCCTGACTGGATGCAAATTGGTGCGGAGGTCGGTAAGATTACAGGGCACTATGAGATCGCCAATTTTCTCAGCGGCTATAAGAATATGGAGCAGTTCCTGTTCCGGACGCCGCAATGGCCGATCGGGGGGATGTATTTTGATGGAATTATGCGCAGCGAACATGTAAGCCGCGTGCGTCCAACAAATTATCCCGTACAGACCGGCGTCACGATGACTGATCACGCCATCATCGAGCCGGTAGAACTTACCATCGAGATCATGATGACTGATTCATCGGCTGATAGTTACATGAATCTTTCCCCTGTCGTTAGTGGTGTTCTCCAAAAAGTAACAGGTGTTCCCATCATCGGCACTGTTCTGCAGTCCGCACCACTCGTAAAGAAAATTTATGATTGGTACAGCAACTTCAGAGGTCTTCCGAAGATGCCGGACATTCTGACGCAGCCGGGGGAGAATCGCTCCATCGCAGCTTGGAAAAGCCTGCGGGCGATGCAACTCTCGCGTGTTCCGATCACGGTCGAAACCAGGCTACAGACCTACAACAACATGCTGATAGAGGAGCTGTCCGCACCTGACGATGTGAATACGCTCCACGCCCTGCGTTGTACGGTACGGCTACGGGAAATCATCTTTGCCACAGTTGCGGAGACGGCCGTCAGCACGCGAGCCTCTGCGTCGGCAGCGGAATCGTCGTCTGGGCAGGCTCCCGTCCAAACAGGCGATGATGTTAATAAAACTGCCGCACGCGCCATACTGGATGCAGGCGGCAGTATTTTGACATAGGAGGTGTAGCCGTGTATTCTATTGTCCCGTTTCAAGGCATTCCGCATCGCAAATTCAGTGCGAAAGTACCGATTGACGGCGGCAACACCCTCCTAAAATTCCAGATGAGCTACAACGACCTCGCGCATTACTGGCTCGTCGACATCTACAAAAACGATGTGCCCGTATACGCAGGGCTTCCGCTTGTTCCTGGACAAAATATCCTGGAGCAGGTCGGCTACCTCGGCATCGGCAGTGCGTGGATTGTTCCGCGCAGTCGCGCGATGGAGCAGTGGCCAAGCGAAACAACGCTCGAATCCGACTGGTATATCGTCTGGGGGGATAGCGATGCCGGAGACAAATGACGAAACCGTATCCGAGGCGACAACCCGGAAGGGCCGCCTGTACGGACGCAAATGGAAGATCACGATCTACAAGCCCGCCTACAAAAATGATGAGGCGGGAAATCAGACCGGAGAGCGGGATCCAGAGCACGATACAGAGATGGACGTGTCTCTCCTCAAATGCGAGTTCCAGACCAAGACAACGACCGAAACAGCAGTGCAGATCGGGACGCTTGTCGTCTACAACATGAATGCTGCAACGGAGAAGGAAGTCATTGAAGAAGGTTTCCAGATTTCGATTTTTGGCGGCTACACCGAAGGCCAGTACGGCGAAATCTTTACGGGTGATATTGTGCAGATTTTCCGTAATCGCGAAAATGGCACCGACTATTGCCTCGAGATCGTCGCCCTGAAGGGTATGCAGAATCTCTTCGTCAATCACGTCCGCAGCACCATCGCTGCGGGAAGTACGCCGCGCGGCGTAGTGCAAGCCATCGCAGCGCAGGCAGACAAAAAAATCGAGGTCGGGGAGGTCACGGATGCGCTACCGGATCAGACGCTTCCACGCGGCAAGGTGCTCTTCGGCACACCTGCGCAATACCTGCGTTCCATTTGCACTTGGAACGATGCCGCTTACTGGGAGGGAGAGGATGGCAAGCTCACGGTGGAGGCCGTCGAGCAGGAAATCCCAGAGGATCGCGTGCTTGTGCTCACGCCGCTGACAGGGCTTGTCGGGACACCCGTCTACACCGACCAGGGGATCCAGATTAAGATGCTTTTGGATGCGCGTGTCAAGCTCCGGACGATGATCAAGATTGATAATGAGCTGATTCAGCGGCAGGCGATCCAGATTGACCCCGGCAGCGGACAGCAAAAGAGCGATCAGCTCCCGCAGACGGCACAGTTCGACCAGGACGGGGAATATCAGGTGTTCTCGGTTGAGCATCGCGGTGACACATGGGGCGACGAGTGGACGACCTCTGTCGTTGGCGTCAGCCGCAACGGACGTATGGGGCTTTTGACGGCGGTAAACGGCGCAGGTCAGACGCTGAAATGAGGTGACAGAGTGCTTAAAATTTCGGAACGGCTGACAGAGGAGATCGAGCAAAGAAAGCGCGAGCTGGACGGCTTCGGCCTTGACTTGCGTGTTGCAGCGCCCGGCATCATCCGCTCGGTCGACTATGCGCGGCAGACATGCACCGTACAGCTGGCAATCCGCGAGCGGATGAATCGCGGCGGCGTACTCGAATGGGCAGAGATCCCAATTTTGCCCGATGTGCCGTTCTTCGTGTATTCCGGCGGCGGCTACTGCCTGACGCTACCGGTTCAGCCCGGCGACGATTGTCTCGTGGTATTCGGTGATAACTGCATGGATGCATGGTGGCAAAACGGAGGAGTGCAGAATCAGGCAGAAAAACGCAGACATGACCTCTCGGACGGCTTCGCTCTTGTCGGATTCCGAAGCCAACCGAGCGTTGTCGGCGGATATTCGGCAGGTACAGCGCAGCTGCGCAACGCATCAGGCGACGCCTATATCGAGATCAGCGGTAGCAACATCAACATTCGCGCTGCGGGAGCGGTAAATATTAACGCAGCGCACATCGGGCTGAATGATTAATAAGGAGGGGATGCGTATGCCCGCAGTAACAAGAATCGGAGATACGACGACAGGTATCTGCAACAAGGGGCTACCCTGCTGCCCGCACGGACGCACAGGGACTGACGCGACAGCAAGCCCCGACGTAACGGTGAACGGCATCCCACTCCATCGTCTGCATGATACGGGGCCAACGAACTGCCCGCACGGCGGCGCATTCGAGAGCATCGCCGGAAGCGGAACCGTCTCCTGCAATGGCAGGAAGGTCGTCCGCATCGGGGATGCAACTGTCTGCCAGAGCTGCGGGATGGGCGGCACGCACAGCAGTGGCAGTCCAAATGTGACTGCAGGAGGATAAAGATGAGATACCGTGCACTTGACGAAAACGGAGACTTTACCATGGGCAACAGCCACGCCTATATCGAGGGAACAGACGCCGTGCGGCAGGCTGTTTTGACACGCCTGCGCCTCCTCGTTTACGAGTGGTGGGAGGATATCGAGGATGGCGTTCCTTACTGGCAAAAGATCATTGCGAGCCGGGATGTCAAAGCTGCAGAGCAGATCATCCGCACTCGCATACAAGAGACGCCGAACGTCATGAGTATCCTGTCATTTGATACGACATGGGATAACGAAAATCGAACGTTGACGATTCGAGCAGCGATCCAGACCGCGTTCGGCGCATTCAGCATTGATGAGGAGGTGCAGTAATGCCTTATTTCGCGCCATATATTGACGATACGGGGCTTCACATCCCGACCTACGCCGATATTCGGGATGATCTTATCGCACAATTCAAGGAAATATACAGCAAAGATATCTACCTTGGCAACGATTCGCAAGATTATCAGATGATCTCGGCGTTTTCACTCAAAACCTACGACACGATGCAGCTCCTGCAGATCGTCTACAATAACCAGAGCGTCAAGACAGCTGTCGGCACGGGCCTATCGAGCCGCGTCAAATTGAACGGACTGCGGCGAAAGACTGCGACCCATTCCACCTGCGTCCTTACTCTCACGGGCACGCCAGGCACGACGATCCCCGCTGGCGTTGTTGAGGACACGCAGGGGCGCAAATGGGATCTGCCCGAAAACCTCAAATTTGAGAGTGAAACACTCGAAACAACGGCGCAGTGCCAAGACATTGGAGCCATTGAAGCGCCTGTTGGTACAATTACAAAGATCAGTAATCCGCAATATGGATGGATTACCGTCACTAACAAAGTCCCCGCTGTAAAGGGCCGTCCCATCGAAACTGACGAAGAGCTGCGGCGCCGTCAGTCGATTTCTACTGCGATTCCGAGCCAAAACATGGTTAATAGCACTATTGCTGGAATCGCAAGCGTCTCGGGAGTTACACAATACAAAGTATACGAAAACGATACGAATGCCACGGATAAAAACGGGATTCCGAGTCATAGCATTGCCGCTGTCGTCGAAGGCGGTCTTGACGAAGCGATCGCAGAACAAATCTATCTACGCAAAGGCCCCGGGTGCGGTACACACGGGACTACAGCGATAACTTACACAAATTCCGACGGCTTGAAGAACGAAATTCGCTTCTTTCGCCCGTCATATCAAAAGATTGCCGCCAAAGTCACCGTCAAAAAATACGCGACTTATACGACGGCGGTGGAAGATGACATCAAACGCAATATCACCGCATATATCGATCGCCTCGGGATTGGCGTCAATGTCACAGCGACTGGCATCTTAACAGCGATTGCTGCAGCTGTCGATGATGCTCTGCGGCCTCCGTTTGCCTTGCAAGCTGTACAACTGGGGCAGGCAGGGGGGACGCTCGGTGTGGTCGATATCATTATCCCCTACAATTCCATCGCAAAGAGTGCTACGGTCACGGTGGAGGTGGTCTGATGCCTGTGATAGATTCATATCTCGACCTCATTACCTCGCAGCACCGGGGTCGCGAGAAATTCATGCGGACGGTTACGGCACTCATCACACCGTCAGATGATATATTCGCTCTTGGTATTGAACTGGACGATGAATTTGATCTCGACTACTCTGCAGGCGTACAGGAGAACATTGTCGGGGAGTTTGTCGGTGCACAGCGGACACTTCCGTATCAGCCAGACAAGAAAATTTCACCTGTTCTTGACAACGAAGCATACCGCAATCTCATCCGGGCACAGATCGCAAAGAATCAGTGGAAGGGCGGAATCTACGACATCAAAGAGCTGTGGGATACACTCTTCGGAAAAGGGATCATCATCCAAGATAACCAAGATATGACAATCGATGTCCTCACCATTGGAATATATGACCAGATGACAAAGGAGATGATCAAGCAAGGCCTTATCATCCCAAAACCACAGGGCGTACGCGTTAACCACTATTTCGCTGATCAGGCCGTGTTCGGATATGATCTTGAAACGGCGACGATTAAAGGGTACGACCATGCTGACTGGATGAACTCTATGCCAAACGTGTCGTTTTCTTATGATACTGAAGATATCAAAAAAGGCATGAGCGGATATGATGATAGTTATTGGACATAAGGAGGAGCTGTAATGGCAAAGACAAACTTCCAGATTTTCAATGAAGAAAACACGCCCGAGCGGACGTACAACGATTCAGAGTACAAAGAGGCAACGCAGCGCCTCGGGGGTGTTATGCCCGGCATGGCGCTCAGTCGGATGCATAACAAGATGTACTATCAGTGGTCATCTATGTGCAAAGCAATCGCAAACCTTATCGTAAACCACGGGCATGACTGCATGGATAACGATGTAGAGGGAATTACGCGTTATCTCGAGGAGTCAATTACAAGTGCAGCGGCGGATGCAAGCATTAATATCATCCAACGTAACAAAACCTACGCCGTCGGAGACATCGCATACAGCAAAAACCTGCCAAGCTGGGCGCGTCTTGAGTGTGTCAAAGCCGGAACGACCGCAGCCGAGGAGCCGGTAGCGATTGCGTCTGTGTCTACGGGGGGGGGTATTAGTATCTGATGGCGGTGTATTGTGGATAGTTGACGACGTGCGCGATGGGACCGCCGTCGGCGCGGTGCGCGGCAGTTTGTATCTCCCCGCAGGCTACATCAAAGCGAACGGTGCGACCGTACAGCGTGCCGACTATCCCCGGCTTGTTGCATGGGTACAGGCGCACAATCTTTGGACGGATGACGTGACCGCCAATGCTGGGCTGTTCGGACGCGGCGACGGCAGCACGTCGATGGTGCTGCCGAACTGGGTTGACCGCATGGTGCAGCTTGCGGCGGATGGTGCTGGAATGAGTGTCGCGGCAGGATTGCCGAATATCCGCATAAGAAACTCTGGAATAAGTGCATTCGGGAAAGGTGGCTTTACTGGGGTTATTGACGGCGTAGTTTTTACGAATGCGGAAAACGAAACCATGGGTACAGGCGGAGGCCGCAGCCGGCAAGCTGTTGAGATTGACATATCTAAGTTAAACTCTATCTATGGCGCGTCTACTACTGTACAGCCGCCGGCAATTAAACTTATCCCAGTTATCAGATACTAAAGCACGCTCTACGGCGTGCTTTTTGAGTACGCGAAAGGAGCGAAAGATATGGCAGTTAAAGCAGGAAAGCTCATACAAGATGGAACATTGACATGGATACTCGACGACGTGAGGGACGGTGCCCGCGTCGGCGATATCATTCTTCGCCCGACTTTACGAGACGGTTTTATCAAAGCGAACGGCGCGACAGTCAGAGCAAGCGAGTATCCGCGGCTATTAGCGTGGGTGCGGGAGGCGGGCATGACCGTCACAGCTGAGCAGTACCATACCGACTGCAGTAAGTACGTCTACGACGAGGCGCAGGACAAGCTGACGCTGCCCAACGTCACCGGGCGGGTGCTCATGGGTGGGGAGAACGTCAAGTCTGTGGAGGCGGGATTGCCGAATATCAAGGGGCGGATTGCTCCGATTTCCGAAACATTTACCATAGCACAAAGCGACGAAAAAAGTGCCTTATATAGGAGCGATATCGCTCCCGTTTCCGAGACATATAGCGGGGGAGACCAATCGTCCGCGGGAACGTTGTCCTTTGACGCGTCACGCACAAACCCTATCTACGGCCGCAGCGAAAGCGTGCAGCCACCCGCAATAACTCTCATCGCACAGATCAAATACTAGGAGGTACAACATGGAGAAAAAAACAGTCTACGCATACGACGCCAGCGGCAAGTATATCGGTGAGCGTACTCTTGACGACACCGACCGCAGCCCGATCAGCGGCGCGTGGCAAATCCCCGGGAATATGACCGAGACTAAGCCGCCCGCCGCAAAAGAGGGCTACGATCTCTACTACAAAGGCGGCAAGTGGGAGCAGGCCGCAAAGCCGAAGCCGCAGGAGCCGGAACCTGCGCAACCGTCGGAGCCTACGCAGCCGCAGGGGCCATACATCGACAATGAGAAGCTGGATATGATGGAGGCGTTGGCCGGGATGAATGCGCGCCTGTCTGCGCTCGAAGAGCTGCAGAAAGGGGGTGACAAGAAATGAAAAAATGGGCATATATGATCCCCGTCTATGCTTATCTCGTACGCTCTGGGAAGTGGGCGATCTCTGAAGATGACAAGACCGGGGAGCAGAAAGTCGTGCCGACGATCTATCAGGAAGATGTCGCAACGTATCTCGCAGAGCACGCCGCGAGATAAAAAAGATGGGCAGGGGCCGCTATGGGGGCATAGCGGCTTTTTCTATGTCCGAATAAAAGGGGAGCTGAAAAATGCCGAAAGGGACAATTTTGGAAGAATTAGCGGGAATACGGACGCAGCTTGATACGCTCATCTCTGAATTTCCGATGTGCCGCTCACAGATATCTGACATCAATGCGCGTGTATCAGCGATCGAGACGAGCGTCAAGTCTGCGCATCATCGCATTGATGAGTTTAAGCGCGACGTCTGCTGGACTATTGGGACAAGCACGACAACCGTCGGTATCTTTGCCAGCGTGCTGACGTGGGCACTGGGCGGGCGGTGAGTGGTGATGATAAAGCTATCTCAATGGATAAAAAAGGGCAAGAAGTACCTGCGCAACTTAACAAAAAGCCATGCGGCAATGCGGTATATCGTGTGGTATGCCGCGTTGCTGGTTGTCTGTTGCATGATCTACGTCGCAGCTTGGATTTATGACTGGAGAACTGGGACGAAGCCTGATCTTGTCGAGCTACGGAATTTTTTACATGAAGTGAGTTCTGCGGCGTGGATCGCGGTCGTTGGCTTTTTAGCGAAGTCATTTATCGATCGCGATGAGAACGGGATCCCGGACCAGTACGAAGATGAGGAAGGGGACAAAGATGGAAAGAGTACATCTGAAAGACCTAAATCTTGACATTGATGATAATTGTTTAGTCGCGCGTGGCATAACAGATATGATCGTCATACATCACACTGGCAACCTCACGGACGACGATCTATCGGCCGAAGAAATCAACGAAAGTCATCAAGCCCAAGGCTGGGTCTGCATTGGCTATCATTATGTTATACGCAAAGACGGCACGGTAGAGATTGGCCGCCCGGAATGGGCGATCGGCGCGCATGCATACGGCGAAAATAGCCACACGATAGGCGTCCACGTGTGCGGTAATTTTGGAATCGGGGAGCCGACGGCGGCGCAGATCGAAAGCTTGGCAATGTTGCTGGCAAATATCTGCACAGATTACGATCTGCCGATCGATCGAGAATCTATCGTTGGGCATAGAGAGCTGATGCCGACGGCTTGCCCCGGCCGGAACTTGTATGAAATGCTGGATACGGTTGTCGGCAAAGCGGCTTTTTATGCGGCGCGGTGAGAGGGGTGGAGCCTATGCTCGAGCGTATAAAACAAACTGTCTCAAGATATAAAATCGTTGCACTGGGTGCACTTATCATCTTACTTATCGGGATTGCTTATATGGTCGGCCGGCACTCTGCTCCGTCGTGGACAGCGGAAGAGAAGCCTGCCGTCATGACGCAGGAGCAGACGCAGGACACGGAGGCGCTGCGGCGGCAACTCGACATCTCTAAAGCCAATGCGGCGGCACTGCAAAAACAACTTGCAGAGGCACAGGCAGAGAGACGCGCCCCTGCGGCGACGTACTACGTCGAAGCCTCGGACGTTGATCAGGCGGCACAGGTGGTGGAGCGGCAGATCGCAGAGGACAGTCCGACACTGCCCCGGGCGGCACGGGAGAAGAGCGACCGCACTGTCGTCACGCCGATTAAGACTGATAAAAATGGCAAGGAGCGTCCGCCGGAGCAGCAGAAAGTAGACGTCTATAAGATCAACTTGCGGAAAGACCACCGCATCAAGGCGGGTGCGACCGTCGTCGATGGCAAGGCGCTGATGAGCGTTGGATACGAACAGGGACGGTTTGAGGCATTAGCACATTTCGATGGCGGACACTACAAGGGCGCGACGGTGATGTATAACGTAATAGAGTGGTAAATTTTCCCTGATGTAGAAAATCTATATCAGGGCTTTTTTCTTTTCTAAAGATGTCTTATACTATGGATGATGAATATCCAGTGAAAGGTAGATATAACCAATGGATCTTTATATTATAAAGAAAAAACATATAATCATTTTATGTGGATTAGTGATAGTTTTACCGTTGATACTACAATATGCTATTTTTGCGAACAGCATCGAGTCAAATGCATCAAATGATGGGTGGGCGTCCTTTTTAGGGAGCTATATTGGCGGCGTGTTTGGTGGTGGGATGACGTTGGCAGCTGTTTTAATTAGCGTTCGAGAGACAAGACGTATACAAGAAGAAAATAAGGAAGAGAGTAGCAAACGTGTGGCTGAAGCAACTTTTAGAGATTCTGCAAGAATAAAGAAAATCCAGCGTGGAAACGAGGTCCTGCAGAAACGTAAAGAGCGAATAGAATTTTGTAATAATGTAGCTGAGTTGGTAGGTCGCTATTGCGCGGATATATCAAAATACTTTTATGACTGTAAATTAAAGACGGGAAATGCAAATAGGATAATCAGTATCGAATGTTTTTTCATACTCAGCATAAAACTGAAAAATATAGATGCTGCAAAAAACTTAGTCAAGGAATTAACAGATCTTCATTCCATGGTCATGCATGAGAATACAACTGCTGACAATTTAGATAAAGCTGTGCATAATCTAATGGCGAAAACCAACGAATTCATTAGTAATTATGTTGATGATATAAACTGATTAACTGCAGTATCTGACATCATTTTGACACCATGCCTGTTCGCAAGATGGAGCGATAGCGCCCCATCCGCGAATGAAAAATCCTTTATTTACCGGCAACCATATAAAAGTAATCCGGCAATAACAAACTCGAAATCAAGTGTACAGCAATGTACCGTGGGTTCGAATCCCACCCTCTCCGCCAGAAATGATAAGGCTTCCGAGGATTTCCCCCGGAAGCCTTTTACACAATAAAAAAGCCCGCGCCAAAAATTGACGCGGGCTTTTTATTGTTTTTGTTACATCAGGCACTGGGAGATCATCCAGACGGCTTTGCGATAGGTGGCGATGAAGTCGTCCATCTTGGCGGAGATGAGGTAATTGTCGGCCTTATCGGCGTCAGCTTTGAGTTCCTCCGCGTTCTTTAAGAGGTACTTAAAGTCTTTCAGGATGTCGGAGAAGACGGCGTTCACGTCCGTGTAGTCCCCCGAGGTCTCTTTAATCTTCGTCAGGGCCGTAAACTCCGCGACGCGGGATACGGGCTTAAAGCCGCTCATCAGGGACGTCTCAGCCACTTCATCGATCTGCTCGTTGATGGCGTCGTAGTATTCTTCCAGCTTGGCATGCGCCTGGAAGAAGGCGTTCCCCTTCACATACCAGTGATAGCTCTGCAGCTTGTGGTAGAAGACCACCAGATCCGACAGCAATACGTTCATTTTCTTTTCCATAATACATTCCTCGCTTTCTTTGTCAGAGATTATCTATTTTTTGTGAACCTCTCGGAAGTTTCCCTCCGGGATTGACTATGGTTGTATTATATGCTATAAAATAAGGGAAATATAGTATTATATTGCCGAAAAATAATATTATTTAATTTTTTGGAGAGAAATGAGGAAAATTTATGCGAGGCAGAGAAAAAGCGCTTCAGATCGAGAAGTACACCTTTGGAGACATTCCGGCGGTGTTTGAGCACAAGGTGGTGAAGTCATCCCCCACGGGGCAGGAGATTGCTCATTGGCACAGTCAGGTAGAGCTGATCCGCGTGCTGGACGGGCACATTCACTGCCACGTGAATCATTCCGATTTCCGCCTGGGGCCGGGGGAGTTCTGCTTTATCAATTTAGGGCAGCTTCATCGCGTGTACAATACGGAAGAGAGGCCCTGCGAATTGGAGGTTTTAGGGGTGAGCCCGGAGCTTTTGTCACAGAATAAGAAGGTTTTCGATGCTTACATTTCGCCGGTCATCAGCGACGGCTCCTTCACGCACGTTCGCGTGGGGGGGAAAAACGGCTTTGCGAAGGTGATCGAGCGGATGATGGAGGAGCTTTGCGGCATCGCCAAAGAAAAGCCCCCCGGCTTTGAACTGGAGGCGGTGGGGGTGATCTACCTCATCTTTCGGCGGCTGTACATGCTCTATTCGGCTCCTCGAGAGCCGCATCCCCTGGATAACGATGTTTCTCTTCAGCGGCGCATGACGGCCTTCATCTACGAGCATTACAGCGAGAAACTCACCTTGGAGGACATCGCTCGGGCGGGGGTGGTCAGCCCTTCGAAATGCACGGCGCTTTTCCGGAAATATACCCAGAAATCGCCGGTGAATTTTCTCATCAGCTACCGCTTGGAGATGGGGAGCCGCCTCCTCGCAGAAACCACAAAGCCTATTTCGGAAATCTCCCAGGACTGCGGCTTTTCCCAGCAGAGTTATTTCAATCGCATGTTCCTGCGGGAATTTGGCTGCACCCCGCGGGAATGGAGAAAGAGGGCTGGATGAGGCGCTGATTTCAGGGAAGTTTAAGAATTTTCCCAGACGGCGGAGGCAGGAATTTTGATACTGGGAACGAAAGCGTATATATGGATAGAGAGAAAGAGCGGGAAATTAGGTGCTGAGGTTGTTGACGGCGAAGGAGGAAGGCGCAACCATGGATACGGGATATAAAATCTTTTCGGCACTGTTAGGGATTGTCATGATCATTGGCGGAATTTACTGTCTCATGATGCCGGAGATGCCTTTTCTGGCACTCGGCTGGATCGTGGCGGTCAGCATGATCGTTGACGGAGTGGTGAACATCGCTACGTGGAGTGTTCGAAGGAAGCTGGGATTTGCCGACGGCTGGACGCTGCTGGGAGCGGTGTTCTCCCTGGGTTTCGGGGGCCTTTTGATTGCTAGCGAAACAATGCAGTTGGCTGTAGATATTGTGATTGCTTATATGGCGGCGGTTTGGATCCTTTGGATCGGGATATTGCGCATGGCGCGCGCGGCCCAGCTGCGCCATATTCATAATCAGTTGATTGCCAGTGGGATCGCAAAACATTGGTGGCTGGTCATGCTTACCGGGATCCTGCTGATTGTGGTGGGGATTTTCAGCCTCATCAATCCGGGCATCATGGGGATTACCATCGGGCTCCTGATCGGCATTGATATTCTGTTTGCCGGGATCAATGCGATCGTCGTCAGCTGCATCGCATAAACGTGTGGCATTCGCTCTTTTCGTGTAAAAAACAGGGATCCTCCGTTAGTGGAGGGGCCCTATTTTTTTACACGAAAGAATGGCAGGGGATCCCTCACGGTACATAGGCAGGGGGCGAACGGGGTGGCCGCGTATGGGGCGGAAACGGTGCGATTGGAAATGGAAAAGAGGGCCGGATAATACGTCGGCCCTCTTTTGGCGTAAAGATCTAATAGGTGACAACGCGGTCGCAGAGCCGGTCTAAAAGAGCCGGTTCATGGCTGATGAGGATGAGACCGATGTTGTTTTGCCGGATATATTCCACGATGACTTTCCATATTTCCGCTTGGGTGGCGGCGTCAAACATGGTAGTGCTTTCGTCGGCGATGAGAAATTGGGTGTGCCGGTTGAGCACGCGGGCGATGGAAAAGCGTTGCAGTTCGCCCCCCGAGAGTTCCTGCGGGAATCGCTGCATCCATTCCGATTTCAGGCCGAGGGCTTCTTTTACCGGCGCTTCTACCACCCCAGGTTCTGCCAAGATTTCGTCCATGTGCCATTTAGGGTCAACGGCTTTTTCCGGGTGCTGCATGATGAGCTGTACTGGGTTATAGCGGCGTTTGCCGGTGTAGAGAGGCGCGTCGTCCAAGAGAATATCACCGGCGGTGGGCCTCAGATACCCGGCCAAAAGCCGTGAGAGGGTGGTTTTTCCTCGGCCGCTTTTCCCGGTGAGTCCTACGATTTCCCCGGAGGAGACAGAGAACTGGATGTTTTCCAGCACCTGTTTTTTGCCGTCATAGCTGAAGGATACATTGCCGGCGGTGAGGGTGTGGCGCGCCTCTTGGCCGTTTCGCGCGGCTAAGGAGATGAAGCGATTTTCGGGCAGTGCGGCGAAAAGCTCCTGCGCGTAAGGATGGAGACCGGAAAAATCCGGGTTGTCAGTGAATTGACGGCGATCGGCTTCGCAGATGGTGCGGCCGTCGCTGAAGAAGATGATACGGTCGGCGATGCGCGTCGCCACATGGAGATCATGGGTGATGACGAGCAGGGAATTGCCTTGGTGTTTCATCTCCAACAGGTGGTTGATGGTTTCCTCGACCAAGTCGGTATCTAATCCGGGGGTAGGCTCGTCGGCAATGATAAGAGAAGGCTTTTGTACCATTGCACAGGAGATGAGTACGCGTCGCGCCATGCCGCCGGACAGTTGGAAAGGGTACAGCGCCGCTACGCCCGGCGCTAAATTATACTGCATCAACGCTTCCTGCATGGTAGTCTCAGGCTCGCCTTCGTACACGAGACTTTTGATCTGCTGGCCGACGGTCATCAATGGGTCAAGATAGTTTACCGATTGGGGGATGATGACGATTTCGCCTCGACGAAGCGTTTTTCGGTGCGCGTCATCCAAGGGCAGTCCTTGGTAGAGAACGCGTCCTTCGACTTTGGCGTTGGTGGGCAAAATTCCCATGATGGCATGGGCGACAAGGCTTTTCCCCGAACCGCTTTGCCCCACGATCACGGTGATCTCCCCCTGTTTTAAGGTCAGATCCATTTTCTTGATAGGAGAGACCGCCCCTAACTCGAAGAAGGTCTTATACTGCTGAAAGGAGATGGAGAGAGCTTCTATGCGTAAAATATCGGTCGTCATTGTTTTCTCCTTCCTTAATGCCGGGCCGTTTCGGGATTTAAGATCCGGTTCAGGCTTTCTCCGATCTGCTCGAAGCACATGACCATGAGTAAGAGCGCGAGGCCGGGGAAAAATACCAGCCACCACATGCCGGTGGAGATGTACTGCACCGACTCCGACAGGATGATGCCGATGGCCGGCTGCAGCGGTGAGAGACCGAAGCCTAAAAAGGTGATGCCTGCCTCGTGAAGGATGACATGGGGAAAGATCAGGATGAATCGCACGATGATCTGCGGCAGGAGATGCCAGAATAGATGCGCCCGGGCGATGAACCAGTCCGACTTGCCGAATTGCTGTGCCGTCAAGATGTACTGTTCTTCGCGCAGTTGAAGGATTTCCGCTCGCAGGATACGGGAAAGTGGCGGCCAGTGGGTGGTCGCCACCGCGACGATGACGCCAAATTCCCCGCCGCCTAATGAAGCGGAAATGAGGACGAGGATGACGAAGTGCGGTACGCCGAGGAAGGTGTCGATGAGAAGCCCGACGAGTTGGTCAATTTGACGGAAGGTGGCGGCGCTGACAATGGCCAAGAGTGTCGCCACGGTAATGGTGATCAGTGAAGTGATGACGCCTACCCGAAGGCTGCCGCTCAATCCTTTCATCGTGCGCAGAAACATATCACGCCCGATCCAGTCCACGCCGAAAATATGCGCTGCAGACGGCCCCTGCCCGGCGATCTCGATGTGCATGACGATGTCATCGATGGAGATTAAGGCGTTGGCCGCATAGATGAGGAGAAGCATGAGAAGGCCCAACCCGATGGAGAGGGCCGCCTGTTTATGGTTGTTCCATTCGCGGAAAAAGGCTGCTGTCGTTTCCATGGGTCAACTCTCCTTTATGCGCGGGTCGATGACGACGTAGAGAATGTCGGCGATCATATTGCCCGTGAAGATCCAGACCGCGCTGACTAACACGATGCCCAAGAGGAGCGCCACATCGCCCTTCATGGCCGCTTCCTGCACAAGTCCCGCCAGACCGGGGTAGGAAAAGATCTGTTCGATGAACACCGCCCCGCCAAAAAGCTCGCTGAAGGAGAGAAATTGTAATGTGACGGCAGGGAGCAGAATGTTCCGCAGCGCGTGCTGGCGAATGATCTCTTTGAGAGATTTCCCATTGGCCCGGGCGAACAGAATGAAATCGCTTTCCATGATTTCAAGGAGCTTCATGCGCGTGTGAAGCGTGATGTCCGCGAGGCTCACGAGGCTCAAGGTGATGGCGGGGAGCATCATGTGATAGATGCGCTCGGAAAGGGTCACCTCAGAGGACAGCATACCCACAGGGCCGGTAAGCCCGATGGGGAAGAGCCTGAGGTAGCCGGCGAAGAACATCAAAAACAAGAGCCCCAACCAGAAATTCGGACTGGAAGCGAGGATCATGCAATAGGTTTTGATGGCTTTGTCGATCCAGGTGCCTTCCTTGATGGCGGCCCATACGCCGAGGAAAAAGCCGAGCAGCCCTGACAGCGCCCACGCGATGATCATTAAAAAGAACGTTTCGCGAAATCGCTCTAAGATCATCTTGCCCACGGGTTGATTGTAGACGGTGGATTGACCGAAATCTCCGTGGATGATATTCCCGGCCCATTTCAGATACCGTTCTGTCGGCGTCTTATCTAAGTCAAGCTGCGCTAAGATCACAGTGCGCTGCTCCTCGCTGAGGACGGAGACTTGGCTGCCCAAATGGGCCTGCAAGGCGTCCACCGGGGAGTTGACGACGATACCAAAGGAGAGGATACTGATGAGCACCAGCAGCACCACCATCCGCACCAGTCGCTTCGCCAAGAAGATGAGTTTTTTATTTTTCATCCCAACCCCACGTTTCAATATTGCGCGTGATGGGCCAATCCATGCCTGCCGGCTGCAGCGCGTCCTGCTTTCCGATGCTGAAGCCGTCTTTGATTTGGTAGATGTAATTCTTATTTACCAACCAGAGAATCGAGGGGTCGCCCTTCACCGAGAAACCCGTCGTTCCATCCCACTGGGCTTTCTTCCAGAGATCGTTGGCGAGGGTCATGTTTGGGGCGACCATGGCCTCCTCAATGTAACGGTTGACTGTCGGGTTGTTGAAATAGCTCATGTTATAGAAGCCCTTACCGGAGTTTGGCCCGTAGTAGAGGTAATAAATATTCATCGGATCAAGGGAGCCGTAATTGATAAGCTTGCAGTCCTGATGCTGACGCATGTTCATTTCTTCAGCACTCTTTGGCTCTAAGGTGACATTGATACCCAGCCGCTTGGCCTGATCGGAAACGAGCATGGCCACGTTTTGCAAGATCTTGTCGCCGGCGTTGGCCATGACGACAATGTTGGCTTCCTGCCCGTCTTTATCGACGATGCCGTTGCCGTTCGTATCTTTCCATCCGCCCTCAGCGAGGATCGCCTTCGCCTTTTCTACATCGTTGTCCTGATAAGTGGTTTCGGGGTTGTAATAGGCTTGGAGTTCCGGATCCACGCAGTCGTAAGCAGGGGTGCCGTAACCGTACATGATGTTTTTGACGATAGAAGCGCGGTCGATGCCGTAGTTTAGTGCCTTTCGGATGGCCGGATCCGAGGTCACGGGATTTCCCACCGGTTTACCGTCGGGGTGTGTTGCTTCTCCAGGCTTTAGCACCGGGAGCATCATGACGAATTTGCCGACGCTTTTAAACGCAACTAATTTTGAACCGTCGATAGGGATCGCAGCGTAATTGTAGGGGACGTTGTAGACGTCGATCTGGCCCGCTTTCGCCGCTTGGAACGCTGCCTCACCATTGACAAACAAGAAGGTAAGCTTTTTCAGTTTAGGGATACCCTTGAAGTAATGCGGGTTCGCCTCTACGATCATCTGCTGCCCCTGATCCCACTGCACCATCTTGAAGGGGCCGGTGCCCACCGGATTGCGGCCGTAGTTTTCGTTGTAGGCGTGCTTCGGGACCAAAGGCAGCCGCGCGATGGTGTAGATGAAGAGTGAGTTCGGCTTTTTCAGATGGAAAATGACTTTATGGGGGTCAGGGGTTTCAATGCTGTCGATGTCCCCTAAATTGCCGACAAAAGCGTTTTTGGCAGCTTCTTCAAAGGTGAATTTGACGTCTTCGGCAGTGAAAGGCTCTCCGTCGGAGCATTTCACGTCCCTCAGGTCAAAAGTGTAAGTGAGGCCGTCCTCCGAGATCGTATAATCTTTGGCAATCTCTTTCTCGAAGGTCAGATCGCCGTTTAACTGCAGCAGGCAGTTTTGAAAAATACTGTGCCCATCCGTATTGCCGTAGCCTTTTAGGGGATCAAAGCCCATCTTTGGTTCGCTGCGCGTACCCATGTAGACGACTGCCGAATCCTTGTCCTTGTTCGCCGTCGTGGAAGCGGCCGTTTTGTCAGCGCTGTTTGTTCCGCCGCAGCCGGTGAAGAGGGCACTTAACGAGAGGAGTGCCGCCGCGCTCAGGGCGCAAATTTTTTTGTTCACAAAAATCCTTCCTTTCTGGGTGGAGGCCCGCAGCTAATCAATAATAGAGATCAAAGGCGGCGTAATAGCGATTGGCTGCCTGACCGGGGCCGGTGTGGGGGAGGAGATGCTGATAGTTTAACGAGAGGCGTACCCCCTCCATGACCATATTCTGGTAGCCGACCATGAATCCCTTGTGGTTTCGGGTCACAGCATCACCGAAGCCGTAATAATTACCGCCCCCCGGCAGCGCGTTCGGCTCAATGTCGCGGTAGCTGATGCCGATGGCCTGATCGTGCGCCTGCTTGACGTTGACCATGCCCTCGTAAGTGTAAAGGCCTCTCTGCCGCTTGGCGCTCTTCCAATTGTAAGTCAGCTGAGCTGCCCAAGCCTGCGGATGGCCGTCAGCGCTGGAGCGAGCGTATTCCCCTACCAGCGTGAGGCCTTTGTCGAGTTCGGCGGAAAACCCGATATCGGTGTAATTGGCCGCTTCCGACGTAATACTGGTCTTATCGGAAGCGAACCACATCGCGTTGGCTTCAAATTTGTCCGTCGGCGCGTAATTGAGATTGAGGCCCCGCAGCTCGACGGCGGTATCCGTCGTTGTTTCCCGGGAAATATCGACGAAGAAGGCTTCGGCGCGGCCCTTCCCAAAGGTATGGCGCATCCATACGCCGTCTGCGTTTCCTTGGTAAGCGAGGGCCATCTCTCGGCCGGCGGCGAGATTGAGACGCCCGACATGGATGCGTTCAATGCCGAGGAAATTCTTAATTCCGAAATAATTTTGATGAAAACGGAATTTTTCCGCGTCGCTTTGATTGGCGTTGCTGCCGAACTTTCCCTGTCCTTGGATGCGCGCGTGGTAGAAAACGCGATCGTTCACGTCGGCGTCTAAATGGATGCGCTGCCGCCAGTTGTTGGCGTCCTTGTGGGTGCGGCCATTGTCCACGTTCATGGCTTCCACTAACGTCTCGCCACCGACGCGGATTTTCGGAAGGGTGGGTTTTTTCTGCCTCGGCGCGGGGGGCGGCGCAGCCTCTTTCATGCCATACGTCCCCGAGGCGTCGCGGGTGATGCCGAGAATGTCAAGTTCCGTTTTATAGCTGTCGGCGAGCTTATCCAGCAGAGCGCGCTGCTCCGGGGTCGCCTGGTCATATTTGCTCAGACCGTTGGCGAGGAAGCGGGCCATTTCGTAGCGGGTCGCCGTTTTTTCCTTTTGGAAGGTCGCCGCATCATAGCCGGAGATAATGTTCTCTTGAATGAGCTGCTCAATAGCGTCGTATGACCAGTCGCCTGCCGGTGCGTCGGCATAAGGATTTGCCGCGGCAAACACGCTGCCGCAGGACATTCCGGCGAAAAGCGTAGCCGTCAAAAGGGTTTGTCGCAGCCGATTGACGGTCAGGATGGAGTGAGCGGATGATTTCATATATGGAAGATCTCCCTTCGGCCCGCTAAGGCAGGCAGTAAAGTAAAAAAACAGCGACGAATGATTTTTGGAATTGCCGTTAAAATCATTCATGACTGTTTACAAAATAACGCAGATATGATATATTTGTAAAACAAATAAAATCGATATATATGATTGAAAATTTTGCTTTATGAGGTGCTGTGATGGATACGGAAACCTTGAGAACTATGCTGCTCTTGGCGCGGACGAGAAATTTTTCCCAGACGGCAGGCCTTATGAACGTCGTTCAGTCAACGGTGAGCGCGCGGATTGCCGAATTGGAACATGCGGTGGGGCGAAAACTCTTCCTGCGCAGCAATCGTGCCGTATCTTTAACGGAAAGCGGTCGCTTTTTCCTTTCTTATGCGGAAAAAGTAGTGAATGATTTCGATAACGGCATTGCAATGATCAATTCGCTGGATTTTTTCCGTGAGCGGCTCGTGATCGGCAGTGTATATTCGGCCCTGCCCAATCTTCTGCTTCCGGTCTATCGGGATTTTTTGCAGACATATCCTGATATATCAATAAAAACGATAGCTGGGCATTCCACCGATATTCTCCAGAATCTCGCCGGAGGGATGATCGATTGTGCGGTCAGTTATCAGGCGACGAAAAACAGCCGGTTTTCGTCATGGATCTGCCACGAAGAAGATTTTGTCCTCGCGGTTCCGGTTGACGGCCCCTTAGCGGCCCGTGATTCCTATTCGATTGAAGAACTGAGTACGCTGAATCTTCTCTATCATAACTGGGGCGGTACGTTCACGGATTGGTTTTCCCGCATTGTCCCCGGAAATCGTTGGTTTCGGGCGACCATTGGCAATCCGTCCTTTGTCCTTTCTCTCGTCGAAAGCGGCATTGGTCCGGCGATTCTTACACGCTCCACCGTCGCCATGGCCCTTCAGCGGGAGACGGTGAAGGCACTCACGTTGGTCGGACACCCGCTGCCGCCGCGTTGGTTCACTTATTTCTGCACGTCCACCCGGCAAATTTCCCGTCCGGCGATGCAGCGCTGGATCGAAGCCATGGGGCGCCATGGGCTGCCCCTGCTTCCTCTCTGAACGTGGCCGTTGTTCAGGAAAATTTTAGTTTTGGCTCTAATGGATCGCGACGGGAAAATGGCCCGATATGACGGACAGGGATCGAGCGAAGGGGAGGGCGTTATGGGCGGATATCTTGATGGCTTATGATTCAAGCCGGGGAGAGAATTATGTGAACAGATATAGAGAAAATCCCGTCTGGGGCAATACCGAGACGGTGGCCGAATTTATCCCAATTATGAAAAAATCAATCACATCTTCTTGATTTTTGCCTCTTGTTGAGTATAATTATCAGTAAGAGGTTTATTTTTTTGCAGACAGGAGTGATGGCTATGGAGTACAGAATGGAACATGATTCTTTGGGCGAGGTGCGGGTGCCGGCGGATAAGCTCTGGGGGGCGCAGACCCAGCGCAGCCACGAGAATTTTCCCATCGGCACGGAGAAAATTCCCCCGGAGGTCATTCGAGCCTTTGCAATCCTCAAAAAGGGTGCGGCCTTCGCCAATAAGAATTTGGGCAAATTGGACGAAGAACGCCAGGCCCTCATTGCCAAGGTGTGCGACGAGATCCTGGCGGGTTCGCTGGACGATCAGTTCCCGTTGTCCGTGTGGCAGACGGGCAGCGGCACCCAGTCAAACATGAACGTCAATGAAGTCATCGCCAATCGAGGGAATCAGTTGGCGGGGAAGGCTCTGCTTCATCCGAATGATCACTGCAACATGTCCCAGAGTTCCAACGATACTTTCCCTACGGCCATGCACATCGCCGCCGCCGTCGCCATTGTGGACGATCTTCTCCCTGCCATCGACGCGCTGGCGGCGACTTTTGGCGACCTGATGAAGGAGAACGAGGGCATCGTCAAGACGGGCCGGACGCACCTTCAGGATGCGGTGCCCATCTCTTTTTCGCAGGAGATCAGCGGCTGGAAAAGTATGCTGGAAGAATCGCGGAGCATGATCGAAGCGAGCCTGCCGTATCTGAAAAAGCTGGCCTTGGGCGGCACGGCGGTGGGCACCGGCCTCAACGCGCCGAAGGGGTTTGCCGAGGAAGCGGCGCGCATCATCGGCGAACTCACCGGCCTTGATTTCATCACCGCGCCGAATAAATTCCACGCCCTTACCAGCAAGGACGAAATGGTCTTCGCGCACGGGGCCCTCAAAGGGCTGGCGGCGAACATGATGAAGATCGCCAACGACATCCGCTGGCTGGGAAGCGGCCCCCGCTGCGGGCTGGGCGAGATCTTCATTCCCGCCAATGAGCCGGGCAGCTCCATCATGCCGGGCAAGGTCAATCCCACCCAGTGCGAATCCGTCACCATGGTGGCGGTGCAGGTGATGGCCAACGACACCGCCGTGGGCATCGCGGCCTCTCAGGGGAATTTCGAGCTGAACGTCTTCATGCCCGTCACCATCCACGCCTTTCTCCAGTCGGTGCGGCTTTTGGCCGACTCGCTGCGCTCCTTTAACAAGCGCTGCGTGAAAGGCATCAAGGCGAACAAGGAAAAAATGCACGAAAATCTCCACCGCTCTCTCATGCTGGTCACGGCGTTGAATCCGGTGATCGGCTACGAACACGCCGCCAAGACAGCCCAGAAAGCCTACAAGGAGAATATTTCCCTCAAGGAAGCCTGCGTCGGCCTCGGCTACCTCACGCCGGAAAAATTTGACGAGGTATTCCATCCCGAGGAAATGATCTGAAGGCGTGTCCGCCTTGAAAGCTGTCTTTCGTTTTCGAGGCGGCAGCAAAATCGCTGGTCGTTTAACGAACGTTTGCGGTAAAGAAATATCGATATAAAATGGCCCTCGCCGCATGGAACCTGGCAGTTCCGGCGGCGAGGGCCGTATATTTTGCGTCAGAAAGGATATTCATAAAAAGCGGACGTTACATGCCCGGGGCAAACAGCGCGGGGACGAGAAATCTCTTTAGGGGCCGTACAGGATAGCGGCGATGGAGTCGTTGATGAGCCAGGGGTATTCCCGGTGCAGGTCGGAAACGAAGCGCTGCCAGTAGCGTTTCACATGGTGCAGGGCCAGCGTGTCGACGTAAAAGAGCAGGGGAATAAAGACGGGACTGCCGATATTATCGACGATGCGCAGGCGGTAGGAATCTGCCGATACGAGCTGCACGCAGAAATTGCCGGGTTCCATGTTGCTGGTGATGATCTTTTCCCGAAACAAAAAGTAGCGAAAGGTGACCATGCCGGCGATCACCGCGTTGCGGTCGATCTGCGGCAAAGAACGGAGCCGGTCGATATGGTCCTGAAAAGTCAAACTGTCGTGCCCGTCAAAATCGCGAATGCGTTCAAAGACATAACCGATGCCGCCGCCGGTCAGGGGACAGGCGCCGTAATACTCTGTCAGGAGCGTGGACGTGAGGCCGCGCTTTTCTCGGCTCCGGCGGTAGCGCAGCTCTTTTTGCCAGTCTTTATCTTCTGCTCCGTAGTGGAGACCCTTCACGCAGCGGGATTCGTCCTGCGGGTGGACGTAGACTTTTTTATGACCGCCGGCGCCGATGAGCAGATCGGCGGTAAGCGTCAGCGGCGGGCCGGTGACGGTCTCGTGGAGCGTCTGATTCCACATCATAGTGTCTCCTCTTACACATCATGGTGCCCCTTCAGCAAATTCTTATCGGTAGTTTTCTTTTATTATACCAGATAGGCACATGAAATATAAGCGGAGGTAAATTAATTTATTGTGAAATCTTATCATTGGCTCAGAGGTTTTTCCTGAGGAAGGCGCTTGCCGGCCCGCTGTCTGCCTTCTCGGGCCGGCGGTGGCGATCTCCGCAAATTTTACGGGGCCTGCATGGGATTTGTTGATGAAGCAATGGGGCTGTGAGAGGGTAAAGGCGTCCTCTTACTGCTCTATCGATAACTATCTGGAGGCCTGTACGCGGCTTGGCAAAAGCCCGGACAAAGAATATAAAGGTAGTTTGAACCTTTGCTTTCCTCGAGAGCTTTTTCGCCGGCGGGCGTGTTTGTCTTCACCCGCGCAGGAGTAAAATCAGGCCGCCTAAGAGGGGGATGGCGATCATGATGCGGCGGAGGATGGGGAGGGGGATGAGGCGGGTGAATTTCGCGCCAATGAAGGCGCCAAGGGAAAGCCCGGCCAGTGTTTGAAGAAAGACGGTGAGATCCATCAGCCCGGCGGCGAAATAGCTGAGCCCTCCGGCCACGGCGATGGGGAAGATGATCAGCATGGTGGTGCCGATGGCGTGGTAGAGGGTGACGCCGAAAAAGAGCATGAGGCCGATCTGGATGAAGGCGGTGGCCCCGATGCCAAAGGCCCCGGAGAGAAAGCCGGTGACGAGGCCTAAGAGAATCCCCCGGAGAAGGAAGGTGCGCCCGGCGGCAGAGGCTTTGTTTCTCGCCACATAGTCGGCGATGAGGGCGGGGTGAAAGAGCTGAAGATAGAGAAGCCCCGTGGTGGACAAAAGCATGATGGCCAGCGCCGGCGATAAAAAGCGGCCGGGGACCTGAAAGGCGACGTGAGTGCCTAACAGGGTGCCGAAGATGCCTGCGCCGCCCACGATCGTCCCGAGGCGCGGCAGAACGTCTCCTTCCCGAAAATGGCTGACGGTGCCCGAGAGAACGGTAAAGGTCATGCAGGAGAGGGAGACGGCGATGGCGGTATGGATGGGGACGCCGAATCCCACGGTGAGGAGCGTGATGCTGACGCCGGCGCCCCCCGCGCCGGACAATCCTAAAAGCCCGCCTAAGAGCAGCATGGCAAGGAAGATCATGAAAGCGTCCTCTTTTCTTTGGTCGATGGATTTTTTCGATGGGACAGGAAAAGTATATCATGTTTTGGGCTGCTGTGGTAATGTTCATGCAGACAGTTATGACGTTGGCAAAGAGGTTCCTGAGAGGAGACATGAAGATATAAAATTTACGTCCTAGAAAAATTCGTAGGCGGCCAAGGAAAGAAATTGGACGGCGATATTTACGATGGGCACTGGAATTCAGTGGGAAGCAGGTGAGATTAAGGCCGAGGTGACGGTACATTGTGGCATACGAGAAAAGCAAAGAAGAGCCCGGCATCCCGAAAAGGGGGCCGGGCTCTTCTTTGCTATGAGGGGAAGCGGCTTAGCGAAGCGCTTCCGCAAGCGTCGCCTGATTTTTCTTCATCGTGGTGATGTAAGCGTCCTTGGCGGCGTCGTTGGCCTCGCCGGTGACGACGGGGTCGAGGGTGTAGATTTTCGCGCCGGTCTCCCGGGCGATGGCCTCGGCGGCGCTGGGGGAATACTGAGGCTCGGTAAAGAGAACCTTCATCGGCAGCGCGTTTACCTTTTCAATCGTCTCCTTCAGCTCGGCGGGGGTGGGTTCGCTGCCCGGCTCCCGCTCGATGACGGCTACGATGTGAAGGCCGAATTCCTGCGCGAAGTAGGGGAAAGCCTCGTGGAAGGTCACGATGTCTTTATGGGGCAGGTTGTCGAGAGCGGCGTGCATTTCCTTTTTCAAGGCTTCCAATTTCTGGACGTAGGCCGCGGCATTTTTCTTATACGCGTCGGCGTGCTTGGGGTCGGCGGCGGCCAGTTGGTCGGCGATGTTCTTCACCTGGGCGATGGCGTGGGTGACGCTGAGCCAGACGTGAGGGTTCTCTTCGTCGCCGTCCTTGAGGAGAGGAATGTCTTTGGAAGCGTCGATGATTTTAAGGTTCTTCTGCTGGCTGACCACCTTGTCCAGGAAGGCTTCCATGCCCGCGCCGTTGATGACGAAAGCGTCGGCTTTTTCCAGCGTCTTGAGGTCGCCGGTGGCGAGTTGGTAGTCATGGAGGCAGCCCGTCTGCGGTTTGGTCATGTTCGTCACTTCGACGCCGTCGACGCCTTGGGTGATGTTGATGGTGGCGATGTACATGGGATAGAAGGACGTGACAATGCGAAAGGGCGCTTCGGCTTTCTTGTCATTTCCGCTGCCGCTGCTTCCGCTTCCGCCGCAGCCGACTAAAGCGAGGGAGAACAGGGTGAGCAGGGCAAAAATGGATACGAAACGTTTCAAGGTAAGACCTCCTGAAAATAAATAATGGTATTAAATAGTAAAAATCCTATTTAATACCATACCATATCTCTCGGAACAGAGCAAGAGAAATTATTTGTTGCAGGCAGTTTCTTGGTAAAAATTTTTCCTGGGCTATTTCCTGTCTTTTTTCTGGCATTTTCGGCAGAGACCGTAAAATTCAAAGATGTGGCCGGTGATGCGAAAGCCTTTTTTGGCGGCCTCCCGTTCGTAAAGCGGCGTCATGGGGCAGACGTCGATGCACTCCGTTCGCCCGCAGGCGGTGCAGACTAAATGATGGTGATGATGATCGGGGGCCGTCAGTTCGTAGACGCTGCCCGCGGGGCGAAAAATTTCGTGAACGAGGCCTAAATCCGTCAGCAGGGCGAGGGTGCGGTAGATGGTGTCGAGGGAGACGTCGGGCTGCGTCCGGCGCACGGCGTCTAAAATCTGGTGGGCGGTGGGAAAGTCGCCCTGGGCTTGAAAAGCTTCCCAGACGGCCCGGCGCTGGGGGGTGATCTTATAGCCCGCGGTTCGCAGTTTTTCTAAAAAGTTTTCCATAAAATGCCTCCCTCTCCCTAGGGGTTCTGTGTCAGTGGGACGTGGTCATGCGCCGTCAAAAAATGTTTCACGTGAAACATTTTTTGACGATTTTTACGGCACGTCCTCAAAAACGCCGGGTTTTTTCAGACTGGTGACGTTGATGGCGGTGATGCCCTGCGAATAAGGCCCCAATTCGTAGGGGCAAAAGGTGACGAAGATTTTTCCGTCATAAGTAAGGAAATAGTCTTCGGGTACGCGTTTCGGCGGGCCAAATAAGCTGAAGTCAGGAATTTTCTTCCCCTCGTAGTTATACAATTCGCCCTCCTCCCAGAGCCGGATCAAATCGTCCAACGTGACGTCGGCGAAGTAAGAGAGGGGGAGCTGTTCCCCGGTGGTCTTGTCGTAGACGACGCCAACGCCGGTGTACATGCCGTGGATGGCACCTTTGGGATAGCCGCCGGGGAGAAAGACGAGGGAGAGGTACCGGTCGTTTTCCATCTTCAGTTTGTAGTGAAAACTGGTGGTGTACGATTCCCCCTGATTGGCGTCGGCGGTTTGGGAAGCGCGGGTGTAAATATCGGCGTTGATGGTTTCTTGGATGTCCGGGTCGTCGCCCTCAAAGACGGGATAGGTCAGCTGGTAGTAGTCGCCGGTTTCCGTGGCCGTCCAGACGCTGGCAGCCGCGGGGGCGGCGGGAAAGGCGAGGCACAAGGAAAGAAACAGGGCGGGAAGGATGGCTTTCATGGGGAATCTTCCTATTCGCAGGCAGTGGGGGGATGCGGGTGCAGTTTTTTGGGAGGCACCCCTTGCTCCTTATTTTTGCCGATGAGGCCGGTGCTCAGCGGAGCGCCGTCAGAGGACGCCGGGCTTTTCCAGACTGGTGACGTCGATGGCGGTGACCCCGTCAGCGAAGCAGGCCAAGATGTAGGGGGAGAAGATAACGAAGATCTGTCCCTGATCGTTGATGAAGTAATCTTCCGGCACTTTCTGGGGGCGCCCTTGGATATTTTCCACGGGGATGGGGGTGCCATTGTATCGATAGAAGTGGCCGGAGCGCTGGAGCCGAACGAGATCAGATACGGTGACGTCGGCGAAGTGGGAGAGAGGAAGCCGCGCCCCGGTGGTCTTATCGTAGACGACTCCCACGCCGGCGTACATGCCGTGCATGGCCCCCTCTTCATAGCCGCCGGGAAAGAAGAGGAAGGAGAGGTATCGGTCGTTTTCCATCATCAGCTCGTAACGAAAACTTGTGGTGTATCGGCGGCGGCCGGCATCGGCGGTGCGGGAAGCGCGGGTGTAGATGTCGGCGTTAATGGCCTCTTTGATGTCCGGGTCGTCGCCTTCAAAGACGGGGTAGATCAGTTCATAGTAGTCTCCCGTTTCCCGGGCCGTCCAGATGTTGGCGGCGGCAGGGGCGGCAGATAACGCGAGCAGTGAGGAGAAAAGCAGGGCGGGGATAATTTTTTTCCCGAGAATGCCTCCTTTGGGTGGGAAAGTGAGCTGAGCCGCCCTAGGGACAGGGTATCTTTAATTCTTATAATTGGCTGTCAGGGGGGTATATTCCTGCCGGAGTGGGTTACATAATATTCATAAGTAGTTCTTGTTATAAAATATCATATTAAATGCCACAAGCAAGAGGGTTTTATTTAATTTCTAATATAAATAGTGTATAATATATTTTATCGTAAATGGCTACATGCTTTAGCTTAGGCGTTTCAAGATAAATATATAAATATCATGTAAAGGAGTGAGATTATGATTTGGTCACTTATTGTTGGTGGGTTTATAGGTTTTATTGCAGGAGCAATTACTAAAAAAGGTGGAGCAATGGGGATCATTGCTAATATCATTGCAGGTTTATTAGGTTCGTCTGTAGGCCAAGCACTGTTTGGCACATGGGGGCCAATGCTAGCAGGAATGGCATTAGGTCCTTCTATCTTAGGTGCAGTCATTGTAGTTGCTGTTGTATCATTTTTCTTTGGGAAAAAAGAATAAGCAGTTTTTTCAAATAAGATGGGTTGAAAATCATTTTGATGAAAGGAATTACAATTATGTCAATGGAAGAAAAAATCGACCAAGCTAAAGGTGCAGTAAAAGAAGGTGTAGGTAAGTTAACCGGTGACAAAAAAATAGAAAAAGAAGGGGCGGCGGAAAAAGCAGCTGCAAAAGTTAAAGAAGTCGCTGACGATGTTCAAGATGCTATAGAAGGAACAATTCAGGGGGTCAAAAATATTGTAAATAAAGAGAAAGAATAATTTTAACATCTTTTCTGCCTGGAGGATAACAAATTTAAACAGCTAAATACTATAACGATAGTAATTTAAAACAGTAAATCAAAAGGTTTACTGTTTTTTTGTTGCTCTGAGAGGGAAAGAAAATCAAAAGAAAAGCGGCAATCAATCAGAAAAGGTACTTGGCAAAACGCGCGCTGGGGAGGAAGGGAAGAAATGTTTTCAGCGGCAGGAAAAAAGAAGAGAAACGACGAAATATTTCAGAGAAAATTATGTCCTGCCCTTGGGGATAGGACAGCGGTTTGGCGCAGGGAGGGTTCGAGAAATGAAGGCAAGGGACATCATGACGAAGGATATTATGACCGTGTCGCCGGATACGCCGGTGCATGACGTGGCACATCTCATGGTGGAACGCGCCGTGCCCAGCATCCCGGTGGTGGACGCGGCGGGGAAAGTGTTGGGTATGGTGAGCGAAGGAGATCTGCTAAGAAAGAAGATCGCGCCCCAAAGGCCGCAGGTGGTGAATGTCTTAGGCGAATACCAGGGGATGGAGGAGTACCGGGAGGCCTTTCGCAAGATGGGGGCGAATACTTCCGGGGAGATCATGACGTCGCCGGTGGTGACGGTCGAGGCGGAGGACGAGGCCGCCAAGGTAGGAGAGACGGTGCTCAATCACCACATCAAACAGGTTCCCGTGCTGGAAAACGGCAAATTGGTGGGCCTTATCTCTCGGGCGAATCTCTTGAAGTGGCTGTTGGCATGAAGGAAGCGCTGCTCAATGAATATGCCCGCCTCGTGGTACGAGTGGGGGTGAACGTACAGCCGGCGCAGCCGGTGGTGATAAATGCGCCTATCGAAGGCGCGGACTTTGTGCGGCGTCTGGCGGGGGCGGCCTATGAGGCCGGGGCGCGGGACGTGACGGTAAACTGGAGTGACGAAACCTTGGCGCGGCTGCGCCTGGAGCATGTTTCGGAAGACGTTTTAGGTGAATATCCTCACTGGAAGAAAGCCCTCTACGAGGATAACGCGGCGACGGGGGCGGCCTTCATCTCTCTTCACGGGGACGATCCGGAAATCTTTCGCGGGATTGCCCCGGTCCGCCTTCAAAAGGTGCAGCGGGCGGCGGGGGAAGCCCTTATGGATTATCGGGCGCGGATGATGAGCAACAAGAACACCTGGTGCGTGGCGGCTATCCCCACCCGCGGCTGGGCGCGGAAGGTATTCCCTGATAAAACGCCGGCAGATGCCGTGGCGGCCCTGTGGACAGCCATTTTAGAAACGGTGCGGGTGACGGGGGACGGCGGCGCGGCTGATCGCTGGCGGAATCACATCGCCTTTTTGCGGCGGGCGGCGGACTTTTTGAACCGCAACGAATTTGACGCCCTTCATTATCGAAACGCGAGGGGCACCGATCTCACAGTGGGGCTGCCTCTCGGGCATCTCTGGGTGGGGGGCGAGGAGGCGACGGAAGCTGCCGACGGAAAGCCGGGGGGCGTTCCCTTCGTGGCCAATCTTCCCACGGAGGAGGTGTACACCCTGCCCGACCGCGACCGCACGGAGGGAGTCGTCTATGGGACGAAGCCCTTGGTCTTTCACGGCAACCTCATCGACGGCCTGCGGCTAACCTTTCGTGCCGGGAAAGTAGTGGACTTCGACGCGGATAAGGGCCGGGAACTTCTGGGCGACCTCCTCGGCACCGACGAGGGGGCGGCGCATTTAGGGGAGGTGGCGCTGGTGCCCTTTGATTCCCCCATTTCCCAAAGCGGCCTTCTCTTTTACAACACCCTCTTCGACGAAAACGCCGCCTGCCATTTAGCTCTCGGCAAGGCGTATCCCACCTGCCTCAAAGGCGGGGCCGACATGGATTCGGTCACCCTCCTGGGGCACGGCGTCAACGATTCCCTTCTCCACGAAGATTTTATGATCGGCTCCCGGGATTTATCCATCGTCGGCCGCAAGAAAGACGGCCAGGAAGTGCCGGTCTTTCGGGAGGGGAATTTTGTGGAGTTTTGACGATGCAGGTACGAAGGGCTCTTTCGGTGCCGATTTTATAGGCTGGCAATAAAAATGCCCGCTCTGGTTTAGGCCGGAGCGGGCATTTTTTATTGGGCGGATCAGAACGCCGGAACGATAGCGCCTTTGTATTTGCTGTCGATGAAGTCTTTAACTTCCTTCGAGGTCAGGGCCTTCATGAGGGCCTCGATTTCGGGGCGTTTTTCATCCCCCTCGCGGACAGCGACGATGTTTACATAAGGAGAGGTCTTGTCCTCCATGAACAGGGCGTCCTTCGTGGGTACCAAGTTCACCTGCATGGCGAAGTTCGTGTTGATGACGGCCGCGTCCACGTCGTCCAGGGTGCGTGGTACCTGGGCGGCTTCGACTTCCTGGAATTTGAGGTTTTTCGGGTTGTCGGCGATGTCCTGCACCGTGGCCTTGACGCCGGCGCCTTCCCGGAGTTTCAGGAGGCCCGCCTTTTCCAAGAGGAGCAGCGACCGGCCGCCGTTCGTGGGATCATTGGGGATGGCGATGGAAGCGCCGTCAGGCAGGGCGGTCAGTTCCTTGATCTTTTTGGAGTAGATGCCCATGGGTTCAATGTGAACGCCTCCGGCATTTTTAAGCTTCAGTTCCTTGTGTTCGCTGATGAAATTGTCAAGGTACGGCTCGTGCTGGAAGAAATTGGCATCCAGTTCCTTGTCGTTGAGGGCCAAATTCGGCTGGACGTAATCGCTGAATTCGACGATCTGAAGATCAATGTTCTGCTTGGCCAGGAGCGGTTTGACGATCTCCAAGATCTCCGCGTGGGGAACCGGCGTCGCGCCGACCTTGAGGGTCGTTTTTGCCCCCGCCGCCGGGGCAGCCGAGTCGGAGGAGGCGGCGGGTTTGCCGCTGTCGCCGCAGCCCGCTAAGGCGAGTGTCATGAGGAATGCGGTCAGAAGAAGAAATAGCTTTTTCATAGAGATACCTTCCTTTCGTATGCGTGATATTTTGGGGTCGCTTTATTTTTTGTTCAGCCGTCTCGCCAGCCAGTTGCCGCCGAACTGGATGAGCTGGACGAGGACGACGAGAACGACGATGGTGGCCAGCATGACTTCCGGGCGAAAGCGCTGGTAGCCGAAGCGGATGGCCAGATCCCCCAGCCCGCCGCCGCCGATGGCCCCCGCCATGGCCGAAGCGCCGACGAGGGCGATGACCACCGTGGTGAGCTGGGCGACGATGCCTGGCATGGCCTCGGGGAGATAGACGTGTCGAATGATTTGGAGCGGGGAAGCCCCCATGGCGAGGGCCGCCTCGACGATGCCGTAGGGGACTTCCCGCAGAGACGTCTCCACCTGCCGCCCGATGAAGGGGATGGCAGCGATGGTGAGCGGCACCATGGCCGCCGTGGTGCCGATGGAGGTTCCGGCCACGAGCCGGGTGAAGGGGATGATGGCCACCATCAGGATGATGAAGGGGACGGAGCGCACGGCGTTGATGACGGCGGAGAGAACCCGGTTGAGGGGGAGACACTCTAATATCTGGTGTTTTGCCGTGGTGAGGAGAAGCACCCCCAAGGGAATGCCGATGATGGTCGCCGCCAGCATGGAAACCGCCACCATGCGAAGGGTCTCTCCGAGCGCCTTAACGAGCAGCGCCATAAGATCAGCCGACATAGCCGATCACCTCAATTCTGAGATCTCGTTGGGATAAGTAAGAGAGCGCGTCCTTGACGGCGGGATCCTCGCCGGAGATGCCGATCAAAAGACGGCCGTAAGGTGTATCCTTAATGTGATCGATGTTGCCGTAGAGAATGCTCACGTCGATGGGGAAGCGGCGGATGAGAGCAGCGATGACCGGTTCGTCGGCGGAGTCGCCGATGAAGGTCAGCCACACTAAGAGCGGCGCCCCCGGGAGCGGTGTTTCGGAGATGGCTTTTCCCTCAAAAGCGGCGGGGAGCTCGCTGGACATAACGGCGCTGATAAATTCTTTTGTCATGGGGCGCTGAGGGTTTGTGAACACATCGAGGACGGAACCGCGCTCGGTGATGATCCCGTTTTCAATGACCGCCACCTTGTCGCAGATATCCTTGATGACCTGCATTTCGTGAGTGATGATGACGATGGTCAGCCCCAGTTTCCGATTGATGTCCCGCATGAGTTCCAGGATGGCTTTCGTGGTCTGGGGGTCGAGGGCGGAGGTAGCTTCGTCGGAGAGCAGCACCTTGGGCTCGCTGGCCAGCGCCCGGGCGATGCCCACCCGCTGCTTTTGCCCGCCGGAAAGCTGGGCAGGATATTGAGCAGCCTTGTCGGAAAGATTGACTAAGGCGAGAAGCGGCTCCACCTTGGCGCGGATCGCGTCCTCAGAGAGGGAGGAAAGACGCAGGGGGAAGGCCACATTGTCGTACACCGTGGCCGAAGTCAGGAGATTGAAGTGCTGAAAGATCATCCCGATGTTCTTGCGGGCGGAGCGAAGCTCCGCCGCGCTCATGGCGGTGAGATCCTGCCCGTCCACCACCACCCGTCCCTTAGTGGGACGTTCTAAGAGATTGATACAGCGGATCAGGGTGGACTTCCCCGCCCCGGAGAGGCCGATGATACCGTAAATCTCGCCCTTCTTCACGGTGAGATCGATGCCCTTTAAGGCGGACACCGGACCGTCGAGGCCGTGATAGTTTTTTTCGATGTGGGAAAGTTCAATCATAATCGAAATGCCTGCTTCCTGTCTGTCGTTTACGGATGTGCTGCCTTCTTCAGCGACTCGCTGGGGAAAAACAAATGTCCCAGTGGTTTTGTAGGAAAAGCGCGCGTCAAGAGAAAACCGCGTCATCAAGTTTATCCCGATGACGGGATAACTCCACACATTATATCATATTTAAAACGCGAAAAACACCGGAGAGAAAAATTATTTTTCCCTCCGGTGTTTTTTGGCAAAATGTTCAGTTGATCGAGTGCGGCTGCGTTCCGCAAAAAGTAAAGATGGCGCCGCCGTCAGCGGCATTGGCAGCGGTGAGGGCGATGTCGTGGCGGTCGGCGATGGCCTTGGCAATGGCCAGCCCGAGGCCGGTGCCGCCGGCATTGGCCTCGCTTTTTTGGCGGCGGAAGCGCTGGAAGAGGTGCGGCAAAACCGCCTTCGCGATCCCCGGGCCGTGATCGCGAAGGGCGATGGACCAGCGCGGACCCTCTTTTGTGACGGTGATTTCCACGACGCCCTTCGCGGGAGAAAATTTAACGGCGTTATCTAAGACGATCAAAAACATTTGCCGCAGGCGGCCAAAATCCGCCGTCATCAAAATGGGGGGAAGATCTCCTGAGACGATGGCAATCTCCCGCTGCGCCGCCAAACGGCGGGCCGATCGAATGGCGTCGGACAGCGCGTCAGTGAGGTTCGTCGGGGTTTTCTCAATTTGAAAATCAACATTTTGCAGGCGGGTCAGTTCAAAGAGATCCCCCACTAAGCGTTCCAGCTGGCGCACGTTGTCCTCCATCTGGGCGAGGTAGCGGCGGCGCTCTTCTTCGTTGGCCAAAAGGCCCGCGTCCAAGACTTCAAGGGAGCCGCGCAGTACGGTGAGGGGCGTGCGCAGTTCGTGGGATACGCTGGTCAGGAAATCCTGCCGCATTTGGGTCAGCCGGGCGCTCTCCTTCGCGGCGTCGGCGAGGCGCGCGGCGAGGGCGTCCAGGCTTTGCGCCAAGGAGCCGACCTCGTCCTCCTGGGCGATGCCGGTGCGGGCGTCATAGTGCCCTCTGGCCAGCGCGGCGGCCACCTTTTCCATGCGGGCGAGAGGGCGGAGAAAGCGGCGGGCGAGGAGAAAGGACAGCCCCGAGGCGACGAGGAAAGCGACGGCCATGGCAAACAGGAGAAGACGGCGTCCCTGATGTTCGCCGATATCCACCGCGTTGAGGGTGCGGTGGAGCAGCACCGCACCGATGACATTGCCCGATGTATCCTTTACAGGGGCTCCCGCGGTGACGGAAGGCGCAGTCAACAGGGGATCGAAGGCCTGGCTAGCGGCGGCTTGCCCGGAAAATATCCGCTCCAACAACGTTTCGGCCTCGGCGGGCAGATCGTCAAAGGAGGCGCTTTCCTCGGCTCCGTAAAGGGTGATGGTGCGGCTGCCGCGGTCGACGAGCCATACTGTGCCGCCCGCCAACGGCTCAAGCTGGCGAAGATAGAGGCCGCTGCCCGCGGATTCGTTCACGACCCGGCGGCAGTAAGCGTGTGATGATCTTGGATGATCGTGGCCGCCGTTCTTCTCCCGGGGCGTTTTCTCCATCCCGTGGCGGTGCATACCGTCGCCGGATATCATGCCGCAGCCCCCGACGGGGCGGGCGGCCGCCGCCGGCTCGGAGGATCTTTGGCTGTCCACTGGCGCGGGAACGTCCGCGGCGACGAGGGCAGCGACGGCCTCGGCCCGGACGATAAGATCCGCGACTGCCGCCGCCCGGGTGGAAGAGCGCAGCTGCCATTCGTAGATGCCCCCCAACACGAGGGCAAACACCGTCAGTGCGGCGGTACAGTACAGCATGAAGCGGCGCCAAAGAATACTGTTCATCGAAGCACCTCAAAAGAATAGCCCACGCCCCAGACGGTGCGAATCTCCCAATCCGGGTGGGGCGTTTTGGCCAATTTGGCCCGGAGCCGTTTAATGTGGGTGTCCACGGTGCGGGTATCCCCTTCATAATCATACCCCCACAATCGCTCCAGAAGATGTTCCCGGGAAAAGACCCGCCCCTTGTTCTCCGCCAAAAGGCACAAGATATCAAACTCTTTTTTCGTCAAGGCGACAGCGGTGCCGCCGATCAGGACCCGTTCTTCCTCGGTGAGGATGGTTAAGCTGCCCCGGAGGAGGGTGCGGGACGGAGTGCCCGTCCTCTCCAATCGCCGCAGAATCGCCCGCACCCGGGCCATGACGACAGCGGCGGAAAAGGGCTTTACGATGTAATCGTCGGCGCCGATGTCAAGTCCCATGATGCGGTCGTAGTCTTCTCCACGGGCGGTGATCATCAGGATAGGAACATCGGAAACGGCCCGCAGGGCACGGCAGACGGCGAAGCCGTCCATTTTTGGCATCGTCACGTCCAGAAGAATGATGTCAAAGTTTTCGGTGCGTCCCGCCGCCAGCGCCGCTTCTCCGTCGGCCACAGCCGTCACCTGCCAGCCGTCTCGTTCGGCGAAAGCCCGCAGGATATCAATGATCGCGGTGTTATCGTCGGCAATGAGCATGTGCGGCATAAAATGTCCCTCTTTCTTTGCGCATATTGTATACATTTAATGATAAAGGAGAATCATGACGGAAATGTGGCGTTAAGGGAGGTTTCCTTAAAATTATACCACAGGAAAACCTTCATAACAGTCAGGAATGCTTCGGAGAACAGGATCTTAAACATTGGCCTAAGAAAAAATTAATGGAAATTTCATGAAAAATATATAGATAATGATTCTCATTAGTGCTAATATCAGGACATATCATTAACAATATTTATTATTCTGAAGGGTATTCAGAAATTTATTTGCGATAGGAGGGCAAAGATGCAAAGGACAAAGGTGAAGATGAAAAAGCGCCGGCAGGCGGCCCTCGCCGCCGCGATATGGATATTTCTCGAATCTTCGGCCTTTTGCGCCGAAGAGGGAGAACAGGCCGGCGAAGCGGAGAGAGTGACGACGGAAGCGGTTAACGTCGAAGCGGTTTATGAGAAGGAAATGCTCAAAGAAGCGCCGGAGACGAAGACGCTCATCACGCGGGAGGACATCGACCGCAAGGGCGCAAGGACGCTTTCGGACGCGCTGGCCGCCGAACAGGATATTCAGATGGGCACGGATAATATGGGGCGTAAGACGATTTCTATCCGCGGCGCGGATCCCCGCCACACCCTGATCCTTGTTGACGGCCGCCGTTTGGCGGGGGGACTGAGCAAATTCTACGGCGCCACCGACGAGGCGAATCGTATCGGCCTCGATAATATCGACCATATTGAGATCATTCGCGGTTCGGGGACGGCGCGCTACGGCGCCGATGCCATCGGCGGGGTCATCAATATCGTCACGAAAATTCCCCACAAAAGGGGCGGGACGGTAAGGATGGAACGTTCTTGGATCGGCCAGGGCGGCAGCCAGTATAACCACAATGTCAATTTCGCCACGGGGGAAATCGGCAAAGGTATCTACATGGATTTCTCGTACGGGAAGAGTAAGACGGCGCCGTTCCTTTACGATAAGGACGGCTCCTCCATGCAATATTACGGCCAACGCACGCCGATGAGCGCTCGCGTGGAATTTACCTTGGGCAAAGGCGAATCCCTTACCCTTTCCGCCGATCACCTCGACGAGGATCTGGAGAAAGATACACCCCTTGGCAAGATGCTCAAGATGAACGCCTTGGAAGACGCCTGGCGGCGAAATATCAGCATCGATTGGAAAAAGCAGACGGATGCGGCGGATTTTCGCGTTCGCGCTTATCGGACGCAGCATGATTCCGATGTGAATTATGAAATCGGCCCCATCGTGCCGGGCACTATTCCGTATCACCATTTCTACTTTGATTATTTTAACCGGGAAGACCGTGTTCTGGAAGCGTCTCTGGGCGTGATGCTGCAGGATAAGCATTACCTGACGGTGGGGGCGGATTATCACAAGGAGAGCGGGGAAGGGACGCGTATCTATGTGCCGAAGCAAAATCCGCGGCAGGAAACCAGAATATATACGTTCCCCAATCCCAGCGATCCGTCTGACCCGAATAAAAGATCGTACACCGGCGATATCTATGAAACCGATCTGGAGTATTACAGCGCTTATTTTACGGATGATTGGCAGGTGGGGAAGAAGCTCCTTATCATCCCGGCCTTGCGCTATACGAACCACAGCCATTTCGGCGCCCATCTCTCCCCCTCCATCGGCGCAACCTATAAGATGCGGCCGAATTTACGCATTAAAGCGAATATCGGCACCAGTTTTTCCACGCCGGGCATCGCCGAGCTCTATCATGACTGGGAAATGTACGAACCGTCGCTGAATCCGACACCGCCGATTCGTAACGGCTGGCTCTTTCAAGGGAACCCCGATCTGAAACCGGAGAAAGCGCTCAATATGGATGTATCCCTGGAGGCGGAGCTCGACAAAAAGACGAGTGTAAAGGTTACTTTGTTCCGCAATGATTTCCGCGATTATATGCAGATCATGTACACAGGGGAAAAGGACAGCAAAAATCTCTACGGGCGTACCTATTTCGATCGAAAAGTGCGATACCCCAGCGTTTGGAGTTCCTTTTCGTATGATGACCTCGTTCAGGAGATACAGAATGCAGGCAGCTGGCAAGATATTGAAGATAATGTTATCGATGAATCGGATATGGTGACGGGGGTTCCCGCCATGGACGATGTGTATACGTATCAAAACATCTCCAAGGCGCGCATGCAGGGACTTGAGCTGGAAGTCAGGCGCGAAATTGCCCGGGACTTCAGCGTCAAGTTCGGCTACACCTATCTTGATGCCCGCGATCGGCAAACGAACAAACGCCTTGAAGGACGCGCCCGGCACACGCTGAATCTTACCTTTAATTACAACGACAAAAAACATGGCTGGCGCGCGACTTTTTGGGGCGATTACGCGCGAAACTATCTCGATATCCGGGACCGCATCGCGACGGGACACTTCGTCGGCGGAGCACCGGATCTTGAGTATACGGAATTTACCGATCCGAATACGGGGGAGGTGTACCGCCTCTTCCGCAATGAGACGGACGCGAATAAATATGTGAAAGGCGATGTCGAGCACGGCTTTACGCGCGAGAAGGTCGCCCGCGAGAAAAATTATGGCCTCTGGAATCTCATGTTGGAAAAAGATATTAATCCTCATGCGACGTGCTATTTGGGCGTGATGAATCTCTTCAATCATTTTGACCCCTATCTGGGCATGGCGGGACGCATCTATCTCTTCGGCATGCGCGCCAGTTTCTGATTCGTTTGGGAAAGCCGCCCCGTTAGGGCGGAAATCTTTACTTAAGGAGTGTTTGTTTTATGGAAAATTTTATTCATCTCTTCAACAGCGGCGGCTTTGTCATGTATCCGCTGCTCCTTCTCTCCGTCATCACGCTGGCCATCGCTGTGGAGCGATTTTCCTACTACCGTACCAACCGCCGGGGTTCGAAAGCATTTTTCCATGGCGTTTATCATGCGGCGGCGCAAAAGGATTGGTCCGTGGTTCGGCAGCTCTGCCAGGAATTTCCTTCGGCGCTGAGCCGTGTCATCGCCAGCGGCATGGAGAACGATTCTTCCGAACGCGCGATGAAGGCTGCCTTCGAAGATCGCATGGAGATGGAGTCCATCAACTTTCATCGCTATCTTGACTATCTCAGCGCCGTTGTGACGATCTCGCCTCTGCTGGGCCTTCTCGGTACGGTTACGGGCATGATTCAGACCTTCGGCGTTCTCGACAGCGGCGGCGGTGCCGCGGCGATCACGGGCGGCGTCGGAGAGGCTCTGGTGGCCACGGCGACAGGTCTTTGCGTGGCCATTATTGCCTTTTGCTTCTACACGTATTTCAGCCATCAGCTGGATACGCTGGTGACGGATACGGAGCGTCTTTGCTCGACAGTAATCGGCGCGAAAAGAGAAAGCTGGGATAAAGCATGAATTTCACGAAACATCGCATGCAAAAAAAGCCGGTGTTTATGATCATTCCGATGATTGATATCATCTTCTTTCTGCTGGTTTTCTTTATGATGAACAGTCTGCAGACGGTGGCGCAAAAAGCGCTTACCGTGCAGCTGCCGCAGGCACAAAGCGCCTCGGCGCCCGCGCAGCTGCCGATTATTATTACCCTGGATGAAGCGGGCCATATGACGATTGATAATAAGCCGGTAAGTATCACGGAATCCAGCGGCATTATGACAAAGCATATTCAGGAAAATGCGAACGCTGCCGTCGTTTTACAGGCGGACAGGCGTACTGCGCACGGGCAAGTCGTTGCCGTTATGGATATGCTGAAGCAGTCGGGCGTGAAGCGCCTCTCAATCGCCGCGGAACAAAAGTAACGGAAGGGATACTATATGGAACGAAATCTTTCATGGCTAAAAGCGTACATCGTTTCCATTGCCCTTCATTTTCTGATCGCGCTGCTTTTCGCGCTGGGATTGGCTGAAGTTGCCGCGGAGAAAGAACAGCAAATGTATGTGGTCGACTTGGCGACATCCGACTTCAGCCAGGGCAGCGGTCATGCAGGCGGCGGCGGAGGCGGCGGCAGCGGCCTGGCGGCTGCCTTCCCTGAACCGCTGAACGCAGAAGAAATGGCGAAGCGCGTGGAAACGGTGCAGCAAGCACAAACCTTTGCCGCTGAAGCGGAGACACTCCCAAAACCCGCGGAAACTCCGTTGACGCCTTCCGTTGTAACTCCGTCCGACGCAGTGGATCCGCGGGAATCAACGGCTGTTCCCGATACTTCGGTATCTCCGGCGGCAACGCCGCTTCCCGGATTAAACCCCAGCGGCAGTGGCTCGGGCGGCGGCTCGGGAACGGGTACGGGGACGGGAACCGGTTCCGGCATCGGATCGGGAAATGGTTCCGGTATCGGTTCCGGCAGCGGTTCCGGCGTCGGCTCCGGAATCGGTGATGGCCAGGGCAGCGGCAGGGGCTCCGGCGACGGGCAAGGCAGCGGCGAGGGAAACATTGCCGGGACCGGCAACGCTCCCTTTGACAGCGCCGGCTTCCGGGCTGCCGTTGATGCGAACAAGCAATATCCGTATGCGGCGATGAAGCGGCATCTCGAGGGCTCTGTTACGGTCAGCTGTATTGTCGACAGCAGCGGAAATATTACCAACGTTTCCCTGGAAGAATCCTCGGGACAGAGTCTCCTCGATGAAGCGGCAGTCGAAGCGGTGCGCTCGGTTGGCAGCTATCCAAACCCTACGGGACAGTCAATTCCGGTTTCTGTTCCGGTAAATTTCCACCTGCGATAAAAAACAAAATATACATGGCATATTATATATAGATAATATATAATATGAAGAAAAGGAGAATTTTATATGCGTACTATTGTAGTATATTCTTCCCGGACGGGAAACACGAAGAAGGTCGGCGAAGCGATTGCCGCCGCGCTGCCAGAGGGAACTCCAGCTATACCCGTGCAGCAGGTTCCGGCGGATCTCCCTGATTATGAGTGCGTATTCCTGGGCTTTTGGGTTGACCGTGGCCAGGCGGATAAGGACGCGGCGGATCTCTTGCCAAAGCTCAGGAACAAACATGTTGCGCTTTTCGCGACGCTAGGTGCGGATCCGCACTCCCCCCACGCCGCGGAAAGCCTCATGAAGGCGGCGGAGCTTCTGCCCGAGGGAAAGAAGCCGGCCGGGCAGTTTATCTGCCAAGGAGCCGTCGATCCGAAGGTAATCGAGATGATGTATAAAATGTTTCCCAAGGGGCACGTACACGGGCAATCGGCGGAGCGGGACGCGCTTCACGCCGAAGCGGCAAAACATCCGGACGCGGCGGATCTTGCTGCCGCCAAGGCATTTGCGAAGGAAACGATGGAAGACATCGTCAGGGGGAAGGTATGACGACAGCAAGCTATAAACTGGAAGACATGTTTTCCGGGCTTTCCGATGAACAGCGGCAGCTGCAGTTTGGAACGGCCGAGGAAGACCCCCTGACGGAAGGCTTTCCCCGCAAACGGGTGGTTCATGCGGGACTCAGCGGACAGATGGTGCCGCCGGAGGAAGCCCAGGCGGTTTGGAATCGCATTATGGAAACGCCGGCCGTCAGGGGAGAAACCCAGGCGGCTTATATCCATATCCCGTTTTGCAAAACGAAGTGCCTCTATTGTGGCTTTTTCCAAAACGCGGCGCAGCAGTCGGCAGAGGACGATTACGTCGATGCGCTCCTAGAGGAAATTGAGGCGGCGGCTGATCGGCCGCGGCTAAAGGAAGGACTCATTCACGCCGTATTCATCGGCGGAGGAACTCCCTCTTCGCTGTCGGCGGGAAATGCGCAGCGCGTTCTCAGCGCGCTGCGCCGTGTTTTGCCGTTGGCTAACGATTATGAACTGACGCTGGAAGGACGCATCCACGATCTGGTGCCCGAAAAAATGGAAACATGGCTTGCGAACGGTGTAAACCGTATATCACTGGGCGTGCAGTCTTTTCATACGGAAGTGCGTCAGGCGCAAGGCCGCATCGAAACGCGCGAGGAAGTTTTGACGCGCCTTCAGGCGCTTAAGGCGTATGGACAATGTTCGGTGGTACTGGATCTCATCTACGGGCTGCCGGGGCAGACGATGGACGTATGGCAGCAGGACCTCGCTGATCTGGTCACTTCGGGCGTTGATGGGGCGGATTTTTATCAGCTTAATGTCTTTGAGGACAGCGACCTCAACAAGCGAATCGCGGAAGGCAAGCTCAAGCCGGCGGCGACGACGCAGGAACAGGCCCAGATGTACGCTTTCGCGCACGATTATATGGCGCGGCGCGGATGGCGCCAGATCAGCATGTGTCATTGGAGCCGGAGCAATCGCGAACGCAGCCTCTACAATGCGCTGGCGAAAGAAGGGGTACCGATGTTCCCTTTCGGCAGCAGCGCGGGCGGATTCCTTGAAGGCTATGCCGTTATGCTGCATCGGATATTACAGCCCTATGCGATGTTAGTGGCGAGCGGGCAAAAACCGATCATGGGGCTCGTCAAACAGTCGGACATGCAGCCTTTCTCCAACCGGGCGATCAGTATGCTGGAGCGCGGTTTTGTGGACATCGCGGGCCTTGAAGCGCTTTCCCCGCGGCTGGGCGGTTTACGTTGGCTCTACGACCTGTGGGGAAAACGAGGTTTTGTGCGTTTCAACGGCGTACAGTATGAACTTACCGTGGCAGGAAAGTTTTGGGAGGTCAATCTCGCCCAGACAACGGCGGAATGTATTCAATATCTCATGACGGGCGAGAATACGCTGAGCCTGGAAAGTATTGCGGCACAAGACACGCAGCGGGCAAAAAACGGCCAGGAAAAGAAACATGGCGTAGGCATGAACGGTGTGCCTTCTATAGAAATGATGCAGAAGATGCAAAAAATGGCGAAGGAAGGCATGCCTTCCCTCAGCGTGCTGAAATCGTTTGCCCGAGAGGCCGGGATCAAAGGTATGCCGTCGATAGAGGAGATGCGCAAGTTACAGAAGATGATGGAGGACAGAAAGCTGCGGGACACCGAACCTTGAGGGGTTAAAACTTTTTAAAAAAAGAGCTTGACGAAACGAAGGGGATGAAGTAATATAT
>ERZ772764.183-NODE-183-length-45968-cov-5.778821_pt1 | contig 45968 bp, 68 predicted proteins | sample MGYA00512163_ERZ772764 | MGnify/ENA primary metagenome ERZ772764 (study PRJEB29015, sample SAMEA2737903) | human oral metagenome | biome: human oral; feature: human-associated habitat; material: dental | place: China | collected 2094 ... | reverse complement strand
GTGGCGCTCACTTTTTGCACCGGGACGGGCTTTAGGGGGATTTGGTAAATCATTTCAAACCGAACCCCTTTCTGAATGTATCGGTTATTTTCCCGAACCCATCACTGCCTGAACCGTACAGCTTCGACAGGATGGATTCGTTGTTCTGCACCGGCTTGGGCTGCACCTTGCCGCCGTCTGACTGCGCCTGTGCACCATCTGGCTTGGTTTTGGTGTATTTCACTTCCACCTGCCGCACTTCGGCCAAATGAATATTGACCTTCAACAGCCGCGCCCCGTCCGATGCCTCGCGGGCATAGTCATAGCCCGTTATCGCCATGTTCGGGTACACCGCTTCCGGCGTGATGACCAAGAACAAATCCGTGCTGTTGGCCAGTGCATCCAACAAGCCAAGAAACGCCCCGCGCTCAAACACCCCGCCGCTACCCTTACTCATCTGTACTGTTACTGTGAACGGGACGCCAACTTTGTTGTAGCTGGCGAACGAACCGCGTTCAATAGGCGCATGGGACACTTTGGAGGTGTTTTGGTGTTTGACTGACGTTACGTTATCCGACAACAGCATCGGAATGCCGTTTTGCCAGAAAATACCCCAGTAGTTGCCGAAAACGGCGTTGATTAAGGCCGCGCCACCGAACTTAATCAGTGCGCCGCCCACGTTTCGCGGCAACTTGGGCACGTTCGGGATACCGATAAAGTTCCAAGCCATGAGTTACCACCATTTGACAGCATTGATTAAGGCCGCAAAACCAAATAAATACACCGCACCCAAAACCACCCAAATCAGCAGGCGTATGCGAGGAGAGTTTTCATACTTTTCCAGCATAGTGTTTACCTCCCTGAGATTTATGCTATAATTCTTTCTACTCATTGACTTACTTCCGCTAAGTTAATTCCACACCCGGCAGCGACCGCTAATCGCTTCCGGGTTTCATTTTGCTGGTATTAGACCAAGGTTTTAATCGGTTACTTCATATTTCGCTATTTATATTTCACCAGTAAATTTTTAAAAAATCCGTTTGAATCCCTTCAGATAGATTGGAGAAGAGAAATAAAGAATTTACTTTCAATACAAATACATGAATAAAATATAATGTATTTTTAGATTTATCGAGTGTACCTACGACGTAAAGTTGCTTAAATCTCCAACTTATTTAAAATTTTGTTTATTTTCAGTCTTATAGAGCTATTTATTTTTGAATTAGATATGGTGCGGTAGAAAACGTAATCAAAATTTAAAACACTACATTTTGAAAATTAACGATATTTAATGAAGATTAAGTATATCTGTAAAATTTAGTAAATATTACAAATCAATACCGCCATCCCAATAAAGTCTGGCGGTATTGATTTGTCTAGCCATATTAAAGAAGCTACACCATCGCAGGCATAATCTGCACCAACCTGTTACGGGCGGCGGCAGAGGCGTCCGCCATCGTGCCGTCTATGGTACTGGCTGAAGACTGCACATGAATGCCGCCGTTGATGGCGAACTGCATGTTGCTGTTGTTGGTAATCTGCTGCGCCTGCTGGCGGGCAACAGCGCCTTGCTGCATAGACTGCAAACCGCGCTGGGCATTATCGGCCACGGTCTGGCCGCCGATGGGTTGGTTTAAATCAGGGAAATACTGCCTTTGATGCGCACGAAATTGGCGGTTCTGCACCATTTCGCCTTTGGCGATATAGCCGTCTCCGTTTGAATCCCAAACTTTGTTCAGCTCATATGCCCGAGTGCCGCGCCGATAACCATAACCTGTTACCGCCGTATATAAATCAGCAACATTCCTTTGGCGTCGTCCATCAAACCCACGTTCTTTGAAATAACGTTCGACATAATTCATTTGTTGGTCGAACGATAAGCTTCTGAACTGGTCTCTAGTCATCCCATAATACTGACCACGTGTTCCCCCGCTACCAGCCATAAACTGTATTAGCCCAGTTGCAGAAGAGGTGGGATTGGCAATGCTGGGTGAAAACGTTCCACCTGTCTCAAACGAAATAACAGCAGCTAAATCATTAGGCGATACGCCGATATTACGCGCCACTCTGGCAATAGCAGCAGCTTTTTCAGAAGTAAACGCATGGCTTCTATGAAGCTGTCCTGATGCAGCCTGCCGCGAACCGCCGCCCAACCACGGCTGCGAGCTGTAGCTGGCAGGATGAATGTTATCCCTGCCTGCTTGGAAGCCTCCTTGGAAGGTGGCATGTTCCTCGCGGGCGATTTGCCCCAGCAGGGCGTTCATTCTCGCGCCGGTTTGGCCGTTTCGATTGTAGGTATTGGATACCCCAAGCAGCCGCACATTCGCCCCCTTGGCACGCAATGCACGGATTTGGGCTCGGATGCCGTCGGTATCGTTCGGGTTGTTGCTCATGCCGGACGACAGAATCACGGTTTGGCCTTGCAAGTTGCCGGAGTAGCCGTTGATGAAGCCCAATACCTGCTGCGGATTAGCACCCACTCTAGTTGAACCTGTGCCGTTTACCGCACTACGGTAGCCGTGAGCGATACTATCGCCGAAGTAAATCGTGCCACCTGGGGAAAACATCTGTTTGGCGACACGTTCTCCCGAGCCTAGACTTCTTACTGCTGCTTGTGCCGAGCCGGGGGAACTTGGCGTGTGGCTGGTAGCAACATCAACTGCGCCGGATACCCGTTCGGCGGCGCTCTGTACCTGCTCCGCCACGAAATTTACCGGGCGCATAGCTAGGCGTTTGGCCGCCGTCCAAGCGCGGTTGTAATCGCGGTTCATCAGGGCATTGAAGATTTCGCCTAGGTCTTCCAATGCGGGAGCAACGAATTGGTAGATGTCGTTAGCAAGGCTTTTGAAGCCGTTAGCTAGTGAGCGTAGGGATACCCCGTTTTCGTCGATGAATCCTTTCAACCGCAACCAATCAAACAAGCCTTTCCCGGCTTCCGCCCATGATGTGTATCCGGTGAGCAGGTAGGTGAAGCCTTTGGTAAGACTGTCCACCGATACTTTGGAGGTTCTGATGTAGCCGGTAAAAGCACCCCAGTTGAACAGGCTCTTTCCTCCCTCTGCCCAAGTTTTGTAGTCGTCATAGAGCAGCACAAACGCAGCACCCAGAGCAGCCACGGCAGCGGCAGCCAGCGCGAACGGAGCAATAAAGGCATACAGCGCCGTTACTGCTGACCACAGTACCGGAATCAACACCACGCCCAATACAAAAGCCAATCCCTCGAAAACATGCTTCATGGTGTTTTCGTTGCGCATCAGGTAATCGGCAAAGCTGCTGACCAGTTTCACTAGGCGCAGTAAATGCGGGGCGAGTGCATCGGCAATCATATTTTTCAGCGCATCCCATTGCTGGTTGAGATAGGCACGGGAGCGGGTCAGTTCGCGGCTGACGGCAATTTCTTTCTCGCCGGAGCGATAGAGCCGGCCTTGTAAGTCCAGCATCTTTTCCATTTCGGCACGCCCAAGCAGCAAGGTGTTGATGGTGCCGTCGTCCAAACCCATGCTTTTAGCCAGATTGTAAGCCTGCACTCTGTCCATCTTGGAAAAGCGGTCGGCCAGATCCAGCATGATGCTGTCTAGGTTGCGCGCTTTGCCGTCGGCATTGAGCAAGGCAACGCCGAAGGCATTAAAGAACGGAACCATGGATGTGTCGCCCATGGTGGTGAGCCTGGTAATGCTCATGCTCAGCCCAGCCAAACTACCTCTCATAGCATCGGCCTGACCGCCCGCCATTTCAGCCATGCCGCCCCATGCTTGGAGCTGGTTACGGCTCATGCCTATATTGCGAGATAAGTTGTCTAGCTGCACGTTGGCTTCAGTGGTCTCACGGATCAACTTATCCAGCGCATTTGAGCCAGTAACGAGAGTAAAGAGCGCGGCAGCGCCTTTTGCCACCTTGCCTAGTGCCTCTGTCAGGTTTTTGGCCTGTTTGACGTTCTGTTTGACCTTTTCGGCGTGCTTATCCAACCCTTTGCCGGATTTGCCCGTTTTTGCTTCTACCTTCTCGAATGCCTCGGTCATGTCATCCAATTTGGAGACTGCCTGCTTGGCTTCCCGGCTGAATTTGGACGAATCAATGCCCAACTCCATAAACAGGGTATCAATTACTGTTGCCATAGCGATTCCTAAAAAAGGCTACCTGAAATCAGGTAGCCTGTTGTGCCTTGTTGAAGGCATCGGTATTGACGATTTCGAGCAGGTTGAAAGCATCTTCCAGCCCATACACGGTTTGCAGTTCGTGCAGGCTGCATATTCGGGAGGAAACCAGCGCACCGATGGTTTGGGTCAGATTCAGGTAGCCTTGTTGTCGGCTTCCTCCTCCCCTCCCGATGCCGAGGTCAGGCCAAAGGCGTGTTGCAAAAAATCGGTATGCAATGCAAACACCTCCTTCCGCAAACGCCACAGGGTAGTAAAGTCTTCCACATCGTTGAACTCCATATTCAACGGGCGCGGCTGGCCTCCTTCGGGGATGATTTGCACGCAGTCCAGCAGTTCGTTCAAGAGCGTGATGGCGTCTTCAGGCTTGACTTTGCCTAATGCGCCAAGCGTTGCCCCCACCATGCCGATCATCCCTTGCTGCGGGGTGATGCCGCCCAAATCCACGCCGCTGTTGGCTAGAGCCAAAAGGGCGCGCATTGCCCAGTTATCTGCGCGGGCGGCGGGCATTTCGGTAATCAGAAATACCCGGCCTTTATCCCGCCCGTTCTCAATCGTGATTTGCTTGCTCTTTAACGCCATTTCAGATCTCCTCCGGTTTCACTACGATGCGGAAGCTGTAGGTTACGGATTCCAGCGTTTTCTTGGCCGTTGTACCGCCCGGAATTTCCACCAAGAAGCCGGTGGCGGCGTAGCGGCGCTTCACTGATGAAATCTCTACCGAAAATTCCACCATAAATGTTTCCTGCCGTTGCAGGATGGCATTGGTGAGCTGGTCGAGGTAGTCGCGCGATTTGCTGGTGGGGGCAAGCTGGATGTTGAAGTCCACTTCGTGCGGGGTAAAGCCGCCGGACTGTTGGCCGTCCACGCCCATCATGGTTTCGCCGATTTTGCCTTGCCCGAAGTCGAAGGCGTTGTCGGCGGCGTAGCCTTCAATCTGCACGAAGTTGTCGTTAAAGCCCTTCACGCGCATCAGCAGGATGCTGTTGGCGGCGGTGAGGGTACGGTCTGATACGGTTTGCATATATTTTCCTTTGCAAAGAGGCTACCTGAATTGTCAGGCAGCCTGCATGGGTTTACTGGACGTTGATTGAGCCGAGGTTGATGTTATGCACGCTGCCGCCGTCGGTGTACCACAGCTTCATCGGCATAGACTGGCGGTTGCCGCGCGTCTGCGCCGAAGCGTTCTGAATCAGCAGGAAATAACCGGTGCTTTCAATCTTCGCGGCGGCATCTACGCGCGCCTCGTTGTTAATCAGGGCGCGTTGCTGTTCGCTCAATGGTACGCCCGGCTGGATGCTGCCGAAGTTCAAGGCCTCGTTAATCGGGTCTTGGCAGGCGGCGCGTTGCAGGGCGATACCGACGGCGTTGTACGGCACGACCTTAGCCGAGGTAAGCAGGGTCATCAGGGCAAGCTGCAACTGGCTGTTGAGGCGGATTTGGTTCACATAGGCATCAATCCACTTCCATTTGCCGGGCATTTGGCCGGGATAAAGGAAGGTAAAACGGTCGTTGGCGGTTGCCCATGCGCCGTAGTAGTTGTAGCCGTTCTCTTTCAGGTTGTCGGCATCGGCGGCGTTGTCCACGTCCACGCTCAAGCCGGATTGGTTTTTGAACGCCAACGTGATGCGGCCTTGCGTTTCGGTGAAATCAATGGAAGCAATCGCGCCGCACAGGAAGGCGGCTTTGTCCAGCCCGCCGTAAATCGGGGCGGTGCCGTCGTAGGCGGCGGCTTTCAGTTGTGCGCCCAAGCAGGTAGTGTTGCCGGTTTGCAGCGCGGCGGCTTCTTTGCCCCATGCGGCGTAAAGGAAGCGGTTGTTCTGCGCGTTGCTCCATTTGGCCAAAGCCAGCTTGTCGGTCAGTTCGGGTTCAAACACGGTGGTGAAGGTGGCAAAATTCAAAGTGGACTGAATCACGCCTTCCATCACGGTTTCCGCGCTGTCGCCGTCGTTGCCTTTAGAAATCACCGCGCCTTTGGCTTCGGTCAGATTCAGGGCTTCGGCCAGCGTGCCTGTGGCAAAGCCGATTTCGGAAGCCCGTCCTTGGGTGGCGGAAACGATTTCAAACGCCTGCAGCTGCTCGTCAAACTGAACGGTGGCGCTGATGGCCGTACCGATTTTGTCAGCGGCATCGGAAAAGCTGGTGGCGGCCGCCAAGCTGATGTTGTCGCCGCTCTTATCGCTGCCGTCAATGTTCACTTTCAGATTGCCCGAAAGTTTTTTCAGGGCGGCAAGGCTCATACTTTTCACACTTGCGCCGCGCAGATAGGCAGCTTCCTTGCCGACGTTGTAGGGGTAGAAATACAACGTGCCCGGCTTGACGTGCGAGTTGTCGAAGCCTTTAAAATACACCTGCGCGGCTTTAAACTCTTCGCTGGCCAAGCCGAAAAATTCGCCGACTGCCGAAGCATCGGGGAACGCGGTATGCCGACCAGTGGGCAGGTTGTCGTTTTTACTCAAAAAGACGGCGTTCATTGACAGGGGAGAGCCGCCAGAACTGAGCACGGCGGGGTTTACACTGACGATTTCACTTGCCGGAATAGATTGGAACATGGATATATCCTTTACGGTTGGATCAGGGTTAAATCAAAAGCGTTTACAAACTGCTGCGGATGTTCTGCCTGCGGCGCGTAGGCTAGATGAACAGTCGTCATCCAGCGTTCTTCATATTCACTCTTTTCGTTGGTGAGCGGCATGAAGCGTGCGGGGTCGGCGTATAGCGGCTGGCAGGATTTCAGCCGTTCGCAGGCGTAGAAATCACGCCACAGCAAAACGGTTTTCTGTGCCATCTGCCCCGCTTCTGCGCCGTAAAAATCAAGCTGCATCTGTATTTCGGATTGGCGCGAAACGGCGGCGGTTTCATCTGCCACGGCATAAGCGTGTTCGTTCGTGGCGGCGGCGGTTTCGTTCAAGATGTTCATCACCACGAACGGCGGCTTGGGCAGCGGTACGTTGTTGCTGTATCCGCGCACCACTTCACACGAAAAAAGCCCGAGCAGCATTGCCCGGACTTCGGTGTAAATATCGTCTAATGTTGCCGCCATAACAGCACCTTGCACCAATCCGGCCAGCTTTCCACCACCTGCTTCACCAGCCATTCTGTCGTTTCGGTTTCTCCGTAGGCTGCGAACACCAGCTTGTCCGCACCTTTGCCGTCCTGCCGCCGCAAGCCGTGGAATTGTCCGGTTACATAGGCATAAAGCAGCGTTCCTTGCTGCGCCAAACCTTCAAACAAGGACAAATCCTGCGTACTTAGGGTTTGGGTCTGTACGATTACAGGATGCTCGCTGTAGCCTGATTTCCGCTTCCCTGTGGCATCGGTGGTATAGCCGTCATTGAGTTTCAACACAGCGGGCAGGTTCGGATTGACGGATGTAATCGCGCCGTTGGCGATGGCTCTAAGATTCATCGGCTACCTCGTAATCAATACTGCGCCACAGCGTCCCTGTGTCAATCAAAGGCTTGTCGAAGCCCTTTTTTTTCACGGTTGCAGCGGCATTTGGCGGTGTGTGGAAGTTTTGGATAGTTTCCACAATCTGCCCCTTTACGCCTTCGCCCATCAATTCCAAGGTCTGCCGCACGTCCCCGCCGTTAGCTTCCATCAGTGCGGCAGCCTGCTTCGGCCATTCGTCCTTGTGCTCGGCAATGGTATTGCGGAAAAACGGGCGAGGTGGGATGTTTGCTGTGCCGTATTCATTCCAGAAGGCGACTTGCGCCACGCTTTTGCCATCCGAGCCGTCGTAGTTTGCCTGCTCGATGATGCCGACGCGCACCTTGGCTGTTTGCGCCTGTGCAGCCAGTTCGGCCAGTCGCTGCCTGAACTTATCGCCGCCGTGCATAACAGCCTCCCGGCACATAGCGGAAGCGGCGGTATTTGGCGGTAAGCTGCCAGTAGGTCGCGCCGTAGGGCGTTTGCAGATACCAAGCGGCATTGCTGCCCACTGCGCCCATATCCGCGCTCACGGAAACGCTGCCTTCGGTAGCCGAAGAAATGCGCCCCACCAATCCGCCCTGCGCGGCACGTTCGTTCAGCGCGGCAAAGTGGCGCACCAGCAGGAACAGCAGCATTTCGCGCTCTTCCAGTTTTTCCACGATGCTGTGGTCGGTGTTGTCCAGTAGGCTTTCAGCCTGCGTGAACCACATGGCGAACTGTGCATCGCTTGCCTGCACTTCGGGATAGGCCGCCTGAAACCGTGCTTTATCAAAGACGACGGCGGGCATGGTTACTCTTCCTTGGCGGTGCTTACACCATTGGCATTATCATCGGGGTTAATGGCTTCCAACTTGGTTTCGTTGTCGGTCTTTTCCCTGGCTTCGGCTTTGGTGTTTTTTGCCTCTTCATGGGCGAATACGAAGCCGTTTTTCACCATGTCACGGTCTTGGTGCGCTTCTAACCAAGCATTGAACAGGTCGGCATCCACATCGTAAGTGATGCCGTGGCCGCCGATGATGTTTGAAGCGTTCGCGCCATTTAGTTCTACTGACTGACCGCCAACTTCGATAATCAGCCCGTTAGGCAGCTTGCAGCCAACGGTTACGGTTTTTTGTTTTGCCATTTGATTTTCCTTTGAAATTGAAAAAAGGCCGCCTATTTCAGACGGCCTTGTTTACGGTCGGCTTAGCTCACCGTCATGGAAGCAATGCAGAACGGGCGGTAGATAATCGCGCCCCATGTGCCCTGCGATTTCTTCTGTTTGATGCTGGAGGCTTCCAAAACCATGTTGTGCGCACGCAGTTTTTCGGTGAAACCGCATTCCAACGTGCGTTGGCCGTCCAACTCTTCCACAATCAGCTGCACCATCTCGCCCGATGCGGCGGAGTATTCCGGCACGGTTTCGATGCGCAGGTTCGGGAAGTTCTTTTTCAGCTGGTCGGTAACATTGACGTTATACTGGTTGGTTTTGGTCAGTTCCACGCTGGCAGTCGGGCTGCACACCAGCAGCAGCGGTGTGTTCATATCAATCAGGCCGCCGGTCTGCTGCAACAGTTTTTGGAACAGCTTGCGGATGGATTCGTACACCTGCTCGCCGGTGGCGGTTGCCCATGTTTGGGCGGCGGCGGTTGCGGCAGGAAGGCTCGGGTCGTTGAGGATGCCGTAGTTCTGCAAGCCGCGGATGCCGAACAAATATGATTTGTTCTGGAAGCGGTTCAAGGCGTTCACGCTGGCCTGATTGACGCGGTTCACATAGTCAATCTTGGCTTCGCCCGCGCGTGCCACTTCGCGTTCGCCCCAACGGGTAAACACTTGGTAATGGTAGCTCTGACGTTGCGGGAAATTGACGTTGGCACCGCTCACGCCGTTGTTGTTGTAGTCGCCGTAGCTGGAGACTTCGCCGGTGGGTTCTACCAGCATGAACATGGCGGTTTCGGTCGTCCAGTCGCCTTTTTTCACTTCACCGAAGATTTCGGCGGCCTTCATCGGCTGCAGGGCGACTTCAATCAGCTTCGGATCGACATAGGTCAGCATCCATGCGGGGATGCCGCTGTTGCCGGTAGTGGTCAGTGCAGGCTGCGCGTCCATCGCCAAAACAGCCTGCGCCTGTTCGTTCATCAGCTTTTTGCCGCCGCCCATAAAGACGATGCCGGCATCGCGTTCGAGTTGTTGCAAGGTATTCATTCAATTACTCCCATGTGGTGATTTTTGCCAGTTCGCCCGCTGCGGCTTTGGAGGCCACTTTGAAGCGGGTAAGGGTGTGGCCGGTTTCGGTGGCGGCGGCAGATGCTTTCAATGTGCCGTCGGTGTCTTTGGCAAACACGTTCTGTCCGATTTCAGCACCGGCGGGGAAGTGTGCCCAAAAATCGCCCGCTACGGCTAACGTAATGATTTGGCCGGGCAGGATTTGGTTGCCGTGTTCCGCCAGATAGGCAGTGATGCTGGCCTGCTGTTCGCGGTGGACAAAGCCGATGCGTGCGCCGGCGGTTTTTTTGTTGGACACTTTGCCGTCGGCATCCGCCCAGGCGAACACGCCGACGGTTACGCCGTCCGTGCCGCTGACGAGCGCGCCTTCACCCGCCAGCATGGAAGCGTTCGGGTTGTGGGCAGCAAAATCCCCCGCAACGGCGGGGGCTTGGTAAGTTTGGACTGCTTTTTGGAATGACATGGTTTAAGCCTTTCTGATTCGTGATAAACCGGGGAATTTTTCGGCGGTTTTGGCCGCATCTTGCGCCATCGGCTGTTTGGGTTTACCCAACATGCCGACCATGGCGCGGTAGGCGGAAGGATGCACGCCGGTTACGTCAATGCCGCTCTGTTCGAGCGCGAACTTGTACACGTCCGCCGCGTTGTCCATCGCCACATCGCCGACAATGTGCGCCACTTCGCGTTGCGCCGTCGCCAAGGCTTGCGAACGTTTCCGTTCGGCTTCTACGGCACGTTTGATGGCCGCATCCATCGCCATTTTGGAAATGGCGCGGTCTTGTGCGGGTTTAGGTGCGCCGCCTTCGGGGGCTTCCGGCTCTTCGTCTTCGGCGGGTTCTTCCGGCTCGGCGGGGGCTGGGTTATTTTCGCCGTCCTCCGGCTCGTCTTCATCCGTGCCGACATTCTCGACGTTTTCGGGCGGCAAATCTTCGCCGTCATCTTCCGCCGTCTGCACTTCGTTGGTGAGCGAGCCGATCACCTGCAACAGTTCATCTGGGCTCAATTCGGCATCCTGCGCCAACAAGGGCTGCACGGCTGCCTGAATACGCGCTTTCGCGCCTGCTTTCAGTTTCATGGTTTTCCTTTCGTGAAATGGGTCTGCATCGCTTACGACAACATCACGCCCCGCCCGACCCACATCGACAAGGGCTACATGGTTTCCGACAATATCGCGCATTACGCCGTCATAGTGCCGGCCTTCAAATTCGCCTGCAGTCATGTCGGCGGTGTAGTGGTACGCACTGGATAGCTCCACCTGCTCGCCGCTCTCAATACCGGCAATCGCCTCGGCATCCCACACGGCCAGCGAACATTTCAGGTAGCCGTCTTCAAACACGGTATCGCTGCCGGTCGTGCCTGCAATCACTTCTTTCTGCGGTTCGTCGGCAGAAACGGGGATGTGTTTGCTCAATAAAGGCAGGTTGTTGAACGTCGGCGCTGCCTTTTCCAACTCTTCGGGGTCGCGCAGCAGGTAGTACACCTTTTTCGGCTCAAGCCCAAGTTGTTGGTAATTGGGGATTTCGCTGCCGTAGTAAGGATTTACCGTTGCCTTGCTGATGTTGGAGCTTTCAACGTGCAGCCTGCCGTCTTGGTCGTAGGAGCGCAGGGAGCGGTCTTGGGCGAGGGATAGGCAATCTTTTGCAGTTGTTGCAGATTTTGAAACAACTTTGCGTCGGATAATTTGACTGCCAAGTGCTGCTCCTTCGTCTGTAAAGAAATAACCCCAGCCGCTTTTGCTACTGGGGTCTTCTTTCAAAATACCTGCTGAAACGTATTTGCTTAAGTCTTCGGCTTTCATTACCCCGCGAAAATCAAAAGAATTTGGCTGGTAGCCGTTATGCACACTGGCTAAGTGATCAGCAATACGTTTGAACTCGCCTTCATGCTTCCGTAAACCTTCTAAATTTTTCCCAAATTCCCCTGCTGTTTTTTCATCCATATTGCGAAAATCCAAGCCTCCTTGCTGAAACCTCTTTTTATTCTCTTGAACATAAGAGATTGCTGTCGCTTTGGCTTGAGCAGCCGGTGTTTTTGACTTGCCTTGTGATGCTGCACCTACCTCATTTTTCGCAACAGCCGCACTTTGCTTAATTTTTTCTTGAATTGAAGTTTTGCTTTGAGATTTGGTAGCGTTCGTGGCCGCCAAATGCTCTTTACTCGGCGTTTTCGCCCCGACAAAACTTTCCCGTACTTCGTTGATTTTCTCGCCGTTAAACTTCCCACCCATCCCGGCTTCAATGCGGCCTGATTCGTCGATTTTGACGGGAGAGCCTTTGTTTTCTGCACCGTTCGGTTTAACGGTAATCCAGCGGCTGTCCATCGCCAACAATCGGCTGGCTTTGCTCAAAATGGCTCTCTGTTGCGTATTCATGAGTTAAATCCTTTAATCACACTGCGGCTCGTACAACGGCAGTTGATTTCCTCCCCGGGCTGTACCCATTTGCCGTCCAGATACATGCCTTTGCTCACGTCAAACCGCTTACCGTTGACGGCAACATGGCTTGGGCGCGGTTCTTTGCCTGCATGGGAGTGCATCCATATAGCTTCGGTAATGCCCAGTTCCTGCCGCCGTGCCTTTTCAATGGCCGCCTTGGCTTTGTTGGTTTGGTCTCGCGCGATAAAGGCGGCGCGGCGTTCGCTGATACCGTAATCCTTGCGCAGCTCGCGGGTCAGTTGCGCCATGTCGTAGCCTGCATTCACGCTGCGCCATACGCTTTCTTCCACGCGGTTCAGGTATTGCTGGCCGATGGAGCGGATAAGCGAGACGTTGCCGCCCAATACGGCCTGCAAGGCGGTTTGCTGTTGCGTTGTGGCACGAAAACGGACGGTAAAGCCTGCCTCCCGCAAGGCCGTCTGAAAGGCTCTCTCTGTGTGGTTTGCGCTTTGATTGGCGAATACTCCTGCGATTTGCGGGGCAAGTTTGTCCAGCCGCGCCAGCCAATAACGCAACAGGGCGGACAAAGCAGCCTGCAAGCCGTCCGTCAGGCTGTCTTGGGCAATGCCTTTCGGGTAGTGCCGTTCGAGCAAACCCTGCACGTCGGCACGCATTTCACGCAACAGCTTTTTCAGGCTTTTGCGGTAGGCAGCCTCTACGCCTAGATTGGGCTGTATCGGCTTCAGGATGATGTCTTTATCGGACGGGGCGGATAACTTCATGGCTTGCTTTCGACGGGTAAAGAAATTAGAATACTAGTAAGCCCTTAATTTGAAGGCTGGGTTAAATGCTTGGTGTCCAAGCTATCCCAGATGTACCAGATTAAGGGTTTTTCATTCGTCCTTGATAATGAAATGGTCATAATGTTCATGGCCTGAATGCTTCTTCAAGGTAACAATCCCAATATTCAAACTCTCTCCATCCAAATCTACTACTGCCTGATATTTCTGTGCCGAAATAATGTGTGCACGTCCTTTGTAATCAGGCACGGCTTCGCCATCTTTCTTAGCATGAATAAGCAGTTCGTCCAGCTTCGCCATGATGGTTAATTCGGCGGCATTCGCGCCAGCTGCGGCATGTTTAATGCCCTGCCAGGTAACCTGTATCTCATGGCCGCTATCCCGATTGGTGTAGCTTTTACCGACAAAGTTTTCCCGCGCATACTGCATAGCGGCCTTACGCAGGTCTTTTGTCTGCTCAAACGTACCCAGCTCGTTTCCTTTAACAGCAATAGAGGGTTGTTTGGTCGAATGAGCCTCTTCAGGTAGCCTATTGCCGCCTCCCTCCCTAAACTGCCCATTCTCCGCACGCGGATGTTTACTTTCATCCCATTCGGCATCTTGGGCAGGTTCAGGCTTTGGGTCGGCGGGGTCTCCGCCTTCTTCCCCTTCGCTGTCGTTCAGTCCGCCTGAAAAGCCGTCATCGGGCATTTCGGGCACATCTTCCACGTCAATGCCGTTGTAGCCGCTGTCCGGCTCGCTCGCCAGCCGTCCGCGTACTTCCTCCGCCGATACGACGCCGGCCTGAATGTAGGCCACGTCGCGGTCGGTGTCGGATTTGCGGATGGTGGAAAGCTCGGTTTCGCTCATCTGTTGCAAAGGCACGAAGTCAAACGTGATGTTGTCGTTCACTTTGCCGAACAGATGCAGTTGCACCAGCTTGAGCAGTTTATCCAACGGGTCGCGCAGCAGGTTTTCCTGCATGGCGCGGATGTGGTCGTAGTAAACGGCAATTTCGCCCTCTGTGCTGGCATTCAGACCGCTGGGCGTGATACCGAGCAGCTTCACCAGCGGCGTATGGCTGGGTGCGGCCATTTGCTCTTGAGATTGTGCAAGCAGCGCATCCAAGCCGGACAGCGGGGTGTTGAACTGGAAGAACTCTTCCTCTTCTTTGCTCAACAACATCAGGCCGCGATTGTCGCGCAAACGGTTGTACAGTTCGGCACGCAGCATAATGTTAGTGTCGCCGTCGTCGCTGCCGCTCAATATCGCGCTCATATCGGTTTTGATGCCGGACAAGGAGAAGCTATGCAGCAGGTCGCTGACGGAATCCACAGTACGCAGCCATCGCTCCACATAGGGCATCATAAGCTGGGTCATACTCACGCCGCCGAAGTTATAGGCGGGTTTGAGCATATCCGGCACAGGGCGGGAAATCAGGGTGAACAGTCGGCTGGCGTGGATTTCCTGCGCCATCACATACCATGCCTTCGGCTTGTAGAAGTCGGGCAGGGTAGGGTCGATGGCGTTGTACGGCGCGGGGGTCGTCCACATCGGCTCGATATTCACCAAGGCTTTCAGGCTGCCTTTAGCAATGGTTTTCTCGGTCAAGAGCAGCGGATTGGCGAGTTTGCCGTCGTGGTCTTTGATTTGCACCAGTATCTGACCGCGCCCGAACAGGCCGTCTGTTTCAATGGCCTTGCGGAACACATCGCGCACGTTCAGTCGTTCGTAGCATTCCTCAATCTGTTTGATGGCCTCGCTGTTGTCTTCTTCGCCTACGGATTTGATTTCTATCCATTGGCGGGTCATTTCGTTGGCGGTGGTCTCGCTCACGCTGCGGTATTCGGAAATCTGCGCCAACTCGGCCAAGCGCGGATAACCGATAAAGCCTGTGCCGAAAAAGCAATCAGCCCCAAAGTTTCCTAAGGGGCTGCTGTCCATGGCTATACCGTTTGGCTTCACGCCGTCCGGCAGGGCTGGGAAATCCAAGCTGTATGAGACGGGCTGTTTTTCAGGTAGCCTTTGCAGGGCGCGGCGCATGGCTTTGTCTGTGTGTTTTTTCTTTTTGCTCATAGTCCGCTCAATATCTTGGGGTTGATGTTCAGCCCGCCCTGCACAGGGGCAAAGGCCATGACCAGCGCATCCGCCCGGTTCGGGCTGGGGATGCCGCGCTTTTTCATGTCTTTCTTGCTCTCCACTTTCACACGCCCGTTTTGGTCGTAATCCACTTGCGGGCGGCTCAGTTCGGCAGTCAGGTATTCCAACTCGTGCAGGCTGCCTGAAAGGCTGATAAGTTGGTCTTCGGGGTAGCTGTCGCCATGATGGACGGCGCGCCATGTTTTGTAGAAGCGGTCACGCACCATCCACCACGCCTGCGCCTTGATGTTGGCGAACATGTCGCGGTTTTTCTTATCGTCGGTGTATTTGGCATCAGGCTTGTACACCGCGCCGCCGGCATTGAAGCCGAGCGTCTGCACCTTGCCGTTCTTGCGCCGGAACTGCGCTTTCACGCCGGCACCCACGCCGATGTTGTCGTACACAATGCGGTCAATATTCTGCTCTTGGGCGTACAGGTAAACCTTGTCGGCGGAATAAATCACGTCTTGGCCGCGCCATTGCTGCATATCGGTTACGACTGAGCCGTGCCGCAATACAGTGGCGTTGGCATCATCGCCTTCATCGGCCACGTCAAAACCAAGGATGCGCCGGCCTGCGGCTGAGAAGCCCAGTTTTTCATGCGCATCAATAGCAGCTTCAATCCAGCTTGGCTTGATAATCGCCAGCTCACTATCGGCAACCGGCTCGCCCAGCCAAATATGACGGTAAAGGTCTTCGTCCCGCTCTTTGCATTCGAGCATATCGGCCAGCAGCGGCGTATCGGCAAAATGCGGGTTGATGTCGTAGTTGGCCTTTAAGACAATGCTGTCTTTGGGCGGGTGGACGATGAACCGCTGATAGGTGTCGTCCAAAATATTCTTCGGGTTGAAACTGATCCATATTTCCGCGTTTTTGTCGCCACGGATAGACGGTATCAATACATCCCATGAATTCTTCGTTACCGCTTCGGCTTCCTCCACCCAGCACACGCCGACACCCTGAATCGATTTGATTTTGGTAACGTTGTTCTTAATGCCGTAAAACACGAACTTCGCGCCCGTGCCTTTATGGGTGATGGTGGATTTCAGAATGTCGAACTCATCCGTGTAGCCCAAGCGTTCGATGGTCTCAATCAATAGCTGATAAACCGAATCATCCAGCGAGCCTTGAAACTCACGGGCACATAAAATGACCGTGCCGATGCGGCGCGATACCTCCACCGCCAATTCCGCCAAGAAATACGATTTCCCGCTACCGCGCCCGCCATACAGCACCTTGTAACGCGCCTTGCGGATAAGCGGCTTGAAATACGGATTGGCCATAGGGTTACTTGAAAATATCTTCCAGCGAGCGGGTCTCTACCTTCACGCGCATATCAGCATCCAATTCCAGCTTCTCGCCGTACTTCTTCGGCGCGAGCTTGGACGCCTTCCACTTGCGGGCATCGATTTGTAACTTAGCTTTCGCCACTTCACCTGTTTCAGGGGCGACAGAATCGGCAATGTCGATAATCTCGTCAGCGAAACCATCTGCCTGTTCCTCGCGCGCACGCGCGTATTGCTCCTGAAAATCTTGGCGTTCCGCCAACCAGCGGTGTACTGTGCCGCCCGCAGGCATGTCCGCAGATGCGCAAATCGCCCGTAAGCTCATGCCACGGGCGATCAGTTCGCAGATTTTATCTGCCGTTTCCTGAGTGTATGTTGTTGGTCGCCCGACTGGGCGTTTTGCTTTTGCCATATCGAGCTATCCTAAATTAAAGACCACCTGAAGGCAGCCAAAAAGAAAGGAGAAAATTGCCAATTCGCAACTTTCTCCGAAATATAGCACTTTTATATCAAAAGTGTTTCATGCTGTCAAGTGCAAAACAAAAGCAGCCCGAATGCAACTAAAGCACTCGGGCTGGAATTCTGTTTCTTTTACCCACGGCAAAACCCCCGCATGGGTAACGATTGAATAATACGCCTTTGATAACCGAAATGCAAGTGTTTTTTTATATCGTCGGCATATGAGATTTAACTAACAAAACAAAAGCAGCCCGAAGGCTGCTTGATGGTGGATTGAGTCACTCTACCAATGGGCGGTGTAGTTTTTGGATACTTGGACTATTAAGAATTGATTTAAGTTGCTGGATAGCCTGTTTATTTAAAATAACTAGCCTTTGGTCTTGTGGAATGCCTTGTTCAATTAGTAATGCGTTTTGACTTTCTAGTCCAGCTAAGACAACTAACTGCTCGATACTGGCATGGTCTCTAAGATTCCCCGACTCATTCGGGTTCCTAACCTTCCATTCTTTTGCGGTACATCCAAAAAGCGCCTTATTCAACATATCTGCTTCTGATGCATAAATGTATCCAGCCTCTTTTGAGGTAATTGTATTTGGTATCAGATTGTTTTTTATAGCATCTGTATGCACTCTATATTGCGCTTTGACTAATGTGCGCCGAACACTCCACTCTAATCGACCTGATTTTGATTCAGCCTCTTTTAACCGCTGAAATTCTCTGATCAAATAAAGTTTGAACTCTGGGCTTAGCCAAGCGCCAAACTCGAAGGCGATGTCCTTATGCGCAAAAGTCCCTCCATAGCGCCCAGCCTTTGCAATTACGCCGATACCGCTTACTTTCTCCATCCATTGCTTCACGGACATAGAGAAGCGGTTCAGTCCTGCCTGATTTCTAATTCCCTCGAATTCGAGGGAATTAAAACTTGGATTATTCAGCTTTTCCCAAACCCCAAGAAATTCAATGGTATTTTTATTTCTCAACCACGATTCGATTAAGCTACTACCTCCTTCAAAATTACCAACCATGTCCGTGAGGCTGATATAGTCCTCATCATTAACTGTCGTAACTTTAATTGATGTCCCCTGAACATTAATAACATCATTACCCATACTTATTCCTTTTTAGTAATCACAATCTTCTCATTTAACGCGAACAACATAGAGACCATTGTTTCAATAGTCAAGTTTTCGCTGCCGCTCATAATTCTTGAAATCAGAGAGCTGCTACTCCCTGTCAGTTTAGCCAGTTCGCTATGCGAGATATTCTTATCATCAAGAATATTATTCAGCATGATGGCGAAATCTACTTTTACCTCTTCCTGAGCTGCTATTAATTCATAATTCTCTATCTTATTCATGGTCTTGTAGAGTCATAACAGTTTCAACACCCAGCCGCCATACCGACGACTGGGTTGGAATCATACCACCGGCGCCAATCAGCGACTAACCTGATGCCTCAAGCAGGGAACCTGCTCGTCGATAAAGTCCATCCGGCTGTAAGTGATGCGGTGGCGGTAGATTTTCCCGTTGTGCACCGTTACATCAAAGCGCCCCTCGTCGTTCAAATCAAACGGCAGATTGGCCTGATGGCGGAACAATTTCGGCACGGTCTCCAGCTCCACTTCGTCAACCAACGGGCGGCCTTGCAAAACCAACGAATGCACATAAGCCACCGCAGAGGGCAGCAGCGGGGCGGCGATTTGGTCGATATGCGCCACGCCGAAGCGCTGATGCACCATGCGGTAGGCAGCCGAATAATCGATACCGCAGCGGGCGACCAACAGCTTCACCGCATCCACCAGGCCGCGCCGCTCGTCTATCGTGGTTTGGATTTCGAGCTTGGGGCTACCTGAAACAGCTTCCTGCGTATCGAGAAACGCGCGGATAACTTTCAGCGAGAAGGCCGGAGAAATCCACATGCCGTAGTGAACCACCAGTTCTTTACTTACGAAAGTGCCAAGCCCTTGTTTCTTTTGGATAGACGGAATTCCGTCTATCTCAATTTCAGCAATTAAATCAGCAGTTTGCTTGTTTCGAAGCCATCGGCGCGGTGAGTGCTTATCTTGCCCGCCGCTGGCTTTGTGCAAATCATTGAGGGAATAGAGGTCGCCGAACTGGCGAATAGAAATATTAGCAACAGATACTGCCTTCATAATTTTACTCCTTGTATAAGTTTTCAAACCCTTTCGAAGGGGTGGCGGGGTGTTCGAAACATGTACAAGTCATGCCGCCAGCCTTGCGGACTGGCGCACCCCGCCGTAGGAGTAAACTTTGTGAGCAGTTCAAGGAGAGAGCAAGAACCAACAGACACAAAAAATCCACACTGTCGGGGCGGATACCGCTTGTAGGTGTTTCGAGCACCTAGGAAGAATCATAAACAAAACCCCCTGCGAATGCAAGGGGCTCCAACCATTCAATAATCCAATCCTTTAATAAGAGGCTTCACAAATACATGGGCAGTACAACAATTGCATTTGTAGCAAGTCATCAAGGGGAATATCGGCACATCTTCCAGTTTGATCACTTTACCATCATACTTTTGGCGGTATTTCTGTGCTGTTTCGCAATATTTTATTTCAGGCAAAAAGGAGATGGAAACGTGTGCAATACCCGCCTCTTTACTTCTCTCACGCCTTATCATCTCGCTTGCCCGAAAATTGGCAATCCTCATTTCCACTTGAACCGACTTAACCTTAAAATCAGCAGGGATGGTTTTATCTGTTGCCAAAGCCTGTTGAATATCCGAATAAATCAGATTGTATCGTTCGGCTGGGGGATGCCTCATCAAGTATTTAGCCAACTTGTCGATTTGCTTATCGGTCAGCCTCTTGGAAAGTTTTAACACTTTCTCCAGCTCGTCAATTTCTAAGCGTAATTTTTCATCTATATTTTTAGCTTTGATTTTAAAGAATGAAAACATAAGATAAATTGAATTTTATTGTCCTAATTTATACTCTTGAAGCTCTCTTAGCCGCCTAATATTCATCTCCATTGGACAAATTACATCCATAGGCATTGCACCAATCCGATTTCTAAATTGGCACATTTTGCTACGATAGTCCAAATAGGCAACCTGACTGGCTTTTAACAGCCTAGCAGTTTCAGGAGAGTAAGGGTTGTTATCGTTGACATAAAAATTATAGATGTTTTCATAAGTATTATTTAGATCTTCACTCACTAAAGCATCAACACTTCGAGCGCAGGCCGCAATCGCTCCATTATATGGGGCGGTAATTCTATCAACACATTGGTCATACTGCGATTGATAATCTATGTTTGTTTCAGCATATACCGAACCGCCAGCTAACAATATAGCTGCTACCAATAATGCTTTTTTCATCTTTCGTCTCCTAAAATAAACTATCTACCTGTTTACGCTCATCATCACTCATCGGCTTATATTCTTCGGTCTTACCTGAATTATTACGCTGCTGAACTGGCGGAGGAGTGGTCTCATGTGTTTTCGTTGGGGCTTCGCGTTGCTGTTGCTGTGGCGCATTACTATTTGGTGTGCTGTTCTCAGAAAGTGCGGACAGGATGCCAATTAAAATCAAAATAACGATTCCCCAGCCGATTATTTTACCTATTGTTGCCAAGCAGCCTCTTCTTTTTATTGGAGGCTCTGTCGTCTCGATCTGTGAAAAATCCAGCCTGCCTTCACTCATCACCTCTTCCCGTAATTGCCAGTATTCTGCTTCGGTTAGCTGGCCTTTACTGTACATCCGCTCTATCTTTTCCAGTTGGTTGATTTTGCTCGCGCGTCCCATTTTCCGGCTCTTCTGCGGTTGGCTTAAGGCTAATTTTGCCCGATAAGACAGCCCTGTCCCCTTGATGCCGATATTGGAGTAGACGCCTTTCTTGCTGATATTCAGGTTGGCGCCACGCTTCCCGATGGTAAAGCTGGTAATGCCACGCTTCCCAATATTTACACGAAAGCCGGGCGCAATCTTGAACGATTTTCTGAAGCGAAACCCCATTTAAGAGAAGGCTGTGTGAAGTGTAATAGCGGGCAATTATACATATTTTTACACAGCCTAGCCGCACAAACACAAACTACCCAATAATCCCCGCTTGCCTAAACTCTGGCTCCAGTTTGCAAATGGCGCTATTGAGCAGCCACGCCACAATTTCCCCAACCTGTTTCTTTTTCCGCCACAACGTTACGCGCCCAATATCGAATCTGTCTTGTATCTGCATCTGATTGGGGCCACCTGAAAAAATATGCGACAGCAGGGCATCACAAAGCAACAAGGGAATGCCTTGCTGCTGATCCAGAATGTAGCTGCTCAAATCCACGATACGGCTCAAATTGCTGCCGTATTGGGCTTCTACGGCGCAAAGCTCCAAATGGTTCAGCAACCGTTCCACCCGCGCCCGTATCATCGCACTATTGGCGTGCCAGTCATGTTGCGTCATCCCTTGTCCGCCGCCACGGCTCACGCCTTTATCCTCCACCCAGTGGCAAATTTGTGCGGTGTTGTTCAATGGCTCGATCCGCATACAAGATAATCGGTAGGCGTGGCTCAATGCTGCTTCGACTGACTGGTACATGTTATTTCCTGTTCATCTGTTTGGATAGTAGTTTCTTGATACGGCGGCGTTTCATTACTCGATACCAGCGGCTTGCTCGGATTCTCTCTTTGCGCTGCCGCTGGGCTTCACGGCGGGCTACTTCATCAAAGGTCGGGTCTTTGTAGGTTTGTGCCATTACGCCGCCTCCAGCAGCCCTTTATCGGCTAGGATTTGCTGTGTCCGCATTACCCCTTCAGCAAAGGCCAGGCGGACTTGGCACTCTTGGCCGCGCGCGGATTTACGGATTTTGCTCATTTGGAATTCCTATTCAGATTGTCCAATGTTGCAGATAACTTTTTTCGTGCGTTCATATAACGCTGCAGACGTAGTAAATCTTGGTTGTTCAATCCTTTTAGCCTGGACGCATTCAGATTGTCGTTGAGGTCGGCTATTTTTACAGCCAGGATGATTTTGTCGTTATGTTGCTTGGCATATTTTTTGATGCGGTTGATATAGTGTTCATAAACATCATCAGGCTTTCTTGTCAGCACGCTTACGCGATTAATGTCGGCATTTCTAACTCCGAGCAGGAATAAATCATCTGCGGTTAGGTCGGTATCTTCCAATGCGTCATGTATCAGACCGGTTATATATGAGCCGACTTGCAAGGCTTCAGCTTCCTCAGCCACTCGGAATATGTGTTCTATGTACGGATGCCCGCCACGGTCTTTCTGGTCTCTAAATTTTTCAATCAGAACTTCAATTAATTGCTCAATCATTTAGACGTTTCCTTATTAAACATCAGGCTCAGTGCAATCAGCGTATTGAACGCCTGCACCGCCGCCAGCGCCGGCCAGCCGTAGAAAATGCTGGCAATAGTGAATGCGGCATCAAACAGAACGCTGGATTGGAAGCCTTTAGCCTTGGTTTCCTGTTGAAACTCTTTGGAAAACAGAAGTACGAGCAAGGCGGCAACGTTGAACACCCAAAGGAAGTAATGCACCGATTCGCGGGCGGTCTGATTGAAGTGGGCGGCAACCAGCCACAGACTGATTGCGCCACAGGTAATCCAGTTGGTTTTTTTCATCTTCCAAACTCCACCCCATTGCCCGCCGCCCATGCCTGGATATACTCAATCAAACTCGCCAGCCTGCGTACTCCCATCCGCGCCGTACTCTCCCGCAGATTGATGACTTCGCCCTCCAAGCCGATTGCCATTTCAGCAGTACCGCCGGTGGCAATCCGATGCCCCGAGACAAAAATCATCTTCCATTGCTCGATTGAGAGTTTTTGGCCGTTAAAGGTTTTCTGTTTCGCAATATCCCCCAGCATCGCGTGCAGCTTCGCGTTCTGCTCGTCCGTGCGGGTTTTCTCCCGTACTTCCACGACTGCTTTGTCATGCACCTGAAGCAGCGTTCCAGCCATCTCATACGCCAACCGCATCACATCCCGCCGGTTATCCCGTGTGATGAAGCGTTTAAACTTTTGGCTCATTCGATTTCCCTTGCCTTCCTGCGGTACTCCGCCGCCAGTTCACGCAAGTCCTGCTTGCCGTAGTGCTTCTCCGACTGGTCGGCTTCGATGCGCTCGGTTTCAGGTAGCCCGATACGCTCAATCAAGCCTTGGCGGTACGCCACCACATTGCCGGATAGGTGGCAATTGCAGTGTTTGCATTGTCCGTGCACGTTGTTCTCGTCAAAGCGCAGATGGGGAGAACTGCCCACGCTGCGGTAATGCCCGGCGTCGTAGCTGTTCGGCTCGCTGCCCAAGGGTTTGCCGCAGCTGATGCAAGGCTTGCCACGGTCTCTCAATCGGATGTAGCGGTTAAACGCCGCCTGCGCCTTCTTGGTCAGTTCCGGGATGGTTTCCAGCTTGTGCCGCAGCGCCACCGTCTTCGCTCGTTCCTTGCGCTTGGCTTCACGCTCCGACTTGATGGCCGCCTTGCGCTTCTGCTCGCGCTGATACTCAATCCCGCAGGCCGGGGAGCAGACAAACTGCAACGGCCTCTGCTTTTCAAACACCGTGCCGCATACTTTGCATTTACGCTTGGCCATCCTGTTTCCTCCTCTCAAGCCATTCGGCACGTTTCGCAATATCGCTTTCAGCTAGCCTTTCATGTTTGCCGTTGTGGCATTCGTGGCGGGCGGGATAGGCGCGGTAGGTTTCGTCGTGCTCACAAGCCGCCATACCGTGTGCAATCATCCAGCCCGGCTTGCGTGTGCCGTCTTGGCCTATCGTGCTGAATTGCCAATGGCGGCAGGATAGGCAGGCGTTAGACGTTAAACGGGTCATCTTCCACCTCCTGCTTAACCTGCGCCGGTGCCTCCCACGGATCGGGCTGATCCACAAAACGCTGATATTGCCCTTGCCAGCCAACAATGACTGATCCGCGTTCGCCATCTCGATTCTTAGCCAAAATAAGTTCTGCCTCGTTTTGGTTCACGCTTGCATCGTAGTAGCCGGGACGATAAGGGAAGATGATGATGTTGGCGTTTTGTTCGATACCGCCTGATTCCCGCAGGTCGGACATTTGCGGGCGTTTGTCAGGCCGTCCGTTTACCGCACGGGATAACTGCGCCACCAGCAGCACATGAATATCCAATTCCATCGCCAGCCGTTTTAATCTGGCCGTGATCTCGTCCAGTTCCTGCACCGTGTTTTTGTTCGGTCGCGGCATCAAGTGCAAGTGATCCACCACCAACAAATCCAAGCCTTGCTTACGCTTCATGGCTCGGCATCTGGCTGCCAACCGTTCCACACCCACCATCTCCGTATCGATCAGGAAAGACCAGCTCGCAGATAAATTGACGTAGTCGTTGTAGCGATCCCATTCCTCACGGTTCATCACCGCCGTGCGCAAATGTCCGTAGTCAATCCCAAACTGGGCAGATGCCCCGCGATCAGTCAGATCAGTGGAGTTCATCTCGTAGCTTTGGAAGCGCACCTTGAGACCATTACGGGCGCAGCAGCGGGCAATGTTTTCCGCCAGCACAGACTTGCCCATACTTGGCCGCCCGCCGATCACAGTCAGATCGCCACGGCGCAGGCCGTTGGTGTATTCGTTGAGTTTCGGCAGCCCGGTATCAAACCCGATCAAGCCGCGCCGCCCGCTGTCGAACAGTTCCTGTTTGTAGCGGATGCCCTCACGCAAAGCCTCGATGTAGGTTCTCTCTTCGTTGATTTGTGCCGCCTGGTTTGCAATCTCCGTCAGCAGCGATACAGCTTCAGCCTGCCGGTCAGATACGCTGCGCCCTTCGCGTTCAATGGCTAGATCCCGGATCTTCCCCGATGCCAGCAGCATTTGCCGTTCGGCGTAACGATCCAGCACGATTTGCACATGGCGCTTGATGGCGTGGGCGGATGCAGTGTTGTTGTATAGGTCGATGAAGTACCCCATATCCATTGACTGATCACCTTCCCGCTGGCGTAGGAAGTCATCCAAGGTCACCACGTCCACCCCGATATTCGCAGCAACCATATCGCAGATCGCCTGCCACACCACCTGATGGCCGATATGGAAAAACATTTCAGGGCGCAGCTGTGAGCATTCGTCAAACGCCGCATTGTTTACCAACACCCCGCCGATCACCATTTGCTCAGCTTCGATGCTGGACGGCACTTGCAATACGCCAACGTCTTCAATCAAATCAGGCTGCATGTTTCATCTCCTCACGCTTAGCCGGCCGCCACTCCAAAATTTTCACGAAATTAGACTGCTTCACGATCCAGTCGAAATCAGCCGTCCACTCAATCCCGCTGCCGCCACACCAGCGTTCGTTCAGCAGCACCTTGCGGAAAAACTTACGCCACCAAACCAAACCGCTTTCACGATCCGAATAGCGCACTTCGCCGGTTAGGGTTTTTGAATTCAGGAATTGCAACCAACGAGCATTCACCGCCTTGATCCGGCTGTCCGTGATTTTCTGTACCGCCGGCAGCACACCAGCAGTTTCCTCGTTGTAGATCGCCACCAGCTCGCTTACCGGGGCTTCATAGCGGCGGCGTGGTTTGGCAGTAGTCGGTTTTTGATCATCACCGATCACACCCGCCAAGCCGTCAGGATTGGCAGACGCGACAGCGTCCACTTTGCCGGCAGAGTTTGGGGGTAAGGGGGTAGGTTCTATGACTGGTTCAAAAGAGTGACTGGTTATGGGTGAACCAGATTCACTACCCCCTAGTGCAGCAGATTCACTAGGTGGTGCATTTGGTTCACTAGGTGGTGCAGATAATTCACTACCCACTAGTGCAGCAGATTCACCACCTTTTTTCAGGGTTAGATAGAACACATTAGACTGGTTCTCTTTGCCGTTTTTGCGGCGCTTGATCTTCAGGTAGCCCGCCTTTTCCAACGCCTGAATATGCCCCATCACTGCACGACGGCTGATCTCACATTGATCAGCGATATGCTGGTAACTAGGGAAGCATTCCCCTTTGTCGTTGGCGTTGTCTGCCAGCTTCAATAACACCAGCTTGCGTAGCGGATTGCCTACTTTCAACGACATGGCATAAGCCATCAGTTGCATACTCATAGCACCCCCTCACGGCGCAAAGCCTCTTGTGATCGGCGTATCATTCGCGAAATCTGTTGCGGCGAACGGTTGGCAATTTCTGCGCGGAATAACTCATACAGCCGGCACTTCTCGTCTCGATCCTGTACAGCAACCAACCGCCGCCCAATCTGCTTAATCCGCCGTTCACGCAGTAAATCTTCAATACGCTGTTTCATTTCCGCGCTCCTACTGCCGCACACATCTTGCGGCTGCAAAAATTGCACCATGACAGCGGCAGCCCTAATTTCAGCGATACCGTCAGCAGCTTCGTCCAAAGCCATTCAGCCTTGCTTTGTGCCGTTTTGTTTGTCATAATCTCTCCGAACCTTTCTTTAATTAACTCCTTTGCCCGCATTCCCGTGCGGGCTTTCTTTTACCTGTCCGCCCGGCTGGCGAAGTATTCAGCCGAGATGCGGCACATCAGCCGATACTCTTCGGCGTTCACCACCACAGCATCTTCAGCCACCACCTTGCCGCCACAGGCCGCAATCATTAGCGCCGCCCGCAGTAGCCCGCATTCGTCAGACTTCCAACGGCTCACGGTGGCATCATCCATGCCCAGCAGCAGCGCGACTTCGTGCTGTGATTTGTCCGCAAGCATTCTCAAAACAGCAGCTTGCAGCTTGTGTGCCTTTGTGATGACTTCTACCGATAATTCAGTCATGGCCTAGCCTGCCACTCTCCGAAACAAATCAGGACGTTCCAGTATTACCCTGGCCGGGATGCCGCGCTTTTTCCAGTTATTCACGCGCTGTGTGCCGATATGTTTCGGGTAGCCCATCAGCCGGGCAACTTCAGCAGATCCGCCCAGCTTAGAAATTACTTGTTCAGCATTCATTTTGCTTACCTCTTACACAAATACTGGCATTATTAAACACTACGTTTAAACAAAAGTCAAACACTTTGTATAACACATTTTGTTTAATTCGTTGGAAAATACGAGCTATGGATAAAACAATGGAACGGCTGTATGCAGCAGCCAAAGAACTGCATGGGATAGACAAGCAATCAGAGATTGCCCGGGTGCTCAACGCTTCATCCCAAACCGTGAAGAATTGGGAAACGCGCGGCATATCAAAGCAAGGATTTCTTGATATTCAAAGAATTATGGGAATATCCCCAGTCTGGTTGAATTCCGGGGTTGGGGAGATGCGGCACGAGCCGCCAAAAGGAGACGAGATAACCGGCATCCACCGCCCGGCCTTATGGAGCAGCAACGACCCGCTGCCAGAGGAAGATTACACCTTTGCCCCCTATCTCAAAGAGAGTACTTTTACCGGCGGCCACGGCTCATTTGAAATCCCAGATTACAACGGCTTCCGCCTGCCATTCGGCAAGGCTACGCTGCGGCGCAAAGGCATCCAGCCCGATAACGTGTTTTGCTGCACCCTGACCGGCGACAGTATGGAAGAGCGTATAGCCGACGGTGCAGCCATTGCCGTTGATACTGGAGACAATGCCATTAAAGACGGCAAAATCTACGCCTTCCGCCATGATGACCTGTTCCGCGTGAAATACCTCAGCCGCCTGCCCGGTGGCCGCGTGAAAATCAAAAGCCATAACGAGGCCGTCTATCCTGAAGAGGAAGCCAGCTTAGAAGGCATCCAAGTCATAGGCCGCGTGTTTTGGTGGAGCGTGTTGGATTAATGGCAAAAGGCTGTGTGTTTAGATAACCTTAATTAATTGGAGAAATAAAAATGTCTGAAATTAAGCATATTATTTATCATGTTTTAGAGAAAGAACAGGGTAGTGAATCAATAATTAGGTTAAATCCTAATGAGCAACCAATAAACGATACAACAGGAATATTGCTTAACCAAATAACAGAGCGATATAGAGGGAGAGCAGGCAAGGGGTATGGTTCATTTAAAGATGAGCCAGACGTATATACTATGCCATCAATTTTGAATGATTATTTTGTGACTGGTGAAGAAAATTTTTACAAAACCACTACAAGAATGATGAAAGTCTTAAAATCATGGGCAGATAAAGAGCAATTTGCAACAGGCGGTAATGTAGTAATATCGCATTATACAAATGAGAATATAGATTATTTATTGGTCGCAATTATTAATGAGAAAATCGGCTTAAAAGTTAGTGAATGGAATGTTGAACAAGATGATTTTTTGGATATTGATAATCTAAAATTTGCAGGAAGAATTAATTTAACTGCATGGATAAATAAAGAAGAAAGATACATTAGCTTCCTCAAAGGACAAGGGAATGTTGCGAACTATTTCAAACACTTTCTTGGGTGCGATGATATTCTTTTGGCTCAAAAAGAGACGGCAAAATTAATTTTGCTATTAGAAGAATTTGCAGGAGAACAGGACCTTAATCCTGAGGAAAGAACTAATTTCTTACAAGATACATATAATTACTTATTAGATTTAAATAAACAGCAAGAACATTTTGAGCTAGAACCATTTGCGAACAGAGTTTGGCCGATTAACCCACAAGCGCTAAAAGACAAACTATCAGATGACGAAGAGAAAGGGGTTTCTGATGGCTTTACCCCTGATGCCCGCTCGCTGAGACCATTGATTAAATTTTCTGCAAAAACAAAAAATTGGAGTGTATCGTTTAATAGAGATGCCTTGTCAAGCAGCCAAGTATGCTATCATAACGGTGTTATAGTAATTTCTGATCTACCACAAGACCTTATCAATAAGTTAGAAAAAGAAACAAAAGCATAATTTATAGACCATGTCCATCTCCTTTTATACCCTTGTGCAGTTGTATAAAAAATTAGAATTTAGTAGTAATTCTAATGAGGCGAAATATTGCATAAAAAATGAAGGGGACACGCAATTACTAGATGAAATTACAAGAAATTTTGATGACTTCGCTGTTCAAGAAACCAGTAGAAGGAAATCTAATAATGAGATTGAGGAAGTATATCTAAATGTGGATACACCAAAAATCTCACTCGGTTCATTATATGAAACAGTAAATTCTTACCTAGAGCATGAGATAAAAAACCTACAAGAAGTAAATACTGATTTCTTTATCAAAGAAAATAAGTATAATTCATTTGATAAGGATAGTTTACCAGAAGCAATTAATTCGTGCATCAATATAAAAAAATTTATCTCATATTTAAGTCAAGCGGCAGCTTATAAAGATACTATATTTAAGAGAATAATATTTTTCAGTAAAAAACCATTTGAGCTATCACTAGAAGTTTCAAATCCTGACGAGCTAATTAGTTATCTAAAAAGCATGTCGAAAGCAGATCAGGATGCAATAAAATATTTCTGTGATTGGTTAGATGACGCTTCAACAAGCAGTCATATTGATGAGAAAAAAGCTATATTAGCTTTTGTACTGTTTGATTTTGTTGGCAATCTACCGGGCGGAGTATGTACTATTACAGAAATAGTAAAGAATATATCAAGTATATATGAATCTATACAGGGTCAATATGCTTTATATCTGGAAAATTTCCAATATGAAAAATTTTTAGCAAAAATGGAAGATGAGGTCGAGAAATTCTCAACTAAGATAAGTGAATCTTTAGACCAGTCTTTGCCGCAGATCCTTGGACTACAAGTAGCTACTGCTGCACCGGCAATTTTGCAGAATGATAGTGATGGGAATAATTGGATTATCTATGCAGCACTATTGCTTTACTGCGCTATTTGTTATGTTGCGTTGCAGGCTCAAGAAGTTCGCTTGAACAATATCTATTATAACATTGTGAATTTTTCAAAAAATATGAAGATTCCCAATGCATTGCTGTCAAAGTGGGAGCCGAATGAAAAAAATTTATGTCATATTTTCCGAAAGCAGAAAAAATTATATTTCGTGTTGTTAGGTGCTACTTTATTATGCTCATGTTATGCAGCATTCAAAATACACATCTTTTTAGCAGGTATTTTGATTGTATTAATTGCTTTACGAAGTAAGCGATTATTTGAGATCTAGCCCAGCCCGCCCAGCGCGGGCTTTTCTTTTGCCCGTCAACCCACATCCAACTGTAAACCAGTAGCTGACTGTTGCCGCCATGCGCGGCTTTTTTGTTGCCTGCGGGAAAAATAAATTCAACAAAAAATTAAACACATACGTAAAAACCACACAAAATATTTAAACAAAGTGTTGCATTATGTGTAAACATGGTGTTTAATACACACCAACGAAGCACGAAACAGACCGCACGAGCCAAGCCCTAGCGGGATACAAGAGGGCAAGCCCAGTTTAAAAGCTGGGGGCAAGGCCGATAAGCCCTAGCGGGCAGCAGAACAAAATTGGCGAGTAAAAGCCGAGGCGAATTTTTAACAGAGCCTCTTCATAGAGGAGGCTTGATTAAACATTCGACAGCATTGAAGGAGAGAGCAATGTACGCATACGACTTATGGCTAGACCGCCAGTTATATGAGCATGACCAGCGCAACGCCGCCGCCGAATACGAAGCCGAACGGCAGGAAGAGGAAGCCGAACGATTGGCTGACAAATACCGCAGCGCCATCATCCGCGAATGGGCAGAGGTATCCATCGAAGACGGCGAAGAGAACTACGACCTCAACGACCAAGCCACATGGGCAAGTTGGATAGATGATTTCTTGAGCTGGAACAACGAAGAGAGCCTGCCGCTCGACATCCCCATGCCTACGTGGGAAGAGTGCGTGGCAGCCATTGCCGCCAACTAACACGGAGCAAACCATGCAAATCAACATAGACGGGAATTACAGCCACGCCGCTGAGGTGCTACAGCGCGGCATAAACCTCATCCGAGGCACAACGCTGGATGAAATCATAGACGAGCTGAGCCAAGAAGTGCAGGCCGCCATCATCAAGCACATGATGGATAAAGCCGACGACCTCATCCGTGAGGAAGAGGAAGAGCGCGAAGAGGAACGGCGAGAGCGTGAACAGCAGTTCATCGGCTTAGCAGCCAACCAATAGCCACAGCCAGCCGCGATGGCGGCAGCTTTAATCTTGGAGATTGAAATGACAGCACGGAAAGAACGCGCATATTCAATGCGGTGGGAAGTTCCAGCCCCTACGGATAAAGAGCGGAAGGAATTGCGTTCCCGCCGCCGGAGAGCAGAGACGGCTCAACCAAGGACAATCAAAGTAGGGCGGCATGAGTTCCCCGAGCCAATCGCAGAGTTCCCAGGAGAAAAAAGTTACTGTTACTGTGTAATGTTAGATAACGAAGCAGGTTTTGTAACAGGATGGTTCCTATGGGAAGGAGAAGGAACAACCGTGGAGAAGAATTTGCTCAAAAACCGGCTTTGCCACCTCACAGAAGAAGCCGCCCAAGCCCACGCCGATGCATTGAACGCAATCTGTCGGGGGGATATTGATTAACCAGACCCCCAGCCGGCGGTGGGGCAAAACACCGGCAGCAGGCGGCGGCTGAACTCCTTGCAAGGGTAATCCCCCTCTAACTACCGCGCGCCTGCACCTTTAATACTCAGGTAGCATCTGGCACTTCGGCCGGAATCATCCCTGGAAGTGTAAACAGATACATGATGAGCATCTTGGTGAACAGCCGCAGCTGCACCAAATCTTGCGGTGTGAAATCAAGCAGGGAATGGGAAGCATCATTACCGAGCTGGCGGATATGGTGGGCAAAATCGCCCATCTCCACAGTTAGTACCCCATCTTTTACTAGGCGGTTAATCCGCCAGTTTAGGTTTTTATCCTTGCTCTCTGTGTCTTTTAAAGACAACGCTGCTTCCACCGCTGAGCGGTAGGCATTCCCTGCCGAACGGGCGAAGTCGTCGCCCAGCAGAAACAGTTTTTCTGCCTCAAGCAGGGAAGGCAGCACCTCCGGTGGCGTATGGTCTGGAATATCCGGTTTAGGCGGCTCAGGCAACCATTCCAACCCATAACCTAAGTCGTCAATCTGACGAACGTTTGCTGTCGCATTTTGTGCTAATACCATTGCCACGCTTGGCTCATGCTCACTATGACCAACAACCCCACCACCACAATGATTGCAAACCACCAACGATACAATCCGCGTCAAACCGTTATATGCAATTTTTTGAGTAGGGCGGACGTAACACAATGTAAACGCCACATCCTTCTTTTTGCAATACGGACAATCCAAAGGAATTTGTAACATGAATACCCCCAATCAAGATTTAACCCGGGAGACCAGATTTTTAAACAGCATCATGAATCTGCCAAACCGAGAAGCCGTACTAATACAGCATTATAAAGGTTTGGGTGAACAAGAGCGCACCAAACTGTTTATTGCCTTAGTCGGTAAATACAGCATTCTGACACAACTCCAACCCACAGGAGCTACAAAATGAAAACCCGCATCGCCGCTTGGATAGCGGCTATTTTTATGGGTGTGGCCTTTGTCGCCATGCCCACCCTAGACAGCCAAGACGAATACCTACAACCCACCCAAACAGAGACCGCAGCCGAGCGGGTAGCCAAGCTAGACCGGCAAGCCTCACAAGAGGTCGCCGAACTGGAGAGGCAATACGAAAGCATGACTGATTACGAAGTGATGCGCGGCGTGGTGTACGAACCAGGAGGAGATAAATGATGTTTGTCGTATACGGTAAATCCCTAAAAAGGGAGCAGGCAAGAATCAAAGCGCCATTAAACACAACGCCGGAAAGCAGATTTGAAAAGCAGAGCGGCGCTTATCCTATATCGCCGGTTTATTCCTGCGAAGCTCGAGCGCTGGAATTTGTGGAGCTGTCCAAGAAATACCCTGATGTGAGATGCCAGTATATCGCCCGGTTGGAAATCGCATACAACCGAAACGGGGAGGAGAAAATAAATAAAAAGACCGGGCAGCCGAAAACAAAATACAAAAAATTCAGAGCTGTTGGAGATAAGCAATGAGTAAAAGCCAAGAGTTAATTGCAAAGCAACACCCCATCAGCGCAGGCGACATCCTGGGCATGGTTGCCGGCCTTGCCGCTGCCGCCATGCACATTTACACCATCGACCCAACCAGCAAGCTCAGCAAGATGCTCGCCACAAAAGCCATCCCACCACTCCGGCAAATCATCCTGCCGATTGCAGAAGATGCCTACCGGATTGCCGCAGACCAAGACGACAGCCAAGACGATTTCCTGCTGGCGGTACACAAAACAGTTTCATTGTTAGACCAAGCTAAAAACAGAGCTGTAGAACTTGGCTTGGTCGAAAAAACGCCAACGCCGACTATCCAATAACCACCGGAGCAAATCATGACCGCAAATACACAACTGACCCCCGCTCAAAAAGCACACCGCCTGAAAGACTTTTTCCAAGCACCCGCCGTGCAGGCCAAGATGCGCGAACTGCTGGACAAAAACGCCGCCAGCTTCGCCACCAGCGCCATGCAGATAGCCAACAGCAATCCCATGCTGCTAGATGCCGAGCCGATGAGCATTTTCAACGCCGCCGTGATGGCCGCCACCCTGAACCTGCCCATCAACAACAACCTGGGCTTCGCCTATATCGTCCCCTACCGCAACAAAGGGCGCGTGGAAGCCCAGTTCCAGCTTGGCTACAAAGGCTTTATCCAGCTAGCCCAGCGCAGCGGCCAGTTCGAGCGCCTGGTATCCCTGCCTGTGTATGAAGCCCAACTGATAGAAGAAGATCCCATCAACGGCTTCAAATTCGACTGGAAACAAAAACCAGCAGAAAACGAGCAGCCCATCGGTTACTACGCCTATTTCAAACTCATCAACGGCTTTACCGCAGAACTGTACATGACCCGCGAACAGGTGGCTGCCCACGCAGGCAGATACAGCCAGTCCTTCAAAAAGGGCTACGGCGTATGGGCGGACAACTTTGAGGCGATGGCGCTCAAAACAGTAACCAAACTGCTGCTGTCCAAACAAGCCCCGCTGTCCATCGATATGCAGAAGGCCGTGCTGTCCGACCAGAGCGTGATTAAAGACGTAAGCGGCGAGCAGTTCGACTATATCGACAACCAGCCAGCCGACCCCGTGATGCTAATGCCGGTGGATGATGCCTTGTTTGCCACCCTGAAAGAAAACATCAGCACCGGCGAAATCAGCGTGGAGAGCGTGCTGAACGGCAACTACGACCTGACCCCCGAACAGAGGGCAGAGATTGAGAGCTTGTGATGCTTATCCGCTGTTCCGCCATCCACAAGATCATCGGCCTGCCGCGCAGTAAAAACGACAGGCTGACCCAGACCGCCAAAAGCCACCTTATCGAACAGGCCAAGCAGGAACTCTTCGGCGTGGCCGCGTTCGATGGTGCCAAGTACACCGAAAAGGGCAACGCATTAGAGCCGTTTGCCATCCAAGGCAGCGGCCTGATACGCGGCAGGCAGTACGCCAAAAACACCGAGCGGCGCGAAAACGACTGTATCAGCGGTGAGTGCGACATCCACGACCCGAAGCACCGCCTGATTATCGACACCAAATGCAGCTGGGATATTAAGACCCACCCGTTCTTCCGCGAAGAAGCCGAACGCAAAGTCAAGGAAGCAGGCTACGACTGGCAGATGCAGGGCTATATGTGGCTGTTCGACTGCGAGCAGGCCGAGATTGATTTTTGGCTGTTCCCTTGCCCGGAAGACCTGATCGGCCAATACGGCGACCCCGAAAAACTGATTGACGCCATCGAGCGTATCCCGCTGCGCAGGCGTGTTACCACCGTAACCGTCAAACGAGACCCTGAAGCCATCGAGCGCATTCAAGAGCGCGTGGCCGTTTGCCAAGAATACTATCAACAATTGATACAGGAGCAAGTATGAGAAAAGGAAGTCGTAAGTTGCAAACTATAGATGATATAAAAGAACGATTTAATAGGAAAGTAAGAATCACAGAAACAGGTTGTCATGAGTGGACTGGAGCCAAACAATCAAATGGGTATGGACGATTTAATTTTCTTGGGAAAAGCATGTATGCTCATAGGGTTGCTGCCTTATTAAGATTTGGAATAGTGTATCCCAATATAGATGTATGCCATATATGCGACAACAGAGGATGTGTAAATCCATACCATTTATTTTGTGGAACTCGGAAAGATAATATGCAAGATTGCAAGATAAAAAATAGAACAGCAAAAGGTTCTTTGCTTTCAAAAAAATTAACTGATTCTGATGTTATAGCCATAAGGCAAATGTATAAAACTGGCGCAATGCAAAAAAATATTGCGAAAAAATATGGCGTTACAAGGTCTGCAATCTATCACATTATCCATAACAACACATGGAGGCATATTAAATGTTGAATAAGGTTTTACTTATTGGAAGGCTTACAAGAGCCCCTGAATGCCGCTATATATCAAATTCAGACTGTGTTTGTAATTTCGGATTGGCTACATCCGAAAAATATACGGATAAATCAGGAAATAAAGTTGAGAAAACAGAGTTTCACAACATAACCCTATACCGCAAGCTGGCCGAAATCGCCGCCAAATACCTGAAGAAAGGCAGCCAAGTATATATCGAAGGCCGCATCCAATCCCGCAAATACACCGGAAAAGACGGCATCGAGCGCACCGCCTACGAAATCGTGTGCAGCGAAATGAAGATGCTCGGCGGTAAAGCAGAGGGTGTGGAAGAGCAGCACAATCCACCGCCGCCACCGCAGGCAAGGCATCAACCAGCCGCGCCCGTGCCGCAAGATGATATAGACGATGACGTGCCATTTTAGGAGCAACCATGACCCATCAATTTAAATTCGGCGACCGTGTGAAGTGTATTCCTACACCTGAATCGATAGGAGTAGTGCTGTCAGAAGTAGATGAATACGGCTATGTGAACGTGATGTTTGACGATGCGCTCGAAGTGGAAGACTTCCCCGTTTCCGGTTTGGAACTTATCCCCCACCCCGACACCGCCCGCCTAGACTGGCTGGCCGATCCAGCAAACGAAATCGGCAAAGTCATGCTGCCTGGCTGGTGCTCAGACGAATATAACAGCCTGCGTGATGCAATCGATGCCGCCATGCAGGAGCAGGCAGCAGAATAGAGGGAATATGGGTTATAAAAACATCAGCGGCGTATTTCTGAGTGTGGAACGCGACCGCAGCCTCAAAGATACAAGGAACGGGAAACGCCGTTATCACAATTGCTACCGCGCATCCATAGATGAATACTGCAACGGGAAACGCATTTCCCGCACCCGTAAACGCTTCAAGACACCATCAGAAGCATGGGTATGGCTTGGGCAGATACCGCCAGAGGCTGCACCCACCCTAGATGAAGTTATACGGCTCAGAATGGATATCAATCAACAAATACGATTAAACCGCAAGAAGGAATAAGCATGAAAGACCAACCTGTAACAGCCATGCTGCGCGATGAACTTTTCGGCGTACTACGTGGGCTAAGGGAGGGCAGCATCGATAATGAAACCGCTAACGCTGTCAGCAAAATCAGCAGCAATATTATCAGTACTGTAGCCATCGAAATCCAAGCCGCTAATGTAATCGGTTCAGACAAAATCAGTAGCTTAAACGGAGTTCCAACCCGTGAGCTAGCCGGCGGCATTATTCATAAATTGAAAGGATGACCATGCCACAAGTATTTACCCAAATCCGCGAATGGGCAGAGACCACTACAAACCCCGCTGCGTAATGCGGCTTTAATTTTAGAGATTGGAAATGACACTCAAGCAAAAGAAAGCCATCAACAATTTGCGTGAGGCTTGGAAAATCTATCGGCAATGCCTGCGCGAAAGTAAAGAAGCAGATGTTAGAGCCATGCGAGATGCCAGAGACTTGGTTGATTCTGCAATCCAATATGTCATGGATTGCACCGTATATTATCAGACAGAGAGGTAACCATATGACAGCACACAAACACGCAGCCTTGATGCTGCAATAACCGAATCAGCCGCCCAAGCCCACGCCAATGTACTGAACGCAATCTGTAGAGGAGATGTGGAATGAGATATCCAGTATTCGCGAAATCAAAATCATCAGGAAAAATTATGTTGTTTGTTTCCAGAGACGAAGCTGTAATTATCCGCTTTAAAAGAAGCGAATTGGTACATGGCAATAGGATTGAAGATTATTGGTTTCCAGTTACAAACCAATCTGCATGGCAAATTCTTTCGCATGAAGAGGTGCAGAAAATATTTAACAATGATTGATTAACTAGGCCGCCTTCGGGCGGCTTTCCTTTGGGAGATACACTCGAAGGGGCGGAAGCCCTGCTGGATATACTAAACAAGATTGTGAGTACAACGTGAAGCCTAAAAAGTGGACAACAGAACGCTTGCTGCGTGTATTGCACGGCAACGGCGGCGAGATACAGGTGCATCGCTACCAATATAGGAAGGATGCGCTGCGTAAAGCGGTGGGTAAGGCACGAAAGGAGGGTTTGGTTTCGTGCAGCTACACTAGGGATTTTATCAATGTGAGGTTATGGAAATGTCGAAAAGGCAGTATGGAATGAGGCGCAAGAAAAAACCTTCCAAACCCTATCGCGGGTACTGCACATTCCCTTTGGTGGGTGCGGATACCTACCGCGAATTCCAGGAGACCGCCGAGATGTTCGGCGACTTTGCCGACCCCGTGAAACGTAAGCGCATCTTTGACAAGCCTAGAAAGTACCGGTTTGAAATATGGCTGAAGCTGGCAGACAAGCCTGAATACGAGATACGGGAAGCCAAGATAACCCAAGGCGTAACCCGTGAGAACCTCAGCCAGATCTTGTACGAGGTGGCCATGCAAGGCTTGCGCGAATTAGACGGGCTGGAAGAAGTGGACGGCGAACAGTCCATCATCAAGATTATTATTTAAGCAGGGGAACATCATGCAAACCTACAACATCCACGAGGCAGCCGACATCTTGAAATGCCACCCCGTCTCCATCCGGCAGATGTGCAAAGCAGGGGAAATCATGGCATTCAAAGCGGGTAGGGCGTGGGTCATTACCGAATCCGCACTTGAAAACTACATCGCCGCGAAGCAAAATGAACGCGAGCAAGCGGCGATTGGCAGAAGGAGTAAAACACAATGTCAATCCATCTCAACAAACACGGGATATGGCAAATATCCCTACGCACGCCAAGCGGCCAAAGATTTAGACGCACTGCTGGCACAGCCGACAAACGTGAAGCCCAAGAGCTGCACGATAAACTGAAGCACGAGCTTTGGCGGCAAGAGAAGCTAGGAGAGAAGCCGAAACGGCTATGGGATGAAGCCTGCATCCGCTGGTTGCAGGAAAACCAAGGCAAGAAGAGTTTAGACAGCGACAAAATCAAAATCCGCCTACTGCCCGAACTGCGCGGTCTGCTGCTGGAAGACATGACACGCGACCTGATACACAGCGTTGTCAATCGCAAAACCTGTTCTGGCAGTACCAAAAACAGATACTTCGCCCTGATACGCGCCATCCTGAACAAATGCGTGAACGAATGGGACTGGCTGGACAAAGCCCCCAAGCTCAAACTCCACAAAGAGCCGAAGAAACGCATCAGGTGGCTGTATCCGGAAGAAGCACAGCGGCTGGTCAATGCCCTAGACAGCCTGCCGTATATGCAGCATCTGGTTATCTTCTCGCTCGCTACCGGATTGAGACAGGCCAACGTGCTCAATCTCAAATGGGAGCAGATAGACCTACGGCGGCAGGTAGCCTGGATATATCCCGACCAAGCCAAAGCAGGGAAAGCGATAGGTGTACCGCTCAATCACACCGCCATGCAAGTGCTAATGGATAGACCGCGTGTCAGCGCCTATGTGTTCACACATAGCAAAGGCGAACGGGTTAAATCCATCAGCAGCCGTGTATGGCGAGAAGCGTTGGAGAAAGCGGGGATAACAGATTTTCGCTGGCACGACCTACGGCACACATGGGCAAGCTGGCTCGTCCAGCAGGGCACACCCCTGGCAGCCCTAAAAGAAATGGGCGGTTGGGAAAGTGTCGAAATGGTGCAGAGGTATGCCCACCTCGCCCCGGAACACTTATCACAACACGCCCGTTTAATCGATTCCAGCATGCCGCCCGGAATCGGTTTAGTCCAAAATTTTGCCAAAGTCCAAAACCAGCAAAACGCAGACAAGCAGTTGGAACAACTTAACTAACTGAAAAACCAAATCAAATCTGGTGGGTCTGGCTGGTCTCGAACCAGCGACCAAAGGATTATGAGTCCTCTGCTCTAACCCCTGAGCTACAGACCCGGCTAGAAAGGGCGGCATTGTACCGACAAGCCGCCGGCCTAGCAAGGATTACTGTTTGTTTTCCTCACTGTCTAGGAAGCTACGCAAGCGGTCGCTGCGGGTGGGGTGGCGCAGTTTGCGTAGGGCTTTGGCTTCGATTTGGCGGATGCGCTCGCGGGTTACGTCGAACTGTTTGCCCACTTCTTCCAGTGTATGGTCGGTGTTCATGTCGATGCCGAAACGCATGCGCAAAACTTTGGCTTCACGCGGGGTGAGGCTTTCCAAAACGTCTTTGGTGGCTTCGCGCAGGCTGGAATACATGGCAGCATCGGCCGGAGCGATGTTGTTTACGTCTTCGATGAAGTCGCCCAAGTGGCTGTCGTCATCATCGCCGATGGGGGTTTCCATGGAAATCGGCTCTTTGGCAATCTTCATGATTTTGCGGATTTTATCTTCCGGCATTTCCATCAGTTCGGCCAGTTTGGCGGCATCCGGGTCTTCGCCGGTTTCCTGCAGATACTGGCGTGAGATACGGTTCATTTTGTTGATGGTTTCAATCATGTGCACCGGGATGCGGATGGTGCGTGCCTGGTCGGCAATCGAACGGGTGATGGCTTGGCGTATCCACCAGGTGGCGTAGGTGGAGAATTTGTAGCCGCGCCGATATTCGAATTTATCCACCGCTTTCATCAGGCCGATATTGCCTTCCTGAATCAAATCGAGGAATTGCAGGCCGCGGTTGGTGTATTTTTTGGCGATGGAAATTACTAGGCGCAAGTTGGCCTGAATCATTTCCTGCTTGGCGGCGGCGGTTTCTTTTTCGTTCGCCACCATGTTTTTGCTGATTTCTTTCAGCTCGGCAATGGAAATCTGCGCGTGCTGCTCTTGTTCGATAAGGATATTCTGCTTTTCGATAATGGCGTATTGGAAGCGGCTCAAGGCTTCGCTCCACACGCGGTTTTTACCGATTTCGGCTTCCACCCAGTTTAAATCGGTGATATTGGGCAGGAAGTTGTTGATGAAGTAGTCCCGATCCATGTGCACGCGGTTGAGGCAGATGTCGCGGATTTCGCGCTCCAGGCGGCGGATGCTGTCTACGCGGGTGCGCAGATTGTTGCTCAAGGTTTCAATCTGACGGGTGGTGAAGCGTACGTTGAGCAGCTGGTCGGCGATGTGGTTGCGCAGGGTGAGGTAGGTTTTGTGCTGGCTGTGGTGTTTTTGCAGCGCGGCAACCATTTTCTTATAGGTGGCTTGGATGTCTTCGAAGTGGGCCAGCACTTTTTGCTTGAGTTCTTCGAGGTTGGCAGCAGAGATGGCGCCGGCATCCTCTTCGTCGGCGTCTTCTTCGTCGGCATCTTCGTCTTCGCTTTCCTCTAAATCAGCGTCTGGCGCGGATTCTTCGGCTTTGTCCACGCCAATGCCCAATTCGTCGAGCAGCTCTTCGTGCGGGTCGATGATGTCTTCCACCACTTCGTCTACACGGATTTCGTCGTTGCGCACCTTTTCAATCAGTTCGAGGATTTCGGCAACCGAACCGGGGCAGGCGGAGATGGCCTGAATCATGTTGCGCAGGGCGGTTTCGATTTTTTTGGCGATAACGATTTCGTCTTCGCGCGTGAGCAAATCCACCTGCCCCATTTCGCGCATATACATGCGTACCGGGTCGGTGGTACGGCCGAATTCTGAGTCGGCGCTGGAGAGGGCGGCTTCGGCCTCGGCAACGGCGTCGTCGTCGGTCATATTGGCCGTATTGTCGGCCATCAGCAGGGTTTCGCTGTCGGGCGTTTCTTCGGTTACCTGAATGCCCAGGCCGGAAATCATATTGACGATGTTGTCGATCTGCTCGGCATCCGACATATCGTCGGGCAGGGCATCGTTGATTTCGGCGTAGGTGATGTAGCCGCGTTCTTTACCTTGCAGAATCAGCTGTCTGAGCCGTGCCCTTTGCTCCTCCGGGGTGAGCGGGCGGTTGCTTTCGTCTTGTTCTTCGGTGGCGGGATTGTTCTGTTCGGACATGTTTCTCTCGTTGTTCACAGGTCGGTCGGTGTAATCGGCATTGCCCTAGGTGGTGCCGTTGGCGGGAGGGCGCCTCAAGAGCTCCAGCAGCAGTTTGGTTTCGTCATCGCTCAAGCCGTGTTCGATGCGTTTGCGTTTCAACGCTTCAACTTGCTGGGTTTTCAAGGCGTTCATCAATTTTTGCATACCCGATTGGAAATTCAGTGCGTCGGATTTGCCATCCCCCTCAAAGTGGGCGCTGTCCGTGCCGGACTGCATGATGCGGCTGATATTGCCGTAATAGGGGGTGTTGCGCATGGCTTCCATTAATCCGGCACTGGATAGCGGCGAAGGGCTGCGGCGCACATGGGCGGCCATGACGCTCAGGCAGGCAAGGTCGGCATCCAGTTCCAGATGGTCGGGCAGGTCGATATATGTAGCCCATTGCGGATTTATCAATAGGCGGCGGATTTGTTGTTGCGCCAAGCTCAGCATTTGCGGTTGGCGGAAGGTTTGGCGCGGCAGGGTGTAGCGTTGCTGGGCAACGTGGCGTTTGGGGGCTTCCTGCCCCATCAGATGCGCCAGATTGGCCGGGTCGATGCCCACTAAGTTGCTCAGTTCCTGCTTGAGCAGGAAGGCGAGGGCGGGGGCGGTAATCTGGGTAAGCAGCGGGGTGGCGTTTTTCACCAGCTCGGCCTTGCCTTCTTGGCTGCGCAAATCGAGTTTGGCGGTGAGCGCGTCCCAAAAATAGGCGGAAAGCGGCTTGCTTTGGTGCAGCAGCATATCCTCAAAACGTTCCCGGCCGTGTTCGCGCACATAGCTGTCTGGGTCGTGGCCTTCGGGCAGGAAGAGGAAGTGCAGCGACTTGCCGTCTTTCAGTTGGGGCAGGGCGTTTTCCAATGCGCGCCAGGCGGCTTTGCGGCCGGCCGCGTCGCCGTCGAAGCAGAAATAGATGCTGTCGGTTTGGCGCATCAGGATTTTAACGTGCTCGGCGGTGGTGGCGGTGCCCAGTGCGGCCACGCAGTAGCCGATTCCGAACTGCGCCAGCGCAACCACGTCCATATAGCCTTCCACCACCAGGATGCGGCCGGCTTCTTTCACGGCAGCGCGGGCTTCGTAGAGGCCGTAGAGGTTTTTGCCTTTATCGAACAGCGGGGTGTCGGGCGAGTTGAGGTATTTGGGTTTGGAGTCGTCCAACACGCGGCCGCCGAAGCCGATAACCTGCCCGCTGCTGTTGCGGATGGGGAACATGATGCGGTGGCGGAAGCGGTCGTAGTGGCTGCCGTCTTTTTCAATCACCATGCCGCTGTTGACCAGCGCTTCGGAAGGGTAGGGGGTGAAACTTTGCGCCAGCGGCCGCCAGCTGTCAGGCGCATAGCCCAGTCCGTAGTGGGCGGCGACTTCATCGGAGAGACCGCGTTTTTTCAGGTAGCCTTTTGCTGCTTCATTGGCGGCAAGCTCGCGGGTGTAGAAGGCAGCGGCTTGGGCTGTGGTTTCTTCTAGGGTTTGCTGGCGTTGTTTGCGGCGCGCGCGCGCTTCGGGGCTTTCCTGCCGGCCTTTTTGCTGCGGCACCACCATGCCGGCGCGGTCGGCCAGATACTGTACGGCTTCGGTGAAGCCCAGCCCTTGGTATTCCATGACGAAACCGATGGCCGTGCCGTGTGCGCCGCAGCCGAAGCAGTGATAGAACTGTTTGCTCGGGCTGACGGAGAACGACGGGGTTTTTTCTTTGTGGAACGGGCAGCAGGCCATGTAGTTGGCGCCGCCTTTCTTCAGCGGCACGCTCTCGTCGATGATGTCGACAATATCGGTTTTGGCCAGCAGCTCGTCGATGAATTCGCTGGGAATCATGCTTCGGCACTTGGTTTGGAAAACGGATTGAGGCTACCTGAAAACCACGGCGGGGATTTTCAGGTAGCCTTTTTCAGGTAGCCTTTTTCAGGCGGGGTTATTCGGCGGGCGGAACGTAGCCTTGCACTGTGTCGGCCTCGCCGTCGCCGAAGAAGTAGTTTTCCATCTGCTGGGCGAGGTACTGGCGGGCGCGCGGGTCGGCCAGGCTGAGGCGGTTTTCGTTGATGAGCATGGTTTGGTGGCGCGTCCAGGCGTCCCATGCTTCTTGCGATACGTGTTCGAAGATGCGCTTGCCCAAATCGTTGGGCAGGGGCGGGAATTTGAGGCCGGGCGCTTCTTTGCCCAGTTTGATGCAGTTTACCATGCGGGTCATGTGCTTTCCTTTTTAGGTGGTGCGGGTGGGTTTAACGGTTGTTTAGGCCCAATACGTCTTGCATGTCGTATAGGCCGCTGCGTTGCTGTTGCAGCCACACGGCGGCACGCACGGCGCCGGCGGCAAAGGTCATGCGGCTGGAGGCTTTGTGGGTGATTTCCACGCGCTCGCCTTCGCCGGCAAACAGGGCGGTGTGTTCGCCTACAATATCGCCGCCGCGCACGGTGGCAAAGCCGATGGTTTGCGGGCTGCGTGCGCCGGTGTGGCCTTCGCGGCCATATACTGCGCAGTCGGCTAGGTTGCGGCCAAGGGCGCGGGCAATCACTTCGCCCATGCGCAGCGCGGTGCCGCTGGGGGCATCCACTTTGTGGCGGTGGTGCGCTTCGATGATTTCGATGTCGTAGCCTTCGTTCAGCACGCGGGTTACGGTGTCGAGGATATGGAAGGTGAGGTTTACGCCGATGCTGAAGTTGGCGGCAAACACGATGCCGGTGTGTTTGGCGGCGGCGGCAATAGCGGCTTTGCCCACTTCGTCGAAACCGGTGGTGCCGATAACCATTTTGATGCCGCGCTCGGCGCAGCGGGGCAAAAGGCTACCTGAAACATGGGGGCGGGTGAAATCGATGAGGACGTCACAGTTGGCGAGCACAGCATCGACGTCGCTGCTGATGGCTACGCCCGTTTTCAAGCCGGAAGCATGGCCGGCATCCAAACCCAAAGCTTCGGAGCCTTCGTGTTCCAGCGCGCCGGTGAGAACAGTGTGCGGATTGGCCGCCACGGCTTCAACCAGCACTTTGCCCATGCGGCCGTTCACCCCGGCCAGGGCAACTCTAATGGTAGCAGACATAATATTCCTCAAGCAGGATTATTGTGCGGCTTGGCCGGCAGGCGCAGCTTGCTGTTGTTGCTTGCGCAATTCGTCCAACACATCGCCTTCGGCTTTAACCAGGGAGTCGTTCGCATCGAAATACAGGGTGAGGTTTTTGCGTTCGCGCACTTTGCCGCCGCGGCTCACTTCAAAAACGTAGTCCCAGCGGTTGCCGTGCAGCGGGTCGCGCAGCAGAGGTGTGCCCAGAATGTGCTGCACCTGTTCTTTGCTCAAGCCTTGGTGTAACGAGGCTACGGCCTGCAAGTCGAGTTCGTTGCCTTGCACGATAGTGAGCTTATAGGAGGGGAAGCGGGCGAGGCGTTCGGTGCTGCACGCGGCCAAACCGATGCAGGCGGCCAAGGCCAAATAAACGGATTTATTCACAAACATGCCTTTCAAGATAAATCGCGCACCGCCCCGGCTGAGTAATTTAAAGGTGGGCAAGTGCCTTAAAAATGCGTATTATAACGGTTGCTGACAAATTTGAGCGACAGAACATCATACATCATGGAAAACAATATTGCACAACTCAAAGGCAGCGGCCTGAAAGTAACCGGCCCGCGCCTGAAGATTTTGGATTTGTTTGAAACCCACGCCGAAGAGCATCTGAGCGCGGAAGACGTATACCGTATCCTCTTGGAAGAAGGCGTTGAAATCGGCGTGGCCACTATTTACCGCGTTTTAACCCAGTTCGAACAGGCCGATATTTTGTTGCGCCACCATTTCGAGAGCGGTAAGGCGGTGTACGAGCTGAACAAGGGCGACCACCACGACCACATCGTGTGCGTGAAATGCGGCAAAGTGACTGAGTTTCACAACCCCACCATCGAAAGCCTGCAAGGCAAAATTGCCGAAGAAAACGGCTACCGCATCGTGGATCACGCGCTGTATCTGTATGGCGTGTGCGGCGATTGTCAGCAGAAACACCATTTATAAGCAGGCAGCATTTTCAGGTAGCCTCACGGCTCTGAAAGGTAGCCTTTATGGCTCACAATATTCCTTTGTTGCCGGAAGGCTGTTTGCAGTTTCCCGACCCGCGCTTAGCCATTGCCGAACACGACGGCTTGGTGGCAGTGAGCCGGGATTTGACGGCACAACGGCTTTTGGCAGCCTATCAACAGGGCATCTTCCCGTGGTTTGAGGAGGATGGCCTGTTTTTTTGGTTTGCTACCGCCCCGCGCACGGTGCTGCAGCCCCAGCGGCTGCACATCGGCCGCTCGCTGGCTAAGGTCATGCGCAATCGGCATTACGCGGTAACGGTCAACCAAAACTTCCCCGCCGTGATTTCCGCCTGCGCCGCCACGCCCAGACCGCATCAGGGCGGCAGCTGGATCGCACCGGCTTTTCAGGTAGCCTACAACGAGCTGCACCGCATCGGCCGTGCGCATTCGTTTGAATGCTGGTATCCCGATGAAAACGATCATCTGCTTTTGGCCGGCGGGCTTTATGGCGTGCAGATCGGGCGGGTGTTTTTCGGCGAATCGATGTTTGCCTGGCAGAACAATGCCTCGAAAATCGCCTTTGCCCACGCCGTGCCGTTTTTGCAGCGCTGCGGCATCGCCTTGATCGACTGCCAGCAGGACACGCCGCATCTGGCGCGTTTCGGCTCGGAGCTGATGGCTTTTGACGATTTCCAGGCTGAATTAAACCGCCTGACCGCACAAATGCTTGCCGAACCAATCGGCCAGCGCCTGCTCCAACAGCAGGGCGCGTGGTTTGGCAAGGAAGAATGATTGCCGAAACCGGTTCGCAAGAAGCGTGTTACATGGCACAATATCGGCTGTTTCAGATTACAGGCTACCTGAAAATTTCAGGTAGCCTCCCGCTTACTCTATGGCGGATAAACCTGCTCTCATGCCGGGCTGTCATGCCGTAGTAAAAATATAGTGGATTAAATTTAAATCAGGATAAGGCGGCGAGCCGCAGACAGTACAAATAGTACGGCAAGGCGAGCCAACGCTGTA
>ERZ772764.182-NODE-182-length-46028-cov-4.027146_pt1 | contig 46028 bp, 56 predicted proteins | sample MGYA00512163_ERZ772764 | MGnify/ENA primary metagenome ERZ772764 (study PRJEB29015, sample SAMEA2737903) | human oral metagenome | biome: human oral; feature: human-associated habitat; material: dental | place: China | collected 2094 ... | reverse complement strand
TGAAAATTTACCGCCAATTGTTACACCTGTTAAATCCGCCTCGGGGGAGTGGGCAAAAAAAATTACCGCCAATTTTTGAACGTGTAATTTTGGGGTGTTTCTGCGCCGCCTTGTGCCGCCTCGTGATCGCCTACTGTCAGTGCGAATCCTTCGGTAAGTTTGCAACATTCGAGACAATACAAGCCGATTTCCCTTGACACGATTAGCGGTTGGCATGTACCATAAGCGCGTTCTTGTCTATAGGAGCGCGTCACCGTGCCGTCCTCGCCAATCACGTCTATTACGTTCTCATCCATGGATTCGGTCCCGTATCGGGCGTTCTGCAAAGCCTTCGAGGCCATGCAGCTTCAGTCCGAGGGCTCCATGCGCGAACGCTTTGCAGACAAAGAAAACAGGCTGGGATTCGAGGTCATCACGACGCCAGAAGGGCGCGGCATGGCGATGATCTATGACAACAACAGCGGAGAAGTAACTATCAAAATCGGGCCGGCATCCGAGATTCGCCGGCGTCTCACACAAACCCCAAACCGTCGAGGTAGACCAAAGAAAATGGAAACCACCACCACCGAAACCGCTGCCAACGAAGGGCAGGAATACAAAGCCCCCCGCAAGAAACATGACCCGGATTTGGGTAGCTTCCGCGTCGTGAACAAGATGGGCACGGATGAATTGATCAGGCTTGTCTACTGGTTGCGGGACAACGCCATTGCCAAACTTGTCGATACTAAGAATGTCATTCGCGTTCACGTTGACCTGAAAGACAACCCGTTCGGCTTGCCGCGCCATGTTTCCGGCATCATGACGCTTTATTACTCGCGTCGTGGATGGTCTCTGGCGCGCCCCGGCACCGCGCCTAACCGACAACCTGTCGAAGAGCTGCAAATGGAAGAAATGCCGCCCCACTGGCAGGAAGAAGGCGAGGAAATTAAAGAGGACTTCAAGCGCAAGCGTGGCCGTCCTGCCAAGATGAAGCTTTCCGAAAAGGATCCTCACCTCGTCACGTTCTATAAAGAATTCCCAGAGTTCTATGCAGCCGACGCCCACGATGAGACGGCAAAAGTCGAATGGGAAAAGGCATGCGAGGCGCTCAATTTCGATCCTTCGACGTGGATTCCACCGTCGGTTGTGTACCGTTATTACCGACTGGATTGACTATGGACAAGGCGCAATACCTGCTTTGCCGGGGGCATCGCGCTGACATCGAAGAAGCGCCGGATGGTTCCTTCCGGTACCGCTGGCGCTTGGACGATGGGCGCGAATTCATGGACGAATTCCGGGTCAACGGGTCCGAGAAGTCTGCCAAGATGGCCGAGTTCCTCATGCGCGAGTACCCGTTACGTGCGCACGATCTCGCCCCGATCTACATGCTTGTCTACGCGACCAATAGGGAAGTGTGGCACGGCATGGACGCGGCGATCTTGGCTGACAAGGCAATTCTTCCTGCAATCCACGATATCGAGTTTTCGATAAAACCCGATTGAATTCAATCACTTACGCTATGTATTCATGGCGTGAATATATGGAGAAATGACAATGACGGACGTTTCAAACACCCTGAACGCCAGAAATGAACGATACGGTACGTTCTCGGGTCAGGCTGGAATCTCGCAGGCATTGAAGGAGTACATGCGGCATACCCCTAACTGGAACAGGCTTGAGCCGGACATGGCCGAGGCGCTCGACATGATCCAGCACAAGATTGCCCGTATCCTCAACGGAGACCCGCGCTATGCCGATAGCTGGCACGACATCGCCGGATACGCTGCTCTGGTAGACAAGCGCCTGAACGGAGAGAGCGTGTAGCAATACAACAACCGTCTGTCGGCGGGGGTTGCATTCTAAAAATAGGTATGGTGTAATCATCTCCATCGACAGACAGCGCACAACGCGCTACACACTTCCCACGGAGTAGAACCATGAACACCACGAACAAGCAACAACGCACCGTCCGCCTGACCATGATGCTGATGCAAAACCATTACAGCATCAAGGATGCACAAATCGTCAAAGAAGAAATCCGGCATATCGACTATGGCCACGCTATCGGTGTCGGTCGCGCGACCATTGACCGCGAGATCATGGACAGCTTCGCCGGCGATCTCGAATGCATCGACGGTGCGCACAATTGCGGCTTCTACGAGGACAAGGGCAATACGTACTTTGTCGTCATGAAAGACGCCAAATAATCAACCATCGGCCCGTCGGAAGGCGGGCCACAATCCCACGGAAAGATCATGAACCTGTATCAAATTTACGATGCCGCTTTCGATCCCACGAACAGCGAATACATCCAGAACACACACGAATACATCAGCGACTACGCCGACAATGTTATGGATATCAGGCTGAAAAAATGGCAAATCGATGAAATCCTAAAGGCCCGCATGGAATGGCTGGATGCGGAGAAAGACGGTAGCGCCGACGCTGATACGTTCTGGCATACCGTCGTCGTCAAGCTTGAGGAAATCGAAGTATGAACATCCAACGTCATCATTCAACCGTTCGAATCTTCGACGGAAAAGACGTTCAGGAAGAGCGCAAATTTCCGAACGAACGCAAAGCATCGCAAGCGTTCGGACGGCTCATGAATGAAGTTTTCACGGAGAATCCGATCATCGTGGCATCGAGTAAGCCCGGTGCAAAGATCGTCAATCACGGCCGGCTTTGGGGCTTGCTCATCAATTCCCCCGTTCATCAATCCCTGCATATCGACAACAAATCTCTCGTCTTTGCCGGGTTCCTTCAGTACATCATGGACAACCACCAATGACATTCCAAATCGATCCCACCATCAAGTCAAATAATGTCTGCGAGAAAGTCGCAGGAATCCGCTCGGCGTTCTCGCGCAAGGTTCTCGAACGGTATAACGATGGCCTGTCCATCAAGCAATTGGCCGAGGAATTCGGCGTGTGTAACGCGACCATCTATGAATCCCTGAATCACGCCGAGGAAGAGACGGGGACAAAGCGGCAAGCTCGCCCGTCTGGAAGACGGATGACGCAAGATCAGCTAAACATGGTCGCCTCGCTCCTTGATAAGGGATGGTCTGTCAGGCGAACGGCTCAAAAAGTCGGCGTCTATGACAACGCGATCATCTCCCGCATCAAAAGCGGCACACTGCCGGCGTCGCAGCATGGAAGTCCCGTCTTCCAGCATAAAGAACAAATCATTCTTGACCTTGAACAGCGCATCAACCGCATGAGACGGATGGCAAAACATGGAATCTACTGATTTTGCACAGGAAATCATCGATACCATTAACAAGCGCCGCGATGCTGGAATGTCCCTGAATCAGGCGCTTGAAGGTACCGGCGTCAATCGTGATACGTACTACAAAGCGATGCGTAACCCCGGCGGGGCAAAGCGCAAGCTTGAAAGTATCCAGAAGCTCAAATACGTTGACCTTTGCTACACCCAGCAGGGGATGAGTACGGATGAAATCGCCGCATTCCTTGGCGTGAGCCGGGGGCAGGTCAACAAATACCTGCGAAAGCTCGGAATCGAACAGAAGCCGCGAGAGCGAAAGCGCAACATCTCCCCGGAACGCGCTGCCGCCGAGGCTAAAGAACGGAACATGCTAGAACGTCTCATCAACGAAGAAGGCCGGACGCTCGTTGAGATTTCCGAAGAAACTGGGCTTTCTACCAGTGTCATTAAGACGCGCATCAAGCGGTACGGCATCGTTCGCGGTGAGAATGCGTCCAAGCGCAAGCAAGCCGGCGATGAGATCGACAATCACCCCATTCGGCAAATCATCGTCAAAGAATGGAAACCAATCAAGATGAAACAGCGGCAATGGTTCACACTGTAAACATCGTTCCGGCATCCCTTGTCGCGGAAATGCTCGGCTGCACGAGAGGGAATCTCTCGAAACTCGTTAAACAGGGTGTGCTGAAAACGCCGCTGCTAAAGAACGGCGCTCAGTATTGGCCGAGGGATGAGGTAATGGCAGCCAAGGAAACCTATCGGAATCGCAAGAGCGATAGAAGCCCGCGAAAGGCCGCCACGCTGACGGCCCGTTTTGAAGACTACGTGGCCAATATTTAGGGTGAGTTCTCGCGGATTTGGCCGGATGCCTTGATCGTCCCTTGGACGGCAATAGCGCCCACAACATTCATGGTCCCAGAGACAACCGCGCCACTTCCGCCAGAGATCGCCGCGCCACCATTAACCGTTAACGCCCCGGAGACCGACAACGCACCATTGCAAGTCGTAGCCGGGGCATCGATCATCACGCTTTGGCTTTTGATCGTCGCGCTCTCGCTGGCCGTGACGTGCGCAACCTTCGTAATGATCCTAACGGCTTCGCTGCCAGTAATCCTCACCGTGCCCGGCGTATCGATAACGATTTCTTCATCGGCCTTGAGCATGATGTTCTTGTGATGCCATGCGCGCCAATCGACACGGTTGCCCGCTTGCGGATTCCGAAACCCCACGACAAGCGGATAACGCGAATCCCCGCCAATGAATTGCAGCCAGACGTGATCGCCCGGGACTATCTCAATCTCGGTTGCCAGTCCCGAGGCAATCGGAGTAGCGCGGTCGCCAAGCGAGTACATCAGCTCTGCCGGGACAGGCGTGTCAGCAAGGCCCGGAATCGTTACCGTGACAAGCCGTTTCGCTTTGTCATACGAGGCCACTACCCCGGGGAAAAATCCGCTCATTCAACGCTCCCTAACCAAAGCTTCGTGTATCCATCAATCGGAACGTGCGCGGCCGTAACGACAATAAGCTTCTCTCCGTTCACGTCCACGATATCCCCAGCGTCTATGTTCATATCCAGCATGATCTTTGCTACCCGTCTCTGGATGATCGTCTGCTGCATCATCCGCACGCTACGCGCATCGTGATGCGGGATGAAGTAGACCGGGGACGGAACACTACGCGCAACCTGCACAACGTTCCGATTCTCATCAATCGAGACATACTGCGGCATCTCGTTGCGCGAAACGAACGTCATTTCATCGTCCGCCCCTTGGATATCTGGCAGAAACCGGATCGGCTTTTGCGCGACGATTTCCGGGTAAGTGAGCGCCTGAATCTTGCCCTTCTTCCAGCGAACGATGGCGCCCGATTCCTGCAATACCCGGTTGATCATCGGTGTCGGCAGGTCGCCGCGCAGCAGTGCAAAACGTTGCCCCATGACGCTACCAAAGACGTTAGCTTGAGCCCCGGAAAGCCTGTAGCAGTCTTGAATCGTGGGCTTCTCTTTAAAGACGTTCCGGCCCATTGGAAGGGCGATGCTCTTTGTACCCTTCATCAGGCAGGTAATTGAGTAGCCGCCAGTGTCCTTGTCTCCCTGCTGCACCAGACCGGACGCCAAGCGGCTTTTGACAATCTCAAACTCGTATTTGCCCACCGAAACCGTGCGCCCTTCCTCCATCCACTTTTCCACGCCATCCAGCGCCCGGATATCGGCCTCCATCGTGATCGGAATGGGGCTGCTGTCGCTGCGAATCACAAGAGACACAACGACAGTATTTTGCAGAGTTCTTCCGTTCTCAATCGTGATCATGGGCGCGGAATCACCTGAATCTGAATCGGGCAAAGGAAGCCATGACGATCAATGCCGTAGGGTTCCGGAATTTGCAGCGAGATCGGCCCTTGCATGAAGCTTTTCCGTGGCAGACCGTCGAGATACCGCTCGATATCTTGGGAAATCTCACTGTTTGTCCGACGCTCGATATCGCCGCCGAATTGCTTCATGGCGTCGATATAGACCGATTCCTCTTTCTCGACATAGAGAAGGAAGAGCGGCTCAATCAGTCCCCATTCCGACGGGGTGATATCCGTCGTCTCATTGAGAAACTCATCGGACGATTGGAAACCCTGCGATTTCAGGGGCGCATGGGATGCGTATGTTTCTGCCGCACGGATTGCGCAACCCAAGATGATCGGCTCTTCCAGAAGGTTCCCGACGGGCCGGAAGTTTCTGGCCCACCGCGTAACAAGGTCACTGATACGCATCCCCTACCCCTTAAATGCGGTCGGTCTGGCCGAAATAGTGATAGAACAGCGTGCCGCTGATCGTCATCACTTGAGCGCGGTTTTCCCAGTCCCGGTCCGTCGAATCCAGCACGAAGAAACAATCCTTCAGGTGCTTGCGGCTAGTCCATTTCTGGGGCGTGCCCTCGTAAATCTTCGCGTTAAAGCGCCCACCCTGCGCCATGATGGCGTCAAGCATTCGGTCAACGTCGCCTGCCACGGTCTCAAGGAACGTGATGGGGCCTTGCATGGCGACCTTCAGTTGCTGCGGCTGGAATGCCGATCCGCCAGTGGGCGTCGGAATCTCGATCTCGCCAGCAGACGACAGCTCGGGCCACGGCGCCTGCTTGCACAGCAGCCACATGTTTTCATGCCCGTCGATCTCAAAAGCCATGTCCGAGTTAATCGATTTTTCGCCCATGGCGGCGACGCTCTGGTAAAGCGTCTTCATGTAAGCGCCAGTAGATACAGTCATACATTGTTCCTTTTTGCAAAAAGAATGTACCCAAACGGGTACGGTCCCATTCTAAAGCTTGACATCATCCGGCAGGCCGCCTATCATCACGGAACCATGATCCACAAACTCGAATTTGACGAACCTTCCCACACGTACCGCCTGAACGGCATCCCCGTTCCATCAGTGACAACGATTCTCAAGCCCTTGTCCGGTCTAGACAAAGTTCCTAGCGCCATTCTGGAAAAAGCCGCTGCCTACGGTACGGCCGTCCACTATGCGACAGAACTATATGACCGTGCAGAATTGGATGAGGCATCGCTGCCTGATGAGTTCAGGAATGCTATCGAGGCATACAAGGGGTTCCTGTTTGAACATTCGCCAGAATGGATTGCCATCGAGTGCCGAACGTTTCATCCTGCCCTCATGTATGCAGGCACGGTTGACCGTGTGTGCAAGATCGGCGGAAAGACTTACGTTCTGGACCTGAAAACCACGTTCAAACTGAATCCTTCCGTATCTGCCCAGTTGGCGGCGTATGCGAAAACCCCCCTCATTGCCGAGTACGGCATTGATGGAATCCTGTCCCTCAAACTCCCAAAATCCGATGAACCACCGACGTACACGCTAGAAACCCACGACATAGCCGAAGGCTGGACTACCTTCCTGTCCTGTCTTCAGCTTCGCAATTTCTGCATGAAACACAACCTCAAAGGAACCCCTTTCCATGATTGATATTGCCCCCATCGAGAAAGCCGCGCTCATGTTTAAGGCCCGGTCGGAAGCCTATGAAATCACCGATGACCTGTCGTTTGACGCGGCCAACGAAGACTTGAAAGCCATCAAGGCTAAATACAAAGAGATTGAGGCAAAGCGCGTGGCCATCACGAAGCCGCAAAACGATGCCATCAAGCAAGTTAATGCGCTCTTCAAACCGCCGCTGCAATACCTGAAGGATGCCGAGGATTTGCTGAAGTCTCGCATTCTTGTCTACCAGACGAAGAAAGAGCAAGAGCGGGCCATTGCGCAAGCCGAGGCGGCCAAGAAAGTCGAGGAAGAAAAGGCACGTCTTGACGCCGAAGCCGAGAAGCTCAAAGCCTCCGAATCTCTGGAAGATCAAGTTCAGGCCATGATCATGGAATCCCAGGCCAAAACGCTGGCCGTCGCGGAAGCCCTCAAGATTGGCGATGACAAGATTTCCATCAAGACACGGAAGGATGTTGCCGTTACGGATATGAAGGCTTTCCTTCAGGCCATCATCGACGGGCATATCCCGGAGAATGCCATCACGGTTAACATGGCAGTCGTCCGGGCAGCGTGGAAGGCGGGCAATCCGTTCATCGGCTGCTCTGAAGTCGAAGAAAAATCCGTCGCAGTGCGTTCTTAAAAAGGAAAATCACCCATGAACATTGTCATTCTTAACGGCCGAATTGGTCGTGAACCTGAAGCTTTCTCGGCCGGCGTGCGTTTCTCTGTCGCCACGTCCGATTTCTATAACGGCGAGGAACGGACCCAGTGGCACAACGTTACCGCATTCGGCAAGACCGGCGAGTTTGTGCAAAAACACTTCGTCAAAGGCAAAGGCATCAACATTCAAGGCCGAATTGAATACTTCAAAAAAGACGAAGATTCGCCTACCTATACGAACATCATCGCGGAACGGGTAACGTTCCCAGTTGGAAACAAGGCGAACGGCGAGGGCGAGGAAAGAGAACAGGCATCAGCGCCCCCTAAGCCTAAGAAGACGCCTAAATTCGATGATGACGATGACATCCCGTTCTAAACGATAGAATAGAGCCCGTTGCCAACAACAGCGGGCTTTTTTTATGGACACAATCGACAAAATCAAAGAATTGATCGCCAGCCTTCAGGCGGAAATCGATGAATGGGAAACCGACGGCAGCCTTGATGATGCCCGGGAAGTTCCGCCCCCCGACAAGCGTTCCGAGGAAGAGAAAGCCGAGGATACTGAACGGGAAATGAACAAGGGCGAATCCGAGGACAAGGAACCCGCCGAATCGCCGCAAGAGAAGGCCGCCGAGGCCGCCGAAGAGAAGGCGGAAGGTCAGGACAAGGAAGACAAGAAAGAAACGCCTGACAAGCCTGAAAAGCCCGCTCTGGATAGCGCCGCCCCCAAAGAAGACGCGGTGGGCGAATTCAAGCGGGATACCTTCCAGATTCGGATGATCAACCGGATCGAGGCCACCGAACAGGCAGCGCGGCAGGCAGCGCGCAAATGAACCAAAGGGGGCGAAAGCCCCCTTTCTCTTATCGGAACAGCACGTTTAGCGCGCTCGGCTTGTTGCTCGAATTGTCGCGCTGGCCGATCAGCAGATAGAACACGTCAAACACTCGGTAATCCCCCGAGTTCGCACCTTCTGGCGCAACTCTGATGCGTAGAGCCGGCCTGCCGCCAAACTCCGGCGCCCCGGCAACCTCACCACCGTAGTTATGCCCATCGTCATACGAGCCAGAAACGAACGTAAAAACCTCGCCGGCAAACGGGTAGGTATTCATGTTCAATTGACTATTGCAAATCGAAACGAGACGGGTATTAGTCCCGCCACTGAATGAACCAAAGCGCGGCGCAGTGCTTGCACGTCCGACCACGGCACACCATTCCCGGCCCAGCGGGATAACGTATTGGAAAGGGGCATTCCCACCGATACGCTGACCGAAGACAACCCCGAGGATGCTACCCATTGCGTCCCGAAAGGCGCGCACGGCCTGCTTTGCCCACCACCGCGTCGCCAGATAGCCGTCTTCGCCGTGTGCTTGCGCAAGCGGAGACCCGGCAAAGCCGCTGGACCCGATACCGTTAACCGTCCCTTGGCGGGTTGGCAGACGATAGAAGAGCGGATGATGCCGATAGGTGGACCCGTATTGCTTGTTCCATGCAGGAAGGTTTGATCCGTCGCCATCGTATTGCTTGGCGGCGCCGACAAGCATGGTCGCAAGCCATTCGCTGCTGATCGTCGCATACCCGGACGGGCCGACACCATTGGCCCACGGCTTGATATCGCCTCCATGCGGATTCCGGAAATTGAAGTTCTGCCACGCAATCGGTGCCTCGTTCGCATGCCCGGCTACAGGTACACCAACATGGATCGAGTTCACGATAGGCGAGGTTTGGCGGTTCGCTTGCTGAAGATCGAACAGCAGGTTAGTGACCGGGGAAATGCCCTTCAGGTCATTGATCGCGCGCTCGATCTCGGCTGATTTCAGCTTGAAATTGATATCAACCGCTTCCAGTCTTCGATTGAATTCGTATCCGGTGAAATCCATCCCGGACGCAATCTTCTCAATCGGGGTAGGTATTGATGCGTTAATCATCGGCGGCAAATCCCAATAACCATCCACGACGCGATCTTGTCGCCGCGAATCGGGGCGTCAATCCATCGCATGCGGAAGTTGCGCCCGATGGCTTCGCCGCCAAGGAATTTGGCCTCACTGCCAACCTGGGGCGTCATGTACGCGGCGAACCATTCAGGGTCATATCGGTTGTACATATCGTTCAGGCCCGGGCCGATCTCCCAAGACGCATGCCCGTTATGGTCACTGTAGATTGCTTTCCCTACGCCGATGATGAATCGAGCGCCGGGAATGCCCATGACGATGAAACGCTGCCCGCCAACCGCGTATGTCTGGACGAAACGTTCGGAAATCTTGCGCATCATGCGCTTGATGAAGCCTTGCGATACGAGTGCAAACTGATTGGAATTGTTGTCGATCTCGGTTTCTGCATCGTTGGCCCAGTCCTGCACACCGACAAGATGAGGAATGCCGGTCATGTACGGGTTGCCGTTGGTCAGCAATTCCGGAACATCGGCGGCCGTGATGTACACGTTACCCGTCTTTCCATTGATCGAGTTAACGACAGTGTTTCCGATACGGGTTTTGAGCGCGTTAAATTCAGATTGAATTCGCGCAATACGTGCAGCCGCGTTAGCGTCAGCACCCCGGGCATCGCGCAGTTCCTTGTCTAGTTGATCTAGCTGGCGCTTGATGGCCTCCATGTTCTCGTCAATCTGCCGGTATCCCTTATTCCAGAGTTCCGGCTCTGCATCGACCTCCGTAGTCGGAAGCTTCGAGATCGAAGGATGCGGAATGTTGAAAATCGCCATGGTCAGTTATCCTTGGCATTCGATGCCGCGTATTTATTCGAGACAGCGCGCAGGCTTGCTGACGAAGTGAAGCCGAAAGCCACAACCTTGCAATAGGTTCCGTTCTTCCTGATCTCATCCGCCGCGCCGGGGAAGTCAAGCGTGATGTTCTCGTTATTGGCAAAGCTCCCAGCGACAGCACCGAAGTTCTTGGACACGGCAGGCGTCGGCATCACACCGAACGGCTCATCCACGTGGATCGGCAAATTAACGTTGATGGCATGGCCACCGCCTCGCGGGAACGTCGCAGTACCGAAGATCATGATGAAAAAGTTCATCAGCGGGAAGCAAATGAACGACAGGCCACCGCCAGCATGGCCGATATTGTGTACACATCCCAAACGGCGAAGCATCGAGAAGTTTGGCACCGACGTAGGCCCAAATTCCGATCCTTCAAGCTTCAGATTGCGCAGGATCGAATCAATGTCCGTCCCCCAGTGAGACTGGCCGGCGAACATCGTCTTAGCAAAAGTGACTGGCGACACGACGGCCTGCATATCATTCGAGATACGCGAAAGCATCCCGTTACGCGCTTCATCCACACGGTCGCCAACCCATTTGGTAGTAGGAACACGCTGGCTTCGGTCATAGTTTGCAGGGTGAACAATCGAGAAAAAGCCGTTTGCGTGAATGTAATCGTTCTTCGCCCCTTCTGTCGAATTGGCGTAGATGTTCGTGCTTTTCGTAACGAAACCCTGATTGATTTCCCGGGTTAGCTGCGAAAAATTGTAGTTAATGTCCCGGTAAGTCGCGTTCCAAAGTTCGGGCGTCGCGTAGGGATCATTCGATGGAATTTCTTCAATCGTTTTGAGAGTGACGGCCATAGTGTTTCCTCATTCCGGCTATGGCCGTCATGATACGTCATTCGCCTTCGTATGAAACCGTGAGTTTCACGTTCTGGGCGCTGAAAGCCTCTGTACTATTCAGGCTGATGCGATAAGCCGTGCCGGCCTCACACTTGGCGAGGAACGACAGAAAGCCGCTCTTGCCGCTCATCTTGGTCTGGCGCACGGTCGAAACTCCCACCACCGCCGGGAATTTAGCTACGCCGTTATTCAGGTACACGCCCTTGGTGAACGTAGTCCCGTCGTTCTTGGCGAAAGAATCAACCTCGATACGATACCAGCCTGCTTGGGGAACGGTAATCGTCATCTGGGCGGCGAATTGCACGCGCTTGGTGGCGTGCGTATGCTCTGCATCACCGTCCAGAGACGCGCCGCTGCCACCGTCAACAACGATATTCAGCGCCCCGTACATCTGGGACGAAACGATGGCTTCATTTTTGGCGGGTTCCGCCTCAGAATGACCGCCAGAAGACAGACCATCCAGCTTCACCTTATCGGCAGCACTCATCATGCCGGCCGTGGTCGTAGTTGCCACTGCTTTCAGTGCTTCAATGCTCTGATTGATCGTCTGCTTTTCGGTTGTCAGCATCGATTCAGAGACGGCCCGGGAACCATTGATGTTCACCGTGCCATTGAGCGACGGATTCAGGAACGTGCGGTTATCAAAACTGATCGTCACGTCCCCGGTTTGGCCGTTCACTTTGGTAACGAAACCGCCACCACCGCCACCACCGCCGGCGCGTGCGTTCAGCTCGTTGAAATTTTCCTGAATGATTTGCAGGCGATCATTCAGCGGCTCGGTACTGCCCAGCAGGCAGGCCGAGTTCAGAATAGGTTGCAATTGCTTCATTTCATTTTCTCCATGGATGCCCCGGGTTTCCCCGGGGCGTGTGCATTATCGCAGCCCGCAAATTAGCGGGCCTGCTTCATTACCTCGACAGTTCCGGCGCCGATCCTCGCGGAATGATCGAACTAGCCCAGTCCGCATACGATAGCGCGTTAGCCGCACGTCCGTCGCGTACCGTGCCGTTCTGACGCTGCACCGGGCAGAAGCCGTATGGCTGCCACTGATACGTCAGCGGCTGCATGCGCGACATACCAGAACCCGGATACCAGCCCTCGTCTTGGTTGTTAACCCACACGCGGTCATCTTTGTTGTTACCGAAGATTTTCGGGTCACAACCGATATGCATGGCAACCTCGGCGCCCGGGGTAATGATCTTGGCCTCACACGTCATCATGATGCCTCGAATGTTGACCTCACCCGGGAATTTGAAGCGCGCGCCACCACCGTGCAATGCAGGCCATGGCGCGCCAGCACGGAATTTGTACGCGGTACCGCCCTCATATTCGCGTTTCGTTGCCGGCCCCATATCTCCAGACATTCGCGGATGGAACCAGTTGCACCAGAAACCATTCTGCTGATGCGACATCATCTGCCACGTATTGTTTCCGTATTGCAGAACCCAGAAACGAAGGTTGCGGATGGCAATTTCAGGCGCTGCAACCCGATTAGGCGATCCCTCGATCTCAAGCGCGGCAAACCACGGGTCAAACACAACGAAAGTCTGCTTCAGAACCCATTCAACGTTACCCGTCTTCTCCCACGGAGACAGCAGCCAACCGTCAGCGCGGGTCAAGTGCTGGGATTTACCCTGAACAATCGCAGCGCCGCCACCTTGTCCGGACGTTCCGTTCTTGATCGCATCGGAAACGTGGTTCCATGCGTGAAGTTGCCTCGGGTTGTTACCCGTAGACATTTCAAACAGGAAGTCCTTCATGGCCGTACTGACAGCTCCAGCCGGTGCGGGCGGTTGAGCCGGGGGCGGTGAAGGCGGTTGAGCCGGGGGCGGATTCGGTGCAGGCGGGGGCGAAGGCGGCTTCGGAATCGGCGCCGGCGTCTCCGTAGCGTTCGCGTCCTCGATGTAGTGCAGCGTCACACCACGCCAGTTCACGTCGTTCCGGTTGCCGTTCGGGGATTGGTGCGCGTGATAGTTCAGCGGAATCCAGTTACCCGAATTGTTCGTGTAACGTGCCTCGCCATCGATGTACGAAACAGGCATTTCCAGCCCGCGCCCACCGCCTTCCGTACCGCGTCGCCGGCCGTTGGTTTGGCCTGCAAAGCGCCACGATCCACGCGGGGCAGTGAAGTCCACTGCGATCCACTGGCCAGCGTTCAGCACAATATCCGAACTAAACGGTATGTCATACCATTCGATGACCGCGAAGTTCGCCCGGATGCCGCTAATGCGCTGCGACGCAGGACGTGCATTGGCCGTGACCGTATGCGTCCACAACGTTCCGTTTTCCTCATTCGACAGACCGTCACCGATAAGCCGTTTGATGGAAATCGTCAGTTGGTCATTGCCGTTGATGTTCTCAGCCACAAATGACATTGCCTTGAGCGTCATTTTCTTGCTGATGTACATGGCCTCGCGGATATTTCGCGTCTGGCTGCCAGCGTTCGATTGACCCAGAACGATAGCGCGGCTATTCGGTGCCCCAGATTCCAGCACCATATAGCCGTATTCCTTGCCGGCCGTATCCGTAAGCCGCATCATCGGGACCGTGACCATCTCAGCGCCGTTTGTCGAGGCCGGGTTGGTGGAATCGATCCACGTAGCGCCGCTATTGGATGACCATTTGGTGCCCCATTCCCGAGGCGGAACCCAGCGCGTAGGCGAGTGATGAGTGTTGGCGCCAACCTGCACGCAGTTGATTGAGTAGAAGTTTCCTACCGTCGAGTCATCGTTGCGGAACGTGACGTGATAAATCTTGCCAGCGGTCAGTGGGCGGGCATCTCGCACAACGTCCTCATACATGGCGTCTCGGCTATGGTCGAGCGAGCGAAGGTCTCGCGTGATGTATCCGTATTGCGCACCTGCACGATTCGGGTTTCCGTTGCCGTCATCGTCATAGATGGTTCCTCGCAGAATGCCAGCAGAACCACCGTGGTAGCCGCTTGCTGCACCATACGGAACGTAATACCAAATCTTTGCAAGCGCAGCAGAAGATTCGGCCTTGAAACGGCACGTCACTGCATAGTTATTCGCCCCTGTCCGATATCCAGCGGTAAGGTTCCGAAGAGATTCGATGACAAAGCGCCCCGGTCCCCAGACGTTCGCCATCTCGGTATTGTCGAAGCCCTTCCATTCACGCGCAACAACAGGCGGCTGCGGTTGAGGCGTAGGCGGTTGCGGCTGCGGTGTCGGAGGCTGCGGGTTCGGCGTCGGCGGAGTCACTACGTGGGGCTCTTCAGCGGTCACACCCGGCACAATTTGACCGAACAGACCTTCAGGCATGGCCAGCATGTAGGTTTCCGTCGCTTTCCAGTCAACGACGTTCATCGTCGATTGGAACATGATCCGCGTCATCTCGCGGTTGACGGTAGCTTGCGGCTCGGTCCAGTAAGCGTCATCACCCCAGAACGTGCGCCGGACAGAATCAGCCCAAGCAAGCGGGATCATCTTGCCGTTCTGCTTCAGTTCCATGGCAAAAATCTTGCGGTGGAACCATTGCATGGCCGGTTTGTTGCGCTGCTCGTTGTCGTGATTGTCCAGATAATCGTTATAGAACGAAACGACACACCATCCGGGCACGCGGGAATTTCGGCAGCTAACGTGATATGCGCTGGCCGTGCTCTGACCGTACAAACTCATGAAGTTTGTCTCTTGCCCGGTCTCAAGGTTGACCATGAACAGGCGAGAATTGCCGGTGTAATCCCCGGATACGTACACGTCCTGCCCGTTCTCAAGTTGGCCGAGGTCGCTATGTTCCGATGCCGTATTGATGATGATGTACGGCAACCCGCTCTTACTGGCAGGGTGAACATCCTTCATGTTCCGCGTGTATGCGCGAGTATCCCAGCCAGGCTGATATGCCCACGAGATCGTCGCGTACTTGCCCGACGGAGACATGGAAGAATGGTCCGGCATATGGTTCTCGGGAATGTCGATCTTCCCGATGATCTTGTGCTCCACGCGGTCATAGACCACAGCCCCCAGCGGGATGAAGCCCTTTTTCTGGACGATCCAGCACCAGTAGCGGCAATCCAGCGACGGCGCACCTTCAGACTTGCTCCAACAGTTGAACGCTTCAGGCCAAATAGCCGTCAGCAGCGGGGCAAGGTCCGTCGTTTTGATTTCCGCGCCGGTACGGGCATTGCGCTCGATCAGCTTCATGCCGACGCCATTTTGCGGCACATGGAAGAGAACATCCGGCTTGTTCGGATGCCAGACGGGTTCAGCATCGCCGCCCATTTGCGCGGGCATCGTGGCAATCAGCTTGAGCGTCTTGTTGTCATAGGTCTGCCAGTAACCATCGCTCGTCGTCATGATGAACATCGTGTTGTCACAGTTCCATGCTTGACGGCGCGAATAGTCCGAACGCACGCGACGCTGCCCCTTGGACCATGCCACGACGTTATCGGTCACGCGGGCAATAGGCGTGTTATAGGTGGGCGCGTGAATGGCCGTGCGCAGCGGGAAAACAGGCGGGTCAGGCACTTCGACCTTATTCCGGTTGCTGCTGACCGTGAGACCTTCGGCCAAGATCGCCTTGAACACGTCATCATCGGTCGGTTTGGCAGGCGGTTGCACAGGCGGTTGAGTCTGGCCACTACCGGGCGTCGCAAACAGTTTGCTATGCGGCACAAGCCGACCATTCTGGTAGACGATGGGAACGGGCAGCACGCCATTGGCAACGTCGTTCGGCGTCTTGATGCGCAGAACCCCGTCACCTTCGTTGCCCCAGTCTGTCACGCCAAAGAACGGCAAGCTACGGTCGGCCGTGTAGGCATAGATGACGCTATCTCCGGGGTTCTCGATTTTGTTCAGCAGCATCGCAACCCGGTTAGGTTGCGTACCTTTCCCGAAGTCGTTATCAACGTCCTTTGCATTGAAGGAACGATGATGCGGGTCAGTGATCTTGTTGGACCATTGATTGTCAATGCACGCGATGGCACGCGAAGCCTTGCCGCTATGTCGATTGTTCCAAAACTGGATGTTGTCAACGTCAATGCCGGCGTAATAGACGTACTTCGGGCCTGTTTCGTCGGCATTTATACCACTAAACGATTCGTTAAACTCGAATGTAATGTTACGGCATCCGACATAGGCTTGGAAGAAAGCTTCTCCATGCGCGGCAGTAATGGAGTCCACCGTATTCCATGAGTACCGAATGTCATTGGCGCCGTAAGCATTGTGGAATCCAGCGGATTCGTTTTGGTTGATGTAGTTCCCGCGAACATTGCCAACCGTGCATCCATCCTGAACGGACATTCCGCGCATGTTGTAGAACATGCTGTTCCCATGCACTTCAAAATCACGGACGCCACTAAGCCCGATGGCGTAATAGCCGCCGGAGAAATTGTTTTTGCTGATCTCGATATCCCGGACCCACGCATCAGGCGTCAGCAGCCGGCCGGTTTTGGTCCAGCTATCTTTCTGATTGCCCGGAAGATGGCCGAGGACGAAAATGCCATTCTTTCCGCTCTCGATTGCCTTGTTGTGTCTCTGGAATTGGAACGATGACCCGATGATCTTGAATCCAGAACAATCAACCCCCGGAGAACTAGCCTTGATGCTAAGGCAGTGAGCATGCGCATCGAGGCTGACATAAAAGCGGCAGTATTTGATGGAAACCTTATCGCTTCCAGTGATGTACAAAGCCGCTTCGCAATTGGCTGCCTCGCTGGCGTGCAGCGTAATCTGCGTGTTTTCAATGATCAGCTCATCATTAACCTTTCGATTGAGAACAAGCATGCCTGCCCTTGCCCTGTTTCCCCAAAATACGAAATGGCCACCCCGAATACTTTTAACGGTATTCGGGATGACCAGTTGATCGTCTTCGATGGAAACAGTGTCATAGATATCCAATTGGATATCGGTTTCGGAAGCCATGCGCTTCCGGATTTCTGACGCTGTTATCGTTGCCACTCTTTATCTACGCTCCCCAAGGAATGTAATCATGATGACCACATCCCCAAGGGGTTTACGGGTATTACCCGGGGTTGCCAAGGGGATACGGGCCAGTTTGTTCGGTCCATTGACCGCGCCAATGAATTGTATCCCGGTCCCCATTGCAACCGCGTTAGCCGAAGAAATCGGACCCACCATTCCATCAAAGGAACCCTGCCCATCGTGCAGATAGACAAGCGTGTCAGACTTGGCGGCGGGGATGATCTGGAACAGATACGCCCCCTGCCGAGGCAGCGTGACCAGCAGGTTATCTTTCGGATCAAGAGCCGGCCAAGAGAAGTCCAGTGAGCCAACGTCCGTCCTCTGGTAGGTTCCGATTGGCACAAGCGAAGCGCCGTTTTCCCACGCCCCGGCCTGCACGTCCGTAAAGCGCACATAGCCGATCATGCGAGGAATCCCAAGCATCGCTTGATCAAGCGCGCTCGACTTGATGAAGTAACTAAGTTCATCCTTCTTGGCGTAGACCGGCTCAATCGTTGAGGTAGTGCTATCTCTGAATGACCGCTCAAATTCAGAGGTCTTCATGTACCCCGAGAGATCGGGCGCCGCGCCACCGCCGGCCGGTCGATCTTCGACCGCTTTAACCCGGGTAGTAAGGGCCGTGATCTTTTCCGATTCCGCCTGCAATGCGGAAGCTTCCGCTTTCGTTGCCACCGCGCTTTCAACCGCTGCGACGCGGCCTTTCAGTGCGGAATCATCGTAAACGGTATCCTTGTCTTCCTTGGCTTCCAGCGTGGCAATGCGGGCCTTGATTGCACTGTCATCGTAGACAGTATCCTTGTCCTCTTTCTTTTCGAGGGCATCGATACGGTTGCGCAGTTCCGAATCGTTGTAGGCAGCACTACCGCCGCCGCCACCACTGGCCTCAAGCGCAGAAACGCGGCGTTTCAGGTCCGAATCGTCGTACACCGTGTCGTTATCCGGCTTGGCTTCCAGATTCGACACACGGGCCGTCAGGGACTGCACGTTCGTGTTGGTAGCCGACAGTGCGCTGCTATCCGCCTTGGCCGCAATGGCGGTTTCGGCGTCGGTCAGACGGCGCTTCACTTCCGAATCATCGTAGCCGGGTTTCGCTTCGAGCGCGGTAAGACGGGTCTTGATGCCGCTATCGTCATAGACGGTATCTTTGTCCTCTTTGGCTTCCAGCGCGGCAACGCGACCTTTCAGCGCGGTATCGTCATACCCGGAGGCCTTCAGCTCTTTGACGGCAGTATCCAGCCCGGAGACTTTGGTTTCAAGGCCGCTGACCTTGCCCTCCACCGTATCCAGCCGGCCCTTAGCCGTCCTGATCTCACCTTCGGCGGCTTGGATCTTCTGGGCAGCATTGGACGCTTTGCCTTCGAGCGTCGAGACCTTGCCTTCAGTCTCGCCAGATTTGGCGGTAGCCTGCGAGATTTTCGCATCAACCTTGGAAATTTCCGTGTCAACGTAGCCCTTGGTGGCTCCGTCCGTCGCGGTCTCGGGTAGCGCAACGTTCGTCAGCTTCGCATTCTTCAGGTCGCCGGTGAAGGCTTCCGGAATCTGCTTGCCTTCCAGCGTGGATACCTTGCCCGTCAGCGTGGAAACCGTCGATTGGATATCCGTAATGGCCGTGTTGGCCTTGTCGGCCTCCGTGCGCGCATCAGTGCCGGCCTTCTTGGCGTCAGCAACCGAGGCAATCAGCTCGGTGCGGATGCCATCGACATAGCCCTTGTTCACCGCGTCGAATTCGGTTTCAGGCGCCGCCAGATTGATGATCTTGCGGTTTTCCATGTTGCCGGTGAACGGGGCACCACCGCCGCCACCACCACCGCCGCCAGCTTTCAGGCCGGCAACGTCGGTTTCAAGCGTGGAAACACGCGAAACGATGCCATCGACCTTGGTGGAAGCCACGGAAGCGGCTTGCTTGGCTTCCGTGATTTGCGGCGCCAGCTCGTCCTTCAGGTCTTTTGCGTGCTTGCTCGAAACCGTAGCAGCCGCGACGCCAACCTTCTTCACCTCGGCATCAACGTACTTCATCGTTGCCGCGTCTTTCTCGGCGGTCGGGTCGGCCAGATTGGTGATCTTCTGACCCTTCATGTCGCCGGTGAAGGCTTCGGAAGGCTTGGTCTCAAGCGCCGTCACTTTGGCAGAGATACCGGACAGTTGCGTATGGGCGGCATCAGCGCGTTCCATGGCATCCGTACCGGCCTTCTTCGCTTCCGCAATGGTCGGCTCAAGCGCGGATCGCACGCCATCGGTGTACGTCTTGGCGGTCGAGATAGCGGCGTCCCGCTGCTGATCGACGTATGCCTTGTTCGCGCCGTCCTTCTCATCGGTCGGTGAAGCAAGGTTAGTGATCGCGCGGTTTTTCATATCGCCGGTGAAAGCCTCACCCGAGGCGACAGGGGCCTTGCTCTCAAGCGCGCGCACGCGGCCGGTCAGGTCAGAAGACGCGGTTTCCAGCGTCGCAACCCGGCCTTTCAGCGCAGTATCGTCGTAGACCGTATCCTTGTCGGGCTTGTTCTCAAGCGCGGTAACGCGGCCTTTCAGTTCCGTATCGTCATACGCTTGCCCGCCACCACCGGAGGGGCGATTCTCCAGCGCGGTAACGCGGCGCTTGATCTCGGAATCGTCATAGACGGTATCCTTGTCGGGTTTGGCTTCCAGCGTATCGATACGGCTGCTAAGGTTGCCGATGGTCGATTGGACGTTAGAAACTTCCGTCTCGACGGAACGTTTGGCCGAATCGGTGTATTGCTTGGCCACATTGATAGCCGCATCATGCTTGCTATCGACGTATGCCTTGTTCGCCCCGTCGCGGTCATTCTCGGGTACGGCAAGATTGGTGATCTTCCTGCCGGCCATGTTGCCATCAAACGAGACCACACCGGGCGATGCCGGGCGGGCTTCCAGCGCCGTAACGCGAGTTTTCAGGTCGCTAATGCCAGTATCCGTAGTGGAAGATTTGGCTTCCAGAGTACGAACGGCGCGATTTGCCTTATCCGCCTCGGTGCGTGCATCAGCCCCGGTTTCCTTGGCCTCGCGGATGGCGCTTTCAAGGTTGAATCGGGTTTCCTCAACGTTGCGGCGTGCCTCATCGACGGCGCCTTGTTTGGCGGTATCGACATAGGCTTTAGTGGCAGCGTCGTTAACGCTCTCGGGCGTGCCAACGTTCGTCACGCGACGGCCGTTCATATCCCCGGTGAATTCCGGAGTAGTGCTCAAACTATCCAGCTTGCGCTTATCAGCGGGCGACATGAGGCCGGACGTGATGCGCGATACGCTGATGTTCTCTCGAATCCAGTCGGACAGGCGAACATTAGCAATGGATGGCTCGGCATCCATGCGCGGATTGGCACGGCTCACGGCGCCGATATCGTCCGGAGTCAGCGTAACCGTGTTGGTGCGGCCGGTGGCCTCGATGCCGTTGATACGAGTGATGACGCGCTTAGGATCGGGCAGATCTGATAGTTTCTTGAACGAGGTCGAATCCATCAGGCCGTTTTGGTTGTCAGTGACCAAACGGTTATTGAGGTCCGACATGATGGCATCTTTGATCGCGCCCCGATCCCGCGCCGAGACGTTGTTAACCATCTCTTCGGTGGCAACCTTCTTGCCATCGACGTATGCGGCACGACGGAAGTGCGGTTCTTCGATAGGCGCGGCGCCCGGAATGTCGTCCACTTCCAGTTGGACCGTGCCAGTCTTCGAGTTCACGGAGACAACCGCGCTTTGTGCCCCACCTTCTGGCAGACGGTCCAGCTTGGATTTATCCTCCGGCGACATGAGACCGGCTTTCAGATTCGTGGCGTTTTCCAGCGAATCCGTGATCTCGGCGCCTGCTCGGACAAAGTATTGTTTGACAAACTTGATCGAGGCGGCGCGATTGTCAAAGCGCAGATTGCCGTCGGATGCGTCCAGCGTCGGAACGTTCACCGTTCCGGTAAACGTCGGGTCCACGCGGGTAGCGGCGCCGAGGCTTTCGGCCGTAATCCGGACGTTGCCCTTCATGCCGTTCACCGTCCGAACATCAGACGGGGAATTCATCAGTTGCGCAACGTCCAGAACATCCAGTTTCCGCTTATCGTCGGCCGACATCAGGCCATCAGAAAGCGTAGTGGCGCGTGCATACCGAATGGGCGGAATGATCTTCCCTTCAACCCATGATTGCGTGGCGATGGGCTCACCGTTCAGGGTGACAACCCCGGTGAGTGCCTCATTCGGGCGTGCGCCGGTCTGGATCGTCACGTCCCCGGTCTGCCCGTTAACGGACGTGACCAGATTATCAAGATTCCCGCCATTCTGGCCAGCCACGGCAGACAGGATTTCAAAGTTCTTGTTGATGAGTTTGAACCGATCGTTCAGCTCATCTTGAACCGGAAATACGCTGTTATGGCTGGAAAGCGGCCGAATTTTTTCCATGTTTTACCTCAAAAATTGATGCGCATCGTAATCGAGTAGGTTTCACCGATCTCAATAAACTTTGGCGAAAAGTTCTTGATGGCGATAGCCTGCCCAGTATTGTCGATGATGGCCGCTTCGGAAATGACCTTCTGACTGCCTGTCGCTGCAATGTCTGCGGCAGAAAATTCGGCCCCTACAACGATGGCCATGGGGCCAGCCTTGCTGCGAACAGTGGCATTCTTTTCGCCCACCTTGTTCCGCACTGCCGTAGACGATGAGGAAACGTCAATCACCTGCGTTCCGCTATGGCCGCCGCTCCCCAGAACAAGCTTTACAGGTGAGGGTACCGAACCTCCATTGAGGACGGCATCGGCCAGTTTGGTACGGTAGTAATCAGTGATGATGCTGCTGGACATGATCAGACCTTTTTGATTTCAATATCAACGTAATTGCCGCCGAGGCGCGTAGTCCCCGGGTTTGTCACGCGGAATGCACGTGACCTATCGGACGTTACCACGGGAGCCGACCATGGGTACTGGATTTCAGGGTAGAGCGTGGCGACAAACGAGACATCAACCGACATGAAGTTCTTGTAGTATTCAATCGCTTCGGCTTCCCACAATTTAAAGTCGATGACAAACCGGGCGGGCAGAATGCGTCGGAACGTCTCCCGCATACGGGAGGCGCGCTGCTCTTTTGCATCCAGAGAAAGAGAAACACGCACGCGGGAAGACAGATAAAGATTAGGATTGTTCGATACACGGTTGTCTTTCCGATTCTCTTCGATGTAGTCCTTGTTCAGCATGAACGCGCCGGGAAGGCCGCGATTCAGCACTTTTTTGCCACTTTCGTTCAGTTGGATGCGCCACCACCGGAATTCATTGGTGGCCACATCATCGATGGTCGAGGGGTACGGGCGCGAGGCATCAAGCCAAAGTTGCGTCACTTTAGCGTCACCACGGTACAGAATGTCAATGTACTTCTTGAGGAATTTAAGCCCGCGCTTGTGCGTTCCCTTCTGCGACAGCCACAGGCGCAGAAGATGCCGCAAGCGTTTCGGGCTCGCTTCAAAATCCAGCAGCGACAGGCCGTCACGCAGCACGACGCGCTGCAAATACTCAAAAGAAATGCCATCTTGGTACGGGATGCCGGACATGGCGATATCCTGAATATCCCGCGACAGTTTGTCATCGTAAAGCTTGATGGCAAGTTTGCGAATCTGATCCTCGAACCCGCTTTGTTCAAACGAGTTCTGCAATGGCGTCATCTTCATCAGTCTTCACCCCATGCCACGCCGACGAGACCGGAAGTCTTCACGTTGATCGTGATGTCTTGCTCTCGGACCCACTTATAGATGTTCGGATGATTGGATGACCCGGCAGGATCGTCCACCACCACCTCGATTTCACTACCCGGGGCGCGCAATTCCGGGCATGCGTCCTGAATCATGTTGACGATATCCCGCCGACGGATTGCGCGGTTAGGGTAGGCTGGCGATCTGTTTTGAGTGCCAGCATAGTAGCGCCCGTACCGCTTGACGATGACCTGCTTTGCTTTGGTCCGAATTTGTTCGGCATCGAACGATGAACCGCACTCGATGTTCACCGTGATAGCCGGGTTGATGGCGCACGGATACCAGAAACGGACGCGGTAAGAATCGTCGGCTTCCTTGATGATCTTCTCGATCTGGTAAAGGAATTGGCTGTTAGGCAGCGCCATTTGGGTTGCAGTAATCTCCGAGAATACGACGGACGTTGACCTTGCGTTATCGTTATAGCCGTACTGGAACCCGCCACCGTTCACGTTAAGCGCCGCGACAAACAGGCAATTGACGTTCTTCACGTCCCGCGTGCCTGTCGCCTCTTCGTGCCGCATCTCGTTCCAAATGGACAGGAATTGCAAGTTCGGCATCTTGCGCCGGACCATGGCTTCAAACTCTCCCAGATAGACCGCGCTGGAATCGTAGAGAGCCGGGTATTTGGCGAGTTGCGACTTGGCTTCATCACTCATCGGATTGTCGCCCGGGTACGTGATCTCGATGACCTCGAATTCAAGCGTAGCACCCGGATCGAACGGGTTTTCCGTAACCATTTTGGTTCCGACACGGATGCCGTGATCGGCGCCTTTCGTGGTGAAGGCATTCAGGCGCACAACGTCCCCGGCCTTGAGCATCTTGCCGCCCAGCGCGTCATCCCCGAATTGCACCACCAGTCTTCCAGTGGAAGAGACGGTCAGCGTGTAAGCCTTGTCTCCAGGCTGAAGGTTCATGTAGTCGGCCTGATATGACCATCCTTCATCGTTGACATACACGAGCAAATCCTCGCGGTATTCCCCGTCTTCTTCTAGTGGCAGCTCGATTTGGTAGAAGGGTTTCGTTTCCGTGACGGTATGCACGAAGTCGTTATTGTTGTTCCGGCGCGTGTATTGCCCCACATCGATAGTGATCGGGTTGTTCGGCTCGATGATGTAATAGCGTCGGTCCATGGTGCGGCACGTCACACCGTTGTCACTCACCAATTGAGTGAACAGGCCAAGGCCGACGTTTGCGGTCGGGTGCGGGTTTTTGACGCGAACCTTGAACGTGGCCGCCTTCGCGCTCTTCCAGACACCATGGGACGCAAGCCATGCTTCAACCGTGTTTTTCTTGATCCGGTTGAATTGCTCGTCAGTGGATGCCTCGATCTGCTGCGAGAGCATGGAAAGCATCGTAGCGATTGAACCGACGGCCTGCGTCAGGCGAGGGTCTCCGGCTTGCAGCAGTGGCGATAGCTGCGAGTACTTCGATGGGTTAGAGCGGATTTCTTGTTCCGCCGCTTTCAAAAAATCCGCCTTGGTGAGCATCTTTACTCCTTAAATACCCTGTCTGTTATGTCCACGGCCTGCCCCGCGCATTCAATGATGATCTGCTGCTGATCCACGCCATTGCCGACCGCGTAGATATTCACTGGCAGAGATTTTAGCGGGGGAATGTCCTCTTTAAGCTTCGCAATCAAAGCATCCGCCACTGCCCCATCACCTAGGGGTAACTGGAGAAGGTCCGCGGCATGGCAGCCATACGAACTACCCAGATACCCGTAAGCCGGGGTAGTGATCCAATGGCGAATCATTGCCCCGACATCCATTATTTCTTACCTCCGGTCGCAACATGCGCAATGTTCCGGTCCTTCACATCCTGCCCCACGTCCTTCGTGGTCGGAGAATTCTTGACGTTCACGTTGAGTTGCTCGCGCAGAGTCGGGGCCGCGCTGACGCTTGCTGCCATCGGCACGTTCACCTTCGACAGTAATGCTTGCTGCTCAAGTGATGCACGGGTCAGCGTGCCGGCGCGCACGGAGGCGCTCGACGATGCAAACAGAACGTCATTCTTGGCGATCTTGTAGCCTTGAATTGCGCGAATGATTTGCTCATCAGAAAGGTTTGCGCTCAAACCGCCAGTGGCCGTCTCGAACATCTTCATGGCGCGCTCGGGGCCGAATTGCACGGCAGTGGACCACATTGCATCCCCCAGACCTTCGCTGCGCTTGCTCATATCGATGCCCTTCGAGGCAAAGTATTTGCGCATCGGCTCATAGTATTTGGCCATCACGAAAGCGTGTTGATCAGCCTTGAATCCTGCCGGATCGCGCCCCGCAATCCTCGACCATGCCGCATCAAATGCTGCCGTCCCCGCCTTCAGGCCCTTGAATTCCGATGCGTACTTGCTTTGCGCCGCGTAAGCATCAGCCACTCCCATCGAGGACGAAAACTGATAAGCCCCGTAGCTTCTCCCCCCGAAGTCTCCCCGGCCGGTGGAAATGGTCCCTGCCTTCCCGTTGCTCTCGAATCGTGCGCTAGTGTCACCTAACATGCTCTTCACCTTGTCCCATACTCGACCGCCTGCTTTGACGATCTCCATATCTTTCACGTAATCGACAGCATCACCGAACGCCGCCGATGCCTTTTCACGAAAGCCCGACGCGGCTTTGGCAGCCGTTTCGATTCCTTCGGAAACCTTGTCCACGACAGGTGCGAACCTGTCGCCAAACCATCCTTTAACGTCGGTCCAGAGTTTGCCGGCCGCCTCGCTGATGCCAGCAATGGCGGCACTGGCAGTATCCCGGACCTTGTTCCATGCCGCCGAAACCGTAGGTTCCCACTCGGTCCATTTCTCGCCGGCGTATTTGCCGAGAGCATCGCCAGCGAATGCCCCAATGGCAGCACCAATCGGCCCGCCAAGCGCCGCGCCGATGATGCCCCCACCTACCCCACCAATCCCCCCGCCGATAGCTCTATGGCGCTCCTGATCGGTTGTGGCTTCACTGTAGTCCCATGCGGCCATGCCGGCACTAAGAAGGGGTCCGAGAATGGGGATTTTCTTCAGCAGGCCACCGATCCCGCGTCCGCCCTTCGCGGCAGCACGTCCCAGACCGCCCAGAAGCCCGCCTACGGCCCCGCCGGCCCCTTTTAGGATGGATGCCCCACTGCCGAAGATCGAAGCGCCAGCGCCCAGACCGAGGCCGCTAAGGATGCTTCCCTTTGTCCCGCTCTTGCCGAACGGCTTGCGGGAAATGTCGGTCAGGGTGTCTTGCTGCTTCCGTTGCTCGACGCGCTCGCGGTCATCCTTCCTTCGCAGCCATCGCCAGATTCGCCCGAGGGTCTTGTTTGAAGCGTCCCCGGCGCCGCTCATCATGCCCTTCAGTGGCGTGGCCACCTCTCCCATGGCCTTGATGGCCGGGTCACTCACGCTGTTTGCCGCATTGCTGGCAGCACTTACCCCGCTCTTAACCGCATTCGCCACGGCATCCATCGAGACCCGTGATCTTCCAAAGGACACGGATTCGACGTTGGCGGCGCCGCCTTGCGCGACGAAACGCCCCATTGCCCCGCGCGCGGGAAGGGCAGCACTCGCGGCATTCTCGCGCCGGACCCGGTTTGCCATTTGCGTAGACGATTCGACAACCCGCACTTTTTGGACCGGGGTTGCCACGCGGGCACGTTGCGCTACCTGATTGGCGTGGCGGTCTTCCCGCGCCGCCTTCTTGACCGTCTCATGCAGCGCGTCAACCGATTTGGCAGTCGATACACCAGCATCTCCTAAGACGGCATCGCGGATGGCGGAAATGTCCTTCCGCATGCTCGCAATTTGGTTGCTGATATCGTCCTTGCTGGCGCTTTCCACGCCAAGGATAAGAAACCCGTCTTTATCGCTCTTCATCACGGCCTCACGAAGCTATCCATTTGGGAGAACGTCATCGTAACCTCGCTCAACGCGGAATCCCTGCGAGACAAACTCGTATCGATTGATATGGGCCTGAAGTATTCGTAAGTCTCGAATTCGTTGCGCTGGCTTTTCTGCGTCACGGCATTGTGGACGACGCGAATCTTGATGGCAAACGAGGCAGGTACGTTGATGGTTCCATCGGTCGGGGACGCTTGCTCGACGTGCATCAGAAACCAATTCTTGATCATGCCGCTTGCATCGTCGAGGCACGTTACACGTAGCTCGATAGGCTCCCTTCCCACCAGGCTATCAATGGTCGCGCCGCCGATCCTCTTCCTGTCTCCGGAAATGTTCGCAATCGTGTAGTCCACGTCAGTAGCAAGCATGTTGAAGTGTGCTGCCACGCGGTCCGTCGTGATCGGGCTTTCAATCTCCAGCATCCAATAGTTCTTACGGGCGCGCTCGATGCTCGATGAGATAGCGTGAATCATTTCCGCTTCTTTAAGCGTGATGTTCCCGACAAGCTCGCTCGGGCGGTTGCGCATCACCTCGTTGACAGCGGCGCCCAGTTGACTACGTGCAGCGACAAGCAACCGTTGAGCCGACCGGCTCAAGACGGCTTCGTTCATCTTGTCGGCAATGCGGCTTTGGATGCGCCCTTGTACGCGACTGCCGACGCTCAGTTGGATTTGGTTATCAAGGAAACTCACCATTTGCCCCCTTGCTCTTGTTCCTGATCATCGACCTTCTTCAGGTCAACGATACGGGCGAATTCCTTTGCCACGTCCTCATCAAGGCCCATCGTCTTCTCAAGGAAAACGCACATCAATTGCTGATCGGCGCCCATCTCCTTCATCATCTGCATGGATTGCATCAGCAGGCCACCATAGTTGGCCTTATCGACCATCGTGCGCTGCTTCTCTGCTTCCAGCGCCGAGATTGACCCGTAGAAGTTGATATCCCACAGTTTGTTCTGGTAGACGACGCCATACTTATGCAGGCAGTGGATATCCAGAATATGGTTGATCCAATCAGTAAGCGCCTGCCGGATTGCGCGGGCCTGCTCGGCCGCTTGTGCTGACGTTCGGAAGAATCCACCCTCTCCCAGACCACCAGACATCTGATCGGCAAAGCCCAGCATCGAAAGGTCCACACCAAGCGCGCCGGCAAGCATGCGGGCATGCAGCATAACGTCGTCAATTGTGATCTGGCCAGCACGTCCGGGGGCTCCACCATTGAGCGGCGCAACCGTCATCATTTGCTTGTCGCCAAACACGGGCATGATGTACCGCATGCGCTCAAGGATCGGCAGACCGCTTTTCACGGCTTTTTCCGCGTTCGATTTGCTGCTTTGGAACATGTCTTTCAGGCGCTCGATGAACATCTTTTGATGTTCTGCCGTCATGCTATCCATGTTCGGCATGATGATTTGTTCATCAATCGAATCAATCCACCGCTGGCCAACAATCCCCAGCAGCGCGGCAGCGAGGTTCCAATACGGTTGCTCAGCCGGGTAGAGCAAAGAGCCGCCCACAAGCGCTGGCATGACGGGCAGGGCATTGATATCGTCTTCGGAAAGCTTCAGCCGCATGGCCTTGTGCAATGCCGTGTTTTGCGGGACATACTGCGTCCTAGGCATCTTCAGGCGCGCCATCTGTTCAGCCGTAAGGCGCTCGTAGAGCGACTTCCCGACACTGATCGAGTACCCGATAGTCTTTGAACCTTGCTCGTATGCCTGCACCAATGGCGGACGGACCATTTCCGAACAATCCAAATCCACCAAGCCGTTACCGTCCACGTAGATGCGCGAGTAGGAATCCCCGAAGATCGCGCCCAGATAGGCCATCTGGTACACCACCTTATTGATGATCGGGCCGCAATGCTCGCGGATTTCCTGAACAATGTTCTTTTCACCCTCTTTCAGGTCCGGGCGGTCATCAATGAACACAACGTCCCCGGATGTTTCGTGCCCGCCAAGGGCGCCGGTGACAAGCAATTTGACGGCCGATGACACGATGGGATCGCCTTCCATTGCTTCCCACTTTTGGTAGATTTGGACCCGATCCCGAGGCGGTCGGTTGGCGTCGCCCAAGAGCGAGGAAATGGGGGCGCTCGACATACCGTAATTAAGCGCGGTTGTCTGCGTAATTTCCTCGGCCGGCTTGACGTTATCGGCGCGCCACTCCTTAGATTTCCAGAAATTGAACAATGCCATTTTTGACTAGCCCATAAAAAAAGGGGCGACCGAAGCCGCCCCATATCGATCGATTGGACCGATTTTAACGAGTGATGGTCTGCGTAACCATGATTTGCCGCGCTACGCCATCGTAACGGAGCCAATACATCACGTCCATGACGTCATACGGGCGGATTTCGTTAGGCTTCACGCTGAATTGCGAGGCTTTGCCCTTCATTTCGGGGGCGTTACTCGGCACAAGCCATCCCGATGCTTCGGCGTCCTCGAAAAGACGGGTCAGGAAGTTTTCCATCTTCTTCACTGCCACCTGCATCGGCAGTTGCAGGAAGTCCTTACCGGCCCGGGTCACGCTCTCGTCGATGGACGTGCTCATATCCACCACGGAGATCAGTTTCTTCAGCGAGGAATCCACTTGAGCCGAGGTCAGGCAGTCCCGGAAGACGTAGCGGCCGCCGCCGGTGTAGGTCTCATACACCACCGGGTTGATCTTGGCTTTTGCAAGCGCGTTCAGTTGCTGCGACGTGAGCTGCTGCATCTGATTGACGCGGGTACGGCCCGAGAGCGGGTATTCACGGCCAGCAATCGGGTAGTTCTTCGGGGCGAAGCCTTTACCGTTCTTGCGCGCATTGCGCTCGCACGCGAGGGCAATGTTCAGCGCGGAAGTGCCGTAGTAGCCGCTACCAGACAGGCCGATAGGATCATCGGTCTTGAGCGGCGCCCAGAAGACATGCACCAAATGGGCTGCCTTGTTGCTGCCGAGATTCCACTCTTTCGCTTTCGTGATCGCTTGTTCCGGGGTCAGGTCGCCCGGGACATCGATACGCAATTGACGGTTGGTGTCATACGCCAGTTGCGCCATCTGCTTAACAAACTCGGCGTCAGTCTCGCCACCACCAGCGATATAGGCGTAATCGTGGGGCGTAGCCGTCAGATTCGAGCGGAACCGCTGGAAATCCTGCGTGGTGTAGACGGTCGGGCCTTCCTCGAACGCCAGCAGCACGTCAGACGTGGCGTATTTTTCGCTACCGAACGTGTCGTAACCATAGGCGGTCGAAGTAGACGTCACGGTCGCGCCTTCCTTGATGACCATTTCCCACTCATCCGACAGTTTGGTAATCACGTCCGGCAGATACTGGGATTCGTTGTAGTCGTCGCGGGCAGTCGGGTCCAGAGAACCCTTAGCCTCGAAAACCACCACGCCATCAGGATCGATTGCGCGAAAATAGACCATGGTCACGGGCGACGCGCCATCGTCGGACGGGTCAGCGTGGAAAGCTACACGGATACCGTCGTTATAGCAGCCAAGATGGCGGATGTTGATCATCGCGTCATCGTCGCGTGCGTCAGCCACCGCGTAGGTGAACGAGTTTGAAACCGTGATCCATTTGATCTTGGCCTGTGAGGTTGTCATGCGCTGAACAACCACCTCATAGACGCCATTATTCAGCGCCTCGACCACATGGATGAAGGCTTCGTTGCGCTTGTTCAGGCGCACGCTCTCGCCCTTACCAAGCTTTTTGTACACGTCTGCCCGGGTGACTTTGAACGGCTTGTCAATGCGACCGCGCAGGGCACGCATGGCAATGCCCATCACCTGATCGTCATTGCCAATCGACGGAATCTCGCTGGAATCGATCAGCGGGTTAAGTTGGAGGCCGCTCTCGGCCCCCAGTTGGCGAACGAATGCTACGGTCATTCTGCTTGCTCCTCTTCAGTTTTGCGACGGCCGCGCTTTTTCGGTACCAGAGAGCCGACGCCATCCGAATCTTCTGCGGCTTCTGGTTCCATTTCCTCGGGCTCTTCCTCGACCTCCTCGGGTTCAGGTTCCGGAACATTCAGGCCCGGCACTTCATCCACGTAATCGACGATATCCTGAACGTATATGGCGGCCACCTTCTCGAATTGATTCAGGTCGGCAATTTCTTGCAGGTTGCTGGCGATATGTCGCAGCTCACTATAGGCGCGGGCGTGAATGGTTTGCGCCTCACTGGGCGCAACGTCGATAGGCGTGCCGAAAATCGTGATGCGCCGATACGTATGGTTGTACACGGCAACCTGCACCGGGTAAGGGCTTGCCTCGTATTGTTCGATGAACGGGATAACAGACTTTGCGCCAAGTGCCGTCGCCCCGATATTGAATTCAGACATAAATCTTCCTTGCAAGGATGAAAAAAGGGCCAACCCGAAGGCTGGCCCTTGCATTCTAATGCAGCAGGGTTTTACCCCTGCGTCTCATCAGAAGTTCGTGACTTCGATCATGGCAAAGCCCATGGCCGACGGCTGATGCGGGTTCAGCTCGGTGAAGTTCCGGGCATAGAACGCGCTACCTTGGCGCAGGTCCGAGTTAACGGCCAGCGGCAGAACCATCGGGGCGACGGCATCACCCAGAACAATCGGGTTACGCGCCACGTCGGTCGCACGGCCCACGCACAGGATTTGCGCCGAAGTGTTGGTTTCGGCCAGTTCCCACGGGGTGTAGTAGACCTCATACAGACCAAACAGACGGCCGGCGCGGTAGATGCTCGGGCGATCGGCGATGCCGGACGATTGGAAGATCGTGGCAGGCAGGCCGCGAAGCTGGGCCAGCACGTTCTTGGTCACGTAGATGTGAGTAATACCATGGTTCATGGTATTCAGCGCCATTTGCTGCGACAGAGCGGCGAGCGGGTAGGACAGGTCCGCCCACACGGCAGCGCGGCCCGAGTCTTGCAGCGTCTTGGCTTGGCCCCAGTCGAAAGTCGTGGTGTTGTTCACCGCGATGCGCAGACCCTTGCGGATGACCTCGCGATGACGCTCGTTGGCAAATTGAGTCTGAATGGCCAGAATGCTTTCGGCATGCGGGTCCAGATTCAGCTCGTTTGCCATCTGCGTGCGCGTGTCAATCGTGTTGTGAGTCGTCACGCGCCACGGGGAGGCCAGAAGCGGGAAGGTCTCAACCGAACTAATCACACTCGGGGTCAGGTCAGGTTGGCGCTCGAAGTCGATGGACGATTCGACGGCCACTTTAACCGTGGTCGGCAGGGCCGGAGTCGAGGTCAGCGCGTATTCGCCGGTATCGGTGTTGATCGTGCCACCGATGACGTGCTCGGTGCCGCCGATGCGAATGGAACCGCTCACGGAGTTATTGCCGGAACCGCGAGTGACAGCGGCTTCGGAAGCGCAGCGGATACCGTTCACGTACACGATGGCGCGGCCGCGCAGCAGCTTGAGATCGCCGGCAGTAGCGTCGCAGGTATTGGCGTCGGTCTGAATCTTGGTCAGCTTGCCGGTAACGGCACCACCAGCGACAGGGCTGGAAGTGTGGATGCGCTTGGCCGAGATAAAGGAACCACCGCTATCGGCGCCGTCGAGGCTGCCGTTTTGCTCATACTGGCCGAATTTCACACCGGCTTGGTGCGACATGATGGCGAGTTTTGCCTCGTTGGAACCAATGTCGGCGGGCAGGTAGTGAGCGTAGGGGATGGCTTCGGTAAAGGCAGACAGGATCGAGACCACGGCCCGGTTAGGTTGCAGCGAGATTTGGTCGTGGTGATTCGAGTCTGCGCTATCCAGCGCCAGCGATTTCAGGCCGTATTTACGGAAAGCGTCGCGGGTAGTCGAGTAGGCCATTTGAATGGCGTTCTCGGTCACGTCGGCGGGGGCTTTCACGCCATGCTCACGCTCATACAGAGCGGCACCGTCCAGCAGGGCACGGACCATCAGGTCAGCATTCTTGCCGGCTTCATCCAGAACGGTCTGGAATTGCTCGGGGGCTTCATCGGTCACGGCCGCACTGTCCAGCTTGGCGCCATCGGCTTGCGCTTCGCGCAGAGCGGTCATGTAGTTATGCACGTCTTGGGTGCTTTGCTTCAGGTATTCCATCGTTTATTTCCTTTTCCGGAAAAGAAATCAAAATGCCCGCATCATGCGGAACATAAGCGGATTCTATATCACAGGTTTTCCAGCAAATCCTCCCTACGATTCAGAACATAGCGTTCCGTGAATGGCGGAACGTTCAGCGTCGTTTCAGTTTTGACGATCTCAAAAGCGAATTTCGGCCCGTCTTCCTCGCCCGTCATCAGAACAAACACAATGTCGTGATCCTTCGGTTTGACGTATTCGGGGTGTGCGCTGTCGTGGATGGAAACAATCAGGTACCGCGCCTCCAGGTTCCCGTCTCCCACCGAAACGTCCATGCTCTTCTGCATCACGCTGGGCGCGAAACGGTCAACGACGGGAAGCATGGCGACGATGCCTTTGCGGTCATACGAATAGTCTTCCTCATCGGTGGAAGACAGAACGGCCAGACCGCCCATGGTGGGGTTTCCGCTATGCAGCGGGTCAGTGCGGTTGGAACGCTTCCGGTAGAGAACGGCCGTCATCGAGTTTGGATGCCGGACGACGACGCGATGGGCCAGCATTTGGGTTTGTAGCGGAACGTTGTTCAGCATCATTTTTTCCTATACATAGAGAGCATCTTAGCAAGCGCGGATTGAACCTTGGCCGGCAGATTGAACATGGTTGAAAACTCTTTGGCCACCGCATCCGGTTTCATTCTGTCCCATCGCTTTTGTGTCGCGGTTTGTTGAGCGAATGGCACGGTACCGCGTTTGCTGGAATTAATGGCTTTCAGGATTGCGCGCCGCTCGCGGTCTCTCTGATTGCGTGCTGCACGTTCCTCTGCCGTGACAAGCTTTGTCGGGTTTGTACGCTGCTTGTTCTCGATCTCGTCCCGGTCCTTGGCCTTCAGGTTCGTCTTCTTGACGTTGCGTAGCGCGTTCTGGACGTGACGCCCGAGGTAATTCCCAAAGGAAGATCCGGAATCGATCTCGATAGCTACGCGGATGGCGTGTTTGCATGCGCAACCTTGCAGCCGTTCGTTAGTGATCTTTGGGTAGCCTTTTTGAGCCGGGCCATTGTTGTAGCCGCCGATGGTTGCGAGGTACGAAAAGACATACTGCCAGCGGTCGCACGTGCAGGATATGCGTAGCTTCTTCTGTCGAAGCCTACGCACGATGCCGAGAATGCTTACCTCTTTGCCGTCTGCAATCTGCTGCTTTGCGGCTTCAATTTCCCGGGCGAAACCGACGATATCGACGGCCACGTAATGCTGGTGCGATTGCGAATCCACGCCGGCATTAGTGATGAAACGCACCAGGCCATCGTGCATGGATGCCGGAATGCAGCGTGTGATCTCGGTTTTTGCCTTATCTACGTCACTCTTCCATGTAGGCTGCTTTTGTTCGGTGCGGTACTTGACCGGCTTCATGCGCGATATCTGGATGATCTCGCGTGCGGTGATGCCCTTTTGGAATCCGACGAATTCCTTTTGTGCCTGCGCTACGTTCCGACGGTATTCGGACAGAAGGGCATGCGGCGACACCCCTTTCTGAATGGCCCGCGCCAGCAAGGCCCCGTTAGAAGTGTCGTTAAGGTCTCGGACTAGGTTGGCGGCTTCGGCGGAACGTGCATGCTCCATCCGAATGTCGGCCGCTTCCTTGATATGGCCCGCCAGTTTCAGGGACGGACCGAGGCGATGTTTTACCTCTGCCATACGGGTTTCCCTTCATCGTCGATGAGATCGGCGCGGGTCTCGAAGCCGATACGTCGCTTGATCTCAAACAATGCTTCATCGGACGGGAACCAATAGCGGCCGCTATGTACCGGGTTGTCTACGCGGTCCGTGTCAGTGATGGCGCAGACTACGAGATACTCATCGCGCCGGCCATAGACGCGCTCACTCACTAGGGTAGCGTCCAATTTTTCGTCGGGCTTGATCTCGTACAGGATGCCCGAGTTTTCAAACGGCTTGAAGTTCCATTTCCACCGTCGGATTTCGTACCAAAAGATTGCGGCGTTACTCATATCGTGATGATCATCGGTTGATTTTTCATTTCCTGCACCTGATCGAGCAACGACAGGGTGATATCCACCTGATCGCTGTTGATGGCTTGCAGGCAGGTTGCGAGCGCGGCCATTTGCAGGTTAGTGATTGCGTCAGACACGCGATAGCGTGCCCCGTTTGCGTCCACGCCATCGCGTTCGATACCGCTTTCAGGGTTGGCGCGCATGGCCCGTTCCTGAACGATCAGGCGGCTACTTTTGCCGTCGATTGCAACCCCGGTTTTTAGCAGATAGTACGCTTTGATGGCGTTCAGGATGTTTTCTTCTCCGAATTTGGCGTCACGGTCCACGGTCACGTCATTGCTAACGACTATCGCGCCTTCCCGTCGTTCCCGACGGTATTCGGAATCGACGGCAATCACCAATACACCGCTCTTGTTGTCATAGGCCGAGAAGAGTGTGGCGGGCTTTCCCGAGAATCCTACGATGGTTGCTTGTATCTGTCTCACGGAACCAATTTCTCCCCAACGATTGCATGACGGACGTGCTCGCGTTCGTGGAAGCCATCATAACGGACCTCACGCACGGTCGGGAATCCATACGGAGTAATGCCTTTGCCAACCGGCGAGGCTTCAAAGAGCGGGACCGTGCAATGCAATGTAAGGTCACTCGCCAATAGCGTTAGGTTATCGGCCTCGCTCGGGATGTTCAGGAACGGTACGGACGTATTCTCAATCTGACACGGCCAGAGAGTTTCCGTCTGGGCGAATTCATAGACCGCCTTAAAGCGCCGCCTGTCTCCCTGATCTACGAACGCTTGGAACTGGGCCGCGATGCTACGCGCCGACGGTTCGTCATGGGAAATGATGACAATCTGCACGCGCATATCCATGCCAATCGTGCGAAGCTTGAAGATGCGCTTAAGCGGATCATCCGGGATTTGCACAAACTCGGCATCAGACAGCGGGCGCCCATACTCTCGCTCATAGGCTGGCGAATCCTTTGCGAATGCAACGATGATTGCCGGGAATTGATGGTTCTTTGACGGCCCGCGAGTAGACCCGTTCTCGGATTCCTGAACGTTCTTTATCCAAGAGTTGACCATGCTTTCGGCGGCATCAACCATCTTGCCGGGCGCGATGCCGATGCTCTTCTCAAGCCCTCGGGCGCAGAATTCCTGCATGGGTTTCGTGGTCGGAACAAGGGAAGCGTAGAAGTCTCCCATGAACCGGCCAAAGGCGTGTTTGACCGGCTCGAACATCAGCGTACCCCCATCAGGCGGCAGATTGAATCGTAGTGCTCTTCCCGCACGTCACGCATGGGCGGATCAAGGCGCATCGTCTTGAAATTCGGCTTGTTCCCGAATGCCGGACGCTTGAACGCTTGATCCAGCACCGGCTTTTCAATGCCCTTTTTCGCAAGCATCCCGATCAGCTCCAGATTCTCGATCTTGGTGGCATCAAGGGCCGCTGCTAGAGCGTCACGTTGCGCGGTCAGTTGAGAGAGAACCTCACGGATGGCGCCGTCCATCTCCATGCGCTCGGCTTCCACGGCCTCATCCAGCGTCAGCGGCATATCCCCGCCATCCTCGATGCTATCGAGCGTCACGCCCCGGAACGAGTTTTGCAAGAAGTTTGGGTTATGCACGTAGTCGAATCCCTTCAGCGCCCAGCGTGCGGAATCGATGGCCGATGAGAACCCCCCGACCTTCTCTTCCCAAAGTTTCTGGGCCAGATTGCCGCTATTCGTGTCGAGGAACCGGGCCACGTGCGTAACGTCCCCGTTACTGTCGGCATGCAGGTACTCGGTCACGAAAGCCGGTTCGATGGGCACATAGTTCTTTCCCTCGACCGCTGCTTCTCCGACCTCAAGCCCGTATCGGACACGCGGCATATGGCCGAGGTACCCCAGCATCCCGCCAGTGCTGACGGTTTCCTGCGTAGCGGGCGAGTTGATGTTAGCTACAAGTTTCGCAACGTTGTAGTTACGGTCCTGCCCGTTGAATTTCCGCCCCCTGTCGCGCAGGTTGTAGCGGATTTTTGGCGTAGTGATCATGATCCATCCTTCAAAAAAGAAAGGGGGCCGTCGCCCCCTGATCATTCTATCGGCCCATGACCTTCTGAAGTAATCCGATGCCCCGGATAACCTCATTCAACCGCGACGCGATGCCGCTTTGAATCTTCAGCTCGGCATCACGCCCTTTTTTCCATTGCTCGAAAGACATGCCGTTGAAGAAATCCCCGGCTTCGCTGGCGGTAACGTCCTTGGCTTCCAGCAGCGAGCATCCGGCGTAGAGAGTGAGGGCGTGGATAGTGTCACGTAATGATTTCAATGATTCCCGGGATTGCGACACGGGCAGGAAATCGTGCAACGGGGGGCACCTCATCCCCCCGGCCTTCCTTCTCTTTGGCAGCGATGCAAAGCCCGTCATCGCCTACGCGCAGGGTGAAAATGTGCGGCGACAGACTGGCGAAAAACTCGCGGTAGGCGGCCTCAAACTCTGACGCGGGCATCTCAAGGTATTTCTTGATGCCCTCGACCATGGCTTTGTCGTCGGTGGCCTCGGTCATGTACGCCAGCATGTAGTAGGTGGCGCCGGGAAGATCGTCGAATTCGGTGCGCATGCGTTCGGCCAGTTCGGCGGTGGCGCCGGAAATATAGCGCCCGGTCGGTTCCATGCCCTCGTTCAGGTAGTCGGAGAATCGAGCGTTCGCGCCGACCATGAAATCGGGCTCATCCCCGTTGCAGGCGATGTAGTGGGCGACGGCTAGATAGCGTTCCTGCACGCTCCAATCGTGGGTTTCGCCACATCCACAAGCCCGAAGGAATTCGGAGATTCCGCGCTCGTACTCTTGGATTTGGGCAATCTTGATGCAGGCGCCTAGCGTCAGTTCGTGCATATCGACGTGATGGCGCGGGGTATGAAATGGTCTCATAGGAAAAAGAAAATGCCCGTTAGTGGGCCTTGATTGTAAACCTTAAACAAGGTCTACGATTCTCTTTACTTCGTAGACTTCTTCCCAAGATTCCTTCAGGAAATCCGGTGCATGCGAGAACGCATCATCTATTTCCCAATATTCCGTTTCCCTCAGCAATTGCAGTGCTGGGGAAAGATCATTAAAGAGAAGCAAAGCCTTCAGAAAAACCCCGGTGTAATCACCGTCCAGCTTCATTGCTAATCCGAGATTCAACAGAGCATCAAACTCGCTAACTTCACAATCCGACATATCGAAGTACGGAATTTCAATGCTCGTTACCGTATTTTGAAACTCTTCCGACAGCCTTTTAACGTTATACAGAACGCAAGCCGCTCGCTCTTCTTTCGTGTCTCCGCTGATCTTCCAGTCTCCGATAGCGGTTTCGTTGATCCGGTCCTCGTTCTTTTCAACCCAGTCGGGCAAATCTCGCAGCAGCATTTTTCACCTCACTATCAGAAAGGAATCTCATCAAAAACTTCCGGCTCTTTGGGCTTTTCAAGCTCGACGCCGCATGCCCGCGCATACGTCACGATTGCAGCCATTGACCCGGAACGCGCCGCACCGACGATCAGAACATGCCCATGTTCGGGGTGTTTCCCACGCATGTACGGCAGTTCTGTCACGTTCAGGAACGCTGCATTCACGTCCCCGGGCTTGACCATCGCGGCGACGCGATTGCCAGTCTTCAGCTCTTCAAACACTTGCCAGTTGCTCAAATCGACCGGGTGAGATTCCGGCAGCTCATGCTGTTTTACCCAGCTCTTGCAATAGGCGCTATCCATGCACCCGGCAAGTGCACGCCCAAAGTACGGATGCCTGATGTACGCATAGACCGTCTCTTCATGCTCGGCGTTATAGTGGATACGCTGATATCCGTAATCCATTGCCGCCCTCATATCCTCATCGTTGCTCTTCGTAGTGAAAACCACGATGCGGTCATGATGCGGCTTGAAATGGTTCAGCTCATCAATGGTCATGACGTGCGGAATGTAGTCCTTGTCGGCTTCAGCCTCAAAGATCGTCTGGCCGTCCTTTTTTGCGACATATGGGGCATCACAATCCATCACCTCCTCCGCATACCACCGCGCCAGCGTCTCGACGGCACTGGATACAGAGAACCCCTTCAGTTCATCGAGTGCGTATTGACCGATATAAGGTGATTCCTCTTGTTTCGCAATCCCCAGAATGGCACGCAAGATCAGCCCATCATCGATGCTGACGCTCCTGATTCCGTTAGCAGTGTATCCGTCAAATTTGATCATGATGACCTCACATGAAATCGCAATATCGGTCCATTCGTTCGATTGCTTCGCGGAAGAACGGTCTATGTCCAAACAGTGTCATGCAGTCATCGTATTGATTCTGCAAACAGAGCATCCGAACCCCTTTCTTTTGGCGGATTTCCTCTAGCTGCCAATCGCGCATCTCGCCCCGGTAAACGGCCACAACGCATTCTTGCCGACTGATGCCATCAACCGCGTAACTGACGGATGAGTAACTACGGAATGCCTGATATCCGTCATAGTTCCGCATGATGCTGTCCCAATCAAAGCGAGACATACCAGCATCCTTGGCGGCTATGATGCACGCGGTCAGTTCTGCCGGGTTCATTCGATGTTCGATGCGACGGTAAAGGACCATTTCTTTCATGAGGTCCGTACCGATAGTGTACGGAATGTACCCGTCGATGTTTTCGATAGTGTGCTCAACCAAAAAGAAATTGTCGTTTTCGGTGTCAATTTGGTCTTTCAGGGGGATGAATTTCATTCTTCGTCTTCCTCTTTGTTGGATTCACTGGGGATATACAGACCGCCAACAATGCTCATTACACGGTCAAGGATCAAATCATAGTCGTGATGCAAGTGCACGGCCGTCACAACAATGTAGCTCCGATCATCTTTTGCAGATTTGACGGTCTCGTATCGCAAGCCGGACATTGCAGCAGCAATCAAGTTTTTCTTGGTGTCATTGAGAACAACGCCAAGAATGCCACCGTTAACGATATCGTTCAGGTCACGCCATTTCCCACCTTCAGTTACGATGAGGAAATCCAGAAAGCTGTTATCCGATGCTTCGGGCCATGCGTATTGGCAGGCCAGAGCAAGCTTTCTGGACCGGATTCGGTCACGATACAGGAACCAAAGCGGCTCACCATCACTAACGCCAATGCAAAGACTTTCGCTCTTTACATGTTCCGGCATATGCCCTTTGTACACGGTCGGCATATCAAACCGTTTCAGCGCACGGATTGCCTTCTCGTAATCGTCAAAAATCGTCGCAACGTCCTCGTTATAGTCAACCGCTGCCATGAAAGGCGGAACCCCATAGGTTTCCCGCATATGGTCTGCCACAAGGTCGGCCATGGATTCCATGACGTGGATGAACGGCTGACCTTTCATTTGCTCGATCCATTCCTTATGCTCATTGGACGGGTCAGCGATGTACTTGCCGTCTGCGATGGCTTGAACGATATCAGCTCGCAGGTTAACAACAAACTCACCGCGCCGCTGCTTCAAATACTTGTTGATCAGGTTCATACGTACTCCACGATCTCGCCAGAATAGTGATTCATGACAGCAAGTTCGCGCTTGCCTCTCGCTGCTTTTGCGAACGACATAGCATCCGCGTAATCCATGCACTTGAAAATGACCTTATCGACTAACTTAAGGTCGCCCATTTGTTCCGTCGTCCGAACCTCGAAGATGCCGAATTGCTCGCAAGCGTCCGGGTACTCGATGGACCGGCCCTTGATGTCGCGCATCTCGTCGTTTTGGTCGAAGATGACGCGATCTCCGTAGAGACTGCAAATCATCTTCTTCTGCCATTTCTTGAATTGATAGTTCATCAATCAGCATTCCATTTGATGACGCCACCGATGCGCAACAGCTCGCATCACGGCCAGCATCGTGTCAAATTCAAGTTTGTTGGACATGAAAACGGTCAGGTTGATGTCCAGTTTCTCCATCAGCACACGGGAGATTGAGTACGTTGCATCGAATGCCGACGAAAGGTAGCTGATCTGCAAATCGTTCAGATTCGGAATGCACACAACGAAGTGCTCACCGAACGACATGGATTCCAGCTCGCGGGCGATGTACACAGGGTCATCTTTCGGGAAATGAATCAGACTTTCCGGGATAACTGCGTCATTCGCCCCGGCACGGTCCATCATCAGGATTTGGTTGATTCCGTCAAAGACGCAATGCTCCGGTGTCCAGTTGAAAAAGAACAACCCGTAATCGTTCGTAATCTTTGTGTAGCAAGGAAGATCGCTAACACGCCTGTCACTCACGCCATTAACGTCCTTGATGCAAGCGTCATTTTTGACAACAACCGTGACAAGTTCTTGCAAAAGTGAGTTGATAACGATATCTCCGGTCATGACGGGAACCGGGGTTGCGTACTTCTTCCATTTGATCGTCACGCCCGGAATCGGGTACTCGCCTTTTCCGGTCGAGAAGAGTTCTTCCAGTTGCCGCAACAAGATATCGTAATCGTCATCGTCTAGTTCCGCCGATGGATCATCAAACTTGATCGACTCGATGATTTCAGTGTCAAAACCCATGTTTCACCTCATTAGTTGGAAAGAATGTCGCGTGTGCTTTGGTCAATCAGCGCCACCGCTCGCAGCGGGTCCAGCGTCGGCATGTAGCCTTGAACGTAGCCGTTCGTTACTTCCTCGAACGTTTCTGCATATTCTTTGCCATTCTCTTTTCGCATCCACTTCGATTCAGTCATGATGATCTCTTTGTAGAGATCGCGCCGACGCATCACGGTCTCGTCTTCCCGGTCGTCAGCATCGAACCATCCAGCGAACGGGTTGCCGCCGAGGACAAGCGCACGCGCTGCATCGGGCGAGACCATTTGCATGGCGGGCATGGACGCGAGTTTCTGACGTGCCGCATCGTATTGAGCCGGCGTCATGGATTGCGTGGCGTAGCCGGCCAGTTCAGCACGGCTCATCACGTAAAGAAGGGAAACGTTCGTATACAGGGGTTTTTGGACAGGGGGACGCATAGTGATGCCTCGTTGGAAAGTGAGGACAGTATAGGTCCGTCCTCACTGCGTGTCAAGCGTGTTGCTTGCGTGCTACTTCTCTGGACGCCGGCGACGCGCATGCTTGACGGCCTCGTTGGCCAGTTCCTCCGGCGTAAAGTCCACGATCAGGGACGCCCCCATTACCGCACCTTCGATCCATCTTTCGGCAAGCATTTCCTGCACAACCGACACTGTGTGATCCTGCTTGGCTTTATCCACGATCTCATAGAGCGCCGATAGGATCAGCTCTTGCTTTTTGTACCGCTCATCGACGCTAAACGGCTTGATGTTCGTTTCGTCTACGTAGCTGATGCCTTCGCCAAGGGCATTCATGAGGTCGAGTGCATCAACCCACCGACGGTATCCAAGCCCTTTGGCCAAAGCCTTTTCCTGCTTGTCTGTCACGTCGAAGCCGAGATATCCAGACAGGAAAGAAAGGTCTAGCAATCTCAGCGATGCCCCGGGAATCGGCATGCTTTTGACTGGGGTGTAGAAGATGATCATTTCGGCCCCTGTTTGAAGGTCTTAACCTCTGCCAGATAGTCGCCCACCTTCTCCATCACACGGAACGGGTCCATGACGATGCCGGCATCAGCCATACCGCGCACGTATTCGATTGCCTCACGACGGGACGGGTTGCGTTCGTACTCCTTGTTCACAAACGATTCATAGAGCCAGCGCATCGAATCTACGGTTTTGACGTGCATTTTGTCCCGGCCGTTACGAATCGATTCACAACGTTTCATCTTTTCCAGAAGCATGAAATCTCCGGCAAGCAAATGAACGTAACGAGGGGAAAAGTTCTTTGTTGGCGGGAAATCCTTGAGATTCTTGCGCAAATATTCGGCATGCTTCCATGGGGATATCGTTCCCCCAGAATACCCGCTAAGGTACGCCACGCCATGCCAATACTCGATTTTCTTCAGAATTTCCTCGCCAGAAATGGCGTAATACTTGCACTTCATCGGCAGAACCCCTTTTCTTTCATTTGTTTTCTGACTAATCTTGCGTAGTCCATAGCGTCATTGGCCATGGCCATCGGCGTCCGATCAATCTGCCCAGACCATTTCCAGCCGAAGAGATAGTCCAGCGCGTAATTTGTCAGCTCGGAATCCTTGCACTTCCAGTGCACGTATTCTCTTGCTGCATCGTAAAGATTCGACATCATTCGGACGGCATTCTCTTCCTCGCGTCCAGAACGATAGAAAGCGTTCTTTGGCGTGTAGAGCCGCGCCCCTTCAATGCACTGAATCACGTCATCGATATGCAGACGTTTGTTGCTCGGCCATGCTTTCATTTCCTCATCCATCCAGATGATTTGTCGCGGCGTGATATGGATGGGGTAAGTGTGGATGAACCCGGTCAATTGGCGGGAAAGTTCCTCGATCCTGTTGATGTTTCCTGACCTTGCGATCTGTCGGAATGCGCCGACCGTGATCAGCGACAAGCATTTTTCCATCATCAGTCCTTCACCTTCAGAGTCAGGTAATCATTAAAACCGCGTGCATACGTGATGGCATCCACGGCCGCGATGGTCGGGCTCAGTGAATCGTCGCCGCGCATGCGCCAGCCGGAAAGCCACGCGCAGACCGGAAAAGCGTATCTGCCGTTCCTTTTCATTCGCCCCCATACCGCAGCCGCTTGGTTGAACGCAATGTCATGCAGAGACTGCACCAGCGTGATATGCGCATCGTCGCACCCTTGGCGTGCGAATTTGGACCGACTAGGTTGCATGATGGCGCTATTCTGCCAACCATCAAGCAACCCAGTGTTGCACACATGCACAAGCGTGACGATTTGATCCGGCGTCAGCAGGCGGTTATCAGCCAGCATGGCTGCACGCATGGCAAGCTCGCGCAATTGTTCCGGCCGAATGACGCGGCCCGAGTATCCGGACAGCGTATGCACACAATCATGCTGCGTTCCCAGTGCGTTCGATTTGTAGGCACGGACAATGTAGCCGGCCGTGATTGAGCGTGAGTGTTTGATCATTTCTCGATTCCGAAAACAGACTTAACGTACTCTTCAGCCTTGAAGTAGGCGAAGATGGGGGATTCAAGGAAGTTGCCAGAATACACCCATCCGGACAGATAGGCTGCCATTAGTTTGCGCTTTTCTTCGCTTACCTCGTCACGGTCAAGCTTGTTTATGGCCACACCCAGAAGGTCCAGCATCGCTAGATGCTCTTCGCACTCTTCGTCCCAGTGGAAATCCTGATGCTTGTAGGACCGCTTCCATACACCCCTTGAGAGACGGTTATAGATGCTGTTAGGTCCGGGGTATTCATCGTGCCCTTCTTCCACAAGAGCGGCTTTCAGTGCATCTATTTCCCCCGGCGTCACCGGATAGCCTGAATACCCGGCAAAGAAAGCCGCGTAGTGATCGTCATTGGCAGATTCTTCGATGTTGAAAGCTTCGATTACCATCGGAATCAGCGGTTTCGGTGTCATGATTGTTCCTTTGCAAAGCGCACGGCAGCGGCGATGACGTGCCGTGCATTGAGAATGGGCCAGCCGCCCCAGACAATACCTCGGAATGCCTGATAGATCGATTCTGAAACGCTGGCGGAAAGTTTCCCGTACTCCTTCCGGTACTCGGCGGCGAGTGATGCGGCGATGGCATCAAGCGTCGTTCCGTCGAGTTCCTGAATTTGCATATCGCCCGTAGAAGCCCCTAAAAGGCCCGCCACGGCTTTCGGCGTCACGGTAGTGTCATCACCTAGGCTAGGCGAATCGACGAAGCCATGGGCCGGATTTTGCGGGTTGGCGTAGGCATACAGGAACGCGGGGTGTGCGTTCCGTACCTGCCGCATCGTGATTGGCTTCACTGGATCGATTCGAGGTAGGCGGAGACCTTCTTCATCGATTCCTTGTTATCGATATCCGACAGGCCGGTAATCAGCGTGCGCAGCTCTTGGGACAGACCGTTCATCTCGCCCTCTTCGCACACCACGTCAAGATCGCGCAGCAGCCAGTTAGCACGTTCGGGCATAAGCTTCTCGATGACCTCATGAACCGATGCCGTGCGCAGCGGCCAGATATCCGGTTCCTCTTCCTCGATCTTGCGGATCAGCTCAACGTCCGCTTTCACGTCCAGACGATGCGCCACGACGTAGCGCATCCGGTTGTTCTTGGTCCAAGTAAGAATGAATCGCATGATGTTTGTTCTTCGTTGGTGTGTGGGATGTTTGTAAGTATGGGGCTTGCTGCGTCGCGTGTCAAGCGTAATCGGCAGGCGATGCGGGAAACATACGGACCGCTGCCGGGACGGGTTGCAGCGACCATCCACCGTCAGCGATGCCGGCGAGGTAGTCGCGTGCCTCACGCGAGACGTGGGCGCTTCCGACCTCATGGCACCAGCACTCCACGTATTGCCCGATCATCTCGACCACGATGGCGCGGCGACGGGCAGCAAGAGCATTCAGCCTCTTGTAGTCATCCGGCCGGCTATGGCGCACGAACGTAGAAGCGCCGCTGATCGCCACGCTCAGCAGGTCGCCTTGGTGGACATAGGATTCATGGCGAAACTTCGCAAGCGCGGCGCGGATGGCGTCCACATCATCGAATCCCCCGAGGAACCCGATCAGGTAAGCATCGCTCTTGGCGCGCAAGGTCCGGAACGACATGCAGGCGGGAAGGTAGGAAAGGGACGGCTTGTTCATAGTTGGCCTCATCGGCTTGTGTGGGATGGCTGCATTCTCTCTACTACCCGGCCAGCCTGTCAACCCGGCGTGACCCACAAGCTACAGACGGATGACGGGGGCAGACACGCGCCCCCCCCCGGGTCCGGCATCGAGGCGTCGGCGGTCTCTTCCAGAGTAGGGCTTCGCCCGTCTCCCCGTTCCTCTGGTAGACATCCCCGAGGCCATCGCACGGCCCGAGAAATACCGTTCTAATTTCCCTGAATATTCCTGCCCCTGCCCGGAAATTACATCGAAATATTCCTACCCCTCCCCCCCGGGGTGTGCTCCTACCCCACCTGACACCCCCTCCGGGACTTTCG
>ERZ772764.180-NODE-180-length-46082-cov-12.778130_pt1 | contig 46082 bp, 48 predicted proteins | sample MGYA00512163_ERZ772764 | MGnify/ENA primary metagenome ERZ772764 (study PRJEB29015, sample SAMEA2737903) | human oral metagenome | biome: human oral; feature: human-associated habitat; material: dental | place: China | collected 2094 ... | reverse complement strand
GTATACCTGCATCTTCTTCAAGTGCATATGCTATTACATTATTTTTTATTCTGTTCACATCATATGCAGTAAAGACTATAAATACTGCAACTCCTAACATTGAAGTTATCCACATCAAACCATCGCTCTGAAGAAAAATATTAATCACTCCCATTATGAGCAATGATATTAAACCAACTATTAGTATAGAACGATATTTACTTAAGTCTTCCTTTGTGACATATCCGTATATTGCAAGTACAGTGAATAGAACGACCGTTCCTGCAAATGCGGAAATAATTACATATGGATCATACAGAACTCCTATTACTGAAAGAGTGATTCCTGTAAGTACTGAATATAGAATGAATATCATTCTTAATACACTTGCACTGACTTTGTATGTTAGAGCTGTAAATGCTATTACAGCAACAAATTCAAGTACAACGGCAACAGGTATTACAATAACAGGTATTATCCCTTTGGCAAATCCCATTAAAGTGAAATACCCCGTTATTCCTGATATTAAAAGTCCAAAAACCATCCATAATATGCTTCCCTTAACTTTGGAAGCAGCAATCTTTTCAATATCTTCATAAGTCAGATATCTTTCTCCAGATTGTTCATAGTTACTTAATTCATCAAAATCATTGTAATTCATAAAAAAACACCTCATTTTTTATTTATAAATTTCTAAATTTTAGAAATATCAGTTATTTTAATTCTTAAAAGGAACTTTTGACTCTTCAGTTAAAGTTTTTACTATTTCATCAACAGTCATATTTAAACTTTCCTGAGAACCAAATCTTCTTACATTTACTTCATTGTTTTCAACTTCATTTTTCCCTATAATAAGCTGTACAGGTATTTTCTGATCTCCATTTGCTTCCCTTATCTTATATCCTATTTTTTCATCCCTTGTATCTATTTCTGCCCTTATTCCTTCATTCTGGAGCTTTTCATAAAGTTTTTCCGCAAAAGGAACCTGTTCTTTGGAAATTGTAAGAATTCTCACCTGTACAGGCGCAAGCCATGTGGGGAAAGCTCCTGCGTAATGTTCTATAAGTATTCCTATAAATCTCTCCAGACTTCCATACATTGCCCTGTGAATCATAACAGGCTCATGTTTTTCTCCATCTGCACCGATATAGCTCATTTCAAATCTTGTAGGAAGATTAAAGTCCAGCTGAATAGTTCCACATTGCCATATTCTTCCGATTGAATCCTTCATCTTGAAATCAATTTTAGGTCCGTAGAATGCTCCATCACCAGGATTCAGCTTATACTCAATTCCTTTATGTTCCAGAGCTGACTTAAGATTAGATTCCGCCATTTCCCATATTTCATCTGAACCTATTGCCTTATCAGGTTTTGTAGACAATTCAATATGATATTCAAATCCGAATAAAGTATAAAATTTATCATATAAATCAATAATTTCAATAATCTGTTCCTCAATCTGTTCCTTTGTACAGAAAACATGAGCATCATCCTGAGTAAATGCTCTAACCCTCATAAGTCCGTGTAACGCTCCACTAAATTCATGTCTGTGAACAAGTCCCATTTCACCATATTTTAACGGTAAATCTTTATATGAATGAAGATTATTTTTATAGGCAATTATTGATCCAGGACAGTTCATAGGCTTTATTGCATATTCCTTTTCATCAATAGTCGAAGTATACATATTTTCACGGTAGTTGAACCAGTGCCCTGAAATTTCCCATAATTCCTTGTCCAGCATTATTGGAGTTCTTATTTCCTGATATTTTCTTTTTTTATGTTCAACTCTCCAAATTTCCTGTAGCTTATTAAACAATTCCACTCCTTTTGGCATGAAGAAAGGAAATCCAGGTCCATGCTCATCAACAAAGAACAGATTAACCTGTTTTCCTAGTTTTCTGTGATTTCTTTTTTCAGCTTCTTCCATCATTTTCAAATAATCTTCAAGCTCCTTTTTAGTTGCAAAAGCCACTCCGTAAATTCTTTGAAGCATTTTATTATTTGAATCTCCACGCCAGTAAGCTCCTGCTGTAGACATAAGCTTAAAAGCCTTCAGATATCCTGTAGACGGTATATGAGTTCCCCTGCACAGATCTATAAACTCTCCCTGCTGATATATACTCACTTTATCTACTCCTAAGTCGTCTATTATTTCAATTTTGTAGTCTTCTCCCATTTCAGCAAACATTTTTTTTGCATCTTCTGCTGTCATTTCACTTCTTTTGAATTCATAGTTTTCTTTTACAATCTTTTCCATTTCCTTTTCAATTTTAGCTAAATCTTCTTCAGTAAAAGGTTTTTCCGGATCAAAATCATAGAAGAATCCATTTTCAATTACAGGCCCTATTGTAACCTTTGTTCCCGGGAAAAGTCTCTGCACAGCCTGAGCCATAATATGCGCAGCACTGTGCCTTGTTATCTCTATACCTTTTTCACTTGTTGCCGTTATTATTTCAATGTTTCCTGACTTCTCAATCAGATATGACGGATCAACCTGTATCCCGTCTATCACTGCACCGACAGTAGCTTTTCCCAGACTTGAACCTATCGTTTTTGCAAATTCCACAACTGTCATTGATTTTTCAAGTTTTCTGACACTTCCGTCAGGTAATATCATTTCTATCATCTTTCTAACTCCTTAAATTAATTTATTATTTTATTATAATCCTGCTCCAAATGATGGTCTTCCTCCGCTATAATTAAACTGAACATTTTTTTCAGGGAAAGGTGTTATACCAAATTTAAGTGTAATAACAGGATAATATCCCAGTTTCTTATTGTCAGGCTTATCCCATTTTACTCCTGCTCCTATTTCCCATTCAACATTTTCAAATCTATGACTTAATGTAGCTAGTCCAAGCGTAAGTTTATTTACTCTTGTTGCAGCAGAAGAACTTTCAAATATTTCAGGATTTGAAGAGTTTGGCGCACCATCTTTTACATACTGCAATTTTGCACCAACCCACCAAGGTTTATCAGGATCTTCTCCAAACATATACTTTGTTTCAAATTCGTGTTTTCTAAAATTGTACTCACTTTTACGTCCCGGCAGTCTTCTGTAAATTCTGTCAGGTCTTTCCATTACATATCTATAGGCTACAAAAAATTTCTCAAGATATCCGGCTTCCATTTTAAAAGTAAGATCATTTAATCTGTCCATTCCCTTTAATTCTGTTGAATATAATGAATTTGAACCATCAATTTCTAAATCCAGTCCAACCTGAAAATATTTTTTACCTTTTCTAAGTTCCTGAAGTTTTGAATTAAAATCATTCAGATTAAATTTATTCTGTCTATAATTTTCCTCTTCAACATAACTTTTATACGCCTGTTCCTCTTCATTGCTCAGAAACAATCTATCATCACTGTTTATCTCTATGTTATCCAGTACATTTCTATTTGAATTAGAAATAGAGAATCCCTGAGTATTTGAATCTCTTATTATGTCCTGACCTCTTGAAGTAACAACAGTTTCAGAGCTTCCATTTTCCTTTTTTAAATCTTTCTCATATTTAGGTTTAGCATTATTCTCATATCTGTACAAAAGGCTTATTGTTGTATAGTCACTTCCATGAGAATATCTGTCATCAGAATCTACTAAAGGAGTATTATTCAAATCTCTATATGTTTTTTTCCCAAATCCGTAATTTATTCTAAAATAATGGTCTGATTCAAATTTCTTATTTCTCATTTTTTTAGTATCATAAACAAAACCTATTTTATGTGTTTCTGTTTTTAATTTTAAATCAGGCACTCCAAATGTAGCACTTGTTCCAAAAATATCATTTCTTTTGGTTCTTAAATTTATATACTCTATTCCCCATTCATTAAAATTCATAGAAAAAGTTCTTTCTCTTTCCAATTCCTTGTATGTCTTCTGATCCCATCCCATTGTTATGTCAAAAGGATAAATTTCCTTATTCCTGTCACTATATCTGTAGAGGAAATTATCTTCATTATTTGATGTATAACCATACTGAACTTCCCTGTTGAGATTTTTTGAAGTTTTAAAATTCTTAAATTCATACTCTTCATTGCTTTCAAAATCAAAACTTACAAATCTTCTGTTGGCAATATCTGCTTTAAAGTAATTTCTCACATATCTGTTCTTCAGCCAGTTATCACTAAAATGTCTGTCATCCTTTCCTGTAAAAATATAATTGAAATTTACGTTTCCTATATGAACATTAAAATCATTTTTCAGTCCAAATGCATTTGAAGGTATCTCAATAATATCAATTCCATTATACATCGCTCCATTTGCATCAGTTTTCTGCAATGAAAGGTTCACTTCATTAGTAACTTTCACATCATATTTATTATCCGTCCGTGCTGTATTGTCAAAAATTGTTGTAAATAGTTTTGTATCCAATGTAGCTATATTCATAGACGGTTTCTGTTTAATCTCTCCGCCTGCGGCATCTTTTGCTATTTTGTAACCTGTTCTGGAAGAGGTATCTTCTATTTTTCTTCCTCGATAAAATTCAGGTACATAAGCGTCTGAATAGTCCCTGTTTTCAAATCCAAAGTTAAAAGCTGCATAAGAATTTCTAAGAGGCAGTTCAATCTTATCATTCCCTATATTTATCTTCTGAGATCTATATTTTTCATAAACTATTCTCTTTGCCCTTCTTATAATCTCTGCATCTTCATAGACTTTATAAATTCTACTGTTATCATCTGTTGCAGAATTTAAGAACATGCTGTTAAAATTAGGATTATCTCTGGTAAAATCATATTCGTATTCCTTTTTCCTAATATCAATCTGTTTTGTAACGACACCAAAATAAAAATTATTTGTCAAATTTTGTGCCAGTGTCTTAGGTTCATATCCAAAAAAATCACTACGTCTGAAAGGATAATAGTTACCAAAGGTTAAACCCCATTCTTTTCTCTTATCATAGGCAAGTTTCTGTACCCATCTGTTTGAATCTTCCAATGAATGAAAGTCAGCATCATCCCTTTCCCGAAGATTTAATATCTCTCCATATTCATCCTTATTTGAATCAACATAATCAAATTTTATCTTCGGACCTCTAAAATCTATTGAATAACTTTCCTTTTTCCTGTAGGAATTCAAATCTCCCACATAGCCCGGATTGATATCTATAAATTCTTCATTATCAACTTTTATTGCAACATCACTGTTTCCATTTGTATATTTTAGACTCTTATACAGGTCAACATCGGTTCTTCTAGGGTCAATTTCATCCCTGTCGACAATATAATCATTTATTTTTGTAAGCTCTCTCAAAGCTTCCTTATTCTGAGTCCAGTAGTAATCGAGATTAAATTCTCCATTTTTACCAAGTTCCTGATTGATTGTGAAATCATAGAAACCTATTTTTTTATATAAATTCACATAACTGGTGTAATCATCTTTCAAAAGTACTCCATCTGTTGCCCTCATTAAATTTGTCGTCATGTTTTTATAAGTAAGATTCCAGATACCGTATCCTAAATTATAAAAACTTCTTTCACTTTTTTCTTTCTTAGGAGTATTTACAACATTATGAGTCCATTTAAAATCCCACTCTCTGGTTCTATTTCCAAGCGGCACAACTACCCTGTTCACAAAAATATTACCACTGTTATGCGCACCAAATCTGTAATCATTCGAAAATTTTAGCGCAAGTTTTTTCTTTGCACTTATTTCAAAATCAACAAATCCCTGTGCCAGCGGACCTCTGTCATAGTCAAATCCCCATATACCAAAAAGACCCCTGTCACTGTCTGAACCAATATAAGGAAACAGAGTAGCTCTTTGACTTTCAGGTTTCAGAGATACTACATAGTATGGAAATTTAAACCATGTTTTTCCTCCGGCAACTACGCTGATATCTTTAGCAACCACTTTTCTGTTTGGATAAATCTGCAGTTCCCTTGTATTTATTTTATAATTTGGATTTTCGTAAGGACTCGTTGTGAACCATCCATTTTTTATTGTTATTTTGCTAGGATATTCACTAAGAGTTTCTTCCCCACCATAACGCAGTTTCAAATTGCTGTCATAGCTTTCCGAACCTAGTATTTTTGCCTTTCTTGTATCCATATCAAAAATAACTTCATTTGCTTTTATTGTCTGTGTACCTTGGTTAAAAAGAACATTTCCGTAAGCAAAAAGAATATTTTTTTTTGCAAGTTTTTTCAGATTATCTGATTTTATTGAAATATCTCCGTATTTCAAAAGTACTCCATCAGTTGCAGAAATAGATTCATTTTCTATGTCTATTACTGATTTTTCAGTTTCAAGATCTATAACTGTTTCAGCTTTAGATTCCCTTATCTTTGAAAAAAACAGCACACAAAACAAAAAACTGAATAATATTTTATATTTTATTTTCATGTTTTCAACCCTTATTTAAAGTTTTATACGTAAAATTATAGCATAATTTTATTGCTATGACAATGTGAAAAGACTTTTTTATTTATTAATCCCTTTATTATATCTTTACTAAAGTAAAAAATGAAATCAAATAATACTTTAAGATAATTTTTCATATTTTTAATTATATATAATATTATAAATATACTGAAAAAGCTATTGCCTAAAATATTACTTTCTAGTATAATTTAATCAGAAGTTGACATCCTAATTATATATAGAATAATCAGAAAATATTTTCAGGATGTCAAAATTTCAAATCAAAAACGAAAGGAGATATAGTTACTATATTTTAGCAAACTATGTAAAAAAAATTATGTTAAATTTATTTTTTAAAAGAGCAATAATAGTTGCCCTTTCAGTAATTGTATTAAATGTACCTTCAAAACTTCATGCCGAAGCTTTAAATCCTGGAAATAACAAAGTGTGTATAGATCCCGGACATCAGGCTAAAGGAAATAAAGGACTGGAAGAAGTGGCTCCCGGTTCTTCAACAAAAAAAATTAAGGTCGCAGATGGAACAGCAGGAGTGGTTACAAAAAAACCTGAATACCAGCTTACTCTGGAAGTAGGACTTAAATTAAGAGACAGATTGAAAAGCAAAGGATATCCTGTCTTTATGATAAGGGAAACAAACAATGTAAATATAAGTAATAAAGAAAGAGCTCTCATGACAAACAAGGCAGGATGCGCTGTATACATAAGATTACATGCGGACGGTTCTTCAAATAGAAGCCTTAACGGAGTATCTGTCCTGACTTCATCCCCTAAAAATCCTCATACTAAAAGTGTTCAAAAATCAAGTGACAAATTTTCAAAAGATGTATTATCTGAATTTGTAAAGGCAACAGGTGCAAAAAATAGAGGAGTTTCGTACCGTGATGACCTGACTGGAACAAACTGGTCCACTGTTACCAATACTTTAATTGAAATGGGATTCATGTCAAATCCTGAAGAAGATAGAAAAATGGCTTCAGATGAATATCAAAATAAAATGGTTACAGGAATTGTAAACGGAATTGAAAAATATTTCAGAGAAAAATAATATTTTATATACATTTTAAAAAGAATCTGTCTCAAAAACTTAAAAATTAACGTAAAAATTGATTTTTTATTTTGAGACAGTTTTTTTGTTGTTTAATAGTTTTATTTCATTAAATCATAAATAAATCTAAAAAAATCTTCTGATATTTCAAAATGACCATATCTTAGCTGCTTTGCGTATTTTATCCATTCAGGGTGGTTCCTCAATTCATTTATTGTACATTTTCCATTTAATTTTAAATAATCGACATCTCTTCTGTAAGGAATAAAATTTTCTGTCATTTGAAATTGATACACATTTTCATCTTTTATTTTCCCTATAGCTGTTATTTCCTGAAATTTCACATCAGAATTTAAGCTTATTTTTGGACTATAATAAATTAATATATCGCCTTTTTTCATCCTTTTTAAAGGTGTACTTTTACCATGACATAGTTGACAAAAATTACCTTCTACTCCTATCATGACATGTTCCTTTGAAACTGTTCCCATCCAATATTTCATAAATAATTTCCTTTCAAAATTTTATTTTAATATATTAACTAAGTATATTTGTAATATACAGAAAAGTCAAATATTGTTTTTTAAGCATTATGGGGTATAATACTAATGAAAATAAATTTAGGAGGTTTTACAATGAAATTTAAAAAGATTTTTTTCTCAGTTTTTTTGATATTCTGTTTCAACATTTTTTCAAATGTAAATTATAATGTATTTGTAATTATGGATAACAGTGCAAAGGAAAATGTTGAAAGTATTTCAAAGGGACTCAAGGAAGTCGGTATTGACAGCCTTTATTCGAAAGGATATGCAATCCACATGACTCTTTACCTCACAGAATACAAACCTGAGGCATTAAAAACAATAAAAGAAACTGTCACTAGAATTGCAAAAAATACTAAGCCTTTTGAAGTAAATTTCTACAGATTAAGAAAAACTGGAGGAAACTGGTTTATGCTTGATGCTGAAAACAATGCAATTATACAGGGACTGGCAGATGAAATGACTGTTAGTCTTAATAAATACCGTGCAACTGATGCCAAAGTTCCTGACTGGGCAAAATCTATACCTGAAAAGGTAAAATCATTTAATCTGTACGGTTCTCCGAATGTATTTATGAACTTTGATCCTCATATAACATTACTTACTCCTGAAGATTCGGCTAAAATAGATGCATTTACTGCAAAATATGATTTTAAGCCTTTCAAGTCAAAAGTTATCGGAATTGGGATTGCACAGGTTGATGATTTAGGTCAGGCAAAAGATATAATTTATTCTGTTAAATTTAAAAACTAATATTTTCAAAATAAAAAAGAGCTGTCTCAAAATTTATAAAATATAAAAACCATATTTATTCATTTACTATAATTCATAAATAGTTTTTACATTATTTTTCATTTTTTTGAGACAGCTTTTTTATTTCAAACTTTTTAATTGGAATCATCATTATGTATAAATTCAAACTTTTTCACTATGTTGACATAATCCAGTAATTCCATATCTTTTTCAATAATTTTAGATACAATACATCTTTTTTCATCTGTACCAAGATTTTTCAGCGCTATTTCCAGCTCTCCTTCATATCTTAAATATTTACTGTTACTTATAATAATATCGCCTTTTTTTATAGGAATATCTGATGAAATTTTTTCTATATCAATGCTGTATCCTGCAAGTTCTTTCTTTATATATTCACAGAAACTCTTTCTGGTTTCTCCTATATTTCCACCTGCAGCAGCTCTTACGATATATTCAGAAGAATCTCTCCTGTCCTGAAAAACTTTATCTGTAAGTATATCATGTTCATTTTTTAAAGGGATTATACCTTTACTGAAATAACCGAATTCCTTCCAGTTTTCATCTGATAAATTTATATCTCCTACCAGAATTACATCTGTACCCAAAGATAGCAGGTCAAGACACGATGTAAGAAACCTCATATTCCGATGCTCCTCCACTGTAGGAAGTCCTTCATATATAGGCCCTCTAAGTTCGTCTCCCTTTACAAAAGCCATTGTTCCTATCCCATATTTTTTATATTTCAAATTCTGTTCCAGCAAATATTTTTTTGAAATACCTGTAAACCTTTTTGGATAAAAATTATGCAGGCTTAACATATTGCAGAATTTGGCATGTTTCAGTTTCATATACTCCAGTTCTTCCTCTGTCACTGTACTTGCATTAAGAACTATTTTATTTTTTTCTGAAAGATTTAAAATTTCATCAACAGTAAATCCATCATCAATACGAAGATATACATTTTCTGAATTTAAATTTGCAATATCTTTAGTTGTACTGTTTATATCAACTATAAGATTTAAATTATGTTCAGTACAGAGCCTGATTATTTTTTCAAGCTCCGACTGTTTATCAACTTTTTCTTCAGATATATTAAGGGATGTAAAAACATATTTTGCACCTGACTTTACAGCCTTTTCTATAATTTTTTCATTTTTTTCTTTCCCTGTGCTTAAATAAACTGAAAAGCCTGTTTCAAATTTTTTTCTCATATTTTCTTTCCTATCCTGTCTATATTGATGCCTTCAATCTGATTTATATGTATCCTTCAATTTACAATTTTACTTTCCTGTACTCATTTTTTCCAGTTCTTCCTTCATCTGAACGTACTCAGAAGATAATTTTCCTGTTCTTTTGTTTAAAAGATTTATAAGTTCGACTGTATCCCTTATGTCAGCAGAATTTTTATAATTAGAATCTGTTTTTATAAGATTGAATTTCCCTTTTATCATATCTTCAAGGGTACTGTTCATTCTTAAATTAGTGTCCTTTTTACCGTTCATATTGGAAAAAGCATCTATTATTATGGAGCTTATTACACCGTAATTAGTAGTATAATAGTGATTTCCATAAAAATCATTAGGTTTTTTTGACGGATCTATAACCCTTGAATTTTTTGCATTTGTCAGGAGAACAATGACCAGATTCTGTGAAGGTTCTATTACAGTAAGTGTTCCTGTCCATCCTGTATGCCCTACCGTTTCTCTCGAAGCCAGCCCTGAAAATGCCCATTTGTAAATAAAATCTCCCTGTCTTCTCCATCCTAAACCGTAACTGGCGTTTATGTCCTTAGGTTTTATAAAGTTGTCCAGTGTTGTTTTATCAAAAAATTTGATATCATCATAGCCACCTTCATTTATAATTACCTGTGCAAGTTTTGCCACTTCGTAGGCATTTGAAAACAGACCTGCATGACCTGACACTCCCTGCATGGAATAATAGGCCTTCTCATCATGCACTTCTCCCTGAATAGTATATTTTCTAGCATTTATAAAATCTATTGTATTATCCCTTGTATTACCATTTAATTCAGTTGCTGCCGTCTCATTTTTACTGACACCATTCTTTAAAGGATTAAACATAGTTCTTTTTAAATTCAGTTTATTATAGAAGTTTTCCTTCATATAAGTATCTAAGTCCTGTGAAGTAACCTTTTCTATTATCAGTCCTAAAAGCATATAATCTACATCTGAGTATTTCGTAGAAGTTTTAGGCTCATATGCCAGGGGAGTTTTCATAATGGCATCCTTTACTTTTTCCTTACCTATTGCATATAAATCATTTTTCCCGTTAGGAATTCCGTCATCCTTATCATATTTATCGTTAAAATATTGCGGATCAGGCGGAAATCCTGCCTGATGCTTCAAAAGATCGCTTATCTGAATTTTTTCCTTCCCGTTTCCTTTAAATTCAGGATAAAACTTATGTACATAGTCATCCAGATTCAGTTTCTTTTCTGATACAAGTTTCATTATTGCATAATTTACAGAATACATTTTCGTATTGCTGGCCAGATCATATACAGTACTATCAGTGACTTTAACTTTATCCTTTAACTCTGTACCGTTCTGATTATAATTATTTACATATCCATAGCTTGAAAGTAATTCAAGATTTCCGTCCTTTATTACCGCTATCTGGGCTGAAGGAAGCCCTGCCTTAACTTCCGCCTTTATAAATTCATCAAGAAATTTGATTGTTTCTTCATTATAGCTTTTATCCTTTTTATTTTCATTAACTACAGGATAAGGAATTTTCACATTTACTTTTCCTTCCAGATTACTAATCTGAAAAATATTTTTATCATTTTTTGTTGCTTTTGAAATATCTATTTTTTTAGTTCCTTTTCCCTTCAGGTCATCAGTTTTCAGTCTGATTCCATTTATATAAATATCCGCATTCTTAAATTCATCATATTCCAGAACTATATATCCCTGATTTTTGAAAGCCTTGAATTCAAACATTTCATTTGTAAGTATGGAGTCATCAAAATCTTCCTTGCTTACAGGAAAAGTTTTTTCTATCTGATAGGAATACATATTCAGAAATATAAGCATATTAAACAGAATAAGCAATATTTTTTTCATAAGATGCACCTCCTCATTTATAAACTATTTCTGATTAAACATCTGATTGAAAAAATAAGTCTGGCTTTTTATGGAATTATCCCAGTATTCCCATGTATGAGCTCCCGGTCTTTCAGTGTATTCATGTCCTATATTCAGCTCAAGAAGTTTCTTATGCAGTTCCCTGTTAGGTTCTATAAAGAAATCATCTACACCACAGTCTATTATTATGTGGGACTTTGTTCCTATCAGCTTATGGGCTATATCCTTTATGTTATATTCATTCCAGCTGGAATTAATAACTTTTTCTATTCCCCAGTTTCCCTTATACTGTTCGGGATTCATTCCACCACTCATACTTCCGATATTTCCAAACACATCCTGATTTTTAACGCCTATATAGAAAGCTCCAAAACCTCCCATGCTTAAACCTGTTATTGCCCTGTGTTCCTTAGCTTTATAAGTAGAAAAATTTGAATCAATATAATCAACTAATTCCTTTGATACAAAAGTATAATATTTTGAATCCTTCTTTACAGGACTGTCAACATACCAGCTGTCATAATTTCCATCCGGAGAAACATAAATAATATTATACTGATCTGCCAGTTCCTTTATCGAAGTCTTATCAGGATAGTTTTTATTACTTCCTGACCAGCCATGTAAGACATAAATTGTATTGTACTTTTTATTTGCGGAATATCCGTCAGGCAGGATTACTGTTACTGGAATATCTTTTTTCATTGATTTACTGGGAACTTTTATATCCTTTTCAGTAAAGGAAAATCCTAAAAATGAACATATAAACAATAAAATTGCTAATATTTTTTTCATTTATATCACTCTCCATATATGTCTTCTATTCTATCATCATCCACTCCAAAGAAATAAGTTAAAACAAATCCACCTGCATATGCTCCTAGCATTGCTATTATAAAGTATAGCCATGTACCTGGAACTACTATCAGTAATCCAAATAATCCTGAAACTCCCTGAGAAATAGTTCCCAAATGGAAGAGAGCTGCTAATAATCCTCCTATTCCTGAACCAAGACATGCTGTAATAAATGGTTTTCCTAAAGGAAGAGTTACCGCATACATCAGAGGTTCTCCTATTCCCAATATACCTACCGGAAGTGCATCCCTTACCATTGTTTTCAGTTTCTGGCTCTTAGTTTTCACATAAATTGCAATTCCGGCACCAACCTGTCCTCCACCTGCCATCATAAGTATAGGAAGCAGATAGTTAATCCCCTTTGTAGGTCCTGTTGGATCATTAAGCAGTACATGAATAGGAGTTAATGCCTGGTGAAGTCCTACTGAAACTAAAGGAAGGAATCCAGCCGCCAGAATGTATCCTCCTAATATTCCCAATTTGTTATATGCAAAGTCAAGAATATTAAATATTCCAGTTGTTATAACAGTTCCTAAAGGCTGAATTATTATCAGGGCTATAAACACACCTATTATTAAAGTTAAAAGCGGAGTAAAAAATGTATCAAGCATTACCGGAACTATCTTTCTCACCTTTTTTTCCAGATATGCCACTATTATACCCATAAATAATGATGCAAGTAATCCTCCCATTCCAGGTGCAAAAGGCTTACCTGTAAAAGGAAGTATAACTGCGCTTTTATCTTCAACTTTAAGAAGAAGAGGAAGTGCAGGATTTGCAATAAATATAGATCCCATAATTCCACCAAGTACTGCAGTTCCACCAAACTCCTTTGCCGCATTCATTCCTACATATATTGCAAGATATCCAAACATGACAAATCCGATACTTCTTATGGCCGCAAACCACCATACTGTACTGTAAGCATTTTTCGTCATAACATTCACAACATTTGTCAATCCCATTACAAGCCCTGCCGCTATTATTCCAGGCAGCAGAGGAACAAATATATTTGCTATTTTCTGAAGAAATCTCTGAACAGGACCGTTATGTTTCTGCTTATTGGCTTTTTTATTTTCCTTCGCCACATCTTCTACATTATTATCCGAAAATCCTAAAGGCATTCCTGTAAGCTTTGAAAATTCATCACCTACTGAATTCACCTTTCCAGGTCCCAAAACAATCTGAAGCGTTTCAGCTTCCACAACATTAAGTACTCCATCAACCTTTTTCAGTTTTTCCACATCTGCATCTTCTCTGACCTTAACTCTAAGTCTTGTCATACACACTGCATTTGAAATGATATTCTCTTTTCCACCTAGAATATCATAGATTTCTTTCGCTGTTCTTTTTGCATCCATAATTCTTCTTCTCCTTTTCTATATATTTTATTTTTATATTCATTTATAAGCTGAAAAGGGTGATTAAATCCTGACCAAAATCACAATCCATCACCCTTTATTTCTTATTTTTCTACAAAAGAAAATTTTTGCCAAGGTTTAATATAATCTATTAAAAATATTTCTTCTTCCGGTATTCTTCCTACAACATTTGATTTCCCTGTATTTCTCATTTCTTTTTTAGCTATCATCAGTTCACCGGCATAATGACCGAAATCACTGCTTTCTATAATTATGTCACCTTTTTTTATTACTTCAGGGGCATTGAAAAGCTTAAATTCATGACCTTTATACTTTACCCTGCTGTTTGATGAACGTATAAGGTTTTCAGGGGCATCTCCCCTGCTATAATGAAATTCCTCCAGAACAATTTTTTTCTCTATTTCCGGAATATTTTCTTCAAGACTGACAGAAAAACTTACCATGTCCTTACGGACTTTTTTAAACTCTTCAAGTTCTTCGTCAGTTGGATAGCAGTTGGAAATAATAATGTCATCTATCATTTCCAGAGCGACAAAATGCTTAAACTGTACTATCATCGGTAAATCCCTGTGCATTTCCAGTGTCGGCAATCCCTGTGTTACCGGCCATGGTCCAAAAGTATTTTTAGCCTGAGAAGTTATAAAAGCCGCTGTTCTTAATCCATATTTTGCAAAGTTTTCAGTACACTTTTTAAAAAAATCCAGTCCCAGTCCCGTATAAATATGCGGATAAAAATTATGGCATCCTATCAGATTATCCCTGTTAGGACGATAATCCATAATTGTATCAATATAATGAGTAATATTGCTCATATTTATTTCTATTTTCAGATTTTCCTTGTTAAATGTCATTATACTTTCCTGCAGACCTGTAAATCCAATATCCAGTCTGACTCCATCAGCATTCATTTCCTTGAAAAATGACAAGTTGTCATAACTGATGCCTAAGTCATTAAAAACCCTAGGATTCACATCAAGAATAATTTCAAATCCTTTTTCTTTTGCATGCCGATTTATCCTTCTGAACTTTTCCAGAATAACTTCCCTGCTTTCATTTGCAGACAGCAGACAGCTGAATATACGGCTAAATCCTGCCTCTCCTACTTTATCGATATAGTCCAGTACTTCCTTTTCAGCTGTTTTTTCAGGATAAATTGAAATTCCTAATTTTCCCATATTATGCTACTTTCCCCGCTTCAGCTTCTGCATGTTCTTCTGCTAGTAACTTTTTCTCATATACATTAAAGAATGGATAATAAATTATAATAGAAATCACAATCAATATAACATTCAAAATCAATGCTCTGAAATCTCCATTTGTCGCTAAAAATGCTCCTATCGGTCCAGGTAACGTCCAAGGCGGCGTTGATGTAACACGATTTACTAGTCCTGCAGCCATTGCAAAATAGGCAATAGTAGCATTAACTACAGGCACTATAATAAATGGAGGTAACAAAGTAGGATTTAGTACAATAGGCGCTCCAAATATAATTGGCTCGTTTATATTAAATATTGATGGTAGAATAGCTGCTTTTCCTAATGTCTTACCATAAGCTGATTTTGATTTAAAAAGCAATAATAAAGCAAAACCTATTGTTGTTCCAGAACCACCAATCCATACAAACCATTGGTATAGAGGCTCAGCTGCGATATGTGGAACAGGTTGTCCATTGGCAAGAGCTGTTGCATTCTGTTCCAGCAACATAAGCCATAAAGGTCTTACCACTGATCCAACTATGGAATCTCCATGAATTCCAAAGGACCAGAAAAATGTAATCATAAAAACAATAAGAATTACTGAGAACCACGAATCACTAAACTTTAAAATTGGTTTTATGACTGAACCAATTATGTCATGCAAATCAATTTTCAACCAATAAGTTAGTATTGTCAATGTAAATATAATTATTGCAGCAGGGGTCAATGCTTCAAAAGAACGTGCAACTGACTCTGGCACTGCTTCAGGCATTCTTATTTTAAATCCTGTTGTTGTTGTAAGACGATAAACCTCAACGGCAAATATTGCAACTATTATTCCAACGAATAACCCTGCTGATCCAAGCTTTGACATCTGCATTACATACCCAAGATCTTCCTGAAGAAGCTGTGAGCCTTTTGTTCCTTCTTCCACAATTATCTGCACTGCCTGTCCATTAATAGTCTGATTTATAACTTCCACTGGATTAATCATTTTTGGCATAATTGTTAACAGGAATGCACAAACTGAAAGTATTGCTCCTGTAATTCCATCAAGTTTATAAGATTTTGCAAGACTATAACCTATTCCCATAACTGCATAAAGTCCCATAATGAACATAGTCATACGATAAGGCAACAACATTTGCACTGCATATTTTTTAGCTAGTACTGATATTCCCCATTCTTTTGGGAATGGCGGAAATGCTAAAATCAAAAAAACTGAACCTACTATAATCAAAGGTAATGTTGATACGATTCCATCACGTATTGCCCTTAAATGTCTTTGTTCAGATATTTTTGCCATTTTCATTGAAAGTTGTTCTAAAACTGCCATAATTTACTTCCTTTCTTATCCTAATTTTATTTTTTATAAACCTATTTTGTCATACTTATTTAAAACTAAAAACTATTATAGAATTTCTAAAATTTTACTGTCCTAGCAATTCCTGAATCTGTTTTAACAGTTTCGGTCCTCCTAATGGACTGTATCCCTGAGGTGCAATCATAACGCAGGGAACTCCGGCTTCCTTTGCATGAACACTTAATGTATCAAATCTGTGTCTTATCTGAGGAGCAACCATGGCTATGTCATATCCTCCCTTTATTTCATCTTCAAACTGCTGAGTACTCACAGCTTTTACCTCGATTTCTATTCCTTTTGAAACAGCTTCCTTTTCCAGCGCCTTTATTGCAACTGCACTGGACATTCCCAATGAGCATACAAATAATACTTTCATTTTTACCTCCTGATTTCTATTTTATTTAACTTTTTCTATCTGAAATTATATCGTTTTTTTCCTGAACATCCAGAAATATGTTATCAGTCCAAATGCTATACCCCAGATTATATACTGCTGCCAGAACTTTTTACAGAATCCCCTTTTGGAATCAATAAAGAATCTTGTCCAGACAAATCCGAAACTTGTAATAAATGTATTTCCTAAAAGTATGGAAAAATTCATATTTACTCCAAAGAACAGTAACAAAACAGGAAATACTATTGTTCCGACTAATGAGCTTGCCAATATTACCAAAGCTGATTTTATACTGAAGGAATTTACTTTCTCTTCCCTGCCCTCTTTTTCCGTTTCCTTTTTTTCCTCTTTTTTTATTTCTTCAATATGTTGCGGCTTTATTTTTCTTACCATGCATTTCCCCTTCTGCAAATTTTTATAACTTTTTTTTCTCCAGTTCATCTATTCTTCTGTACATTCTTATCATTCCTTCAATTAAAGTTTTCGCTTCAATTGCTGTCATAAGATGATCCTGGGAATGAACAAACAGTACGGAAGGTGTTATTGCTTCTCCACTTACCTCAGCCTGAATTATTTCAGTCTGAACATTGTGCGCTGACAGCAGTGCTTCATCTGCTTCCTTCAGCAACTTTTCAGCCTCTTCAAAATTTCCGTTTTCAGCCTCCCTTAAGGCTTCATAAGCCAGTCCTTTTGCAGTTCCTGCGCTATTTACAATTTCAAATACAACCAGTTCCATTTTTTCCTTATCCATATTTTGCTTTTACCTCTTTCCATTTATCTGCTTTTTTATTATTTTTTGTATTTTTCCCTGTTTTCGTAGTAATCTTTAAACTGCGGCAAATATTTTTCATGTGCGTCAAGCAGTTCATTTAAAACCTTTCTTCCGACACCTGTTCCAGGAACTAAAGGATTTGTAGCAAATGCCTGCAATGCAGTATAATAATTTCCTGTAACTGCGGCTTCCACCGTCAGTTCTTCCATTGCCTTCATAATCTGTATATATCCTCTCTGTCCGGCATTCGGAAACTTTCCAAATGTTATCGGTTTAGGTCCATCGGCTGTAATGTATGAAGAAATTTCAACTGCAGAATTATATGGTAAATCTGCAATCGCACCTTTATTTCTTGTATTAACTGCCATTATTATCCCCTTATCATTGTAAATTGCACTGATAAGTTCACAGGCCGCATCTGAATAATAGGCTCCTCCCCTCTGTTCCAGCTGTTTCGGTTTTTCCTTCAGATTTTCATCCTTATACAGTTCAAACAGTTCCTCCTCAACTTTTTTAACAATTTCTCCCCTTGTTCCTTTTTCCCTGTATGACTTCAGTCCTTCCGCAAGCATCTCATCCTGTAAATAATAATATCTATGGTAGTCACAAGGCAGCATTCCCAAGTTTTTTATCTGGTCATAGTCATAGTTTATACTTACAATATTTTTTACTCCGAGATTTTCCTTATCCTGTCTTTTATCCCATAAATCTGCCGTCAGTTCATTTCCTTTTCTATCCCAAACCCTGTACCATACAAAATGGTTCAGTCCTGCAAACTGGAACTTGAACTCACTCATATCCTTTTCATAAAGGCTTGCACAGTCCATCTGTGTGTGAACCGGGATATTGCACAGTCCTACAACTTTATCAAAATTCCCGTAATTCAGAACAGCTTCTGTGACTATTCCTGCTGGATTTGTAAAATTTATGAGCCATGCATCCGGAGCCAGTTCCTTTATATCCTTTACTATATCAAGTATTACAGGGATTGTACGAAATGCCTTGAACATACCTCCTGCACCATTTGTTTCCTGTCCAAGAAGGCCATTTTCAAAGGGAATCCTTTCATCCTTTATTCTTGCATCAAGCTGTCCAACCCGAAACTGTGTAGTTACAAAATCTGCATTTTTAATGGCTTCCCTTCTGTCCAGTGTCAAATAAACTTTACAGTCTATTCCTGACTTTTCCACCATTCTTTTAGCAAGATTTCCAACTATTTCCAGTTTCTCTCTTCCTTCCTCAATGTCTACAAGCCATATTTCCCTTACAGGAAGTTCCTTTATCCTTTTAATAAAACCTTCTATAAGTTCAGGAGTGTAGCTGGATCCGCCCCCAACTGTTACAATTTTAATCCCTTCTTTCTTTCCCATTTTTCTTCCTTTCCTGTCATTATATTATGCCTTTTTCCAATACTTAAATTTATCTTCTGAAAATGTGGCTACAAACTTTTTAAAATTACTTTTAAAGCTGTACTTTATTTATTTTCGTCTTTTTTATTTTATCAGAAACATGATCATAATTTTTATTATAATATGTAAAATATATTACATCTATCAAGTTCAGCATGGATATTCTCGAATAAATCGCCGCACTTCTTACAAGTGCCTCCCTGGAAGTTACATAGAGATTATATTTACATTTCTTTACAAGCTTATTATTTCCATATCCTGTTATTGAAACTGTATTGATTTCCTTATCCTGAAGTATTTCAGCAATATCTATTATTTCCTTTGTAAGTCCCGAATAGGACACCAGTATTGCCAAATGCTTCCTGTCACTGCTTATCGCCTGTACACGCTGCAGATCAGGACCTTCAAAAGTATTTACAACTTTTCCGGCTCTCATAAACTTATACTGGGCATCAAGACAGACAATATGAGAAGCTCCTATTCCGTAAAAATCTATCACTTCGCTTTCAGTTATTAAATCTGCTACAATGTCTATCATTTCAGTTTCCTGCAGGAGTTTTGTCTCCTTTAGAGAACTTATACTCAGTTTTGTCAGCTTTTCGATAACAGTTTTTGTATCATCTCTTTTATCAATATCTCCTGTATCAAAATTAATTTCTTCCTTTTCCATATTGATAACTTCTTCCAGCATTTTCATTTTAAATTCCTGAAATCCGCTAAATCCTATTTTCTGGCACATTCTTGTAACGCCTGCATTGCTTGTGTATGTTTCTGAAGAAATGATATTTGTATCAAGTTCCCTTATATTTCTGAAATTTTTTATTATATACTTGGCAATGTATTCTTCATTTTCAGTAAAATCCTTATTTTCCCTAAGTTTTATCAGAATACTCATGTATTAACCTCGCCACATTATTATCATATTTTTCAAGTTTTTCCGTTGCAGTTTCCTTGTCAATATTCAACAGTATCATTGCTATTGCGGCCTTTACATCATTTGAAGCCTCTTCCAGAACTTTCGCCGTCTTCTCGTAATCACTGTCTGTAGTTTTCATTATAATTCTTTTGGCTCTTTCAACTAATTTCTGATTTGAAGTTTTAACATCTACCATATATCCTGAAAATACTTTTCCTATTTTTATCATGATAGCAGTTGAAATCATGTTAAGTATCATTTTCTGTGCTGTTCCGGCTTTCATTCTTGTGGAGCCTGTAACAATTTCAGGGCCTACTATAACTTCCACAGGATATTGACTTATTCCCGATAAATCAGAATTTTTAGAACATGTTATGCTTCCTGTAACTGCCCCTATACTGTTAGCATATTCTATAGCCCCCATAACATAAGGAGTTCTTCCTGATGCGGCCAGTCCTATAACTGCATCATTTTTAGTAAGGTTTATATTTATAAGGTCTTCTTTTCCTAATTCCCTGCTGTCTTCGGCATTTTCCTTTGCCCTGAATATTGCCTCATTTCCTCCGGCTATTATTCCCTGTACCTTTTCATGGGAGACCCCGTATGTCGGAGGACACTCTGAAGCATCCAGTATTCCAAGCCTTCCTGATGTACCGGCTCCTATATATATTATTCTTGTATCCTTTGTATAATTTGATAATATGGCATCTATCAGTCTGGAAATGCTTTTCAGTTCCTTTTCTATACAGAATGCAACTTTCTTATCTTCCTCGTTTATCCTTCTTATAATTTCAAAACTATCCTGCAGCTCAATATCTTTGCTGTTTGGATTATTTTCTTCCGTAGAAAGTTTGTTGAGATCAATCATTACTTATCACTCCTCTCTGTATAATTATAACCCGCTTTTCGCTAAAAGGGAATATTAATGAAAACTATTTTCAGAAACTGAAAAATATTTTCCAAATAAAAAACACACTTGACTCAGGATATATTCCTGTCAGGTGTGTGTTTGTGATGTAATAACTATATTTTCAGCCTGTTTATAATCATTGTATTAAATATTAATTTTCCAGTTATTAATAAATTTTACTGTCAATAAATATAAGAATATTGTAAAAGATTATCCACAATATATCTGTAATCAACAATAAATTTATTTCTCTTTTTACTTTTGTCAAATTTATTATTCTTTTTATAATTAGATAAAATTTATATATTCCTAAAAGACTTACTATTAAACATATTAACAAAATCAATAATTTGAAAATATTAAAAGATAAACTATTGTAAACAAAATATATATCATAAATTATCACCTAAAACTTTAAGCTCTAATCAACTCCATAAGACTGGTATTTTTAAAAAGGTACCAATAACCAAAAATTATTATGTATATTGGAAATATAAAAAACTTAATAGTATTCAAATTAGGATAAATGATACTTGACAACATCACCGAAGCAAGCAATAAAAAAACTGATAAAACTCCTATACAATATAAAATAAAATATTTATTATAATTTAAACTTAAATATACTTCTTCGTTATCTGAAAATTCTAAAAAAATTTTTTTGCTTTTTGAAAAAAATAATGAATATTCCACAGAAAATTTATTACTGAAAACTTCAATAGAAATTTCTGATTCCGGTTTTAAATGATATTCTTCTTCATCAATCCATAAAGTAATGTAATCATATCTCGCCCAAATATTATTTTTTACTATTATTTCCATAATCCACCTCTTTTTACAAAGTTATTTTATCTTTTCTCTAAGTTTTTTTATGATTTCTTCTTCATGATTCCTTATATATTTTTCTACTGCTAATGTAATGCGTCCAAAACCACTTTTAGAATTTAACATAACTCTGACTCCACCATCTACATTTCCAAATATATCATAATATTCACCTGTCACTTTTTCAAAATAATGTATCTTACCACTTTCGTTTTCAGAAAATAAAGGTAATGAAAACACTAAAAAAACTACCAGTATTAATTTATATTTTCTCATTTTATTTTTTCCCTCCTATTTCTAACTTTATTTTTTTACTCTTTCCTCTGTTTTTTAATTTCTTCCATTTTTTTCCTATGTTCTTTCTCTTTTCTTTTTTCTCTACGTTTTTCTTCTCTTTCATCTGCTCTCATCCTAACATCATCACAAAAGCTACTTCCACTATCAGACAAAACACAGTACATTTCTACACATGAATTTGTTAATAATATTATTGACAATAATAATACTATTATCTTTACTTTAATTATATAGTTCATCTCTCAACCACCTCAAATAAGTATTTATTTCTGGAACTGAAACATTTACTCTTTTAATATGTTCTACATTCATATTTCCCATATTGTTTAAATTGTTCAGTCCCTTGTCCTGATATCTTCCATTTTCATAGTTGCTTATCATTCTGTTTCTGTTTAACTCATCCACTGCCTTGTATTCTTAAATCCAATTTCCACCATTCTTATAGAGCTCTTTCTGCTTCCCTGACAGCCTAATTTTTATCACATCTCCTTAAATTCTAAAAATTAAAATGGATAAATGTCATATTCAAATATTTCTGTACTTATTTTACTTATTTTTCGTAATAATTCACCAAACATTATATTAATTTGTCGAACTTCTTCAACTTTTTCTTTATTATCTCTTTCTGACGAATCAAGTTCAATATGATATGTATAAAATCCTCCTTCTTTAGGATGATCTCCCCATTTTCCCCAACTTTTTATTTCCTCTTTAACATGCTTACTAAATTCATTTGAAAATTTTGAATAGTTATTATTATATACAACACAATTGACAATATACAAATAATACACTATTGAAAAATTATGTGATTCGTATAGTTTCTTTTTTTCTCTCACTTTTACTCTTAATTCTAAAAATTTTTCTATTGTTTTTTTTAATTCTATATATTTGTTCATGTTATTTTCCCTTTCTTAAAATATTATTTAGGATATTTCATTATAGTTACTCCTGGATTTTTCCAAGGTTCTTGAATAAATACCTGTTCTATCTCCATTCCACCAAGATATACGCCACCTTGTGGTGCAACTGAACCTTCATATATAGCTGTTCCTGCGGGTACTTTAACTGCATATAATTTTTTTCTATATTTTTCTATATAAACTGTATAAATTCTCTCTCAATTTTTTGATTTCTTGATTAACTATTACCATTTCTTTTCTATTTTCTAGAAAAATATAATATTCTGTTAGTCCTTCTCTTGGTGGAAATAAATTATTAATATTATATTTTATTTCTCTTATTTTTTTTTCGTCAGATAATTCTGTATCTTCGATTAAATATATAATATTACTCAAAAACTTTATTATCAATTTTTCATTTGGATACCCATTATAATTTTTTTTTATTATTGTCAATAATTTTTTTACTGTTTTTTCCATTTCATTAAACATTTTATCAAATCCTTAAATTTTTTTATTTTATTGATATTTTATTTAATACTTCTCCACCTTTCCATGGTTCTAAAATAAATACTTGTTTTTTATCCATTCCACCAAGATATATGTCACCTTGATATCCTATAGGTCCTTCATATACAGCTGTTCCTGCTGGTATCCTAATTTCATATATCGTATTAATTCTTGAAATTCCAGTCAATTCTCCAGTTGTATCTATCCACTATGGCTTTACTGCTGAATCTATTCTTATTTGTGCAACTGAATTTGGTTTATATTTAGTAAAATATCTTCCAATCAGAATATGATTTAAATTTCATTAAATTCTAAAAATTAAAATGGATAAATGTCATATTCAAATATTTCTGAACTGATTTTATATATTTTATGTTTTAATTCATCAAGTTGATTATTAATTTGATAAACTTCTTCAACTTTTTTTTTGTCATTTTCTTCTGATTCAATTAAATAGAAGTAATAAGAAGAAAAACCTTGATCTTTTGGTTCTGGACCTCCCCATTTACTCCATTTTCTTATTTCATCTTTTATTTCTTTTTTCAATTCTTCTGGAAATATTTCTCTTTCTCCATAAATTACAATATTTAATATGCATAAATAATCTAGTAATGAAATTTTGATTGGTTCATATAAATCTTTTCTTTTTTTCAACTCATTTCTTTTTTTTAAGAAAGTTTCTATTGTCTCTTTTAATTCTATGTATTTTTCTAATTTCTCCACTTTCTAAACACCTCCATTTTATTTACTATATTTAAAAAATTCAACTCCAGGTATTCTAGTATCAGGTAAAAATATTTGATTGGTTTCCATTCCTCCCAAATACATCCCACCTTATGGTGCAACTGGACCTTCATAAATTATTGTACCTTCTGCTATTTTAACTACATATATTTGTTCTATCATAGACTTTGCTGTTTCTTTTCCTGTTAATGAATTTTTAGTCCATTCATCCTTTTTCACAACTGTTATTGTAATATTCAGATTAAATAAAACATCCTATTCAAAATCTCCATCATACTTTTCCTTAAATTCAAACATCTCCATTATCTTTGTTCCTAACTCAAGGGCTTCAGGTTTTTCATCAAATTCTATTTCATACATATTACCCTCTGCGTCCCTAAATTCAGAATATCCTACTCCGTCTTTAGCGCTTAACCTTAATTTATATTTTCCTTTATCTAAACTAAAACCTATAGCATTATATGTTCTTGTAAATTTTGAATATGAAGAAGCATTTGAATACATTTTCTCTATCTTCTCTTTTGAATAATTTAATATTTTTTTATTATCACTTTGTTCCAATGCCCATAATACAAGCTCTCCTATCTTTTTTTCTTTGTATATGCTCACTGATATTATCACTCTTACTTACCTCCATTTATAGTTACTTTTACTTCTACATTGTTTAATCTTCCGTAGTCCACTGCTTTTTTAAAGTTTTCCATCTGTGATTGATTTAATGGTCTATCATCCACTACTATATTTACTATTCTCTTATTTATATCTGCTGAATTTAAATATTTTTTATTTAAGGAATATTTATTAAAGTCTAAAGTTGCATTTACATCACATTTTATCTTGCTTGATAATCCTGAACCATTCTGATATGTCTTAGCATTCAGATTTATTGATTTTACACTTGTTGCCGTACCTGTTTTTGCATCAAAGTAATCTTGTGTCCAAGATTTTGGATGCAGTACATTATTCTTTATAAATAAATATATCTTTTAAATCCTTGTCTTTTCTCCCACCTAAATTTTTTCTTATATCCTCATAATTTGTTAATTTATTTTTCTTTTTATCATATATATAGAAGTTACATACTTCATTCTTATCATCTCCCGTTATTACTTTCATTAAATACAAATCATCGTTTATTTTCAGGGTAGAGTCAGAAATAAAACTTTTTTCTAATTTTTTATTTTTATACAATCTTTCTGATTTTTGTGTTTTCAAATTCAATGTTCTTATCTCACCTGACAAGGAAATCATATAATAAAGAATATCATTATCATAATCAAACGGATTTTCTCCTGTAATATTTAAATTTTCTTCATTATGAGTGGTAAAATCGGATCTATGTATTTCATGATTTCTTGTAAAAAAAATATTACTATCTTTTATTAATGGGAAACCATTATAAATATCCACATTTTCTATAATTTTTAATTCTGTTTTATCATTTAAATTATATCTATAAATATCTAACATTGAAGCATTTTGTTTAGATTTTTTTAAAATGTAGACTTCTCCATCATAAATATAGTATCTATTTCCATCATTACTCATAACATTATGGATTGTCGGCAGAGAATATTCCTGCTTTTTGTGTGTATCTAAAGAGTAATATATAATCATACTTTCCAAATCTTTAATATCTTTATTATCTTTATTATTTACATATTCAATTTTATGTAAAATAATATTTTTATTTTTATATCCTAATCCTGAAATTTTTTCTGAAATATTGCCTAGTACCATGCCATTATGTAAAATTTCTAATTCTTGCTCCTCATTATTTTCTTTAAGATGAACTTCTATAATATGTATTTTTTTTATTTCCTCAACAACTGATTCCCTATATTTTACATTTATCAAATTTTTTATAGCAATTATTGAAATGGCAGTAGCAACAATAAAAATTAAAATAATTTTTACAAATAGGTTATTCTTCATTTTTATTCACCTTCCGCTTTTTTATATGCCATAAACCTTAAACATCTATTCTTCTACAGAATAATCCGTTATTCCAAATCTATTTCCAAACGGATCTTCAAACTCAACCGCATATCCTGTTCTTATTCTGAAAGGTTCTGATAAAAATTTAATTCCATTTTCATTCATTTGCTGATATTTACGATTTACATTATCTACTTCAAACCATATTGTCTGTTTCAAGTCTTTAAATTTGTTTTTATCTTTTAATATTATTGCCGCTTCTTCACCATCAACATTGAATGCTACCATTCCCATATCCGAAAAATCAAACTTTACTTTTAATCCTAAATTATTTTCATAATATTTTTTTGCCATTTCCAAGTCATCAACTGGAATAAAAAAGTTATCATATTTTTTCATTGTAATATCTCCTTTTCTAATTTTAATTAAAACCTATTTAAAGTCTTTCTTGTTTCTATATCATTTAATTCCGCAAAAATTGTCATAAACTTTAATCCTTATATTTGTTTAATATACTGTATTATATTTTTTTCAATTTGTCAATTTCAAAAAAACTGTACTTATAATCTTCTAACAAATTATAAGTACAGCTCTTCCTGGGATATCTGATTTCTATTATTATACTACCCTGCCGCTCCTCTTTGTAAAACTTCTACAATATTCATATTTTTATCAAGTATGACTATTGTATTATGTTTCTTGTCAAACCCGAAATACAGTTTTGCATGTTTTTTCCCTTGTAAATCAACATAGTTATTTACATAATATATCCCTTTTTTATTGTCACGATATACTTTATATGTTCCAAAAACAGTAGGAACTGTTCCTGTAGCAGGGTCATCAAGATAAGTTTCTGATATTTTACCTCCTGCTTTTTCCTTACTTTCATAGCTTTGAACAAGCGAAATTTCCTTTGCATTGTCAGTAACTATGAAAAATGAATATCTGTCAGCCTCACCTTCTTCGTTATGCCAGAAATATCCAGACGGCGACTGTTCTCCGGCATTCTCCTTTAAAGATAATTCCAATGTTTTATTTGGACTTGTAAATCTTTCTGCAAATGTAAGCATTCCTAATAACAGCATTGACACTAAAATTAATTTTTTCATAATTTGTTTCCTCCCTGTATAATTAAATTTTATTTTTTACATGCTTCATTTATTATTCTAGAATCAGTATATCATCCAAAACTGAAAATAAACTGAAAAAAATAATTTTATTTTGCATTATATTAAAACATGTGTCCGTAACCTTTCAGCTTTTGCTTTGAGGTCTTTTGAACACATGCTTTGTTAAAATTTTTATATTTTCTTTTTAATTACAGTTCTATATCTTCTTTTCTTAATGTAGGGAACAATATTACATCTCTTATAGATGCTGAATTAGTCTGTAACATTACTAGTCTGTCTATTCCTATTCCCAGTCCTCCTGCAGGTGGCATTCCATATTCCAGAGCTCTTATATAGTCTAAGTCCATATTCTGAGCTTCGTCGTCTCCGGCTTCCTTCATCTTAACCTGCTCTTCAAATCTTTCCTGCTGATCTCTAGGGTCATTCAGTTCAGAATAAGCATTTGCAAATTCTCTTCCTGAAATGAACAGTTCAAATCTGTCCACCCAGTCTGTTTCTCCCTTTTTATTTTTTGAAAGAGGAGAAATTTCCTTCGGATACTCTATAATGAAAGTTGGATTTATAAGTGTTTCTTCTACCTTTTCTTCAAAAATAAGGTTCAATATCCCATATTTTGTATAAGTTCTATCCTTTTCCAGAGGTATTCCAAGATCCTTTGCCTTATTAACGGCATCCTCATCACTTGTAACAGCATCAAAATCAAATCCTGCAACTTCCTTTACTATATCCTTCATTTTTACCCTTCTCCAAGGGCTTGTCATATCTATTTTCTTACCTTCATACTCTATTTCATAAGTTCCATGCAATTCAAACGTCAGCTTTGAAATAAGGTCTTCCGTAATGTTCATCATATCCACATAATCAGCATAAGCCTGATACAGCTCCATCATTGTAAATTCTGGATTATGTTTTACTGAAATTCCTTCATTTCTAAAACTTCTGTTAATTTCAAAGACTTTATCAAATCCTCCCACAAGAAGCCTTTTCAGATAAAGTTCAGGAGCGACCCTTAAAAACAGCTCCATATCTAATGCATTATGATGAGTAGTAAAAGGTCTTGCAGTAGCTCCTCCTGCTATAGGATGCATCATTGGAGTTTCAACTTCTGTAAATCCTTTTTCTTCAAGATATTTTCTAAAAAATCTTACAATCTGGAATCTTTTTTTCATAGTTTCCATAACTTCCCTGTTCATTACAAGGTCAACATATCTCTGTCTGTATCTTGTTTCAACATTTGTCAGTCCGTGAAACTTTTCAGGAAGTGGTCTTATATTTTTAGAAAGCACTTCAAAAGAACTTGCCCTCAATGTCAGTTCTCCTGTCTGAGTTCTGAACAGTACACCTTCTATCCCTACAAAGTCACCTATTCCCAATTTTTTATAAATTTCATACTGTTCTTCTCCGACTTCATCTTTTTTTACATAATACTGTACTTTCCCGGTAGAGTCCTGAATATGTCCAAATCCATTTTTCCCCATTCTTCTGTATGCAATTATTCTTCCCGCTGTTTTAAATACTTTACCGCATGTTTCATCGTATTTGTTAATTTCTTCAATATCATTTATTTTTTCATATTTTCTTCCATAAGGTTCTATTCCCATTTCTTTCAGCTCTTCAACTTTTTTAAGTTTCTCACCTATAATTTTACTTTCATTTGTCTGATTACTCATCATTTTTCCTTTCCATTTCTTAAATTCTTATTTTACTTCTAGGTAAAAGGTATAATTTCTAAACTTATACTGTTTAATATTTCATTTCTGTCTATTATATCATATTCCATTATTATTTTTCCATTATTTAATAACATTTTTTTTGTGAAAATTTCATATTTTGTCTTAAATTCCTTGGTCATATAAGTAAAAGCGGTTCTTTTACCGACTTTAAAAATCTGCTTTGAATTTATACTTCCCCTGCGGTATATTTCAACAGCATCTTCCGATTTTACTATTCTGCATTTTCCGAACTCATCTTCATAATGATATTCCCTTTTATCCGGTAAGTTTAAAATTTCAATTAATTCAAAATTTTTATTATAGCTTTCCCCATAGGAATCCGTACTTTTTATTTTTATTTTCATTGTCACCTACTCATCAAGAAATTCATCAAGAAATTCGTCAAGATCCTCTTCATCTTCGTCATAATCTACAATAATATCCTCTGAATCCTCTTCATCTTCCATTTCTTCAAGTCCATCAAAATCCTGATTTTCATCCTTTACTTCATCATATTCACCGAACTCTTCATTCCAGTACATATATTCCTTATCCCTGTCATAGTATTCTTCTTCCCATACCTCAAGAATTTCATCTTCCTCATCTTCTTCAAGCAGAATGAGGTCTTCTTCATTAGTATCATAAAAGAAAACTTTTTTTATTCCGGATTCATTTTCACAAATCAAATATTCTTTCTCATCAACAGTTATATTTGCAAGACAAGTAAAATATTCTTCATCTCCATTAATTACTTTTTCAAATTCTTCACCTGCAGAGTACATAACTCGCTCCCTCCATTTATTTATGATATTTTATATTTTTATTTATAGAAATCCATCTGTATATCTGCTCCATCAGAATCAGTCTCATCAACTGATGGGGAAATGTAAAGGAAGAAAAAGACAGTCTGAAATCAACCAGTTTTCTTAATTCATCATCAACCCCGTTTGAACCGCCTATTATAAAATTAATTTCGCTGTAACGTAAAGATATATTTTCAATCTCTTCAGCCATTTCTTCAGATGATTCTATTTTCCCCTTCAAATCAAGCAGTATACTGTAAGAACGGTTCCTCTTATTTAATGTTTCTATTATTCTTTCAGTTTCTTTTGTTATAGCCATTTCTATTCCTTTATTGTCATCCTCTTCAGACAATTCAATAATATTGAGACCCACATATCTTGAAAGCCTTTTAGAAAACTCTGAAATTCCGTCCCTGATATATTTGTCTTTTATCTTACCGATACATATTACATTAATCTTTACCATATTTTTTCCCTATTGTCAAAAATTTTTTTATTTTTTATAATAACATTTTATTTTACATATTCTATTTTTTTCTTCCAAACATCTTGTCCAGATCATTTTTTGTAAGTTTTACAATAATCGGTCTTCCATGAGGACATGTATATTTTCCGACTTCATGAAGCCTTCTGACCATATTCCGCATTTCACCCATATCAAGCTTCTGCCCTGCCTTTACAGCTCCCTTGCACGACATTGATATTATTATATTTTCCCTCAGATCCTTTATTTCATTTTCGTTTTTCAGATCCTCAAGAAGTTTCTGCAGAACATTTTTTACATCTTCCCTGAAATCAAATGCCGGAACAGCTCTTAATAATATTTCATTATCAGAAAACTGGTCTATGTCAAAACCGAATTCATTGAATATTTCCTGATTTTCTGAAATAATGCTTTTTTCAACTGCCGTCACTTCAATCTTCTGAGGTATAAGCAGCTGCTGGGATTCAAGTTTTCTGCTATAAAATTTATCTTTCAGTTCCTCATACAGTATTCTTTCATGGATAATATGCTGATCATAGATTTCCAGCTCATCATTTTTTCCCACAAGAATATATGTATCAAAAATCTGACCCAGTATGTTATATTCAACATGTCTGCCCTCGTGTCTTTCAAATGTCCCTACCTTATATCCTTCATTATCTCTTTCCCTGTTGTCATATTTTTCTGTCTGTGAAAAATTATTTTCCCTTATTTCAGGTATTTCGGAATGCTGTTTTTCACTCCATTTTTCACTGTAAGAAACTGAAAAATCCCTATTTCCTTCGCTTTCAGGTGTCACCGCTTCTTCAGCAATTACATAATTATCAACATGACTTTCTTCTATGCTGTAATCTTTTCCTATTTCAGTTTCCGGCAGATTACCTGTTTCATTCTCAATTTCATTATTTATATTTCCGAATTTTCCGTCATGAGTTTCAAAACTGAAAAACTTCTGGCTCTCTCCCTTTATAACTTCATCTGAAAAAAGATCCTTTATCTTTTCTTCCTTATTTTCCACATTTATATTCTGCTTCAGAAGATCGATATTAGGCTGCCAGTTTTCCCTGTCATTATGATAAAAGAATTCATCTATCGAATCCTTCAGCTGTCTATATATTGCCTTATCATTGGAAAATTTGACTATTTTCTTTGAAGGATGCACATTCACATCTATTTCCTTAGGATCTATATCAAAAAATATTATCGCAAAAGGATACTTTCCTTTCATAAGTTTTGTATAATATCCGTCTATTACAGCCCTTTCTATAGTGGAAGATTTTACATATCTTTTATTTATATATGTAAATATATAGTCCTTGCTGCTTCGTAATATTTCCACATTTCCCAGATAGCCATATTCAAATTTATTCAGGTTTCTTAAGACTGATTTTCCGAATAATTCCAGAATGGTATTGTCTATTCCCCTTCCACTTGTATTTATAGCGGATTTACCATCCAGTTCCAGTATAAAGGCAACTTCAGTGTTGGCAAGGGCTTCCTTCAGAACTATATCCCTTATTTTATTATATTCCGTCGACTCTTTCCTCAAAAATTTCTTCCTGGCCGGAGTGTTGTAGAACAGGTCTCTCACTTCTATCTCTGTTCCGGGATTTCTTGAAACTTCTTCAAATTTTCTTACAACTCCTCCGTAGCTTCCTATTCTGTATCCTGTACTGCTTGATGCCGAACGTGTTGTAATAGTCAGTTTTGAAACTGCGGCTATTGATGCCAGTGCTTCTCCCCGAAAGCCATATGTCTGAAGATTAAAGACATCTTCCTTTGTAGAAATTTTTGAAGTGGCATGTCTTTCTATGGAAAGAAGAGTGTCCTCCTTGTCCATGCCTATACCGTTATCATTTATTTTTACTTCTGTCCCTCCCTTGAAGACTTCAATCTTAATGACTGTCGCCTTTGCATCAAGAGAATTTTCAATCATTTCCTTAATCATTGAGGCAGGATTTTCTACAACTTCCCCTGCCGCAATTATATTGGACACGCTTTCATCCAATATCTTTATATATCCCATTTTTATTCCTTTCAAAACTAAATTTAATACTGTTTCTTCCTAGTTCCATTTTCAATACATTTTACCTTATTATCACCTATATTGCAATAATTCACATTAACAATTCAGCTATATTTTACAAATTTTCTTTTTTTATTTGACTTTAATTCCTAAAATTAATATAATGGCCTTAACAAACAATTATAGAAAGGAGATGCACTCATTATTTTACATTTCTGTAACTTAAAGTGTGAATATTTTATGAAGAAAAAAAACTGCATTATATTTTTTGTTATTTTTATACTGCTGTGCTCGTGCGGAAAAAATGATGCAAAAAACGGAAAGAAAAAAAATGATTCAAATATTACTACAGAAAATCAAAAAATGGAAGCTGAAAAATACAATAATTATGTCCTGCTCTATAACCATCTTTTACAGATAGATGAATATATAGGATACTATTTTGAAATAGCGGGAGCAAATGAAAAAATGAAAAAACTGGAAGGAAAGGTAAATGTTCCCTCTATCAACCAGTCAGTTATAGATATTGTTAAGGAAAGTATTGGAAAAGCCCCTGAAATGAAAGAACTCGACAGCTCCGCCAGAGATCTTATGCCACTTCTGTCTGAAATGAAAACGTTGACAGACCAGATGACAGATTACTATAAAGATGGAAATTATTATAAAAATAGATATTTAAGAATTGAAATGCATCTCAAGTTTTTAGAAATAACTAAAAGATACCGTACTGTTTCAGCAAAATTTAAGGATGCTTTTAAAAAACAAGCAAAAGAGCAGAAAAACAGAACTGCTGAGAAAATCAAAAAAGAAGGAAAGCTTATAGAATATGAGTTAATAACATTTATAGATTCATGTGGAGCAATTTTAGATGAAATCGAAAGGGAGAAATTATCAGCTGAAAATGTTACAAATGCTGACCTTGCTAAGTTTAAGGAACTTGAAATAAAAATGACCGCTTCCCTGGATAAACTTAAAAATTCTTTTGAGAATAAGTCCATATTAAAGAAGGAAAATTATCATACCAGTGATTTTACATCTTTTCTACTTTATACAGAAAGATTTAAGGAAAGTACAGCAAAATTTATAAGCAGGATTGAAAAAAAGGAAAATATAGAGGCAAAATTACTTCAAAACAATCCTTCACTAAAGAATGAACCTGGAACTCCTGAAAATATATTTTATGAATATAATGAACTGATAAGGGAGTACAACAAGCTTTCTAATTAGAAGAAAACTTATAAAATATACTGAGTGGGAGCTGAAAAGTAATCAGATAAAAAATGGAAAGTTTTATAAAAAATATTTCAATAATGTGATATAATTAAAATAAATTCAGAAATGAGGGCGATATATGAAGTTTGAAACAAAAGCAATACATGGATTAAAATATATTGATAAAAGGTATAGCGGCTGGAATAACACCATCAGCATGGCTTCCGCATATAAGACTAAGGAATTTGGAACAGAACAGGAATTTGAATATGGAAGAGTTTCCAATCCTACCAGAAAGGAACTTGAAAAATTAATGGCTATTCTGGAAAACGGTAAACATGGGTATGCCTTTTCTTCAGGAATGGCGGCTATTACATCTGTTTTTACAAAATTTAAGGCAGGAGATCATATAGTACTCGGAACTGATATCTATGGCGGAACATATAGAATTATAACTGACATATTTGCAAAATTTAATCTTAAGTATACATTTACTGACACTACGAATCTTGATAAAGTAAAAGATGCAATAAAACCGGAAACAGTGGCCATATTTATAGAAACACCTTCCAATCCTCTGCTTGATATAACAGACATAAGGGGTGTTGTCAAAATAGCAAAGGAGCATGGACTTCTTACAATAGTGGATAATACTTTTCTTACTCCATATTTGCAGAGACCTCTTGAACTAGGTGCTGATATAGTGGTTCACAGTGCTACAAAATTTTTGAGCGGACACCATGATGTCATTGCAGGAATTGTAGTTGTCAATGATGATAATCTCTCAGAAGAAATATGGTTTGCCCAGAAAGCTATAGGAGCTATTCTTTCACCTTTTGACAGCTGGCTTTTAATGAGAAGCCTTAAAACTTTAAAAATAAGAGTGGATACAGCTCAAAATAACACATTTAAACTTCTGGAATTTTTCAGAAATCATCCTTCAGTGGAAAAAGTATATTCTCCTATTGAAAATAATAACAAGGGAAAAGAAATACACAAAAATCAGGCTTCAGGTATAGGGGCAGTATTCTCATTTGTGTTAAAACAGGAAAATAAGGTAAAATCATTTTTTGACAACCTAAAGCTAGTAACTCTGGCTCCAAGTCTTGGTGGTGCTGAAACACTTGTAACACATCCAAGTACAGTAACACATGCTGAAATACCTGAATCAGAAAAAAATGCAAGAGGAATAACTAATACCATGATTAGAGTTGCAGTTGGTCTTGAAAACATAGACGACCTGATTGAAGACTTTAAAAATGCTCTGGAAAAATAGAAAATTATTTTGTAAATAAATTCAAAAATGTTTAGTATAAAAATAAAACAATAAAGTATGATTTCTGTATTTTTTAATTTTATTATCAAATACTTAAATCATATTTTTTAATTTTCTGGCTCTTTTTGTTATTTCACCTTATCGACAATAACTGTTATCTATTATAAATTCAAACAAATATAGAGAAGAAAATACTCATTAAAAAATTTGTTTTTTAAATTTGATTTTTATTAGAAAAATTGTTATAATAAAAGAAAATCAATCATAAAATGAAGGGATAAAGACCGTATGAAAAAAATAGGAGTATTGATGGCATTAATGCTTGTTGTAATAGTTTTTTGCGGCAAGAAAAATGAAATAGATAAAATTTTACCTTCGGGAGGTAAAAAAGCAGCTCAGAGCAAGGAACTTATCCAACAGAACTTAAACAGCTACAATAAGAATATAAAAATATACAACAGAATATTGGAACTTGATAAGGAACTTCTATATTACTTTGAAGATACAGGAACTGAAGAGACATTTAAAAAACCTGTACAGGAATTGACTGTTAATATTCCTCTAAATCAGGCTCTTATTGACAGAATAAAAGAAGTTTCAAAATCTTCAAAACCTACAGAACTTGATAAAAAAGCAGGTGAAATGATACCTGTTCTGGAAGAAATGCTTCCTGTCATTACAGAAATGAACAATTATTATGGAGGAAAGCTCTATCAGAAGGATAATTACAAAAAAGCTCAGGAATTGCATAGCAAAATGATAAAAATAACTGAAAAATATAATGTTATTGCAAATAAATATGAAGAAACTTTCCAAGCCAATGCAAGAGATGTAAGGGAAAATAAAATGCAGGATTTTGTAAAAAATAAGGAATTTACTGATTATAACCAGTTCATATTTATTAGAAACAGCGAAGATTTTGTAAAGGAAATAAGCAGACAGAATCTTGATGCAAGTAACTTTACAGAAGGAAACATAAAAGAGTTTAAGGTTCTTCAGGAGAAAGTCAATAAATCCCTTGATGTTTTCAGAAAAACCCTGAAAAATAGCAAGCAGCTGAAAAAGGAAGGATTTGAAAAGGAAGATTTCGATCCATTTATAACAAAAGCTTCTGCATTTAAAAGAACTATGGATGAATTTGTCAAAAAAATGGAAAAAAAGGAGAAAGCTTCCCATTCTGCTTCAAGTGACAGCTATTTTGCCCAGTCAGAAGAAGGAACTCCTGAAAATATACTTAAATCATACAATGAACTTATTGCAGAACGTAACAAAATTTTAGAAAAAAAGGCTAGTAAAAAATCATAATAAAAAGGTTTTGGGTAACAAAATATAAATATCTCAGCATTTTTAAATTTGCTTTATTATGTTTCCTGTTACCTTTAACCTTTTTTTATTTTATAATATTTTCAAATTTTCTTTTTCCCTTTCATTCTATGTCAAAAATTCCCTTTAATACATTATTTGTAATGGAATGTACTGAAAAACACCCTTATCCTTTAATTTTACTTTTCTTCTGATGTTTTCAAATTGAAATTCATACATCTCATTTATTTTTTTTGAAGAAATTTCACTTAAAACTTTTTCAGCTTCAGAAAACTGTCCAAGTCTTCTATGTATTTCAGCTTTAATTAACAACACTCCTGTCATCTCTCCTGATTTATTATTTTTCAATTCAGAAATTATTTTATCTGCATATACTAAAGCCTGTTCGAGCTCCCGTTCACTGGAAATTTTATCTTTATTATAAACTTTTCCCAGACTTGTTTCAGGTTCATCTATGTAAAAAAGACTTATCGCTTTCCCGAATTTCTTATCAGCCTTAGCAAATAGTGCATCTATCTCATCTCTTTTACCCAATTCCCTATATAGTTTTGCCTGACGCAACAGTTGTACCTCTTCAATTTCCTTTCCTTTTTTTCTGTCTTCATTTATTTCCTTCTGCAAAAATTCAAGTGCTTTAGTTACAATTATTTCCTTTATATTTTTATCTTTTATTTCTTTTTTAAAAAGAGTGTATCCTCCATCCGAAATTTCAAGATTTGCAAGATTATAATAAAATTCCGCCGTCTTTCCGAAATCTCTTCGCTCTGTTTTTTCCAGCAGTTTATTCATTTTAATATATTCCTCTGCTTCAGAATATAATTTTGCCAAATCCCACATTATTTCATTGTCCCTTTTAACAGCTTTTTCCAGATAACTTATTCCTTGCTGTAGAGATTCCATTTTTGTTTTCTCATTTTCTGAGTAATAATGATATGAATCAAAATAAGTTTTTCCTAGAGTCTTATCGGAAACTTCTCCTAGCAGTTCATAAAATTTTGCCAGATAATAGTATTTATTTGAATTTCCAGGTATCTCACGATATTCTTTACTGCTAATAATTTTTTCATATTTTTCCAGCTCTTCTTCGGTAAATTTTTTCTTAAACATTACAAATTTATTTGTAGGGCACTGAGGAACGTCTAAATCTTCAAATCTTTCTCCTCCAATTGGACAAACCTGCTCCGTTCTTACCAATGGTATGCTAAACGTACTTAAACTTCCTATTAGGAGACCACCTAAAATTACTCTATTTAATTTCAATTTTTCCTTCATTTTGCATTCCTCCAAATTTTAAATATAATTTTCATGACTACATTCTATCAAAACAACCTTAAAACAAACTGAAAGTTAAAAATATTTTTAAATAAAATAAATTTGGAGTAGTTATAGTAAAAAAGCTTTAAATTATTTAATTGAATCGAAAAATAATCTAATAAATTTAAAGGGAGTGTAATAAATGAAAAACTGTACATTTTAGATGAACTAGAATTTAAAAAGGAAGAAAAATGTGATTTCCTTGAAAACGAAGGGAAATATAAAGCTCTAGAGCTTTTTTAAAATACAATACAGGTCTTGGAAGATAATCTAAACAAGATGACATTTCAATCATTTCTAAAAAATGCTCCTAAGAGAATGCATAAGCTAACAAATACTGCAGATATAAAAATTATTTTCCCAATAAATCCCATCGCTAAACAAATAACAAATAATATTGCCAGAAGAATAATCCAGGGAAGTACTGTGATTAAAGTAAAAATTAAACCAAGAATGGAAACAATTAATATCATTAATATAATTAAAATATTTGAAATTATTTCTTTTATTTTAATTTTTTTCATAATAACACACCTCTTGTAATTATTATATCACTAAAATATTAAAAACACCCCTAAGGGTATGAGGTCTGATGGTTAAAATAAATTAACTGACTAAAATAAAAATCAGTACAACTATTACTTTAAGCATAGCAGTACCTCCTCGATAATAAGATACGAGTTTTGGGAAACTCGCTTGAAGAAATTATAATAAAAAAGACTGGAAATGTACTGCACCCAAAATCTTGGACACAAGATTGGAGGTGCAGTTTTTATGAGCAAATTAAAAAGAGAAGATAAAATTGAAATATATGAAAGAAGAAAAAATGGTGAAACTATTTCTTCTTTAGCTAAAGATTTTGATGTTCAGGAATCTAATATTAAATATTTAATTGCTTTAATTGAAAAACATGGATATGATATTTTAAGAAAAGATAAAAATAGGGTCTATTCTAAAGATTTTAAACTACAAATAATTAATAGAATTTTAATTAGTCATGAGTCTGTTAATTCTGTCGCTATTAATATTGGTTTGCTAGCTCCTGCTATTTTACATAATTGGCTTTCAAAATTTAAAGAAAACGGGTATAATGTTATAGAGAAGAAAAGAGGAAGGAAACCTGAATCTATGACTAAACCTAAGAAAAAAAATGATAAAGCACTGTCTGAAAAAGATAAGATTAAACAATTAGAAGATGAAATACTTTATCTTAAAGCTGAGAACGAATACTTAAAAAAATTGAGAGCTCTGATTCAGGAAAGGGAGCTAAAAGAGAAGAAAAAATAAGAGTGATAGCCGAGCTTAGAGCTAAATACCCTTTCAAGATGCTGCTAAAGATTGCCGGGATATCAAAATCAGTATATTACTACTATATTGATAAAAAAGATATTGATGAGAAGAATAAAGATATCATTGAAAAAATCAAAGAAATTTACTATGCAAATAAAGGAAGATACGGTTATCGAAGAGTAACATTGGAATTAAAGAATCAAGGTTTTAATATTAATCATAAGAAAGTGCAGAGGCTTATGAAGAAACTTAATCTACAAAGTATTATCCGTAAAAAGAGAAAATATTCTTCATACAGAGGTCAAGTAGGTAGAATAGCTGATAACCATATCAGGAGAGATTTTGAAGCAATAGCTCCAAATCAGAAATGGTTTACAGATGTGACAGAATTTAACCTGAGGGGAGAAAAGTTATACTTATCTCCAATATTGGATGCTTATGGAAGATACATAGTTTCATATGCTATTTCGTGCAGTCCTAACTTGGAGCAGATAAACCATATGTTAAATCTAGCATTTAAAGAAAATGGGAATTATGAGAATTTGATATTTCACAGTGACCAAGGATGGCAGTATCAGCATTATTCATATCAGAAAAGGTTAAAAGAAAAGAATATAACTCAAAGTATGTCAAGGAAAGGAAATAGTTTAGATAATGGATTAATGGAATGTTTCTTTGGATTATTAAAATCAGAAATGTTTTATGAGCAGGAAGAAAAGTACGGAACATTAGAAGAATCGAAAGAAGCGATAGAAGATTACATATATTATTACAATAACAAAAGAATAAAGGAAAAATTAAAAGGATTAACTCCTGCTTCTTACAGAAGTCAATCCTTATTGGTTGGTTAAATTAATTTGTCCAACTTTTTGGGGTCAGTACATTATGGGATAAAAAATTCGACAACCTTAAAAAGCTTAATCTCTTAAGGTTACCGAACTTTTTTCACCCCCCACTCTTGACAAAGAGCCTTCAAAAATAAAAGAATCTAAAAGAAATCAATTAATTTTCTCATTTTAAACAATAAGTCCCAAGAAGAGAAAGATTAAAGTCAATAAACAACATAGAAATCTTAAAGTATTGAATCTAGTCCAATATATCATATAGTATGGCCAATAGCTTCCATCTGTATTGTTGTCCAGCTTGTTGTTCATAGGAACATTAAATACTACTGTGATTAAAAAGACTCCTAGAAAATATGACAGAAAACTGAGTAAAATCCATAATCTACCTCTTGCTTCTTTTACTGCTAAGTAATGCCAGGATAGAGTACTACCTAGCAAAAGTGGTCCAAAAAAAATGGTTAAAAAGAAAGGATTTTGAATAACTTGGTTGATTTTTTGCATGGTTTTTGTAGCCAACTCTGAGGGAAAATCACTTAAAGATTTAATAATTGTATTAGAAAAAACAAAGTAAATCCCAGCGGAAAGCGCTACTGTCAACAGGTACAATAATAATAAGACTGTCATTTTTTTCATTTTTCCTCCTTCTTCAGATGATAAACCAAAGTTTGCATAATTTATTTTACAACTTTTATTACTTTAATTATACTATTTTTTAATTTTATCAAATTTTATACTATTTTTTTCTAATTCTACTGAATTTTAGACTCTTTGTCAAGTATGTGAATGGAAAAAGTTCAATAACCTTAAGAGATTAAGCTTTTTAAGGTTGTCAATTTTTTTATCCCATAATATACTACACCCAAAATCTTGTGTCCAAGATTTTGGGTGTAGTATAAATTAACAATAAAATAATAAACAACTTTCTTTTATTAATAATAAATTTTAAATAAAATCATCGAATATTTTCTTCAAAGTCTCAATAACCCTGTCATTATTTTTTCTATCCTTTATTGCCAGCCTGAAAAACCTTTCATCCAGAAAGTTGAAATTTGAAGCATCCCTTATAAGTATCCCTTTTTCAATCATTTTTCCCCTTAATATCTTTACATTCAGTCCTTTTAAAATAAAATTATTCTCTATTTTTACAGTAATAAAGTTTACCTCTGTTTTATATGGCTTTATTCCATTAATTTCATTCAGTTTTTCATATACATATGTTTTTTCTTCAGCTATCCATTTTAATGTTTCTTCTATATATTTCGTATCATCAAGTACTGTCAATCCTGCCATTTCAGCAATATTATTTACACTCCATGGCTCTTTTTTTTCAGATATTCTCTTTTCAAGCTTTTTATCAAAATATATTCCATATCCTAGCCGAAGTCCAGGCATAGCAAAAAACTTTGTAAAAGCTCTCGTTACAAATAAATTCTGTTTATCTTCCTTAGTATTTATAATACTTTCCTTTATCCCATCTTTCAGAAAATCTATAAATGCTTCATCTATAAACAGTTTTGTATTATACTTGTTACATTCTTTTAGTATTTCTTCAGTTTCATCCAGTTTCAAAAATTTTCCTGTGGGATTATTAGGATTGCACATTATCAGCAAATCATATTTTTTCTCAAGTTCATTTTTCAAATTGTGTATATTCAGCTTAAAATCATCATTTTCCTTAAGTTCAAAATACTCTATCTCTATTTTTTGTTTTCCAAAACTCTTTTCATCATACTTTTTTTTATTAGAATTCCCCAGGATACTTGAATCTTCCACTCTTTCTGTTGCCTTCACTGCCCTCTCATACTCTCCAAATGTAGGTGATACTATTAATATTTTTTTCGGATTTATTACCTTCATAAATAAAAATATAATTTCTGTTGCCCCATTTCCCAATATAATATCTGACATATTAACATTATTCAGATGAGCCAGCTTTTGTCTCAACTCAATGTAATCAGGATCCGGATATCTCTCAAGGATTTCAAGATTTTCAGTTATTCTTTTCTTTAAACTTTCAGGTATTCCGTATGGATTTATATTTGAGCTGTAATCCAGTATTTCCTTTATATTTTTTTCCCTGAATATTTTATAAATATTTCCACCATGAAAATCCATTTTGTCTCCTTTTCTGCATTCATTTATCTTTTCTAGATTTTATTCAACAATTTTTCAAACTTTTCTATCACTTCTGATACCTTTTCGGGTTGTTCTAATGCTGAAAAATGCCCGCAGTCTTCTATAATTTCATGATAAAGATTTTTAAATCCATTTTCTTTAAAACCTTTTAAATATAAATTTATATCAACATTTTCTTGTTTTCCTCTTAAATAAAGTACTGGAATTTCAACAGATATATTTTTTGTTTGAATATTATTTTCTTCATCAATATTAAAAGTTCTATATAAATCAAATCCTGATTTTAAGGCGTCAATATTTGAATAGGCTTGAACAAAATAGGATTTATAGGTATCAGATATAATATTATTTTTTGAAGACAAAATATCATAAAAATAAGAAAAATAAATCTCTTCTCTTCCTGAAACTAAATTTTCAGGTAAATCATTAATTAAATGAAATCTAAAATGCCATATATAAGGGTTATTTTTTATGGTATTCCATGGAGAAACACCTGGAATAACGACATTCATAATTATAGCACCAGAAAGTTTTTCCTGAAAGTTTTTTATACAGGAATATACTATTTGTCCCCCTGCATCACAACCAACAAGAATTATATTCTTTAAATTAAGAACATTTATTAGTTCTAAGATATAATCGGCAATATTCTCCTTGGCATATGAATTTAAAGAACCTTTTGATTCTCCTATACCAGGCAAATCAATAGCAACTGTATAAAATTTTTTTGATAAAATTTCCATTACTTTCTCGAATTCTCTCCAATTAGTAGGCCAACCATGAATAAAGAATATACAAGGATTTAAAACATCTCCTTTTTCTACAACATGTAAAGATATATTTTTTATTACAATATTTTTATGGTTAAAACCATTTATATTTTCAACTGACATTCTATTCAACTCCCTTATTTAATATTTTTTATAATATACTTAATAAATATAGTAAATAGAGCAAAACCTTCTAATTTACTTTCAAATTAAAAAACAAATCCCCAAAGATATTACCGAAAACACTATCAGACTCAAAAAACTTGCAACATACATTATTTTTATGTTTTTCTTAATATCTTCCAGTTCAAAGTCTTTTATTTTATCTCCTATAACAGGTTTGTCAACTTCTTTTCCAAAGTAGGAAACCCTTCCGCCAAACTGTACTCCCAGCGCTCCTGCTACTCCCGCTTCAGCATGGCCGGAATTAGGACTGCTGTGATTTTTCCTGTCCCTTATAAATATTTTTAGGGAATTTTTATAGTCATATCCTAAAATCATACTTGCTATTACTATTAAAATTCCTGTTATTCTAGCAGGAATAAAATTTGCCACATCATCAAGCTTTGCAGAAAATTTACCGAAATCCATATATTTTTCATTTTTATATCCGACCATTGAATCAAAGGTATTTATTGCCTTATATGTCATTGATAACGGCAGTCCACCCAGAAACATATACATCATGGGGGCAACTATTCCGTCAACCGTATTTTCAGAAATTGTTTCCATTGTACTTCTTATAATCATTTTTTCATCCATTGTCCCTGTATCTCTGGACACAAGATATGACAGGTCTTTTCTCGCCCTCTCTATATTTCCTTCCTTCAGTATATTGTAAACCCTGTTTCCTTCCCTAGCCAGAGAATTTATTGAAAATATAGTATACATCAGATAAATTTCAGCAACCGTAAATATTATTGAATTTTCTGAAGTTCTACGAATCAGATAAGTTATTCCGTAAGTTAGTGAAATAACAGTAATGTTCAGTATCATTCCTGCAAAAAATTTATACTTTCTACTTAAGCTGCTATTTTCACCTAATAAAAATTTTTCTCCTGAACTTATCATTTTTCCTATAACCTGCACAGGATGAATAATATTCTGAGGATCCCCAAATATTAAATCAAGTACATAGGCAATCCATATCTTTATTACAAGTGTCAATTTATTCACATCCCATTATTTCATATATTTTCTTAATATCCAGATTTTCCCTCAGAACCTCTGCCAGTTTGTCATATTCCCTGTTCTTGTAGTCGCTGTAACTAAAGTTTTCATCTGTTCTGTCAAGTCCTTTGATTTTTCTGATTTCATTAAGAAAATGATTAGTAAATTCTGAATTATCAAATATTCCATGAATGTATGTACCTGCAATATTTCCTTTTACTGCCCCTTTTAATTTTTCATCGCCAAAAAGACAGCCTGTATCTTTTTTCAATATATTTTCTGAGTTATTATTTTCTTCACTTTTTTCATTTACAAGGTAACTGTATCCCTGATGTATTTCATAGCCTTTTATTTCCATACCTTCAGTTCCTCTCAGTATTCCCGAAACGTTCTTTATTGTATTTCTGTATTGGGTTGTAATTTTATCTGTCTCCATGACAGTCTCAATATCCAGTAACCCCAGTCCTGAAATTTCCTTAAGATTGGATTCCACTTTTTCCGGATCCATTATTTTCTGTCCCAGCATCTGAAATCCTCCACAAATTCCAAAAACTGGAGTTCCTTTTCTGGCAACCCTTACTATTTCCCTGACTATATTCTTTTCAATCAGATCTTTCATATCTTCTATCGTATTTTTAGAACCTGGGATTATAATAATGTCTTCATTTCCCAGTTCAGAACTTTTTGTTACATACTTCAATGAAACATCATTATAGTGGCTGAGCGCATCAATATCAGTAAAATTTGATATATGTTTCAGTTTTATAACCGATATCCGTATTTTTCCTTCTTTTTTTTCGTTGTATTTGTCTATTCCAAGACTGTCCTCCTCTTCAATTCCAAGAGGAACACAGGGTACAACTCCAATTACCGGAATATCTGTCAACTTTTCTATCATTTCAACTCCTGATGTTAAAAGACTTTTATCTCCCCTGAATTTATTTATAATTACACCTTTTATACGTCTTCTTTCATTTTCCTCAAGGAGCATAACCGTTCCATATATGGTGGCAAATACTCCGCCCCTGTCTATATCCGCAACCAGAAGTACTGGTGAGTCAGCCATTTCAGCCATTCCTGTATTTACTATGTCATCTTCCTTCAGGTTAATTTCTGCCGGACTTCCTGCCCCCTCGAGCACACATATATCAAAATTTTCCCTTATGTGATTATATGCTGCCATTATATCCTTTTTCAGATTATGCTTGTAGGCAAAATACTCCCTTGCATCCATATTTTTATATACTTTCCCATTTACAATAACCTGAGATTTCCTGTCTGTTGTTGGTTTCAGCAAAATAGGATTCATAAAAGACTCCGGTTCAATATTTGCAGCTTCAGCCTGTACCACCTGCGCCCTTCCCATTTCCTTTCCATCTTTTGTGATATATGAGTTTAATGCCATATTCTGTGATTTAAAGGGAGATACTCTGTAGCCATCCTGATAAAATATTCTGCAAAGTCCTGCCGCAATTATACTTTTCCCTACATTTGACCCTGTTCCCAGCAGCATTATATTTTTATGATTTCTTCTCATAAATTCCACCCCTATTTTAAATTTAAATAAAAAAATTTCCAATCGGTTTATAAATGATTTATCTGTCCTTATTAAAGTAATTATAACAGATAAAAATACTATAAACAAATTGGATTTGTAAAAAATATCACTATTTTCTTTTAAATTTTGTTCTGCCTAATATTTTCTTAACTTTGTCGCTATAAAATGCTCCGATTGTGTAGAAAATATGTGAAGTTGTACAGAAAATGTGCACTTCCCGTGCTGTTGGCACAAACATTGCTGTATTCTCATCTGTTTCTGTAAAAAATTTATACAGAAAATAGATTAAAATTCCTATCATTACACCACCTAATACAGTTTTATTCATTTTTTTCCATCTTTTTTTCTCCTTCTAATCTCTATTACTTTTTAAAAAACTCTCATAAATCTCAAGTTTATCATCAAGATTTTGTATATATTTTTGCCACTTTTCAATTTCTATGTTTACATATTTTTTATGATTTGTCAAAATTTTCATTCTTTCTTTTATCGTTCCGTTCCCTTCATATCGTAAATCTGAATATTTCTTAATTTCACTCAATTTCATTCCCATGTCTTTTAATCTTTTTAACATTTTTATCCATTCAATATCAGTTTCATCATATATTCTTCTATTCTTTTCGTCTCTTTTTACACGAAACAGCTCCTTTTTTTCATAAAACCTTATTGTATATGGAGTTAAGCCTGTTTTTTCTGAAAATTCCTTTATTTGCATTATTTTTTGTTCATTCTTTTTCATTTTATTTTCTCCTTTCAAAAAACTCTTGACTTATACTATACTCTAACTGCTATCCTTTATTTATCAA